>JNSL01000001.1_pt1 | contig 107353 bp, 106 predicted proteins | sample 210691 | NCBI WGS metagenome assembly JNSL01 (sample SAMN02808685, study PRJNA238866) | freshwater metagenome | biome: fresh water; feature: freshwater reservoir; material: water; isolation source: water column of the freshwater reservoir Embalse de Amadorio in Spain | place: Spain: Valencia ...
TCGCGTGTTTGCCAATCGACTCGAGATCGACATGCGGCTAGAAACAGATCCGACAATCAGCTACAGCTACAGCGGTAAAGACATGTCGGAGGTTTCCAAAGCAGAACAGTTAGAGCACGGGTACAACACCTATCTAATAAAAGGACTCCCTCCTGGACCTATTGCATCACCCGGGGCTCTTGCTCTGGAAGCAACCCTTTCCCCAGTCGACGGTGACTGGCTATTCTTCGTGACCATCAATCTTGAAAGTGGCGAGACTAAGTTCTCCAAAACGCTTGCCGAACACGAAAGTTATGTTGTCTTCCTCCGCCAATGGGAAAAAGAGAATCCGGACTGGTATGACAACTAGTTTCTGCGTGGTTGGATCACCAATTGAGCAATCTTTGTCGCCCGTTTTGCACACGGCTGCCTATAAACACCTCGGGCTTGATTTTGCCTATGGGAAAAAAGAAGTCCCTGCAGGGGGACTAAAAGACTTTCTAAGTTCATCCGATCTAAGCGGTGTATCCGTGACCATGCCACTAAAAGTAGAGGCATTCGCGCTTGCCGCCAGTCACGATCGGGATTCACTAACCACCGGAGTTTCAAATACTCTGGTCAGTTCTACTAAAGGATGGCGCGCGTTTAACACCGACGTCTACGGCATTTCCCAAGCTCTTTCCGATGTTTCTGAGCCAAGAAGAACTGTGGTTATCGGCTCTGGTGCCACCGCTCGATCAGGTTTGGTTGCTCTAGCGAAGCTTTTTCCTAAGACAGAAGTACAGCTAGTTAGTCGCAACCAGGAAGCCGCAGTTGAACTTAGAGCATTTGCCGAAACACTAAAACTTAGCTCGTCAATTCAGCCGGCAACAGTCGAGAGCATTTTGTCCCCTAATCTAGTGATGTCCTTGGTGCCGGCAGGATCCTTTGCTGAACTTTGGGAAGAGATTAGGCAATCCGATGAAGCAAGGTCAGGCACACTTTTTGATGCTGCATACAATCCTTGGCCATCGAAACCTGCCTTGGCTTGGGATTCTTCAAAGGTGATCTCCGGCGTAGAAATGCTCATCTGGCAGGCAATCGAGCAAGTCCAGCTCTTTGTTTCAGCCGCGGGCATCACAAGCAAAATTGATAGAAGCGCTCTTTATTCAGCAATGAAGGCAGCCGTTTCTCACAAATAGGCGCAGTCATTGGCGGTCTATGCCAGAATTGAGTTATGTTGCGCTGGTTAACCGCTGGAGAGTCCCATGGACCTGAACTTGTCGCGATTTTAGAAGGAATGCCTGCCGGAGTTCCTGTCACAACCGGTGACGTCCAGAATGCGCTTGCTCGAAGACGTCTTGGATTCGGTCGCGGCGCGCGAATGAAATTTGAACTCGACGAGGTAAATCTCTCAGGCGGAATCCGTCACGGACTTACTCAGGGTGGCCCTGTTGCCATCACAATCCAAAACACCGAGTGGCCGAAGTGGGAGAAGATCATGTCTTCCGACCCGGTCAACGAATCGGAACTTGAAGGCGCCAGAGCCGAAGCACTAACCAGGCCACGTCCCGGACATGCAGATTTCACAGGTATGCAAAAGTACGGGTTCTTGGATGCTCGTCCGGTACTCGAAAGAGCCAGTGCGAGGGAAACTGCGGCCCGTGTTGCTCTAGGCGAAGTAGCGGCTAGATTCTTGAAATCACTTGGTATTGAACTAGTCACTCACACTGTAGCTATCGGCCCAATTTCCAATACCGATGCTTCGCTTCCTAAACCAAGTGACGTTAACGCTTTGGACGAGGATCCTGTTCGTTGCTTTTCTAGTTCTGTCTCCGCGGCCATGGTTGCCGAGATCGAGGATTGCCACAAAGCCGGCGACACTCTTGGGGGAGTAGTTGAGACTTTGGTCTACGGGCTACCCCCGGGAATTGGTTCTTATGTTCACTGGGACCGACGGTTGGACTCTCAACTTGCTGGCGCTTTGATGGGTATTCAGGCAATCAAGGGCGTAGAAGTCGGTGATGGTTTCGAAACTACTCGTCGACGTGGTTCTTTAGCGCACGACGAAATCGAAAAGGATGCATCAGGAGTTGTCCATCGCACATCTGGTCGTGCAGGTGGAATTGAAGGTGGAATGTCTACCGGAGAAATACTTCGGGTCAGAACCGGGATGAAGCCAATCTCCACGGTGCCTAAAGCTCTTGCAACCATAGATGTTTCAACTGGAGCAGCAACAAAGGCTCATCACCAAAGATCAGATGTTTGTGCAGTTCCTGCTGCTGGAATTGTTGCCGAGGCCATGGTGTCGTTGGTTATTGCGAATGCAGTTCTTGAAAAGTTCGGGGGAGACTCAGTTGCTGAAACTAAGCGCAACATGCAGTCCTTCTTGGATAGCATCCCAGCCGTTCTTAAGTCATTTGAGAGCTGATGAATACCCCGGTGGTATTGGTAGGTCCCATGGGTGTTGGGAAAACCACAATTGGAAAAAAGCTCGCTAAGCAGCTTGGACTCTCGTTCGTCGATACTGACAAAGAGATAGTGAAGCAGCACGGCTCAATTGCCAAGATCTTTGAAAAATTAGGTGAGCAGCACTTTAGAGCCCTCGAGCACGAATTTCTGCTGGCAGCTTTATCAACTGGTTCTGTTGTGGCTACCGGAGGTGGAGTGGTGACTCAAGAAAAGAACCGTTTAGCCCTCAGAGACTCCTTCGTGATTTACCTTTCTACTAATGGGCGACACATGGCATCGCGACTTTTGGCCGGGCGACGCCCGTTGCTCAAAAACGGAATTTCTGATTGGAAGCGCATCTATCAAGAACGCAAGCCGCTATACGAACAAGTTGCTTCTGTGGAGATTGAGACCAGTTCAAAGTCCTTACACACAGTGGTGTCAGAAATTGTTGAGTTGGTGAAAGCTCGTGCCTGAAATATCAAGAATTGTTGTCGGAGCCGAGAAACCTTACCCGGTTGTCATTGGTCGCTCACTTTTGCATCAAGTACCAGAGCACCTAAAGGGAGCAAAAAAGGTACTTGTTGTGCATCCGGTTGGACTTGCCGTAAGTGCGGAGGAACTAAGAGATTTCTTGATAGCTGCGGGCTTCGAAGTGTTGTTGGCGGGAGTCCCGGACAATGAAGAGGCTAAACGCATCGAAGTCGCAGCATTTTGCTGGGGCATCTTAGGAAAATCCGAGTTTTCCAGAACCGATATGGTTATTGGTTTCGGTGGCGGAACCATTACCGATCTGGCAGGGTTTGTTGCAGCAACTTGGCTGCGGGGAGTAGGTATTGTCCAAATACCAACGACCCTGCTGGCAATGGTGGATGCGGCAGTTGGCGGAAAGACCGGTGTCAATACCACCGAGGGTAAGAACCTAGTTGGAGTTTTTCATTCCCCGACCGCCGTGATTGTTGATTTAGAAACATTGAACACGTTGCCAAAGAATGAATTACTGGCAGGCTTTGCCGAAGTTGTTAAGTGTGGATTCATAAGCGATCCAGAAATCCTGAACCTTATCGAGTCGGACTTTGAACAGGCCGTTGACCCATCCACTGGAGCGTTTGAGGAACTTGTGCGACGCAGCATTCAGGTCAAGGCCGACGTAGTGGCGGTTGATTTCAAGGAATCCGGTTTACGTGAGATCTTGAACTACGGACACACACTAGGACATGCCATCGAACTAGCCGAGCGGTATAAGTGGAGACATGGGGCAGCAATTTCAATCGGAATGGTGTTTGTTGCAGAACTTGCTCACCTGAATGGGAGGCTTTCTATCGAAACGGTCGCGCGCCATAGAGACCTTTTAGTGAAACTGGGGCTACCGGTTAGCTACCCGGCAGAGAAGTGGCCTCAGCTGCTTGCAAACATGCAAATTGACAAGAAATCTCGGGGTGGAAACCTACGCTTTGTGGTGCTCGACGAGATTGCTAAGCCAACAATCATGCATGCTCCAACCGAGGAAATTCTCTTCGCTGCTTTTCAAGAGATAGCTCAGTAGGCTAGAGAAATGAAAAGCGTAGTTGTCCTAAACGGCCCAAACCTGCAAAGGCTCGGCTCTAGAGAGCCTGAAATCTACGGTGAGATGAATTTGGATTCTCTGACCAAGGAACTTACCAAGCTAGCTGAGAAGCTATCTATGTCCCTGGAGTTTTTGCAGAGCGATTCAGAATCCGAACTTATCGCGGCCGTTCATAAAGCTACCGATGCCAAGCATGACATTGTTATCAACCCAGCTGCTTTCACCCACTACTCGTACGCATTGGCTGATGCCTGCAAGGCTCATACCTACACCGGCGCAAAACTGATTGAAGTGCACATCTCAAACCCGCACGCCCGAGAAGAATTCCGACACAAGAGCGTTATCTCAGCCTCAGCTACCGGGGTGATTGCTGGTTTTGGTTTCGACTCCTACAAGCTTGCTCTTCGGCAGCTTGCAGGCTAAGACGCTAGAATCAAGTAACTCCAATAAACGACACAAAAGAAATCAGAGTAAGCACGACTTATGGCAACCTCAAACGATCTAAAAAACGGACTAGTTCTAAACATTGATGGACAACTTTGGACTGTAATCGAGTTTCAGCACGTAAAGCCAGGTAAAGGCCCAGCTTTTGTCCGTTCAAAGCTAAAGAACGTCCTTACTGGCAAAGTTGTTGAGCGCACATTCAATGCAGGTGTGAAAGTAGAAACTGCCAGCGTAGACAAGCGCGAAATGAACTACCTCTATAACGATGGCTCCGGATTCGTCTTTATGGACAACCAGAACTACGAGCAGATGACGTTGTCGCAAGAAGTAGTAGGCGATGCCAAGGATTATCTCTTGGAAAACCAGGGAGCCGTTGTAGCTGTATATGAAGGAAACCCGATCTACGTTGAATTACCAGCATCTGTTGTCCTAGAGATCACGTACACCGAACCAGGTCTACAGGGGGATCGATCAAGCGGTGGAACCAAGCCAGCAACGGTTGAAACCGGTCTTCAAATTCAGGTTCCATTGTTTATTGAGCAAAACGTCAAGGTCCGAGTCGACACTAGAACCGGCGAGTATCTCGGCCGCGTCACCGACTAGCTTGTGAGCTCCAGAACTAAATCCCGAAAGATGGCACTAGATGCCATCTTTGCCGCTGACATGCGTAAGCAGAATCCGCTTGAGCTTCTTGATGTCACGGCTAGCACACAAGAGGACCGACAGAACCAAGGTGAAATTGTCGGCTACGCCCGCCAGATTGTGGAAGGCATCATCAGCTCCCACGCCGATATCGATGATCGAATTGCCTCCTTCTCTCACAAGTGGTCAATCGATCGCATGCCAGCTGTAGATAGAGCCATTCTTAGGGTTGCTGTTTGGGAAATACTGTTCAACGATGAGGTGCCTGACCCCGTGGCTATTGCTGAGGCTGTGGAGCTTGCCAAGGAGTACTCCACGGAAGAGTCGGGTCTTTTTGTGAATGGATTACTTGCGGCAATTTCTGGGACCAAGACCGCAAAATAGCCCGATACTGCTAAGCTTTCCAAGAATCATCCTTTAACTACCGTCCTGTGAGGCGGAGAAGGAGGTGGGCGTTGACAAAACGCACCGTCTTGAGCGCCGATGACATCTCTCGGAAGGTCTTGAAAACTTAGTCTTGCTTGGAATACCAACCCGCGGTGTGTTTATCGCAAAACGTCTCGTTGAAGTAATCAAGAAGCACTCCGGTGTCGAGATCGAACTTGGCTCCTTAGACATAACTCTCTACAGAGACGACCTTGCAAAACAGCCAACTCGTGGACCTGGGATCACTTCTGTGCCGACAGGAGGAGTTTCTGGCAAGACAATTGTCTTAGTTGACGACGTTCTTTTCAGTGGTCGCACTGTGCGAGCAGCACTCGATGCCTTGAATGATCACGGTAGACCCAAAGCAGTCATGCTGGCGGTGCTGGTAGATCGCGGACACAGACAACTTCCCATAAGGGCTGATTTCGTCGGTAAGAATCTTCCAACTTCTTCTAAGGAACACATTTCAGTCAAGCTCTCAGAATCAGACGGTGTGGACGAAGTGGTGGTCGAATCATGAGACACCTGCTTTCTGCCGCCGACCTAGACAAGGACCAGGCAATCAAATTGCTTGACCTCGCTGAAGACATGTCGGATGTCAACGACCGGGAAATAAAGAAGCTGCCAACCCTGCGGGGAAAGACCGTAGTGAATCTCTTTTTTGAGGATTCAACCAGGACTCGAATTTCTTTTGAGCTGGCAGCCAAGAGGCTCTCGGCAGATGTGATCAATTTTGCTGCGAAGGGTTCATCGGTTTCCAAAGGAGAATCCCTAAAAGACACTGCCCAGACTCTCGAGGCTATGGGTGCTGATGCGATAGTTCTTCGTCATTCCTCAAGCGGTTCCGCACATAGGCTTGCGCACACGGATTGGGTGGGCTCTGCAATTGTGAACGCTGGCGATGGATCCCACGAACACCCAACACAGGCTCTGCTCGATGCCATGACTATTCGTCAAGGAGCATTTGAAAATTCAAGGGGTGCAGATCTAGCAGGAATCAAAGTATTGATAGTTGGCGATCTTTCGCACTCCAGAGTAGCCAGGTCCAACCTAATACTGCTAACAACCTTGGGTGCTGAGGTACACGTCTGTGGTCCTGCAACTCTTGCGCCAGCTTCGCTTGTGGCAAGTGGCCGAGTTCACTTCTTACTCGACGATGCAATCAAGTCGGTAAATCCGGATGTAGTAATGATGTTGCGAGTTCAGCAGGAAAGAATGAGCGCCTCATTTTTCCCAACTGAGCGTGAATACGCAAGAATCTGGGGATTGAACAAATCTCGGCTTTCTAAGCTAGGCGAGAAAACCCAGATCCTTCATCCTGGGCCCATGAATCGGGGTCTTGAGATTGATGCGGCGAGTGCCGATAGTAAAAACTCAATGGTGCTAAATCAAGTTCGAAATGGAGTGGCTGTGCGCATGGCTGTTCTCTTTACGCTGCTTTCTGGAGAGGTGAACTAATGAGCGGGAACTATCTGCTTCGAAACGCAACAACCACAAATGGTGAAGTGCGTGATGTTGTCATCGAAAGTGGTCTTGTTGTGGGTAAAGCAGCCACTGGGATGGGGCATGAAGAAATCGACTGCAAGGGATTGGTAGTTTTGCCAGGCTTTGTGGACCTACACACTCACCTTAGGGAGCCTGGCTTTGAACAGAGTGAAACTGTTGCTTCGGGCTCTCGTTCTGCAGCAGCTGGTGGGTACACAGCGATTCACGCAATGGCGAACACTTTTCCGGTGGCAGACACCGCTGGCGTTGTCGAGCAGATAGCAAGACTCGGTGAAGATGCCGGGCTGGTTTTTGTTCAGCCAATCGGTGCCGTGACTGTGGGACTCAAAGGTGAGCAGTTAGCGGAGCTTGGAGCGATGGCCCAGTCAAAGGCACGCGTGAGAATGTTTAGCGATGATGGAAACTGTGTTCACGATCCTGCACTTATGAGAAGGGCTCTGGAGTACGTCAAGGCCTTTGGCGGTGTTGTTGCACAGCATGCTCAGGAACCAAGACTTACTGTAAACGCCCAGATGAATGAGGGACCCTTGGCTACAAAGCTTGGCCTCGGTGGCTGGCCCAAGGTTGCGGAAGAAGCAATCATTGCTCGCGATTTGATGATCACCGAACTTACTTCATCAAGGCTGCACGTTTGTCATGTTTCGACCGCGGGCTCAGTTGAACTGATTCGCCAGGCCAAAGCGCGTGGGATAAACGTCAGCGCCGAAGTCACACCGCATCACCTGTTGCTAACGGAGGATCTAGCTTCTGGGTATGACCCTCTTTACAAGGTCAATCCGCCGCTTAGAACAACTGCCGACGTTGAAGCACTCAGAGAAGGTCTCATTGACGGAACCATCGATGTCATTGCAACTGACCATGCACCCCACCCAAAGGAATCCAAGGATACCGATTGGGCTAGTGCTGCTTTTGGAATGGTTGGGTTAGAAACGGCTTACTCAGTTGCTCAACAGGTTCTGATTGATTCAGGAAAGTCAAACTTCGAGCGACTTGGAGCGGTAATGTCCTCAAACGCCGCAGCCATTAGCGGTTTGGATCAGCAAGGCAAATATCTTTCCCCAGGTGTTGCAGCTAACCTGACTCTTGTAGACCCGAAAGACTCTTGGGATCCTAAACCGCAAACACTCAGCATGAGCGAGAACAACCCGTTCACGGGCCTCAAGATGCAGGGGAGAGTTCGACACACTATTTATAACGGAGAATTTAGCTACAGGGATTTTTCGATTGTTCAGAGAGTAGGGATCTAATGGAGACATACCAAGTCGGCTTGATTACTCTAGGACTCTTTAGCCTTTTCGCAATCATTGTTCTCATCACCTGGCGGCGTCGGATCACTGCTCAAGCGCTTTTGCTGGAAAAGCCGAAAGGTATAGAAAGCTCCTTTGCAGCCAACAATTGTTTCTATGTAGCAACAACTTTCTCAGAGCGACCGCTTGAACGAGTGATTGCGCACGGGCTAGCCCATCGCGGGCATGCACGTCTAGCGGTGACCGGATCTGGGGTGGAAGTTTCAAGAGTCGGTGAATTTGGATTCCTCATTCCAACAGCAGACCTAATTGAAGTTTCGCTGGGTTCTGCCGTTATCGACCGGGCTGTCGAAAAAGAAGGCCTGGTTGTAATCAAGTGGAGGCTTGGTGCGGTGGAACTGCAAAGTCACTTTAGATTTGTAAGCTCTGAACTTCGTGCGGAAGCACTTGAAGCCCTTAGACCCTTGGTGGAAGCGTAATGAATACCACTACTGCGAAGCTGGTCTTGGAAGACGGCATGATTTTCGAGGGGCTTGCCTATGGTGCCGAAGGGCAAACCCTGGGTGAAATTGTTTTCGCAACAGGAATGACTGGTTATCAGGAGACAATTACCGATCCGAGCTACGCCGGACAGATAGTTGTTCAGACCGCACCACACATTGGAATCACGGGAGTAAATACTCGAGACGAGGAATCTAACCGTATTTGGGTTAGCGGCTATGTGGTTAGGGAACCTTCCAGGGTAGTTTCCAACCACCGGTCCGAGAGATCTCTAGATGAAGAACTTGAAGATAACTTCGTCGTTGGTATTTCAGGTATCGACACCAGAGCACTGACTCGACACATTCGATCACGCGGGGCAATGAGGGCTGGTATTTTCTCTGGCCCAAGGTCTGAGCAAGCTGTGGAAAGACTTGTTGAGATTGTGCGTGAAGCGCCGGAGATGAAGGGGCAATCTATAAGTTCGGTTGTCACTACACCTGATGCCTATGAAGTCCCACACATGGGACAGTTCGTAGGCCGAGTCTCGATCCTTGATCTTGGTATAAAGCGCTCGACAATCGAACACATGATAAAAAGAGGCCTGGTTGTCACAGTTCTGCCTGCAGTGACCAGTCTGGAAACTTTGCTTGCCACAAAACCGGATGCGGTGTTTTTCTCAAATGGACCCGGAGACCCAAGCGCTTCGGCTGATCAAGTGAAACTTCTCAAGGAAGTACTTGAAAGACGTATTCCATTTTTTGGAATCTGTTTTGGCAATCAACTGCTTGGAAGGGCGCTAGGTTTTGACACCTACAAGCTAGCTTTTGGGCATCGTGGTATAAATCAACCCATTCTTGATCGCACAACTGGTCGAGTTGAGGTGACCGCACACAATCACGGTTTTGCCGTTAGTGTTCCGGGGGGAGAAGCTGGCGAAATAGTTATTTCCCCTGCCGGGTTTGGAAAAGTTCGAGTCTCGCACGTAAATCTCAACGATGACTGTGTTGAAGGCCTGGAGTGCATTGATGTGCCCGCATTTTCTGTGCAGTACCACCCGGAGGCAGCTGCCGGGCCTCACGATTCTTCCTATTTGTTTGATCGCTTAGTTGAAATGATCAAGTCTCGCGGTGACAACTAATGCCGCGCAGAGAAGACCTAAAGAGCGTCCTGGTTATTGGATCAGGTCCGATTGTCATTGGTCAAGCTTGTGAGTTTGATTACTCAGGTACCCAAGCTTGTCGCGTACTTCGTGCCGAAGGAATTCGAGTTATCCTCGTCAACTCAAATCCAGCCACCATCATGACTGACCCTGATTTTGCTGATGCCACTTACGTTGAACCGATCACCGCTCAAGTCATCGAAGCAATCATTGCCAAAGAAAAGCCAGACGCAATCTTGCCAACTCTCGGAGGCCAGACCGCACTAAATGCTGCAATGGAATTGCATGAGCTCGGGATTCTTGAGAAGTACAACGTCGAACTAATCGGAGCAAACATTGCTGCAATCAGGGCCGGCGAGGATAGACAGTCGTTCAAGCAGCTAGTTCTTGATGCTGGGGCCGATGTCGCAAAATCCGTGATCGCTCACAACATGGACGATGTTCTCGCCGGCGCTAAGAAGCTCGGATACCCAGTTGTGGTGCGTCCTAGTTTCACAATGGGAGGCCTCGGTTCTGGTTTTGCTTACGACGAGAAGCAGTTGATTCGGATAGCTGGTGCGGGGCTCCAGGCCTCACCAACAACGGAGGTACTTCTTGAGGAGTCAATTTTAGGTTGGAAAGAATATGAGCTTGAGCTAATGAGGGATCGAAACGACAATGCCGTTGTTGTTTGTTCGATTGAAAACGTTGACCCTGTAGGCGTGCACACGGGAGATTCAATCACCGTAGCTCCAGCTTTAACGCTGACCGACCGCGAGTACCAGAATCTGAGGGACATCTCCATTCAGATCATTCGAGACGTAGGCGTTGACACTGGCGGTTGCAACATTCAGTTCGCCGTTGATCCGGCCACTGGACGAGTGATTGTTATTGAGATGAACCCTCGAGTAAGCAGGTCATCAGCTTTGGCTTCTAAGGCAACAGGTTTCCCAATTGCAAAAATTGCCGCCAAGCTAGCTATTGGCTACACCTTGGATGAGATTCCTAATGACATCACTAAGGTCACACCGGCAAGCTTCGAGCCAACCCTGGACTATGTAGTGGTTAAGGTTCCGAGATTTGCTTTCGAGAAATTCCCGGCAGCTGATTCCACCCTTACTACCACTATGAAATCCGTTGGAGAAGCGATGGCCATCGGAAGAACCTTCTCACAGGCACTTCAGAAATCACTTAGATCGTTAGAAAAGCGTGGTTCCTCTTTTCACTGGAACACTAACGTCACTCCCGTCGGTGATCTGCTTGAAATCATTAGAAAGCCCACGGACGGCCGAATTGTCAATGTTCAACAGGCGCTTTTACGGGGAGCTTCTCCGCAGCAAGTATTTGAAGCAACCATGATCGATCCATGGTTTATTGACCAAATAGTTCTAATCAACGAAGTCGCCATCACTATTCGCGAAGCAGGGGATTTGACGCCGGAGGTACTAAAGCTTGCGAAAATGCATGGGTTTAGTGACCACCAGATTGGAGAGTTGCGACACTTGGCAGAGGCTGATGTTCGTTCCCTCCGGCACAAGTTTGGTCTGAGGCCAGTTTTCAAGACCGTCGATACCTGTGCGGGGGAGTTTCCAGCACTAACGCCATATCACTACTCGACATATGAAACCGAGACAGAGGTAGTTCCTTCAGACCGCAAGAAGGTGATCATCCTAGGTTCAGGCCCAAACCGAATTGGCCAGGGTGTCGAATTTGATTACTCCTGCGTGCACGCCTCATTTGCACTCTCCGACGCAGGCTACGAAACCATCATGATCAACTGCAACCCTGAAACCGTGTCAACCGACTACGACACCTCCGACAGGCTTTATTTCGAACCGCTGACTTTGGAGGACGTGCTTGAGGTTATTCACGCCGAGTCTGCCTCGGGCGAGATTGTCGGTGTGATTGTTCAACTTGGTGGTCAGACGGCCCTTGGACTAGCTCAAGGACTTTCCAAAGCTGGTGTGCCAATTCTTGGCACCACACCGGACGCAATCGACTTAGCAGAGGAGCGAGGCTCTTTCTCGAAAATTCTAGATAAGGCGAATCTTTTAGCACCCGCAAACGGTACAGCTACCAACTTGGTTGACGCAAAAGTTATTGCCGAGCGAATCGGTTTCCCAGTTCTAGTTCGCCCATCGTTTGTCCTTGGCGGTAGGGGAATGGAGATTGTCTATGAATCCGAAGGAATGGACGACTACTTCCGCAGAATAGAAGACCAGGCGATCGTTGGCCCTGAGCATCCTTTGCTAGTTGACCGATTCCTCGACGATGCCATCGAGATCGACATCGATGCCCTTTATGACGGACTAGAGCTTTATGTTGGCGGTGTTATGGAACACATCGAAGAAGCTGGAATTCATTCTGGCGACTCTAGTTGTACGCTGCCACCAATCACCCTGAGTGAATCGCAGATTGCTCGAGTAAGAGATGCTACCGAGAAAATTGCCAAGGGCCTTGGGGTAGTGGGCCTACTCAACGTGCAATTTGCAATCGCCGCGGATGTGCTTTACGTACTTGAAGCAAATCCTCGGGCATCAAGAACAGTTCCATTTGTGTCGAAAGCTCTTGGAATTACTCTTGCTAAAGCGGCTGCTCTTGTGATGGTTGGCAATTCAATTGGCCAACTGAGAGTGGAGGGGCACTTACCTGCGCTAGATGGAACTTACATCCCGGCCAATTCTCCAATTGCAGTCAAGGAGGCAGTGTTACCTTTCAAGAGGTTTGCTACCCCTGACGGAAGATACGTTGATTCATTACTTGGTCCGGAGATGCGATCCACAGGTGAGGTAATGGGCATTGATGTGAACTTCCCGAAAGCCTTTGCTAAATCTCAGGCGGCAGCAGGAAGTTCTCTGCCAACCAGCGGGCGCATATTTATTTCTGTGGCTGACAGGGATAAACCTCAGATGCTGCTTCCGGTACGAAGACTGGAGCAATTGGGATATGAAATCCTGGCAACTGCTGGAACCGCTCAGATTCTTCAGCGCCACGGCATCAAGGCTAGAGAGGTCCGTAAGCACAGCCAAGGTTCATCGGCAACGGAAGGTCCAACAATCGTTGAACTTATAACGGCCGGAGAAGTTGATGTGGTTGTGAACACACCTACCGGATCTTCAGCACGTAAGGATGGTTACGAAATCCGTGCAGCCACAACTGCGGCCGACAAACCAATTTTTACAACCTTGGCCCAACTAAGCTGCGCGATTGGCTCCTTTGAAGCGGTCATCGCTGGACCCTTTGAGGTCAAATCACTTCAAGAACACGCTGCCGACCGGAAAGCGGCACTCGGTGTCTAGCTTCGGTCAAAGATTGTTGAAAACCTTTGAACAGAAGGGCCAACTGTGCATCGGGATTGATCCAAGTATTGATCAATTGCGTTCTTGGGGACTACCGATTTCAGCCGAAGGGGCCAAGTCCTTTAGTTTTTCGATGCTTGATGCGGCTCAAGACAATGTAGGAATAGTGAAGTTCCAGGTTGGATTCTTTGAGCAATTTGGACCAGAAGGTTTTAGCAACCTTTCGGAACTACTTGCCGATGCCAAAACCCGCGACCTTGTTGTCATAGCAGATGCTAAACGAGGAGATATCGGTTCAACAATGTCTGGCTACGCAAAAGCGTGGTTATCTCGTGAAGCTGCGTTTGCTTGTGATGCACTGACAGTTTCGCCATATCTGGGTTCTGACTCTCTTGCCGAAACAGCAAATGTCGCTCTTGAGAATGATCGTGGATTGTTTCTGCTAGCAGCAACCTCAAATCCTGAAGCCCCGACACTTCAGTCAGCTATGCGCGATGGCAGAACTGTTGCAAGAAGTGTGTTGGAATTTGCGGATCAGTACAGTGGTGCGGGCCTTGGTTCAATTGGGGTAGTTGTTGGTGCAACAGTGAACGATGTGGATTTTGGGTTGAATTTTTCAGACAGCTTGAAAATTCCGGTTCTAGTTCCTGGCTTTGGAGCACAAGGAGCTTCTCTGATGGAGGCACGTTCTTTGCTTTCTGGCTACGCAGATACGGCGATCTGCAATGTTTCTCGTTTGGTTGCGGGTGCTTCGCTAGATGGTCTTTCTTCTAGAGTTTCGAAAGCGAAAGCCGATCTTGAGGTAGGGTTTCGGGCATGAAACCAGCTGGCAAGCTAATTGTTATGGCAGGTCCTTCCGCGGTTGGAAAGGGCACTCTCGCATCGCACATAGTCAAGAACTTTGAAGGTTTTATGCTCTCTGTTTCTGCAACCACTAGGTCTCCACGCGAGGGAGAAGTTGATGGCATCTCCTATGTCTTTCTAACCGAGGAACAATTCAAAATTCGCGCTGATTCTGGTCAAATGCTTGAGTGGGCAACTGTTCATGGCAAACACTCCTATGGCACTCCACGGGAACCTGTAGAGCAGGGGTTAGCTAAGGGATTCAATGTGATCCTTGAGATAGACGTCCAGGGGGCTTTTCAGGTCAGAGAGAGTTTCCCAGAGGCTTTGCTGGTTTTCGTAAAGCCTCCAAGCTTCGAAGAGCTGCGGGCAAGGCTTGACAAAAGGGGGACCGAGTCTGAACAGGACAAGCAAATTCGCCTTGAAACGGCTAGAACCGAGCTTGATCAGGCTTCCGAGTTTGATTATTCAGTCGTCAATGACGAGGTGGCCAGATGCGCCCAAGAAGTCGTAGACTTAGTACAAACCACATAAACGCAGGAAAGTTGCCATGTCTGAAAAACTAGAAGGAATCGTATCTCCATCTATCGATAAGTTGATGGACCGAGTGGACTCAAAGTACGAGCTTGTGATGTTCGCGGCCAAGAGGGCACGTCAGATTAATGATTACTACTCTTCCTTGCACGAGGGAAGTCTTTTCAACAACGTAGGTCCACTGGTTGATGTCACTATTGACGAAAAGCCTCTAACAATTGCCCTTCACGAAGTTGACCAGGGTCTTCTCACAAAGCGCCACCTAGACTAAGCGACGCCAACAGGTGGCCAATGTAGTGGTCGGTGTAACCGGCGGTATAGCGGCATATAAATCTGCTCCTTTGATTCGTCTGTTTTCTGAAGCCGGCCATTCAGTCCAAGTGGTAGCTACAAACAATGCCTTCAAGTTCATCGGAAGAACTACTCTAGAGGCACTATCGGGAAATCCAATTTCTATTGTTGATCCGGATCTGTTTACCGACGTCGACCAGGTAAAGCACATTGCCTTGGCAAAATCTGCCGATCTTGTAGTTGTAGCCCCTGCAACAGCCTCATTTATTGCGAAGATGACTTCCGGAATCGCAGATGATCTTCTTACCACCACTGTTCTAGCAGCTACTTGCCCAGTGATAGTGGCCCCAGCAATGCACACGGAGATGTGGGAGAACAAAGCAACCACAGCGAACATCGAAACTCTTACACTTCGAGGAGTTGCCATCGTGTGGCCTCCGGTTGGAAGACTCACGGGTGAAGATTCGGGAGCGGGAAGACTCGCAGAACCAGAAGAGATTTTTGAAACAGCATTGGCTGCACTAGGTGGACCGCTGAGTGGAAGACGTGTACTTGTCACTGCTGGTGGAACCAGGGAACCAATTGATGCGGCAAGGTTTATCGGAAACTTCTCGTCCGGTAAACAGGGAGTAGCTTTTGCTCGTGCGGCTAAACTGCTCGGAGCCGATGTTGAACTAATTGCAGCCAACATCGACGACTCGCTTACTTCTGGACTAACAACAATCAGTGTGGGTTCAGCCTTGGAGCTATCTCAGGCCCTGGAGGCAAAGTTTGGAAGCTATGACATCTTGGTTATGGCAGCAGCAGTTGCCGACTACAAACCAATTGAATCAACTTCCACAAAACTAAAGCGCTCCGAGCTCGGGGAGGAGCTTAATCTTTCGCTGGTTGCTAATCCTGACATTCTTGCCGAGACAGTCAAGAAATTAAGAAGCTCAGCTACAAAGGCTGTAGTTGTTGGTTTCGCAGCAGAAGCAAGTGACGATTTGGAATCACTGGCAAAAGTCAAGCTCACCGCTAAAGGATGCGATTACTTGATAGCAAACGACATTAGCGATGGCAAGGTCTTTGGCAAGGACCACACGGATCTTGTGCTGGTTTCACAATCAGGGTCAAAAAGCTTCAAGGGTTCAAAGCAGTCAGTTGCTAAGGATGTTTTGTCCTTGATAGCAAGTAACATGAAGTAATTATGAGCACACTGAGACAGTTCACCTCCGAGTCCGTCACTGAAGGTCACCCTGACAAGATTTGTGACCAAATTTCGGACGCAATTCTTGATGCAATGCTGGCCCAAGACAAGGACGCTCGCGTTGCTGTGGAAACAATGGTGACTACCGGTTTAGTGCATGTTGCTGGTGAGGTCTCAACATCCGGCTACGTGGAGATCCCGTCAATTGTTAGAGAAACTGTTCTAGCCATTGGATACAACTCTTCAAAAATTGGCTTCGATGGAAAAAGTTGCGGAGTATCTGTTTCGATAGGTCAACAGTCACCTGATATTGCCCAGGGGGTTGACTCTGGATTTGAGGTACGCTCACAAGGCTCTACAGATCGGTTTGAAGCTCAGGGAGCTGGGGATCAAGGCATCATGTTCGGATACGCCAGCAACGAGACTCCCACCTACATGCCAACAGCAATCGCTCTTTCGCATCGTCTGGCGGAAAAACTCGCCAGTGTTCGAAAATCTGGTGAAGTGGCATTTCTTCGTCCCGATGGGAAGACTCAAGTCACAGTAGGTTTCGATGGTTCAACGCCAAAGACTATTGAAGCCGTTGTTGTCTCAAGTCAGCACGATGATGGTGTTTCCCAAGACGACATTCACGAGGCCATTAGGACTCATGTGATTAATCCGATTCTTGAGCAGTCTGGTCTTGATTTCTCAAAGGCAAAGTTCTTCATAAACCCAACGGGGAAATTTGTTGTTGGTGGACCTCAGGGAGACGCTGGTCTTACGGGAAGAAAGATTATTGTTGACACCTACGGTGGAGCTGCAAGACACGGAGGGGGCGCTTTCAGTGGGAAAGATCCATCCAAAGTTGACCGCTCTGCCGCCTATGCGATGCGGTGGGTTGCCAAGAACGTGGTTGCATCTGGAGCTGCCGATAGAGCAGAAGTTCAAGTTGCTTATGCAATTGGCGTGGCGAACCCGGTGGGAATCTATCTTGAAACTTTTGGCACCGAAAAGGTTGAAACTTCACTGATTGAAAAAGCAATTAGAGACATTTTTGACCTCAGACCCCTTGCAATCGTTGAACAGTTAGACCTATTACGACCTATTTACTCAAAAACTGCCGCCTATGGTCACTTCGGAAGAGAACTGCCGGAGTTCGGCTGGGAGAAACTCGATCGCGTCGATGCGTTGCGATCCGCACTGAAGCTCTAAATGCCAAAGATTGCGAAGCTGGCTATCCAGTCAAATCTTCCACAGCTTGACCGGCTGTTTGACTACCTTGTGCCAGACAATCTCGCTCAGCAAGCGGAAATAGGTTCTCGAGTCAGAGTCATGTTTGGAAGATCCAAAGAACCGCTTGATGCATTCATAGTTGAATTCCCAAAAGAGTCGGAGTTTTCAGGCCGGCTCAGCGAGGTTCTTGATATTGTTGGTCCTTCGAAAACACTCACAACAAACATTTTCAAATTGTGCCAGCAGTTGGCAGAACGGTCGGCGTCTACTCTTGGCGATGTTCTAAAACTCGCGATTCCACCTCACATGCCTAAGGCTTTCGCACAACATCTGCAGGCGGTTCAAAAAAGTGTGATTCCCAGCTCCTTGCAAGTTGGCGCTCTTGATGGTGAGACAATGACAATTCTTAGTGCTGGGCAAAAGTCTTTTGTTCTGGCAGAGCCTCGGCAGGTAGAGCTAGTCCTCGGTCAAGGTGATTCCGACACTCCGGCTTGGGTTCGAACCTTTGTTTTGCTTGCGGGTGCGAATCTGCAGCTAGGCAAGTCAACTTTGATTCTCGTACCTGATTACCGCGAGCATGAAGTAATCATGCAGGGACTGGCTATCTCGGGACTATCCGATTACGTTGCGAACTATTCACAGGAACAAGTTAAATCAAAGCAGTACTTGGGTTTCCTAAGCGCACTTGAAGAAAAGCCTCGAATTGTAGTTGGGTCTCGTGCCGCGGCGTTTGCCCCGGCTCATAACCTTGGCAGCATTTTGGTTTTTGATGAGGCTGACCGAAGTTTTTCTGATCAATCGTCGCCCTATCTACACACTCGTGATGTTGCACTGGTGCGTCAATCGATCGAGGATTGCTCCCTGGTTTTTGCTTCACACTCAATCTCAAGTGATATGAAACGGCTTATTGACTCTGGTTTTCTTACAGATAGAACTAGACCATTCGCCAACCCGCGTATTTCTAATTCTGAACCTGGACTCCGAGTTGATTCACACGCCTATTCAGCAATCAAGGCTGGATTAGAACTTGGTCCAGTTCTGGTGCAAGTTTCTTCATTAGGTGATAGCACAGCGATGTACTGCAAGTCCTGTGATGAACCGGCTAGGTGTGGTGAGTGCCAGGGGCCACTATGGATCGATTCTGCAGGAGCAAAAAAGTGTCGGTGGTGTAATGCATTCCAAATCAATTACAGATGTTCTTGCGGCGGTTCAGATCTCGCCCTTGGAAGGGCGGGATCGACTAGAACTGCCGCGGAGCTAGGCCGTGCTTTCCCTTCTGCGCGGGTAATTGAATCAACCGGTCAAGTTCGCAACACCCGCATTGCTCGAGGCCGCACTCTCGTGGTTGCAACAGCTGGTGCCGAACCTTATGTAGCAGGCGGGTACAGTGCCGTTGTGCTTCTCGACGCCAAAGTGGCCCTTTCGAGGCAAAACCTCCGCGCTCAGGAAGAAGCAGTTCGTGCTTGGTCTAACGCTGTTGCAAAATCCGGCCCTAAGGCCCCAAGTGTTCTTGTTGGAGTTTCGGGGGAGTTATCTCAACTACTTTCACTTTGGAACCATCAGAAGATTGCCGACAATGAGTACAAGTCTCGCCAGGAACTCAGTCTGCCTCCAGCTCTTCGGATGGGAAGCATCACTGCAGAGGTATCACTGCTTTCGGAGCTTTCTGCGATTCTCGCGAAAGAGCCTTCCGTTGTCAGAATTGGGCCGGCTCCGTTGGAGGTCAGTTCTACTGGGCAGCAATGGAGACTGATCTTCAAATACCCATATTCACTCGGTTTACAACTCGCGAAGTTGCTCAAGGTTGAAGTGGCACGAATCAGTGCAGGAAAGCTGCGAACGTCAAGCTCTGGCAGAAGCGCCAGGGCTATTACCGTGAAGATGAACGACTCTGAAGTAGTCTGATTTTGGAGATCACTTGAGAATTATATTTGCCGGTACGCCAGCTAATGCGGCCAAGACCTTAGAAGCACTTCTGGAAGCAAATAATGAAGTCGTTGGTGTGCTGACAAGAATTGACGCACCTACTGGGAGAAGTGGAAAGCTAACCGAGTCTGATGTAGCGCTCATTGCTAGCGAACACGGATTGCCTTTACACAAGTCAAATCTTCCTGACTCCCGTACAAGCGAATGGCTTGCTGGTTTGAAACCAGATCTTGGAGTCATTGTTGCCTACGGCTCTATTCTCAAACGGAATCTGTTAGAGATACCATCTCATGGTTGGCTAAACGTTCACTACTCAATACTGCCAAAATACCCAGGGGCGTCTCCCGTGCAGCAAGCGCTGCTGGAAGGGGATTCAACAACTGGCGTCACGGTTTTCCAACTTGATGAAGGGGTGGATAGTGGACCTATAGTTTCACAGGCAACAGTTGAAATCGCGCCTGATGCAACTGCGGGTTCAGTTCTCGAAGGTCTAACCCTTGTGGGTTCAGATCTTTTGATTGAAACTTTGGCAAATCTTGAAGTCAATCTAGCTGCAAAAATCGCGCAAGACACGAGCTCAAAACATCCTGTGACTCGTAAAATTTCTCGCGCAAAGGCGAAAATTGATTTCGGGGCTCCCGCTTCAAAGATTGTGAACTTGGTTAGGGCTATGAACCCTGAGCCAGTTGCTTGGTTTGAGTTCGAATCGCAACCCATTCGTGTCTTGGAATCTGCCATCACGGAGATTGCAGATTTGCCAGTGGGTGTGGCTTCTTTTGTTGACGGCGAGTTAGTCGTTGGTGCGCTAGATATGGCAGTTGCTCTTCGAACAGTACAGCCTGCTGGGAAAAAGCCGATGGCGGGAGCCGATTGGTTTAGAGGATTGCGTCGAGATTCGTTGACGCTAACGTGAGTAGAGAAGTTGCTTTTGATCTTCTCAACAGAGTTCAGTCGGATGATGCGTATGCCAATCTGCTTTTACCCACGCTGATCTCCAGAGCAAAGCTCGACTCTCGCGACGCGGCGTTTGTCCAAGAGCTAGCATTTGGCACAATTCGGAACTGGTTGCTATACGAGAAGATCATCGAAGCAGCTTCTTCAAGAAAGATCGATGACATCGAGCCAGATGCTCAAATTGTCATGGTGCTAGGAGTGCATCAGCTTCTAGAAATGAGGGTACCTACGCACGCTGCAATCAATGAGAGCGTCAATCTAGCAAAATCAAGAGCGAGTAAAGGCTCTATTGGGTTCGTAAATGCAGTGCTTCGGAAGATTGCCTTAAAGGATAAGGACGATTGGATCGACTCTGTGACTAAGGGTCTTTCTGAACTGGATTCTCTTTCCATTCAGTATTCTCACCCAATTTGGATTGTGCAGGCCTTCAAAGCCGCTCTTACTTCCCGTGGCATGGATGGAAAGTTAGAGGATCTGCTCGCTAGCAATAACCTGGCGCCCAAAGTTTCACTTGCTGCCTTACCTGGCTTTTGCACCCCAGGTGACTTTGACAAAGAGCAACAAGCTCAAAATAGATCACCAATTGGAGTGGAGATTTCCGGGAATCCCGCAAACATTGAACTGGTGAACATGGGATTTGCTCGAGTCCAAGATCAAGGATCTCAGTTGGTCACGCTTGCCCTAGTTGCAGCCCCAATTGAAGTAGCTGACGATAACTGGCTTGATATGTGCGCTGGGCCAGGCGGCAAAGCAGCAATTCTTGCAGCGTTGTCTTTAGAGTCAGGTCAGAGATTTGTATCTAATGAGGTTTCGGATCACAGGGCAAAGCTTGTGATCAACGCTCTTAAGCCGCTGGGCAATTTTGAAGTAATGATTTCAGACGGACGAAGTCTTGGGCAAGGATTAGAAAAGTTCAAAAGAATATTGCTTGATGCTCCCTGCACAGGACTTGGGGCTCTAAGACGTAGACCTGAATCTAGGTGGCGAAGAAGTACAGATGATTTAGTAGACCTGGTTAAGCTTCAGCGTGAATTGATTCAAAGCGCCTGGGACGCGCTTAAACCGGGAGGGGTGTTGGGGTACGTGACTTGTTCTCCCCATCTTTCCGAAACGACCGGACAAGTGGCTTGGGCCGAGGGAAGATTCAAGGGAGAACTTGAGTTGATCAATGCCAACGAAATTCTGAATTCAATGAGCCCCTCTCTTAATTTGGACGAGTCTCTTCGCACCGCACAACTTTGGCCTCATGTTCATGGCACAGACGCCATGTTTCTTGCTTTATTGCGTAAGTCGATAAACTGAGCCCATGACAGCACGGATCGCTCCCAGCATTCTGAGTGCTGATTTTGCGAATCTTGAAGCCGAACTTGCAACAATTAGCCATGCAGATCTGATTCACGTGGACGTCATGGACGGGCACTTCGTGCCTAACCTGACACTTGGAGTTCCCATAGTCAAGAGAATCTCAGAGGTCACAAGCGTTCCGCTGGATGTCCATCTGATGATTGAGGCACCCGAGAAGTGGGTCAGTCAGTATGCACAATATGCGGGTTCAGTGACTTTCCACTTTGAGGCAGCCACTGATCCTAGATTGGCGATCTCGGAGATTCACAAGGCTGGAGCAAAGGCAGCCATGTCGATTAAACCTGGCACCTCATTTTCAGAGGTATCTGAGCTTGTCGAGGATCTTGATATGCTGTTGATAATGACTGTTGAGCCTGGCTTTGGGGGTCAATCTCTAATTCAAAGCACAGTGCCTAAGGTCACGGAGGCTTTTGATTTTGCCACTAGTAAAGGTCTGAAACTTTCTATTCAGGTCGACGGGGGAGTGACTGCGCACAACATCGCAGAACTTGCTAGTGCTGGAGCGGATACTTTTGTCGCTGGAACTGCAGTTTTTCAAGCCCCTAATCGAAACTTTGAGATTGACCGGCTCAGGTCCCTTGCCATTACGCTTTAAGGCATGACCACTTTTTACCAACTTTTTGACACGCTTAGCGACCGTTCTGTTTCGATGCCTGAAGGTTCGCGGACAGCTGAGCTTTTAGCTATGGGCACCCACGCTATTGGTAAGAAGATAGTAGAAGAAGCTGCAGAGGTTTGGATGGCTGCTGAGCACGAAAGTAAGCAGGCTACAACTGCCGAGATTGCTCAGTTGATTTACCACTTACAGGTGCTAATGATCGACAGGGGCATAACTATGGAAGAGCTTGAAGGGGAACTTTAGATGCTAAGGGTAGCAGTACCGAATAAGGGAGTTCTTTCAGAGGCGGCAATTAACATGCTGAAAGAAGCTGGCTATGTAGTCCGCAGAGACCCAAAAGATCTACATGTGATCGATAAAACCGCAGGAATAGAGTTTTTCTACCTAAGACCAAGAGATATAGCCACTTACGTCGGTTCTGGTTCGTTAGATGCTGGATTCACCGGCTTGGATCTACTGGTTGATTCTCAATCGAGTGCTAAGTCAATTGCATCTCTAGGTTTTGGAGCGTCAACACTTCGGTTCGCCGGTCCCATCGGAAGATTTCTAGATGTGGCCGAACTAGAGGGGCGTTCGGTGGCTACCGCATATCCAAATTTGGTCAAGAACTACCTTCAAACAAAAGGCGTCAACGCCAAAGTGATAACTCTTGACGGAGCTGTTGAGGTCGCGGTTCGTCTTGGTGTCGCGGAAGCTGTGGCTGATGTTGTCTCTACAGGAAGCACATTGAGACAAGCAGGACTTGAGGTTTTCGGCCCGGTTATCTTAGAAAGCGAAGCCCAGTTGATTGTTGCGCTTGGCAAGGACTCGGCTTGCGAAGGCTTACTTCAAAGACTTGAAGGCGTTCGAGTAGCGAGGGAGTACGTGATTTTTGATTACGACTGCCCGATTGATTTAGTCGAGGCGGCTTCAAAGGTGACCCCTGGTATCGAGTCTCCAACTATTTCTCCACTAAGGGATCAAAACTGGGTGGCCATACGCTCTCTAGTCAAGGCAGCCGAAACCAACGAAAAGATGGACGAGCTTTACAAACTCGGAGCTAGGGCTATTTTGGTAAGCGCTATCCATGCCGCGAGAATCTAATGCCTTTGAGAACGAGGATTATTCCCTGTCTTGACGTTGCCGGGGGTCGCGTAGTCAAAGGCGTGAACTTCGAGAATCTTGTCGATGCCGGAGACCCTGTTGAACTTGCGTACAGATACTACCTAGAAGGTGCCGATGAGATAACGTTTCTGGATGTCAATGCGTCGAAAGAGGGCAGGGGGGCAGTTCTTGACCTTGTTCGAAGAACTGCGGAAAAAGTCTTCATCCCCCTAACAGTGGGCGGGGGTATCCGATCAGTTGATGATGTAGCGGCTGCTTTAGAGGCAGGTGCCGATAAAGTCTCCATCGCCTCAGCCGCAGTTTCAAGGCCAAATCTTATCTCTGAGGTTTCGAATCAGTTTGGGTCACAGGTAATTGTGGTTTCGCTTGATCTGAAACGAAAAGATTCCATGGCAAGCGGTTACACTGTCACAAGTCACGGGGGTAGCGTTGACGAGAACATTGACGCAGTCAGTTGGATAAATCAGGTTCAGGATCTAGGTGCTGGGGAGTTGTTGGTTAACAGTATTGATGCCGATGGAACCGGTCAGGGTTATGATCTACCGCTTCTAGAGAAAGTTTTATCTGCTGCACGTGTTCCGGTAATTGCATCAGGCGGTGCAGGGTCCATTGAAGATTTTCTGGTAGCGGCAGAAAGCGGACTCGATGCAATACTGGCCGCCTCAGTTTTTCATCGCGAGATTGTCTCGATTTCTGAAGTCAAGACATACCTGGCTGGAGCTGGAGTCTTGGTTAGGGCGATGACGTGAAGATTGAGGATTTGAAGTTTGACAGCGCTGGATTGATTCCGGCGATAGTACAGAGCGTCTCAGATAACAAAGTACTGATGGTGGCCTACATGTCTCTAGAGAGCCTCGAGCTTTCCCTAGCTTTAGGGCAGACACATTTTTTCTCCCGGTCTCGAGAACAGCTGTGGCACAAGGGGGCAACTTCAGGAAACACTCAAAATATAGTTTCTATACTCTCGGACTGCGACGGCGATTCGCTTCTCGTGCTTGTTGAAGCGGATGGTGCCGCTTGCCACACGGGTGAACGCAGCTGTTTTGACAATTACGAACCACTGGAGCAAGAGTGATTTCGAAAAGTGAGTTCTTAGAGCTGGCCAAGTCATATCAGGTAATCCCGATAGTGGACTCGGTGTTTTCCGGCACAGAAACACCATTGACAATCTTTGAAAAGCTGGCCTCTTCGAAGCCCGGTAGTTTCTTGCTGGAATCTGCCGAAGCAGGAGTTTGGTCAAGGTATAGCTTTATCGGGGTAGAAAACTATGGATTCCTGGTCTCTTCAGATGGCGCCGTGAAATGGAAAGCCCTGGAAACCCACTCACCTTTGCCTTTCGAAGACGAAAACCTCGACGGCTTATCGGAACTCGAAGCGTTGGAGCTTATGCAAGGCAGCTGGAAAGCGGCTACTGTTGCCGGACTTCCACCGTTAGTTTCTGGCTTAGTCGGGCTTTTAGGTTGGGACACAGTCCATCAGATTGAGCGACTTGGGTCTCGTAAATCCAAAGAGCTGAAAGTCCCTGATATGGCAATGGCTGTCATTAGAGATTTGGTTGTTGTTGATCACCAGGAATCTACTCTCGAGCTGGTTTCAAACGTTTACTTGGGACAAGGTCGAAATCCTGAATCCGAGTATGAGCTTGCTATTGATCGAATTATGGAGATGAAGAACCAGTTGTTGAAACCAACTGTGCCTTTCATCGCTGAAGTCAATTTACAGATTGAACCCGACTTTTCTCGCCGGACAAGTGATCTTGAGTTTTTTGAACTTGTGAACAAAGCCAAGCAGCATGTAGTTGCTGGGGATGTTTTCCAAGTTGTGATCTCCCAACGCTTCGATTCCAAGGTGTCCGCGACACCATTGGATGTGTATCGGATGCTTAGAGCAATCAATCCAAGTCCCTACATGTACCTTCTCAATTTTTTTGATGAGGACGGACCTTTCTCTGTGGTTGGTTCGTCTCCCGAGGCATTGGTTCGAGTAAAGACAGGTTCAGCAGTACTGCATCCGATTGCCGGATCAAGACCCCGTGGGACAGACGTCGAAGCCGACACTGCACTTGCCGAGGAGTTACTTGGTGACGCGAAGGAAAAAGCCGAACACCTTATGCTTGTTGACCTCGCAAGAAATGATTTACTCAAGGTTTGCGATGCGAGTTCAGTAAATGTCACGGAGTTTATGACCGTTGAGCGCTATAGCCACATCATGCATCTTGTTTCAACTGTGGAAGGTGCTCTTAGGGAAGGAGTGTCTGCCGTAGACGTGGTACGGGCAACATTCCCGGCTGGCACATTATCTGGCGCCCCCAAACCACGTGCTTTGGAAATCATCGAACAGCTCGAGCCAACCAACAGAGGATTGTTTGGGGGAGTAGTTGGATACTTTGATTTCGCGGGAAATGCTGATCTTGCAATTGCCATTAGAACCGCCGTTATTCGAGATGGGGTTGCTCACGTTCAAGCAGGCGCTGGAATAGTTTTGGACAGTGTTCCAGAACTTGAGAATCAAGAGACCCTAAACAAGGCCTCAGCGCCGTTGCGAGCAATTCAAGCGGCCAACACCATGAAGAGGCATCAGTTATGAATTCGAAACGGATTACAATCGCATGGCTTGTAAGCATTTTGCTGTTGGTCGTTTTTGCTGGATTCAGTTGGCTGGAACTTGAACTTACTCCAGAAGCGGGTGCGCAGAAATTCGAGATCTCCGGATACCAAGTGTTTCCAATAATCTCGGCACTGTTGCTACTCCAGGGAGCTGCATTGCTCTCTTCTGTATTGACACCGGTAGCTGTGGGCAGGGCAATTTCGGGATTGTTGGTACCGATTATGCTTGCGCATGCAATCTTTGTTGTTGTTGGTTTGCAATCGAATCTGCAGAATGCAGTCGCGGTTCTGATCAGTGAAATCACAGGGGTCGAAGGAATTGCGAGCCAGGCTCAGTTTGTCGAGTTTGCCGGGGATACCTATCTATGGGTTGGTTACTTACTTTCGATAGCCGTGAACCTGGCCGTTTTGCTTACCAAGGCCGTTTCAAAAGCTCAGTTGTCTAAAACAAGACCAAACAGGCAAGAAACTAGCGACGAGTTAGATCTGTGGGAGACACAGAAGTAGCAAACGATTTGGTAAAGTAGAAGTCAAGAGGAGATTTTATGTCTGAGAACCAGATCGAGCCAGGCCACGGGGACTCCGTAGCAGCATGGACCACAGTGATCATCGTTATTGTCGCTTTTGCTTTTGGCACACTATTTTTCTGGTTGAACATCCCCGCTTTGGTTTGGGTCTCAGCAGGCCTTGCAGTTGCAGGGGTGGGAATAGGTCTCTTCCTCAAGAAAGCTGGCTACGGGGTCGGCGGATCAAAGTCTAAGTACTAAGTGCTTCAGTCACTTTACGCGGGTGCCATTGCCGACGCTAAGACCCGTCAAGAATCAGTCTCACTTTCCGAGATTGAACTGTTAGCTTCGAAAGCCAAACCAGCGCTAGACGCAATCGCTCATTTGGGTTCGGGGGAGTTTGTTAAGGTAATCGCAGAGATCAAGCGCGCGAGTCCATCCAAGGGATACCTGGCAACTATCGCTGATCCCGGCGCACTAGCTAGTGTGTACGAATCGGCGGGAGCTGCGGCAATTAGTGTTTTGACTGAACAGCGATCGTTTCTAGGCAGCCTGCAGGATTTTGATGAAGTTCGTGCAGCTGTATCGCTGCCGTTATTGCGCAAGGATTTCATAGCCAACGAGTATCAAGTGTTTGAAGCGCGGGCTCACGGAGCGGACATAGTTCTTCTTATCGCGGCGGGGCTTGATCCTGCCGATCTAGTAAGACTGAAGGCACTGATTGAATCTCTTGGGATGACCGCTTTTATTGAAACCCACAATCGATCGGAAGTGGAATTCGCCGCGTCGATTGGTGCCAAGTTAGTGGGAGTTAATGCTCGAGACCTCACAACGTTCGAGACCGATCGAAACCTGTTTGAGCAGCTAATCGACATTCTGCCTGGAGATTGCATCAAAGTTGCCGAGTCGGCTGTTCGTGGAGTGGCGGATGTCGAGGCATACGCTGCCGCCGGAGCGGACTGTGTTCTGGTTGGAGAGGCGCTGGTAACTGGGGATGCCGAGGATTTGGTCAGTGCTTTTTCTAGAATTGCCAAGGCTTAGACTTTTAGGATGGCGCAGAAACTCTCAGAGCAAGTTGGCCCCTACTTCGGGGACTTCGGTGGCAGATTTGTGCCTGAATCACTCATCGGTGCGCTGGATGAGCTTGACGCAACCTATCAACATGCCAAATCTGACCCGTCGTTTATTGCGGAGCTTGCAAACTTACACAAGACCTACACCGGCAGGCCTTCGATAATCACGGAAGCTCCGAAGTTTGCGGCTTCCGTCGGGGACATCAGAGTATTTCTAAAGCGAGAAGATCTCAATCACACCGGCTCGCACAAGATCAACAACGTCCTTGGGCAAGCACTGCTGGCAAAGCGTATGGGTAAAACCAGAATCATTGCCGAAACTGGTGCTGGTCAGCACGGAGTAGCAAGCGCCACTGCTGCTGCATTGCTCGGGTTGGACTGTGTTGTTTACATGGGTGAAGTCGACACTATTCGCCAGGCCTTGAATGTGGCGCGCATGAGATTACTTGGAGCTGAAGTTATTCCAGTGGTCACTGGTTCTAGAACTCTAAAAGATGCCATTAATGAAGCTCTGCGCGATTGGGTTGCCAATGTTGAGAACACTCACTACTTACTTGGCACCGTTGCCGGCCCACACCCTTTTCCAACTATGGTTAGAGACTTTCACTCGGTAATTGGTAACGAGGCTCGCCAGCAGATGCTTGATCAGTTTGGTTCTTTGCCAGATGTTGTTGCCGCTTGCGTCGGTGGTGGCTCAAATGCAATCGGGATTTTCCATGCTTTCCTTGATGATCAGGACGTAAGGCTTGTTGGAATGGAGGCCGCAGGAGACGGTGTTGAAACACTTCGTCACGCGGCAACGCTCAGTATGGGTCGTCCTGGGGTCCTACATGGCGCTAAGAGTTATTTACTTCAAGATGAAGATGGTCAGACATTGGAATCGCACTCAATTTCTGCTGGGCTCGATTACCCAGGAGTAGGCCCTGAACACTCATGGCTCAAAGACATCGGGAGAGCGGAATACATCCCAATCACCGACACTGAGGCTATGGCAGCGCTGAAGCTACTCAGTCAGACCGAGGGAATTATTCCAGCGATTGAGACTGCCCATGCATTAGCTGGGGTTGAGAAGCTGATGCCTTCACTAAAGCCTGGTGCAAAGATTTTGATTAACCTAAGCGGTCGTGGCGATAAGGACATGGAAACCGCAGCGAAATACTTCGGGTTGATTTGATGAGTACCACCGAGCAGACCCTTAGAGACAATCGCCAAAACGGTGGCTCACTGATTGGATATTTCCCATTGGGCTACCCAAGTTTGGAAGAATCAGTCGAAGCCGCAGTTGCTATGTGTGAAGCAGGTTGTGACGTGCTTGAACTTGGCATCCCGTATAGCGACCCTGTAATGGATGGTCTAGTAATCCAAGAGGCCACAGAAACAGCATTGGCTAATGGCTTTAAGCTCAAGGACACCTTTGCGGCTGTTAAAGCCGTTACATCGAGAGTGGACACCCCAGTATTGGTGATGACTTACTGGAATCCGGTTATGCAGTATGGGGAAGCGCGCTTTGCCAAGGACCTAGCTGATTCGGGAGCCGCGGGGGCTATCACTCCGGATCTGATTCCCGATGAGGCAGGCAGTTGGATTAGCGCAACCGATGCTCATGGATTGGATCGAGTATTTCTGGCCACGCCGACATCTACAGGCAAAAGAACCCAACGAGCGTGTGATAGCTCGAAGGGCTTCGTGTATGCCGTCTCCACCATGGGTATCACCGGAGCAAGAGATGACCTTGATCAGAACGCCAAGAAGGTTGTATCGGAAGTCAGAACTCAATCACCTCAATCAATGACAGCGGTGGGCATTGGTGTTTCAACCGCATCTCAGGTCCGAGAAATCAATGGCTACGCCGATGGTGCCATCGTTGGATCAGCTTTCGTGCGCGCTTACCAACAAGGAGGTATCGAAGCACTGCGTGCCAAGGTATCCGAACTAGCAAAAGGAAAAACTAAATGAAGAGCTTCATCCTCTTATCCATTCCTTCACCAGACGTAAGCTACATTGAGCTGGGTCCATTGAGGATTCATTTCTATGCGATGTTCATTCTTGCTGGAATCATTCTTGCCCTGATTTTGACCGAGTCAAGGTTGCGTTCAAGAGGAGCAGAGTCTGGAATTGCACTCGATATTTCCCTTTGGGCTATTCCGCTTGGAATCCTCGGTGGTCGATTTTTCCATGTTGTGACCCACCCGAATGATTACTTCTTTCCTGGCGCTGATTTACTTGCGGTATTCAGAATTTGGGAAGGTGGGCTTGCAATATATGGAGCGCTTATATTTGGTGCTGTTGGAGCTGCTATCGGAGCTCGCGCTGCTGGGATCAAGCTCACCTCATACCTGGACGCCGTTGCACCCGGAGTTTTACTTGCTCAAGCAGTTGGACGTTGGGGAAACTATTTCAATAATGAGCTTTTTGGTACCCCCACTGATCTACCTTGGGGTCTTGAAATTCCCAGCAGCAATCCCGCTTATCCTGCAGGTCTTCCAGAGGGAGTATTATTCCACCCGACATTTCTATATGAGTCGATCTGGTCTTTAGCTGGAGTTGCTTTATTGCTTGCGGCCGATCAAAAGTTCAATTTGCGTTGGGGAAAGATGATGGGTCTGTACCTGGTGTACTACTCGATCGGAAGAGTCTGGATTGAGGCTATTCGTATTGACCCGAGCGAAATCTTGCTAGGTCTGCGAGTAAACATCTGGTCGGCCATCGCTGGTATCGCCCTAGGCTTGGCCATCATTGTGATCCAATCCAAACGCCACCCAGGACTTGAGGACACCGTCTATAAGCCAGGCAAGGCGCCAGCGCTTCCTACCCCAGCAGTTGAGGATAAGCCAGTAGCTGAGGCGCAAACTGGCGACTCTGATGCTCCATACGATGAGGGCAATAAGCTAGTATCGGATAAGTAGCCCCACAGGGCCCCCAAATGGCATCAAAAGTGCCTTTCTTCCAGTTTTCTAAATAACTGTCGTACGGGCCAGCGTTGTCCCTTCAATATTCTCGATTGGAGTGATGCATGCCTGCCGTAAGAATCCGAGAAGGACGCTTGCGGTTTGGCTATGGTTGCCACCCTTAGGGGAACCGCCGGTTATGACATCATCGAAACCGCGCTCAATGCACTCCGCAATCTAGAGCACCGCGGAGCTGTTGGTTCTGATGCTGGAACCGGTGACGGGGCAGGAATCTTGCTGCAGGTGCCTGACGCTTTTTTTAGAGACGAACTAAAACTTCCGCTTCCCGCTCCAGGCGAATTTGGAGTGGGTCTTGTATTTGAATCAACGGATGCAAGCGAGCGTAGTTTAGAGCGAGCGAAGTTCGCAGAAATTGCCTCACAGGAACAGCTAAGTGTTCTGCAGTGGCGAGAGGTACCAACAAACCCAGATGTTTTGGGTGATCTGGCAAAAGCCGCCATGCCATTTATCAGTCAAGTCTTTGTTGAGAGCACCTCTGGTGCCAGGCAGCTAGATCTTGAACGTGCGCTATTTAGGCTACGCAAGCGTAGCGAACGTGAGATCGGGTTGTACCACCCATCACTTTCCGCCAAGACCATCGTCTACAAGGGCATGGTCACTACTTTGCAACTTGAGCCATTCTTCCCAGATCTAAGTAATCGCTCGATGGTTTCAACTCTTGCACTGGTGCACTCAAGGTTTTCAACCAACACTTTTCCTTCGTGGCCGCTGGCGCACCCCTATCGAATGATTGCCCATAACGGCGAGATTAATACTGTTCGAGGTAATCGAAACTGGATGCGAGCTCGTGAGGCGCAACTTCAGTCAGAACTTCTAGGCGACATCGAATCTCTAAAGCCAATAATCACCCCTGGCGCAAGTGACAGCGCTTCTTTCGATGAGGTAGTTGAACTTCTATACCTTGCGGGAAGATCCCTGCCACACGCGATGATGATGATGATTCCAGAGGCATGGGAGAAGCACACTGCAATTGAACCGGCTCGAAAGAGTTTCTACGAATATCACTCCATGCTGATGGAGGCTTGGGACGGTCCCGCTGCAGTTATCTTTACCGATGGCTCTCTGGTCGGGGCCACATTAGACCGAAACGGTTTGCGTCCTGGTCGCTACATCATTACCGAGGATGGGTTAGTAGTCCTAGCATCGGAAATTGGAGTCGCAGACATTGAGCCTTCAAAGATTGTTCGCAAGGGAAGGTTGCAGCCTGGAAGGATGTTCCTAGTTGATACCGCTGCAGGTCGAATCATTGAAGACGATGAGATCAAGGCGGAAATTTCTGCACAAGAACCTTGGGAAACTTGGCTCAGTGAGAACCGAATCAATCTAAGAGATCTGCCAGATCGTGAGCATATTGCACATACGACCTCTTCGGTAAACAGGCGTCAGCGCACCTTCGGCTACACGGAAGAGGAGCTAAAGATTCTGCTTCGCCCAATGGCGCTAGCTGGAGCTGAGCCGCTTGGGGCGATGGGTTCAGATACTCCAATTGCAGCTATCAGCGATAGACCGAGATTGCTGTTTGACTATTTCGTCCAACAGTTCGCGCAGGTTACTAATCCGCCACTGGATGCAATACGTGAGGAAGTAGTGACTTCCTTGAGCACTGGAATTGGTCCAGAACGAAATCTACTAGCGGTTGGACCCACACATGCTCGTCAAGTAATCCTTGATTTCCCAGCGTTGAGTAATGACGAACTTGCCAAAATCAAGCACATAGATGAAATCCCGGGCAGCGGAGAAGCATTCGTTGTTCAAGGTCTTTATAGAGTTGCCGATGGAGCGGAAGCTCTCGAAGAGCGACTAGCGAAGATTTGTGAAGAAGTAGACACAGCCATCAACGAAGGCATTACTTACTTGATCTTGTCGGATCGAAATTCAAACAGGGATTTAGCCCCGATCCCTTCGCTGTTGCTTACCTCTTCGGTACATCACCATTTGATCCGAACTGGTCGCCGAACCATGGTTGGGCTTGTTGTTGAGGCTGGTGATGTTCGAGAAGTTCACCACGTTGCTGCACTGGTTGGTTATGGAGCAGCAGCAGTGAACCCATACCTAGCTCTGGAATCAGTTGAGCTTATGGTCAAGGACGGGACTTTGGAAGGCATCAGTTTCGAACAAGCCGCCAGCAATCTCATAAAATCCCTTGGTAAGGGCGTGTTGAAGATCATGTCGAAAATGGGAATCTCCACAGTTTCTTCCTACAGCGGAGCTCAGTGCTTTGAAGCTATCGGTTTGAACCCTGAAGTAATTGATAAGTACTTCACTGGAACGATTTCTCAACTTGGCGGCATCGGTATTGAGGTGCTGCATCAGGAAATTGCTTCAAGACACTCGAGCGCTTATCCAGTCGAGCGAGCAGTGAACATTCATCGGAACCTCGAAGTTGGAGGAGAGTACCAGTGGCGTCGTGAGGGTCCACCGCACCTTTTCAATCCCGAGACCGTATTCAAGTTGCAGCATTCAACTCGCTCAAAGCGCTACGACATTTTCAAGCAATACACCAAATCAGTAGATGATCAGGCCGAGCGCCTTATGACACTTCGTGGCCTCTTCGAATTCAAAACCGGCTTCAGACCAGCTGTGCCGATCGAGGAAGTTGAACCGGTAAGCGAGATCGTCAAGCGATTCTCGACCGGAGCTATGAGCTACGGTTCCATTTCTCAAGAGGCTCACGAAACTCTAGCTATAGCGATGAACCGTCTGGGTGCGAAATCAAATACCGGAGAAGGTGGAGAAGATCTAGAGAGACTTCTTGACCCAGAACGAAGAAGTGCCATTAAGCAGGTTGCCTCTGGTCGCTTTGGTGTGACAAGCATGTACCTCTCGAATGCCGACGACATTCAGATAAAAATGGCACAAGGAGCAAAGCCTGGCGAAGGTGGCCAGCTCGCAGCCAACAAGATTTACCCGTGGATTGCTAAGACTCGGCATTCCACTCCCGGTGTTGGTCTAATTTCTCCGCCACCTCATCACGACATCTATTCAATTGAGGATCTAAAGCAACTGATTTTCGATCTAAAGCGCGCTAACTCTTCCGCTCGTGTTCACGTAAAACTGGTAAGCCAGGTCGGAATCGGCACCGTTGCTGCAGGTGTAGCCAAAGCTAAAGCGGATGTGATCCTAGTTTCCGGTCACGATGGTGGAACTGGAGCTTCTCCATTGAACTCTCTAAAGCACGCCGGCACTCCTTGGGAGCTCGGTCTTGCAGAAACGCAGCAAACGTTGATGCTCAACGGGTTGCGCGATCGCGTATCCGTGCAGGTTGATGGCCAGATGAAGACAGGCAAGGACGTTATTGTTGCAGCTCTACTTGGTGCCGAAGAGTTCGGTTTCGCCACAGCGCCTTTGGTTGTTTCGGGTTGTATTTTGATGCGGGTCTGCCACCTTGACACTTGCCCGGTTGGCGTTGCAACTCAGAATCCTTTGCTCAGGGAAAGATTCTCCGGTAAGCCGGAATTTGTTGTCAATTTCTTTGAGTTCCTAGCTGAAGAAGTCAGAGAGATTCTGGCCAGCCTTGGATTCCGATCTCTCGACGAGGCGATTGGTCAAACAGATCTTCTTGATGTCAACCGTGCAGTTTCTCATTGGAAGGCTGATGGTCTAGATCTGACACCGATTCTCCAGGGTTCAGGTATGGGAGTGAACGCTCCTAAGCGTCGTTTCACCTCTCAGAATCATGAGCTTGAGAAGCACTTTGATCACAAACTGATCGCAGTGTCTGAGAAAGCACTTGAAGATGCACAGACAGTAAGCATCGAGCTACCTATTCGAAACACTGAACAGGCTGTTGGAACCATGCTTGGACATGAGATCACCAAGCGATTTGGCGCAGAAGGCCTCGCTGATTCAACCATTCAGGTCACACTTACTGGATCCGCTGGACAATCCTTTGGCGCATTCGTGCCCAGGGGTTTGAAGTTGATTCTGGTCGGTGACTCAAACGACTACGTCGGCAAGGGCCTAAGCGGCGGAACTATCGTAGTTAGACCTGATGAAACTTCCGGATTCACAGCCGAAGAAAACATCATTGCCGGCAACGTAATTGGCTACGGAGCTACCAGCGGAACTATGTACCTGTCAGGAATAGTAGGGGAGCGATTCCTAGTTCGAAATTCCGGTGCTACGGCTGTAGTTGAGGGAGTTGGAGATCACGCGCTCGAATATATGACTGGTGGGCGAGCAGTAATTCTTGGACGTACGGGTAGAAACCTCGGCGCCGGTATGAGTGGTGGCTATGCCTTTGTCTACAAACTCCGCACTGAGCTAGTAAATCCCGAAGCTTTGAAAGCAGATGATTTACGAGTGTTACCGCTGGATGATGCCCTTGCTAAAGAGCTAAAGCAGTTGATTACTGCGCATGAGCTCGAAACGAGATCCTTACTCGCGAAGCGCTTACTTGAGAACTTTGAAGACGAAAAGCACAATTTCTCGGTTGTGATGCCAACTGATTTTGCAAGTGTTAGAGAAATTCGTTCGTCTGCAGCTGGCAAGGGACTTGACCCTGACGGTGACATTGTTTGGAAACAGATACTGGAGGCCACAAGTGGCTGACCCAAGAGGATTTCTTAAGACAACTGAGCGCAAGACTGCTGAACGCAGACCAGTTCCAGTTCGAATCATGGACTGGAAGGAAGTTTACGAGCGCAGAAACTCTGAAGTAGTTCAAAACCAGGCTGGAAGATGCATGGACTGTGGAGTTCCGTTTTGTCACCACGGTTGCCCACTGGGAAACTTGATTCCAGAGTGGAACGATGCGGTTTGGCGCAAGGACGGCAAGAACGCGATTGAGCGCCTCCACGCAACAAACAATTTTCCAGAATTCACCGGAAGACTATGCCCGGCCCCTTGTGAATCAAGCTGTGTTCTGGCAATTAACCAACCAGCGGTCACAATCAAGGAAATTGAAGTGTCCATTATCGATGACGCCTTCGATAACGGCTGGGTTCAAGTTCACGCGCCTGAACGTTTAACCGGAAAAACTGTCGCTGTTGTTGGCTCAGGGCCAGCAGGGCTTGCTGCTGCTCAGCAACTTGCCCGAGCAGGTCATACCGTTGCCGTTTTTGAGAAGGATGACCGGGTCGGTGGCTTGCTCCGCTATGGAATCCCTGATTTCAAGATGGAAAAACAACACATCGATCGACGCATTGCTCAGCTTGAAGCAGAGGGTGTGCGATTTCGCGTGGGCGTTGAAATCGGCAAGGACATCTCCTGGGTGGATGTTCGTCGCAGATATGACGCGGTGCTAATCGCAACCGGTGCATCTTTGCCTCGAGATCTTCAAGTTCCAGGACGCGATCTGGAGGGTGTTCACTTCGCAATGGAGTACTTGACTCAAGCCAATCGCGCTGTGGCTGGCCTAACCGTTGTTGATCAAGTTAGCGCCGAAGGCAAACGTGTCGTGATTCTTGGCGGTGGTGATACTGGAGCCGACTGTCTAGGAACTGCAACCAGGCAAGGTGCAATTAGCGTCACTACGTTAGCAATTGGACAGAGGCCTCCTGAGAGTAGATCAGATTCGCAACCTTGGCCAACATTTCCTAATCTGTATGAGATCAGCAGCGCTCATGAGGAATTTGGAGAGCGGAAGTATCTTTCATCAACAGTTGAATTCATAGGTAAAGAAGGAAAAGTTTCTGGAATTAGAATCGCTGACACATCTTTTGTTGAAGGCAAGCGAGTACCTACCCCTGGAACAGAGCGAGTGATTGAAGCAGATTTGGTCCTTTTAGCTCTTGGTTTTAGCGGTCCTGAAGTAGAACCAGCTGTTTCAGAGATTGAAATTGCATTGGATTCGCACTGCAATTTTGCAAGAATGGACAACTTTGGAACAGAACTTGAGGGAGTCTTCGTTGCGGGGGATGCTGGTCGCGGACAATCCCTTATCGTGTGGGCCATTGCTGAAGGTCGCGCTGCTGCCGCTAGCATTGATATGTTCCTTGAAGGAACCACTGAATTGCCTTCACCGGTGAAGGCCTCTGACCAGCCGATATCGGTTTACAGCTAACAAGAAGAATCAATTAGAGAATATAGGACAAATGAAACGCGCAAAGATTGTTGCAACGCTAGGCCCAGCAAGTTCGAGTTACGACCAGATCAAAGCGATTATCGATGCCGGCGTAGACGTAGCAAGAATGAATCTCAGTCACGGTAGCCATGAGGTTCATGAAGAAATCTACAAGAACGTGCGCAAGGCAGCTTTGGATTCGGGTAGGTCAATTGGAATATTCGTAGATCTCCAGGGTCCAAAGATCCGTCTAGCAAAGTTCAAGGACGGACCTGTCCACCTAGCAAAAGGCGCTACTTTCAAGATCACAATTGACGACGTCGAAGGCGACGTCAACATTTGTGGAACAACTTTTAAGGGTTTGCCTGAAGATGTAAAGGTTGGCGATTTCCTACTCATTGACGATGGGAAAGTCCGCCTGCGCGCCACCGAAGTTTCCAAAACCACAGTGACCACAGAGGTTGAAATTGCTGGAGATGTTTCAAACAACAAGGGCATCAACTTGCCCGGTGTAGCTGTGAATGTTCCTGCTTTGTCCGAAAAGGATGAAGAAGATCTGCGTTGGGCACTCAAAGTTGGTGTTGACATGATTGCGCTTTCATTCGTTAGGAACGCCTCTGACATTGTTCGCGTTCACGAGATTATGAAAGAAGAAGGCCGAACCCTTCCGGTGATTGCCAAAATCGAAAAGCCGCAGGCAGTTGAGAACCTAGAAGAAATCATCGACGCTTTTGATGGCATCATGGTGGCTCGTGGTGACCTTGGGGTAGAGCTACCGCTTGAGCAGGTCCCATTGGTTCAGAAAAGAGCGGTTGAACTTGCTCGGCGTTGGGCTAAGCCAGTAATTGTTGCGACCCAGATGCTTGAGTCAATGATTCACGCCAGTATTCCAACCCGTGCTGAAACAAGCGATGTGGCGAACGCAGTTCTTGACGGAGCTGACGCTCTTATGCTCTCTGGTGAAACTAGCGTTGGGGAGTTTCCAGTTGAGACCGTTGAAACTATGGCAAAGATTATTCAGTCGACTGAGGAAAATGGCCTTGATCGAATACCTGATCTAGGTACTAAGCCACACACTCACGCTGGTGCTGTTTCACTCGCCGCCATGGAGATTGCAGAGCTTCTTGGGTCCAAGTATGTTTGCGTCTTTACTGAAAGTGGCGATTCGCTAAAGAGAATCTCTAGGCTACGTTCCTCTGTCCCTGTTCTGACTTTCACGCCTAATGCGGAGATTGCCAACCGATTGTCACTGGTTTGGGGCGCTCAGGTATTTCTCGTACCGAAGGTTGATCACACAGATGGGATGTTCGATCAGGTTGACACCACAGTTTTGGCAGAGGGGCTCTGCAAGACTGGTGACGAGGTGGTTGTAGTCGCAGGTACTCCACCGGGGGTCTCAGGCTCAACCAACACCCTTCGAGTACACAAGGTTGGCTCAGGCGCTACAAACTGATGATTTTGTGGTGCCGAAAGTGGGATTTGAACCCACACGTCCTTTCGAACAAAGCATTTTGAGTGCTCCGCGTCTGCCATTCCGCCATTCCGGCCGGTGCCACGCCTTGAAGTCTAATGGATTTGCTTCAGCCACATTCCTTGCAAGTGGCATATAGTTATCGACATGACAGAGCAAACTACCCAAAGGCGTGTGGTCGTTGCTGAAGACGAGTCCCTTATTCGTATGGACATCGTCGAGACTCTGAGGGACAAGGGCTTTGATGTTGTTGGAGAAGCCGGTGATGGCAACAAAGCTGTCGAACTAGCGTTTGCTCTAAAACCAGACTTAATGGTCATGGACATAAAGATGCCTGATCTTGACGGGCTTTCGGCAGCAGAAAAAATTGCAGAACTCAAGATTCCAGTTGTCCTTCTGACCGCATTTAGTCAGCAAGAGCTTGTCACGCGGGCCGCCGAAGTTGGAGCAATGGCCTTTCTGGTGAAGCCATTTTCACCCCAGGATTTGCTACCGGCGATTGAAATAGCTTTATCAAGACACGCACAGTTGATCGCCCTTGAAGCAGAAATTCAGGATCTAGGTGAGCGCCTTGAGACCAGGAAACTAGTGGAACGAGCAAAAGCAGTGCTCAGTGAAAAGATGAAGCTCACTGAACCTGAGGCTTTCCGTTGGATTCAGAAGGCCTCAATGGACAGAAGGCTAAGCATGGCTGATGTATCTAGAACCGTGCTTGAACAGCTAAATAAGTAGCTAGTTTTTACGAATCAAGTTAGTGATTCGAATTGTTGAGCAACGCTCACCTTTATCGTTTGTGACAACTATTTCATGAACAGTGAGTGTCTTACCCAGCGAGATAGCTGTTGCGACTCCGGTAACTAAACCTTCGGTTGCTGACTTTGAGTGCGAGGCGGATATTTCTATTCCTACCGCGTAGGTGTCCTGTCCTGCCCAAACGTTTGCTGCAAATGATCCAAGCGTTTCGCCAAGGACTAGATAGGCTCCACCATGCAGTAGACCTCTGGGTTGGGTGTTGCCAGTTACCGGCATGGTCGCTACAGCTCGTTCTGCACTGAGTTCAAGAATTTCAATTCCCATTTTCTGGGCGAGGTCGCCGATTCCTCTTTTAGCGGCCACAAGCTTCGCGTCTTCGCTAAGAATTGGTTCTGACATTTGTTTCCAGCCTTTCAAAGGAACTAAACAACAGGCAAAGTAGGCTAGCTCTCATGAGTAAGCCTACCCTTCTGCTAATTGATGGTCATTCTTTGGCCTTCCGGGCTTTCTATGCTCTTAACCCATCAAATTTTCGAACTCCAGATGGGCAGTACACAAATGCGGTGCATGGCTTTATTTCGATGCTTTTGAATCTCCTTGAAGGAGAGAGGCCAAGTCACCTAGCCGTTGCCTTTGACATTTCTGGTCCATCATTTAGGACAATTGAGTACCCCGAGTACAAAGGCAATCGAGGGGAGACCCCGGAAGAGTTCTACGGTCAAACTGAGCTTCTTGAAGAAGCGATGAAGGCGATGAACATCACAACCCTCACAAAGAAGGATTACGAAGCCGATGACATCCTGGCTTCACTTGCCGATCAAGCTGCTGCAGCTGGATATCGGGTTCTAGTTGTCTCAGGTGACAGGGATACTTTTCAATTAATCGGTGAAAACACGACAATTCTTTATCCAATCAAAGGCGTGATGAACCTAGCCCGCATGAACGATGAGGCGGTTGTTGAACGTTATGGAATTCACGCCAAGCAGTATCCAGATCTCGCAGCGCTGGTTGGTGAGACCAGCGATAACCTGCCGGGTATTCCAGGTGTTGGACCAAAGACCGCTGCAAAGTGGTTGCAGGCTTATGGAGATCTACAGACCGTGCTTGCCAAAGCAGATGAGATTCCTGGAAAGGTAGGCGAATCGCTTCGTGAGAATAGTGAGCTTGCTGTTCGGAATCGACGGCTAAACCATTTAGTTCGAGATCTCGATCTTGGGCTTGATTTTGAATCGCTCCGTTTGACTTCGGTCGACGAGGACAAGGTTCGAGCAGCATTCACGAAAATGCACTTTAAGACTCTCACCGAAAGAGTTCTTAGGCTTAGGGGCCAGAACGGATCGCAAACAAATGGTTTAGGGCCCGCTCCAGAATCGGCTCTACCTTTTGAAGAAACTGAGAAGCCGAGAATCTTCGACACTATCGAGGTGCCTGAGAGTCGCAGTGCCACTGCTAAAGAAGTGCTCGATTGGATTGGGACGCAGCCCACAGTCGGATTCGAACTTGAGAGCCAAGGCGAGAATCTACTAATGGGTTTCGCAAGTCTCACGGAAAGACTCACTCTTTCGGGTAGTGCTGATCCGGCTTTGATTGATTGGATTGCTAGCTCATCGCCTAAATCTCTATTTGATCTCAAGGGAACTCGAAGAATTTTGCTTGCGTCTGGGTTTGAAATCGGCGGCGTGGTCGATGATGTACTTCTGCTTGCTTACCTATTGAATCCAGTCCGGCGAAATTTCTACGTGGACGACATAGCCCTAGAGCAACTCGGTCTTGCTATTGAGCGCTCAGACCCAAATCAACTTATCCCTAAGGCTGCTGCTGACCCAAGTCTCGATGCTTGGTTGGCGATTTGCTTGGCTCCTCCAATGCGCGCCAAAGTTGAGAAGCAAGGTCAGCTCAAGATCTATGAAGGGATTGAGCTTCCAAGCTCGATGACTCTCTCAGACATGGAAACGCGTGGCATCACAATTGACGTCAAGAAATTGTCCGCTCTTTTCGAAGCTTTGTCGTCAGAGGTTGCTGTTATAGCAAAGGATGCCTACAAAATCATTGGCAAAGAGATTAATCTTGCCTCTCCAAAGCAGCTACAAACAGTGCTGTTCGACGAGCTTGGTATGACTGGGACCAAGTCACTCAAGACGGGTTTTTCGACAAATGCAGCAGCACTCACCGAGTTATTTGAACTGAACGGGCACCCGTTTTTAGAAAAACTCCTTGCCCACCGCGATTCAACGAAATTGAAGCAGATGGTGGAGACCTTACTTAAGGCAGTTGAAGAAGATTCAAAGATTCATACCACTTATGTTCAGACCGGTACTTCCACCGGCCGGCTGAGCTCGGAGAATCCAAACCTGCAGAACATCCCAATCAGAAACCCTCGGGGCGCCCAGATCAGAGACTCCTTCATCATTTCAGAGGGCTTTGAAACTTTACTGACTGCTGACTATTCGCAGATTGAAATGCGAATCATGGCCCACCTGTCTGAGGACCCAGGTCTTATTGAGGCTTTTATCAAAGGTGAGGATTTACATAGGTTTGTCGGGTCCAGAATATTTGGTGTTGAACCGGAGAATGTCACTGCAGACATGAGATCACAGGTGAAAGCTATGAGCTATGGGCTGGTTTATGGGTTGAGCGAGTACGGCCTTGCTAAGCAGCTAGGACTTTCGAATGCTGACGCCAAACAGCTTATGAAGGATTACTTCGAGCGCTTTGGGGGAGTGCGCCGATACTTAGCCAAGGTGGTTGAAGATGCTAAAGCCGTCGGCTACACCAGGACTTTTCACGGCCGCATAAGGCCCTTCGATGATCTCAATAGCAAGATCTTCCAGGTGCGAGAAAACGCCAGAAGGGCAGCCCTTAATGCACCTATTCAAGGAACCGCGGCTGACATCATGAAACTGGCCATGAATGCCATTGCTCAAGAAATGAGCACAAAGGGCCTCAAGTCAAGAATGCTGCTCCAGGTGCACGATGAGCTGGTATTTGAAGTGGCAAAGGGCGAGCTGGCTACATTGAGGTCACTCGTAGAGGACAAAATGGCTAATGTTGTGAAGCTTTCTGTGCCCTTGGATGTCCAGATAGGCACCGGCCGAAGCTGGGATGAGGCCGGTCACTAGCCCTTGGTTCGCTCGGTTTATCTGCACTAAGCTGATAGGGCGCCTTGGCGCATGACCCTTATCCGCTGTTGCGGTGGAAATCAATTCTCTTGATAAAAGGCTTTGACTCTATTGCGACCTGAGTAAACAAATAACACCAAAACAGGTAGCCGTAAACGACATTGGCACCGCAGAAGAATTTCTAGCGGCAGTTGAAAAGACTCTAAAGTTCTTCAACGACGGAGACCTCATTGAAGGAACCGTTGTAAAAATTGACCGCGACGAGGTGTTACTCGACGTTGGATACAAAACCGAGGGTGTTATTCCCTCCCGTGAGCTTTCTATTCGCCACGATGCCGATCCAGGAGACATAGTTTCCGTTGGTGACAAAATTGAGGCCCTTGTTCTTCAGAAGGAAGACAAAGAAGGCCGTCTGATTCTTTCCAAAAAGCGTGCACTTTACGAGCGCGCTTGGGGTGATGTTGAGAAGGTTAAGGAAGCCGATGGCACTGTCACCGGTACTGTAATCGAAGTTGTAAAGGGTGGACTTATTGTCGACATCGGACTTCGCGGATTCCTTCCAGCTTCTTTGATTGAGCTTCGTCGAGTTCGTGACCTTGGTCCATACCTTGGTCAAGAGGTAGATGCAAAGATTCTTGAACTGGACAAAAACCGCAACAACGTTGTTTTGTCTCGTCGCGCGCTACTCGAGCAGAGCCAGTCGGCTTCTCGTTCAACTTTCCTTGCAGATCTTGCTAAGGGCCAGATTCGCACCGGTGTTGTTTCGTCCATCGTGAACTTTGGAGCCTTCATCGATCTTGGTGGCGTGGACGGACTTGTTCACGTATCCGAGCTTTCATGGAAGCACATCGAACACGCCTCCGAAGTAGTTGAAATCGGACAGGAAGTAACTGTTGAGGTTCTAGAAGTTGATCAGGATCGTGAGCGCGTTTCACTTTCCCTGAAGGCAACCCAAGAAGACCCATGGCAGGTCTTCGCCCGTACACACTCAATCGGTCAGTACGCTCCGGGCAAGGTCACAAAGCTTGTACCGTTTGGAGCCTTCGTACGTGTAGCAGACGGCATTGAAGGTCTAGTACACATTTCCGAGCTTTCAACTAAGCACATCGAGCTAGCCGAACAAGTTGTTGCCGTGAACCAGGATGTATTCGTGAAGGTAATCGACATCGATCTAGATCGCCGTCGTATCTCACTTTCTTTGAAGCAGGCACTTGAAGAAGTTAACCCAGAGGGTACCGACTTCAACCCAGCGCTTTATGGAATGTATGCAGAGTACGACGACAAGGGTGCCTACAAGTACCCTGATGGTTTTGACGCTGCTACCGGAGAATGGCAGCCAGGACACGAAGAAGCTCGTACTAAGTGGGAGAAGGAATACTCCGAAGCCAACGCTCGCTGGGAAGAGCACAAGAAGCAGGTGGCAGTAGCGAACAAGCTAGCCGAGTCCTTGCCTGACGTACCTGCTCCAAGCCCTGCTCCAGCAACTGACTCACACACCAGTGAGGCCACTGAGGCACCAAGTGCTGGAACTTTGTCAGAGGACGCATCGTTGAGCGCTCTACGCGACAAGCTAAGCGACAACGAGTAATCAGTTTGGTAAATGGAATCCGGGGACTAGCTTTGGCTAGTCCCCGGTTTCTTTGTTTGTAGGCTTGTGGAATGTTCTTAGTAGGGCTCACGGGAGGCATTGCCTCAGGCAAATCCACTGTTGCCGCGATGCTCAGCAAGTTCGATAACGAGATTATCGACGCTGATGAAATCGCAAGAGAAGTAGTATTGCCAGGCTCCGATGGTTTGAGCATGGTAGTTGCTGAATTTGGCCCCCAAATACTTGAGGAAGATGGGTCACTATCTCGAGCCGAGCTCGCGAAGTTGGTTTTCGAAGATACTGAAAAACGCTTAACGCTCGAGGGTATCTTGCACCCATTGATTAGGGCCCGGACTTTGGAGCGGATCTCTCAGAGTCAAAGCGAGATCGTGATTTACATTGTGCCTCTGTTGGTTGAGGCAAAGCTCGACTACCCATTTGATCTTGTGGTGACTATCGAAGCCGGCAGTGAGAATCAAATCAAGCGTCTTGTCGAAAACCGGGGTATGATCTCCGAAGACGCCACTGCAAGAATCGCGGCGCAAGCAACTGAACCTGAACGGGTTGCAAGGGCGGATGTGCGAATTGACGGAGCGCTGGACCTTAATGATTTAGAAACCGAGGTTTCGAAACTTTGGATTCAGATTCAGGCCCTTGCTGAGGCTAAGGCACATCATGGAAAGAACTAGAGCGTTCACGCCATTCAAGGTTGTAAGTGACTACAAGCCCTCAGGTGATCAACCCGAAGCAATCGCCCAACTGACCAAACGTATCAACGCTGGTGAGAAGGATGTCGTACTTATGGGTGCGACTGGAACCGGTAAATCAGCAACCACAGCTTGGCTGATAGAGGCTCTTCAGCGGCCCACTCTGGTTATGGCCCACAACAAGACTCTTGCTGCCCAATTGGTCACGGAGTTTAGGGAAATGTTTCCGAACAACGCTGTTGAATACTTCGTTAGCTACTACGACTACTACCAGCCCGAAGCGTATGTGCCGCAGACTGACACATTTATTGAGAAGGACTCCAGCATTAATGAGGAGGTCGAACGCCTTAGATACTCGGCGACCATGAGCCTGCTTTCGCGCAGAGATGTGATTGTTGTATCAACAGTTTCCTGCATATACGGCCTAGGGGCTCCAAAGGAATATCTAGACCAGTCGATCCCGCTACAAGTCGGTCAATCTATTGACCGTGATGACTTGATTCGCAAATTTGTCTCAATGCAGTACCAGCGAAATGATGTCGACTTCTCGCGAGGAAACTTTCGCGTTAAGGGAGACACCATTGAAATCATTCCGGTATACGACGAATACGCGATCAGAGTGGAGCTTTTTGGCGATGAAATTGAAGCCATTTACTCACTACATCCACTTACCGGGGACGTTTTAAAGCAGCTTGATGCTGTTTCCATCTTCCCAGCCAGCCACTACGTGGCCTCGCCAGCTCAGATGGGTAGAGCGATTGAAGTAATTGAAAATGAGCTTGCTGGACGACTGCGGGAGTTTGAGTCTCAGGGCAAACTTCTTGAGGCACAACGCATCAAAATGCGAACAAATTTTGATTTGGAAATGATCCGGGAACTCGGATTTTGTTCTGGAATCGAGAATTATTCAAGGCACATTGACGGAAGGGCCGAGGGGGAGCCGCCTTCTTGCCTGCTGGATTACTTCCCAGAGGATTTCCTAACTGTAATTGATGAGTCCCATGCAACAGTCCCTCAGATCGGTGCAATGTATGAGGGTGATGCATCTCGGAAACGGACACTTGTAGAGCATGGATTCAGGTTGCCTTCCGCAATGGACAACAGGCCACTCAAATGGTCCGAGTTCCAAAATAGAGTAGGCCAGACTGTTTACCTCTCCGCAACGCCTGGTAAGTACGAGCTAGCTGCTGCTGACGGCGTCGTAGAACAGATCATTCGCCCAACCGGGCTAATTGACCCAGCCATAATCTTGAAACCGACCAAGGGGCAAATCGACGATCTACTGGAAGAGATACGGATCCGTTCGGCAAAGCAGGAAAGAGTGTTAGTCACCACACTTACCAAAAAAATGGCCGAAGAGCTCACGGACTACTTATCTGAAGCTGGTGTCAAGGTAAGGTACTTGCATTCAGATGTCGACACATTAAAGCGAGTTGAACTCCTCAGGCAGCTTAGACAGGGTGTTTACGACGTCCTAGTTGGAATCAACTTGCTACGTGAGGGTCTGGATTTGCCAGAAGTGTCACTGGTGGCAATCCTTGATGCAGACAAGGAGGGATTCCTGCGTTCTGCAACTTCCCTTGTTCAAACTATAGGACGTGCCGCTCGAAACATCGGGGGTGAGGTTCACATGTACGGCGATAACCTCACCGACTCAATGAAGAAGGCAATCGACGAGACAACTCGACGACGAGCAAAGCAAGTTGCCTACAACAAGCAAATCGGTGTTGACCCGCAACCGCTCCAGAAAAGAATTGTGGACATTACCGATCAGCTAGAAAGAGAAGAGATCGACACTGCCGAATTGATTGCCGAGTTTGGTCATGGAAAGGGTAGAAAGAAGCAGGCAGTGCCCCTCAGGTCAAAACGGGGAATAGCTGCAATGGCCGAGGACGAGATCATGTCGGTGGTAATCGATCTTGATGCCCAAATGAGACATGCCGCTAAGGAGCTCCAGTTTGAGCTGGCGGCAAGACTCCGAGATGAGATCGGGGAACTCAAGCATGAATTGCGCCAGATGAAGAAGGCTGGACACATCTAAGTTGACCGTTGCAGCAGGGTTAGGCTGGTAGACGTGAATCCCCAGACCGACCAATCCCAGGACCTCCTTGTCGTTAAGGGCGCAAGAGTTCACAACCTTCAAAACATCACTGTTGAGATGCCGCGAAATTCTCTGGTGGTATTTACTGGTCTATCAGGTTCTGGCAAGTCATCACTTGCTTTCGATACCATCTTCGCCGAAGGTCAACGTAGGTACGTTGAATCTCTTTCTGCTTACGCCAGGCAGTTCTTGGGGCAGGTCGACCGCCCAGACGTCGATTTCATCGAGGGACTTTCTCCTGCAGTTTCAATTGACCAGAAATCAACTAATAGAAACCCTCGGTCAACGGTTGGAACAATCACCGAAATTCATGACTACCTGAGACTGTTGTGGGCCCGAATCGGAGTTCCTTTCTGTGCCGAATGCGGTGAACAGATTGTCAAACAGACTCCCCAGCAGATTGTCGACCAAATTCTAGAAAACGAGGATGGAACAAAGTTCCAAGTCCTTGCCGAATTGGTTGATCAGAAGAAAGGTGAGTTCGTTGACTTGTTCAAGGAACTCATTGCTCAAGGCTATGCCCGTGCGATGGTGGACGGGGAGACGATCTCATTAGCGGAAGCAAAGCCACTAAAGAAGTCCTATAAGCACGACATTGCGGTAGTTGTCGATCGTCTTGCAATCAAGGCTGGGATCACCGGACGACTAACGGATTCTATTGAAACAGCTCTCAAGCTAGCCGGTGGCAAAGTGACCATCGACTTTGTTGACCGAAAGGGTAAAGACTCCAAGAGAAGCTTTTCTGAACAGATGTCGTGCCCAAACGATCACGCTTTAGCAATTACCGAGATTGAACCGCGAACCTTCTCATTCAATGCGCCTTTCGGTGCCTGCCAGGAGTGTTCCGGGTTGGGAACAAAGATGGCAGTTGATGCCGACTTGGTAATAGGTGATGTTGAGGCATCGATTCTTGACGGTGTGATTCTTCCATGGTCCACTCAAGGTAAGGGACTATTTCACTACTTCTCACGAATGCTGCAAGGACTTGCCAAGGACCTAACCTTCTCACTCAAGACGCCATGGCAGGACCTTCCAGAGGAAGTCCAGTACGCAATCTTGCACGGAAATGATTTTGATGTGCAGGTTAAGTGGAAGAACCGGTATGGACGCGAACTTCGCTATACCACCGGATTCGAAGGTGTCCTCAATTACATCGAGCGAAAATACCTAGAATCTGAGAACGATTACTCGCGCGGAAGATGGGCGGGGTTCCTTCGCGAGATTCCCTGCCCGGGTTGCGAGGGAGCAAGGCTTCGTCCAGAAGTTCTGGCGATTAAAGTTGCGGGCACCTCAATCTCATCGGTTGCGGCCATGAGCCTAGGGGATTGCGTCGAGTTCTTCGCGAGGCTCAAACTCGGTAAGCGGGATGAAAAGATTGCCGCCCAGGTGTTGAGGGAGATTAGAGCACGGCTTGATTTTCTGATGTCGGTAGGGCTTGACTATTTGTCTCTTGAACGATCGGCTGGCTCACTTTCAGGGGGAGAGGCGCAGCGCATCAGACTTGCCACCCAGATTGGTTCTGGGCTAACAGGCGTGCTGTATGTCTTGGATGAGCCTTCCATTGGTCTTCACCAACGAGATAACCGCCGCCTAATTGACACCTTGATCAAGCTTCGTGAGCTTGGAAATACTCTTGTTGTCGTAGAGCACGATGAGGACACCATCAGAACATCGGATTGGGTAGTAGACATTGGACCGGGGGCTGGAATCAACGGTGGTCGGGTCGTGCACTCGGGTCAATACAACGAACTTCTCTTAAACAAAGAGTCCATAACAGGCGATTACCTTTCTGGAAGAAGAAGCATTGCTCTTCCCAAAAAAAGGCGTCCAATCGACCCCAAGCGCCAGGTCACAGTGGTTGGAGCAAAAGCAAACAACTTGAAGAATCTAACGGTCAGTTTCCCGCTTGGAGCATTTATCGCCGTCACAGGGGTAAGCGGGTCAGGTAAGTCCACGCTGGTAAACGACATTCTCTATAACGTGATGGCTAACGCGTTGAATGGAGCAAAGCTAGTAGCCGGTAAGCACACCCGCATCACTGGTCTAGCCCAACTCGATAAGGTCGTCCATGTTGATCAAAACCCGATAGGCCGAACCCCTAGGTCTAACCCAGCAACTTATACCGGCGTTTTCGATCACATCCGAAAACTGTTTGCGGAAACGTCCGAATCGAAAGCCCGTGGTTACCAGCAAGGCAGGTTCTCCTTCAACGTCAAGGGAGGTCGCTGTGAAGCATGCAGCGGCGATGGAACTTTGAAGATAGAAATGAACTTCCTGCCGGATGTATACGTTTCTTGTGAGACCTGCCACGGGGCCAGGTACAACAGAGAGACGCTCCAGGTCAAATACAAGGGTAAATCCATCTCTGAAGTTCTCGAGATGCCTATTGAAGAAGCGGCTACTTTCTTTGAGGCGATTTCATCAATCTCTAGATACCTAACCACTCTGGTGGATGTTGGGCTTGGTTACGTGCGGCTAGGCCAGTCAGCCACCACACTTTCAGGTGGCGAAGCCCAGCGAGTCAAGTTAGCAACAGAGCTGCAGAGACGATCAACTGGAAGAACCGTATACGTATTGGACGAACCAACAACAGGTCTTCACTTCGAGGATGTCAGGAAGCTCCTGCTGGTTCTGAATTCCTTGGTTGATAAAGGCAACACCGTGATTGTGATCGAACACAATCTCGACGTGATCAAGTCGGCGGACTGGATTCTTGATCTTGGACCTGAAGGTGGGTTCAGAGGTGGGGAACTTGTTGCCGAAGGAACGCCGGAGCAGGTCGCAAAGAACAAGGCGAGCTTTACCGGCGCCTTCCTCAAGGAGATACTGAAGTAGATGGCCAACGATCTGTCTTTTAGGCCAAAGACATCGGAGATACCAACCAGACCCGGCGTTTATCGCTTCTTCGACGAGAAACGTCGAGTTCTCTATGTAGGCAAAGCCAAGAACCTTCGAGCAAGGTTGCAAAGCTATTTCGCACCGGTTGATTCCCTCCATGAGCGCACCAGAAGAATGGTTCTTTCCGCGAGCGATGTTGACTGGACAATTGTTAAGACCGAATTCGAAGCTCTACAGCTCGAATACACCTGGATAAAGGAATTCAACCCGCCATTCAACGTTCGTTTCAAAGACGACAAGTCTTACCCTTATCTGGCAGTTTCTCTATCGGACAAGATGCCGAGAGTGTTCATAACCCGCAATAGAGATCTAAAGGGTGTCAAATACTTTGGGCCTTACACGCAAGCCTGGGCTATTAGACAAACCCTTGACACTCTTCTTAGGGTTTATCCGATACGTTCATGTTCATCCGGTGTTTTCAACGCGGCAAAAAGCGCAAATCGCCCCTGTTTGCTTGCTGACATAGGAAAATGTTCGGCGCCTTGCGTTGGCCGTGTGGACCAAACGGAACACCAGGAAATTGCTAAAGAGCTCGTATCCTTCATGAATGGCATGGATCCTAAGCAAGTGGAGATTCTGCAGGAGCGCATGGAGAAAGCGTCAGAAGCTCAGAATTATGAGCTGGCTGCAAGACTAAGAGACAACATTGGAGCTCTTGAAACCGTGTTGGAAAAAAGCACCGTTGTCTTTAGCGACCTAACCGATGCTGATCTTTTTGGAATCGCCCACGACGAGCTTGCTGCTGCAGTTTCTCTGTTCTCAGTTCGCGGCGGTCGAATCAGGGGAGTCAGATCTTGGGTCGTTGACAAGGAAATCGAGCAGCCACTCGAAGAATTGGTTCGTCAGGTCATACTTTTTGCCTACACCTCGACAGAGGGGGTTGAGGCTCCAACTGTTCCCAAGGAGATTCTGGTTCCAGCACTTCCTGATGACGCTTCGGACCTTGAAAGATTCCTTGAGCACTCAAGAGGTTCTTCGGTATCGCTTAGGGTGCCCAAAAGAGGAGACAAGGCAGCTTTGGCAGGAACTGCGCTTGAAAACGCGCAGTACTCGCTTTCGCTATACAAAACCCGTCGCACAGCAGATTTCACTTCTCGTTCCGAATCGCTTAGCGCCTTAGCGAAGGCACTGTCTCTCAAAGAGGCGCCTTTACGAATTGAGTGCTACGACGTCTCGCATCTATCTGGAACCAACATCGTGGCTTCGATGGTGGTGTTTGAAGACGGGCTAGCCAAGAAATCGCAGTACCGGCAATTCAACATCGATTCCGCAATTGATGACACCGATGCTATCTACCAGGTGCTTTCAAGAAGATTGAAGTATCTAAGGGATCCGGAAAGTCTTGATGATGGCCGCTTCAGCTACCTGCCTTCTCTAGTAGTTGTCGACGGCGGAATCCCACAAGTCGGTGCCGCTATGAGGGCTATCTCTGAATCTTCGGTACCAGAACTTGCACTTTGTGGACTCGCGAAGCGCCTCGAAGAAGTTTGGGTACCTGGATCGGAGTTCCCAGTTATCTTGCCGCGAGGTTCTGAGGAATTGTTTTTGCTTCAGCGCATCCGAGATGAGTCTCATCGCTTTGCCCTAACGGCTTCAAGAAAGAAACGATCCAGCACAATTTCAAGTGTTCTAATGGAAATCCCAGGCCTCGGGGAGAAGCGCGTGACGGCACTCCTAAGAAGATTTGGGTCAGCCAAACGGCTAAAACTTGCCTCCCTCGAGGAAATTTCTGACGTGGCTGGCATTGGTTCTGCACTGGCCGAGGAGATTCTGAGACAGCTAAAGCAGGCTCCGTAACGCGCTCGGGCGTGTCGCGAATTGGTTAGACTCGTCTCAAACGAGAGGATGCGATGCCCAATAACACTGGTCACCAGCTACTTATAGTCACCGGCATGTCCGGTGCTGGCCGCTCGACCGTGGGCAATTCTCTCGAAGATCTTGGTTGGTATGTGGTGGATAATCTTCCACCCCAGATGCTTGGACCAATCGCGGATCTATTTACAATAACGAAAACGCCTGTTCCAAGACTTGCCGTCATTATCGATGTGCGAGGTGGGGAATTCTTTAGTGAACTAGAGGAGAACCTGGCGCTTTTAGGTGGCAAGGCTGTAAATGTGCGAGTGCTCTATCTAGAGGCGAATGATTCAACCCTTGTGAAGAGATTCGAACAAGTTAGAAGGCCGCATCCACTTCAGGGTGATGGAACAATTCTTGATGGAATCGCAGAGGAACGAAAGCGACTGCTAGCCCTTCGCGAATCAGCTGATGTTGTCATGGACACTTCAGATTTGAATGTGCATCAGCTTTCTACTAAAACCGCCGAACACTTCTCAGTTGACTCCTCAGTAAAACTGCAACTAACGGTAATGAGCTTTGGATATAAGTACGGTATTCCAGCCGATGCTGACAACGTTGCAGACGCAAGGTTTATACCGAATCCTTTCTGGAATGAGGAGCTGCGACCATTTACCGGGCTAGATACCCAGGTCAGCGAATACGTCTTAGCTCAAACCGGGGCCAAAGAATTCATAGATAGTTATGCCAAGGCGCTTCAGCCTGTTCTAGATGGGTATCTCCGCGAGAACAAGCACTACGCGACGATTGCCATTGGATGCACCGGTGGTAAGCATCGCTCTGTGGCGGTCTCTACCAAGCTTGCCGAACTGTTATCAAAGAACAACGAATACACCGTCACGGTAAGACACCGTGACCTTGGTAAGGAGTAGCACCTTGGCACTGACATCGGATATCAAAGACGAGCTAGCACGAATTGAGGTGGCAAAAAATGGCGTGCGAGCTGCAGAGCTTGCAACTATTCTCCGCCTTGCAGGCGGGTTGCACCTTGTCTCCGCAAAAGTGGTCATCGAAGTTGAACTTGACTCCGCACAGGTAGCAAGAAGGGTTCGCAAGGATCTTGCGGACCTGTTTGGTTGCGACAGCGAACTAGCGGTTATCTCAGCTGGCGGAATCAGAAAGACCAATAGGTATCAGGTTCGAGTTCTTGGCCAAGGTGAGGTTCTCGCTAGACAAACCGGACTTGTGGATACTCGAGGTCGCCCAGCTAGGGGATTACCTGCGTCGTTGGTGACTGGTTCACTGGGTGAAGCTCAAGCGGTCTGGCGCGGGGCATTTCTGGCACATGGATCTCTAACTGACCCTGGTCGTTCGGCAGCTCTCGAAGTCACAGCTCCTGGCAATGAAGTTGCGATGGCTTTGGTTGGTGTTGCCAGAAGACTCGGTGTCGTTGCCAAACCTCGAGAGGTAAGAGGGGTGTTTCGGGTGGTTATACGAGATGGCGATGCCATAAGCGCGATGCTTACTCAAATGGGCGCCCACGGCCAGCTTCTTAAATGGGAAGAACTTAGACTCAGGCGTGAAGTACGGGCAACCGCCAATAGGCTTGCCAACTTTGATGATGCCAACCTAAGACGTTCAGCTCAAGCTGCAGTTGCTGCTGGTGCAAGAGTTGCTCGTGCCTTGGAGATTCTTGGCGACGATGTTCCTAAACACCTCAAGTACGCAGGCGAGCTACGCGTCAAGCACAAGCAAGCAAGTCTTGACGAGCTTGGAAGATTGGCAAATCCACCTATGACAAAGGACGCAGTTGCCGGAAGAATCAGAAGATTACTGTCCATGGCGGATAAGAAAGCTGAAGATTTAGGGATCGAAGGAACTGATGCCTTCTTGCCAGAAGACCTAGATAACGACTAACCGATTTACGACGCATAATAGAGCTATACCTAAAGCTAAGGACAACGCCCATGACTAAGTACACTCTTCCTGATCTTGCCTACGATTTCGCAGCTCTTGAGCCCCACATTTCCGGTCGAATCATGCAGCTACATCACGGTAAACATCACGCGGCTTATGTCGCTGGAGCAAACGCCACACTTGACCTAATGGCCGAAGCAAGAGATAAGAACGATTTAACTTGGATCAACAAACTTCAGAAGGACTTGGCTTTCAACCTGGGTGGACACGTCAATCACTCAATTTTCTGGAAAAACCTTTCCGCTTCCGGAGGCGATAAGCCAACCGGTGAACTAGCTGCTGCTATCGATGAGTATTTCGGCAACTTCGATGGCTTCCGCGCCCACTTCACGGCTAATGCCATGGGTATCCAGGGATCGGGATGGTCAATTCTGGCTTGGGACGTGTTGGGTCAGCGTCTGATCATCGAACAGCTCTACGATCAGCAGGGAAACCTGGTCGCAGCTTCTGTTCCACTTTTGATGCTCGATATGTGGGAGCACGCTTTTTACCTGGACTACCAGAACGTTAAGGCGGACTACGTTGCAGCCTTCTGGAACATTGTCTCTTGGCAGGACGTGCAGGCTCGCTTCGAGGCTGCAAGAGGCCAAACTAAAGGCTTACTGCTAGTCTGATTCAAGCAATTCCACCCGAGGGCGCGTGGATCTGTATCAAAAAGAGCTCGCGCGTTAGCGCCCAAGGAAAGGCACACTCATGGGAACCAAAGTTGGAATTAACGGTTTCGGTCGAATCGGAAGAAACTACCTCCGCGCAGAGATGGCCAAAGGAACCGATCTAGAGATCGTTGCGGTAAATGACCTTTCCGACCCTAAGGCTCTGGCTCACTTACTTAAGTATGACTCCGTCACTGGCCGGCTAGACGCCGATGTGCGCGTTGATGGCCAGTACATAATTGTCGGCGACTATAAGATCAAGGTTCTTGCTGAAAGAGATCCATCTGCACTTGGCTGGGGCGATCTTGGAGTGGACATCGTTATCGAGTCAACAGGACGCTTCACTGATGCCAAAGACGCCATCAAGCATATAGAAGCTGGCGCCAAGAAGGTACTAATTTCTGCTCCAGCAACCGGCGAAGATGCCACCTTCGTAATTGGTGTGAACGAGCACCTTTACGACCCGGCAAATCACCACATAATCTCAAACGCCTCTTGCACAACTAACTGTCTTGCCCCATTGGCAAAAGTTTTCAATGATGAATTTGGTATTGAAAACGGCCTTATGACCACAATCCACGCCTACACAGCAGATCAGAACCTGCAGGATGGCCCGCATTCAGATCTGAGACGAGCTCGTGCCGCCGCGATTAACATCGTGCCTTCTTCAACAGGAGCCGCCAAAGCAATTGGTCTAGTGCTCCCAGAACTCAAAGGGAAACTCGATGGTTATGCACTTCGAGTGCCAGTTCCAACCGGTTCGATCACGGATTTGACTATTTTGTCCAAGAAGAAGGTCACCATCGAAGAGATCAAGGCTGCATACAAGAAAGCTGCCGATGGTCCACTTAAGGGCATCCTGAAGTACACCGAGGATGAAATTGTTTCATCAGATATCGTGACAGACCCGCATTCATCAATTTTTGACGCAGGACTTGTGAAGGTAATCGACCAAACCGTAAAAATCAGCTCCTGGTATGACAACGAGTGGGGATATTCAAACCGCCTTGTCGATCTAACCGTGTTGGTTGCGAACAAACTCTAGAAGCTTGAAAACTCTTTCCAATCTCGGTGATTTGACCGGCAAGCGCGTTCTGCTTCGCTGTGATTTCAATGTCCCAATGGACAACGGTGCTATTTCTGATGACGGCCGTATTCGTGCAGCCCTTCCGACCATAAAGAGATTGCTGGAGCTCGGTGCAAGTGTTTTGATCTGCTCTCACCTTGGTAGACCCGAAGGCCAGACAAAGAGCGAATTTTCTCTCGCACCAGTGGCTGCCAGGCTCGGAGAGCTTTTAGGGCAAGAAGTTATTTTCGCTACAGACACCATTGGAGGCCAAGCAAAAAATGTAGCCGGCGCTCGTTCTGCTGGTGACGTTGCAGTGCTAGAAAACCTTAGGTTCCAAGAAGCAGAGACTAGCAAAGACCCAGCGACACGAATGCTATTTGCCAGTCAGCTAGCAGCTCTTGCAGATGCATTCGTAAGCGATGGTTTCGGTGTTGTCCACCGTAAGCACGCCAGCGTGTACGAGCTAGCCACACTTCTTCCCTCCGCTGCAGGATTCCTTGTGGAGGCCGAAGTCAAGGTTTTAGAGCAATTAACCAGCTCTGACCAGAGGCCTTACACAGTTGTACTTGGCGGATCAAAAGTTTCGGACAAACTCGCAGTAATTGGATCGTTGCTTCCCAAAATTGACAGTTTGGTTGTCGGTGGGGGAATGCTCTTTACATTCCTGGCCGCCAAGGGCTATGAGGTTGCTTCAAGTCTTTTAGAGAAGGACCAAATTCCAACCGTGAAGCAATACATTCAGCAGGCCGAAGAACTCGGTGTGCGAATCATCCTTCCGACCGACATACGTATGGCTAGTAGCTTTTCTTCTGAAGCGAAGATAGAGATCGCAGCGATTGACGCTCTCAATAAGACTTCTTTTGGGGAAACTGGAATCGGTTTGGACATTGGCCCTGATTCCGAGAAGACGTTTGCCCCAATTATCGAAAACTCAAAGATTTGTTTTTGGAATGGCCCGATGGGTGTGTTTGAAATGGAAGCCTTTGCATCGGGAACTCGTGCAATCGCCAAGGCATTATCAAGGGTTGAGGGCCTAAGTGTTGTAGGTGGAGGGGACTCGGCCTCGGCAGTTCGCGCTTTCGGCTTTGCAGAGAGCGATTTTAGCCACATCTCTACCGGGGGCGGAGCTAGTCTTGAATACTTGGAAGGCAAATCTTTACCAGGCCTGGAGGTTCTAAAGTGAATGACCGTAAACCGCTGATCGCGGGAAACTGGAAGATGAACCTCGATCATCAACAAGGAATCGCTCTCGTCCAGAAACTCGCATGGACCCTAAAAGATGTAAACCACGATTACGAGAAGGTCGAAGTTGCTGTCTTTCCTCCCTTTACTGACCTAAGAAGCATTCAAACCCTGATCGACGCCGACAAACTGCAGGTTGTTCTTGGTGCTCAGGATCTTTCAAAATTTGACTCAGGTGCCTACACAGGCGAGGTTTCTGGCCAGTTCTTAAAAAAACTTGACGTAAGGTACGTCTTGGTTGGCCATTCAGAACGTCGAACACTCCACAACGAAGATGGAGACGTTATCCAAGCAAAGGTCGGGGCAGCCTTTAGAAACAATCTCATACCGGTGATCTGCGTTGGAGAGACGCTCGAAGAGCTTGAGGAACAAGGTGCTGCTGCGGTGCCAATCCAGCAGCTTGAGAAAGGGCTTGAAGGGCATAAGGAAATAGGCGAATTCGTAGTTGCATACGAGCCAGTCTGGGCAATTGGCACTGGAAAGGTCGCCACGGCGGAGCAGGCTGCGGAGGTAGCTAAGAAGCTTCGCGCCTCCATCTCCGAGCTTGTTTCTGAAGAAGTAGCTCAAGCAACTAGAATCTTGTACGGCGGATCAGTAAAGAGCGCGAACGTGGCTGGATTCTTAGCTTCGGAAGAGGTTGATGGCGTCTTAGTTGGGGGCGCAAGCCTGGATGTAAGCGAATTTACTGGTATCTGTCGTTTCCAGAAGCATGTCAGCTTATAATCGTCTAGTACCAATACAGAACAGGTAAATCATGGCCGCCATTCAAATCGCCCTCCAGGTGCTGCTCGCTATCACTAGCTTGCTGTTGATCCTGATGATTCTGCTGCACAAGGGCCGTGGCGGTGGACTTTCTGACATGTTTGGCGGTGGAGTGACCTCGAACGTGTCATCTTCTGGTGTTGCAGAGCGCAACTTGAACCGCATCACAATCATCTTGGGATTAGTCTGGGTGTCCGCTGTTATCGGACTGGGCCTTTTTACAAGATTTGGATTCTAGGGGTTAGCTTTTGGCAAACGGTGGTTCAGCAATCAGGGGTTCCCGTGTTGGCGCTGGCCCGATGGGCGAGCAATATCGCGGGTTCAAATCTGAGCGAGTCCAGCGCAGCTACTACTGCATAAACGGCCACGTTCAAGAGCCCATGTTCGCAGCTCTCATCGATCCGAGTGAAATTCCCGACATGATCGACTGCCCAAACTGTGGCATGCCAGCAGGTCAGGACAAAAAGAACCCACCAGAAATTGCAAAGCACGAGCCATACAAAACTCATCTTGCCTACGTAAAAGAGCGCCGAACTTCCGATGAAGCTAAATCGCTTCTTGACGAAGCACTAGCTTCAATTCGGGAACGACGAGTCAAATTGGCCCAAGAAGCTACCAAGCAGGCGAAGCTAGCAGCCGCTAAAGCTGCGGCAGCGAAAGTGGCAGCAGCAAAAGCCGCCGCCGCAAAAGCTGTAAAACCAAAGCCTGTCAAGAAGGTTGAAAAGCCTGTCACGAAAAAGCCACTTGCCAAAGCAGCAAAACCAGTAGCCAAGAAGGCAGTTGCGAAACCTGTAGCAAAGTCAAAGACAAAAGCAGTCGCAAAGCCAGCAAGTAAATTGAAATCTTCTGCGAAGCCGGTAAAAAAGGCATCTAAGCCAACTGCCAAGCTTGCGGCTAAGAAATCTTCTAAGAAGTAGTTTCTGAGGTAGCAGCTTCTCTATTTCAAAGAGTCAATCAAAGCGTCAATGCCTGACTCAGCATCTAGAAGTCTTAGGACCAAAACTTTAGAACCTCCAGTTGCGAGCACCCTGGCATCTCCGCTTGCCTGGGAATCAATTAGCTTTCGATAACCGAAATCCCTTCCAGGAATCTCTTGATCTTCCCCGTCCCCTGAGACAATCTGGATAAACACTCCTTGTTTCGGCCCACCCTTGTGGTACTGACCGGTTGAATGAAGAAATCTTGGTCCCCACCCAAAAGTTGTTGGTCTGTTGGATCTTTTTGCGATAAGTTCACGAAGCTTTGATGCCGATCCGAATCTCTCGCGGTTGAGATAGCAGTGAATAGAGAAATATGAGTCAGTTTCAGCAAAATCAATCAACTCAGTCAGACATGCGGCTAGCTTGTTTGACGAGAGCTCATAGCCGAAAGAAACGATTTCGACACCAGCGTCTGAGACCGGAAAATCGAAGCTTTCAGCAGGTGAATCAAGAACTGCTCTTGCAGCAATCTTGGCGGATTCAACATCCGGCTGATCAAATGGGTTTACTCCCAATAGGCGAGAGGCAACTACGGTTGCTACTTCCCACAGCAAGAGGAGCTCACCTAGCTCTCCTGAAACCGCCAGATCAAATCTTGACTTCGAAGCGTCATCGGATAGCCCGATAAGTAGCGTGTCGTCAGTTTTAGCCGTGACCTCGTGCGAGTCCGGTTCCAGAACAATTGGCAAAACACCTCGGCCAATCTTTCCCGTTGATTCAGCAATCAGCTGCTCTACCCAGTCACCAAAGCCAGAGATTGCAGTGCCATCTGGAACGAAACCCAGTTTGTCCTTGTATGTCTTGACACTTGAAGTACGTGCAATAGCGGCACCAAGAATCAGCCCTGGATTGGTCTCCAAGTCTTCGGATAAAAACTTAGATACAGCAATTGCGCTTTTCAGTAAAGCATCAACGTCAACACCAGCTAGAGCCGTTGGCACAACCCCAAAGGCAGTTAGCGCCGAATAGCGTCCACCGACCATCGGATCAGCAAGGAATACCCGGTAGCCGTCTTTCATCGCCTGAACGTGCATAGGGGAGTTTGGGTCGGTCACTATGAAGATTCGCTCAGTCATAGCTATTCCTGCTGCTTCAAATGCAGCTTCGAAGCTTCGCTTTTGGGAATCGGTTTCAACAGTAGATCCGGATTTCGAGGACACCACGACGACGGTTTTCTTTAGATCGCCAGCAAGCGCGTCTTGAATTTGAGTCGGGTCGGTGGAGTCCAATACAACTAGATCGACCCCAGCAGTTTTAGTGATCACCTCTGGAGCAAGCGATGACCCGCCCATTCCGCACAGCACGATGCGCGTAAGCCCTCTTGCTCTCAGATCAGCTGACAAAAGCTTTAGCTCAGGAATCAACGACAGGCTGTTCTGAGCCGCGTCCACCCAACCCAACCGGATTGAAGACTCAGCCTCGGCGTCTTTACCCCAAAGCGTGTGGTCCTTGGCAAATAGCCGGGAAGCAACCTGGTCCTTCACTAGTTCAGGGACAAACTGATTGACAGCTTCAGAGACTTGTCCCTTGTGTGAAACCTTCAGGTTCATCTAGATGAATCCAAGGCGGCGGAAACAGTTGCAACCAGTTCATTCCAAGACACTATGAACTTGTCAATGCCTTCTTGCTCCAGCAGGTTGACCACTTCTTCGTAAGAGATACCCAAAGCTTCAATGTCTGAAAGATCCGAACGCGCGGCTTCATAGTTTCCGGTAATGGTGTCTCCTGAGATCACGCCGTGTTCGAACACCGCTTCCATAGTCTTTTCAGGCATTGTGTTCACTAGATTTGGAGCAACTAGTTCGGTTATGTAGAGGGTGTCTGGAAGGTTTGGGTCCTTGACTCCGGTTGAAGCCATTAGGGGACGCTGTCGGTTAGCACCTGATGCTTCAAGCGCTGCCCATGTTGGCACATCAAACTGCTTCTCAAACACTTCGTAAGCTAAGCGAGCATTAGCGAGTGCGGCCTTTGACTTGAGCTTGAGAGCTTCTGGTGTTCCAATTGCCTCGAGTCTCTTATCAATTTCGGTGTCCACACGAGAGACAAAGAATGATGCCACTGAGTGAATCTTAGAAAGATCGTGACCGTTTGCTTTAGCTTGGATGATTCCGTTTTGGAAAGCTTCTATGACTTGCTTGTAGCGTTCCAAAGAAAAGATGAGCGTCACGTTGACGGAGATTCCCTCAGCAATTACCTGGGTGATGGCCGATAGGCCAGGGATGGTCGCGGGAATCTTAATCATCACGTTCTCGCGGTCAACAGCAGCGAAGAGCGCTTTGGCCTGTTGAACTGTCTTTGCGGTGTCCATGGCAAAGCCTGGTTCCACCTCTATGGAAACTCTTCCATCGACACCGTTGGTACTCACATACACATCTGCAAATACATCGCAGGCAGCACGCACATCATCAGTTGTTGCCTCAAAAATTGCTTCGTCCGCCGTGGCACCGCGGCTAGCCAACTTAGCTAGTTGAGTTGCATAGGCTGCGCCTTTTGAGAATGCACCAGCAAATATAGTTGGGTTTGTAGTGACACCTGAAACTGCCCGAGATTCAATAAGAGCTTTTAGAGATCCAGACTCGATTCTTTCGCGCGATAAATCATCTAGCCAGATACTTACTCCAGCAGCACTTAGTTGGTGAAGTGGTGAGTTCACTTTTCTCCCTTTACAACTTCCATGGCAGCTTTAACAACCGCTTCAGTGGTCATGCCGAATTTACTGAAAAGTGTCTTGTAGTCGGCTGAAGCTCCAAAATGCTCTATAGAGACGCTACGACCATCTCCAACGTACTTTCCCCAGCCGAGAGCAAGTCCCGCTTCAACGGACACCCTTGCCTTCACTGACTTCGGCAATACCGACTCTCGGTAGGCGTCAGTTTGTTCTTCGAACCATTCAAGACATGGCGCTGAAACAACGCGAGTGGCAATGCCTTGTTTCTCGAGCTCTAAGCGAGCAGCGATTGCCAACTGAACTTCGGAGCCAGTGGCAATCAAGATTATCTTCGGCGCATTATTTGAAGCTTCGGCAAGAATGTAGGCGCCTTTTTCGGTATTGCTGGCGGCAGCGTAAATCACTCCAGTTTCATCAGCTGCTTCCCGATTAAAAACTGGAATGTTCTGCCTGGTCAAAGCGATACCAGCAGGGCCCAGGCGTCGCTCAAGGATCTTCTTCCAGGCAAAACTGACCTCATTAGCATCAGCTGGTCTTACGATATCGAGCCCTGGAATTGCTCTTAGAGTTGCTAGCTGTTCGATTGGCTGGTGAGTTGGGCCATCTTCACCTAGGGCAACTGAGTCATGCGTCCACACGAAGATCGAAGGGACCTTCATCAAGGCGGCCAAACGAATTGCAGGCCTCATGTAGTCGCTAAAGATTAGAAAGGTTCCACCGTAGGATCGAGTCTTTCCATGCAGCGCAATACCGTTAAGGATTGCGCCCATTGCGTGCTCTCGGATTCCGAAGTGCATAACTCGCCCGTAGTTCTCACCCTTCCACTCATGAGTTGAGTGGACTGCAGGCACAAACGACTTTGAACCGGCGATCGTAGTGTTGTTAGATTCGGCTAGATCTGCAGAACCACCCCACAATTCAGGCATGACCCCAGCTATGGAGTTTAGAACTTTTCCTGAAGCTGCTCGAGTTGAAACATCGGCCCCGTGGTCAAAAACTGGCAGCACGTCAATTAGCTCAGCTGGTGTTTTGCCGGTCTGAAGTCTGTCGAATAGCGCCTTGGCAGCGGGATTGGAAGTAGCCCACGCATCGAAAGATGATTTCCATTTTGATATTGCCGGCTGAGATCGTTCAGCTAGAGACCTGGTGTATTCAATGACTTCAGGTGCCACTTCAAAATTCTTCGAAGGATCAAAGCCAAGAGCCTGCTTTAGTCCGACAAGTTCCTCTTGGCCCAAAGCAGATCCATGTATCTTGCCGGTGTTTTGCTTTCCTGGAGATGGCCAGCCAATGATGGTTCTGATGGTTATCAAAGACGGTTTATCCAGCACTGCCTTGGCGGCTTGAATGGCTTGGTAAAGCTCATTTACATCTTCAATGTATTGGCCAGTTTTCTTCCAATCGACTGTCTGGACATGCCAGCCATAAGCTTTGTAGCGATCCTCAAGATTCTCTGTGAAGGCAATGTTGACATCGTCTTCGATTGATATCTGATTTGAGTCGTATAGAACAATTAGGTTTCCAAGCTGTTGATGTCCAGCCAACGACGAAGCTTCAGAAGTGACACCTTCTTGCATATCGCCATCCCCGGCTACGCAGTAGATGTAATGATCAAATACCGAGCTTCCAGCTTTGGCATCTGGGTCAAATAGTCCTCTTTCAAACCTGGCAGAGTAGGCAAAGCCAACCGCCGAAGCTAGGCCTTGTCCCAGTGGACCTGTTGTGATCTCAACACCCTTGGTGTGACCGTATTCTGGGTGACCGGGGGTCAGTGAATCCCAAGTACGGAGCGCTTTGATGTCGTCAAGCTCAAGACCAAAGCCGCCCAAATACAGCTGATTGTAAAGAGTCAGGGAAGAGTGACCGACGCTGAGAATGAATCGATCCCTTCCAACCCATTCTGGATTGGCTGGATCATGGCGCATAATCTTTTGAAAAAGTAGGTGGGCAACTGGTGCAAGGCTGATAGCGGTTCCAGGATGCCCATTTCCGACTTTTTCAACTGCGTCGGCTGCTAAAACGCGAGCTGTGTCGACGGCCTTTTTGTCTAGGTCGGTCCAAGTAAGTTCACTCACGGGCTATAACATCCTTCGTTTCAATCCGCAGATATGCTCAGGTCACATTTTGCTGCCTGGTTAAGTGCTGAGAGTTGAGAATATCTGCTCAACAGCAATACTTTTACCTAACTTTACACTCAATGACCTTCCGAACCTTGGGAGCCAGAGAGGGCGAAATTCAGCTTAGACTTGGACTAAATCATGACTACTACGGCCCCTGAACTCACACGAGAGCGCCCAGGCTTTAGACGCAAGGCGAAGGCGTATTTTGAGCTAACCAAGCCCAGAGTGATCGAACTTTTACTGGTCTCGACGGTTCCAACAATGATTTTGGCTCAGCGGGGGATCCCTGACATCTGGCTGATTCTTGCAACTGTTGTCGGTGGCGCTTTCAGCGCTGGTAGTGCAAATTCTTTCAATTGCTACATCGATGCTGACATCGACAAAATCATGGGCCGCACCAAAGGAAGACCGCTAATCACTGGGGAACTATCCAAGCGCGAGGCCTACTGGTTTGCCTGGGGCCTAGGCGTGTTATCGGTAGTGTGGCTTGCACTGCTTGTGAATGTTTTGGCGGCTTTGTTGTCACTTGCCGCAATCTTGTTCTACGTCTTTGTCTACACACTTTTGCTCAAACGCCGCACCCCACAGAATATCGTCTGGGGTGGGGCAGCAGGTTCCATGCCGGTGCTGATTGGCTGGGCCGCTGTGACAAATGAGCTTGCACCGGCGGCATGGGTGCTGTTTTTGATTATTTTCCTATGGACTCCGCCACATTACTGGCCGCTGTCACTTCGTTACAAGAAGGATTACACCGACGCCGGAGTGCCAATGCTTCCAGTTGTTCGAAACAACCACACGGTCGGTGTTCAGATAATCCTTTATGCCTGGGCGCTGGTTGCATCAACGCTGCTACTAATTCCAGTGGCGTCAATGGGGCTTATCTATACGATTACGGCCTTGATCACCGGTGCCTGGTTTGTAGTGGAGTCATACCGCCTATACAGGCAAGCGATTGTTGGGGAGATTGCTAACCCAATGCGACTGTTCCATGGATCAATCAGTTATCTCACTCTGCTGTTTATTTCGATAGCAATTGATCCATTAGTTTATTTTGATTTCCTCTAAACGAGCTAGGGATTCGTCGCGCTCAGTGCTGTGATCGAGCATCGGCTCTGGGTATCCGTTTGCCAAGCCATCTACTAAAAGCCAAGGCTCATGAACCTCGGGGCCTTGCAGGTGTGCAAGTTCTGGAATGAACTTGCGTACGTACTTTCCTTCCGGATCAAACTTGTAGCCCTGCAGAATTGGGTTGAACACTCGGTAGTAGGGAGAAGCATCGGTCCCACAACCCGCGGTCCACTGCCAGCCGTGTGAATTTGATGCGGGGTCATAGTCAGTCAGGTTCTGCTCAAACCACTTGGCTCCGAGTTGCCACTCAAGATGCAAATCCTTTACAAGGAATGAAGCAACAATCATTCGCACTCGGTTATGCATCCAACCTGTTTCTAGAAGCTGTCGCATTCCGGCATCAACCATCGGGAAGCCAGTAGTGCCAGATTGCCAGCGTTCCAATTTCGCCTTGGCTTTGGCACCAGTGTCGTAGCGCATGGCTTTGAATCGCGGCTCGTAATAATCATCGAGAGTGTGAGGATTCCTGAACAGAACATCCGCATAGAACTCTCTCCACGCAATTTCTTTTCTAAAGACGGTATGCCCTTCGAGCTCGGATAGTGGAGCAAGCAATGTTCTTGGGTGAATTTCACCGTGAGCTAGAGCATGGGAAAGATGTGACGTCCCTGAAAGATCGGGCCGATTTCTATTCTCGGAGTAATCCAAGATTGCTCGCTTTTGAAACTTCTTGAAGGTCTCCAATGCAAACTGCTCGCCTGCTTTGACGGCGAAAGGTGCCGGTTTGGTTGGTTTAGGAATAGCAGACTTTGAAGATCGCGATTTCCAACTGAACCCTTTAGTGAGTTTTAGTGGAGCTTGCCAACCAATTTGAAACCAAGCTTTATAGAAAGGCGTGTAGACCCGGTAGGCGGTGCCGTCAGTCGGTTTTTCAACGGTTCCAGGTTTTACCGCGTAATAGGAATCTTCCAACACGAGTTCAATTCCAGTGCCCTTTAGCTTTGATTTCAGAGATTTCTGTTCGGCCATTCCCTCAGGATCAAAACTTTCGGTGGCGTGAATGTGAGAAGCCTTGCTTTTCTGTGCAAATTCGACGAGCGCACTCATCTCGACGCCTTGGATTACTTCCAGGCTGGACTCCATGGATTTATCAAGTGCCTTAAGGGATTCAGTGAGCGAGTGTTGTCTTAGCCCGCTTAGTTGTTCATATTCTTTCGCGTTGTACCAAAAGACCGGAATCACTGTTTTGTCGCCATCTGCAATAGCTGCTTTAGCACAAGTATTTAGAGCCAGGTTGTCCTGAAGTCTACGATCGCGTCTAAACCAAAAGACCCTGGCCATTTAGAGCTGCACCGATCTTTGATACTTGGAACGAAGCGCAAGCAGCTGAAAAGTCAGCAGCGCGATGATAACCGCAGCCCCAAACATGTGTGCCCCAGCCATCAGTGCCGGCACGCCGAGATTCGATTGAACAACCCCAAGAATTGCCTGAAGGGCAAGACTGATAAATAGAATCCCTAGTGCTTTGACTGCTGGATTTCGAAGCTGGTCTGTTTCCAACTTGAGCCAAACCAGAATAAGTGCGATTGCGACTAGACCGGTCGTGATGTATGCAGGCCATGAGTGGTAGTGCTGCCAAATCTCCAGATCAAACCCATTCCTAGGTGTTGTTGCATCTCCTGCGTGAGGACCTGCACCAGTGACGATAACTCCAATAACGACTGTGACCCAGCCCACAACAAAGATCGGCCAGGCTAAGCGAACGGCTGTGTAGCTCAGTGGGAGATGAACAGGAGAATAGACTCTCCAAACTAATACGGCAGCAATTGAGATCAATACTCCCGATAGCAAGAAGTGAGCACCGACCACCCAGGAATTGAGTCCAGTTAGCACGGTGAGTCCACCAAGAAGAGCCTGTGCGATGATTCCAAGTCCAAGTAGCAGAGCTGGCCAAGTCAAGCCTCTACGGAGATCTTTAAGTGTTCGTCTAACGACGATGAAAGTGAACAAGGCGATAATGATTAACACAAAGGTCAAAAGACGATTTCCGAACTCGATTATTCCGTGCCAACCCATCTCAGGAACCGTGACAAACGAGTCTTCCGTGCACTTCGGCCAGGTAGGGCAACCAAGACCAGAGCCGGTTAGGCGAACTAAACCGCCGGTGACAACAATCAGTATCTGGCTTACTAGGGAAGCCCAGGCATAGAACTTCAGACGCTTTGGGGAGAAAATGGCTTGAATCAGCTTCATGTTGGCCCAAGCCCCTTTCTGTTTTGAGCTAAAGAACCGCCAATTTTGGTAAAGTTAGCTTCAACACAAGTTTCGCATGGTTTTAATGCGGGAATTCCTCGACGCCGAGGCGGGTTGTACCCAGATATCACATCTACCAAAGGGGTCCTAATTGACTGAGAACATCATCGAGCGTCCCGAACTGGACAGCCTTGGTACCTACGAGTACGGCTGGTCGGATGGGAACGATGCTGGTGCAACAGCCAAGCGCGGTATCAGTGAAGAAGTTGTTCGTGACATATCAGAACTCAAATCAGAACCACAGTGGATGCTCGATCGCAGACTAAAAGGATACGAGTACTTCCTCAAAAAGCCAATGCCAGCCTGGGGTTCAGACCTTTCAGGAATTGACTTTGACAACATCAAGTATTTCGTTCGTTCTACTGAACGCCAGGCTCAGACCTGGGAAGACCTTCCAGAAGAAATCAAGAACACCTACGAAAAGCTCGGTATCCCAGAAGCTGAACGTCAGCGCTTAGTTGCTGGTGTTGCTGCGCAATACGAATCTGAAGTTGTCTATCACCAGATCAATGAAGAACTTGAGAAAAAGGGAGTCATCTTCCTTGATACCGACACCGCTCTTAAAGAGCACCCGGAAATCTTTAAGGAATACTTCGGAACTGTCATCCCTGCCGGAGACAACAAGTTTGCAGCGTTAAACACTTCGGTTTGGTCTGGTGGTTCATTCGTATACGTTCCGAAGGGTGTTCAGGTTGAAATTCCACTACAGGCGTATTTTCGAATCAACACCGAAAACATGGGTCAGTTCGAAAGAACCTTGATTATTGCGGACGAAGATTCTTACGTGCACTACATCGAAGGATGCACCGCACCGGTTTACAAGTCTGATTCGCTGCACTCAGCGGTAGTTGAGATCATTGTGAAAAAGGGTGCACGTGTGCGTTACACAACAATTCAAAACTGGTCTAACAACGTCTACAACCTTGTCACCAAGCGTGCAATCGCTCACGAAGGCGCAACCATGGAGTGGATCGATGGAAACATCGGATCTAAGGTCACCATGAAGTACCCGTCAGTTATTCTTGCCGGTGAACGTGCTCGAGGCGAAACCCTTTCTGTTGCCTTTGCTGGCGAAGGTCAGCACCAAGACGCCGGGGCCAAGATGATCCACCTTGCTCCCTACACTTCCTCATCCATTGTTTCGAAGTCAATTGCTCGCGGCGGCGGAAGAACTTCTTACCGCGGAGAAATCAGAGTAAATCCAGGAGCCCACCACAGCGCAAACACAGTTCGCTGTGACGCACTTCTGGTAGACACGGTCTCTCGCTCGGACACCTATCCGGCAGTTGACGTCCGCGAAGACGATGTGTCGATGGGTCATGAAGCTACCGTTTCACGAGTGAGTGAAGAGCAACTGTTTTACTTGCAGTCCCGCGGAATGCCGGAGGACGAAGCGATGGCAATGATTGTCCGAGGATTTATTGAGCCAATAGCTAAAGAATTGCCGATGGAATATGCGCTCGAGCTAAACAAGCTAATCGAGATGCAAATGGAAGGGGCCGTCGGCTAGTGAGCGAAGCAACCAAGACAGCTCAGCATGGGTTGTCGGAGCACAGTCATGGCTTTGGTGTCCCGATTCAAACTCGGTCCGAACGACCAAAATCAACCAAGCTTGACGACTTCGAGCAAATTTCAACACGCGAAGAGCAGTGGCGATACATTACCGCTGACCGTCTTGGGGGATTAGATCAAGACTCATTGGATGAATTTTCAGGTGACATCGAAGCCAAGCTAGCCGATGGAGTTGAAAGCTCCTGGATCGATTCCGATCACAAGCTTTTCGGTGCGGCAGGAATCCCGGAAGATCGAGTTGCAGCCGCTGGTTGGGAAGCAGCCAAAGCCGCTTACCTGGTTTCTATACCCTCATCTGCAACCAACTCAGCCCAGAGCACTTTTACCATTACATCAATCTCTGCAGACCCTGCTGCCCTCCACATCATCGTTGAGGCTAAGAAAGGCTCTGATGCTGTTGTTGTTATCGACCATCGCGGCGACGCGACCCTGTCGGAGAACATAGAGCTCGTCATTGAAGACGAGGCAAAGCTCACTGTTGTTTCAATCCAGGATTGGAATGCAGATTCAATTCATAATGGAGCCCAGTACGCACTGCTTGGTCGCAACTCAACTTTCAAGCACGTGATGGTCACTCTAGGTGGAAAAGTTGTTCGCATGACTCCATCGGCTTACTTTAGAGCTGCTGGTGGAGATGCAGCTTTGTATGGACTGTACTTCGCAGATGCCGGTCAGTACTTAGAGCACAGAATTTTTGTCGATCACTCAGCGCCAAACTGCAAGTCCCGAGTGACTTATAAAGGAGCGCTTCAGGGATCTAAGTCTCACACCGTTTGGGTGGGAGATGTTCTGATTCGTGCGGCAGCCGAAGGAACTGACACTTACGAACTTAACCGGAACCTGCTTCTAACCGACGGAGCACGAGCTGACTCGGTTCCAAACCTCGAGATCGAAACCGGTCAGATTCAAGGAGCCGGACACGCAAGTGCTTCGGGACGCTTTGATGATGAGCAGCTGTTCTACCTTCAGGCTAGAGGTCTTTCAGAGCTTGAAGCAAGACGCCTAGTGGTGCGAGGCTTTCTAATGGAAGTAGTCCAGCAAATTGGAGTTCCTGAACTCGAGGAGCGCTTAGCCGCTTCTATCGAAGACGAACTTGAAAGGAGCGCAAGCTAATGGCATTAATGATCTGCAAGGTTGAAGACATCAAACCAGGCAAGGCGCTGCGTATCAAAATCGGCGATGACGCAATTGCTCTGATTCATACCAAAAAAGGTGAGTTCAAAGCTTTAGCTGATAAGTGCTCTCATGGCGAGATTTCACTGAGCGAAGGATTCGTCGACGACGAAACCATCGAGTGCTGGGCACACGGGGCAAAATTCTCGCTGGAGACTGGCGCGCCATTGAATCTTCCTGCCTATGAGCCAGTGGCAGTTTATGAAGTACTGGTTGAAAATGGCGAAGTATTTATCGAGTACGACAAGGACACGGAGTAATCACATGGCGACACTAGAAATCAAGAACCTACACGTATCGGTTGAAACTGAGCAGGGCACCAGGGAAATCCTCCGCGGAGTTGACCTTGTTATCAAAAGTGGTGAGACTCACGCAGTTATGGGTCCGAATGGATCAGGCAAGTCAACTTTGGCTTATTCGATAGCTGGTCACCCGAAGTATGAGGTGACCCAGGGTGAGATCTTGCTAGATGGACAGAACGTCCTTGAAATGTCGGTTGACGAACGAGCTCGTGCTGGATTATTCCTTGCCATGCAGTACCCGGTCGAGATTCCAGGCGTTAGCGTTTCAAACTTTCTCCGCACGGCCAAAACTGCTGTTGACGGAAAGGCACCAGCTCTTCGCGGTTGGGTCGCTGATGTTAGAACCGCAATGGAGAATCTAAAGATGGATCCAGCATTCACGGAGCGAAACGTGAACGAGGGATTCTCAGGTGGTGAGAAGAAGCGCCACGAGATCTTGCAGATGGAACTTCTGAAGCCAAAAATGGCAGTTCTAGATGAAACCGATTCTGGTCTAGACGTTGACGCTCTGCGCGTAGTTGCAGAGGGTGTAAATCGCATCAAGGCAGAAAACAGCATGGGTGTGTTACTAATCACCCACTACACCCGCATTCTGAACTACATCAAGCCAGATTTTGTTCACGTCTTCGTTGCTGGAAAGATTGCCGAGCAAGGCGGCCCGGAACTTGCAGACCGACTAGAAGCAGATGGTTACGACAGGTACGTGAACGCCTAACATGCCAAGAGAACTAGAGCCGGTGCTCTACGACAAGGTAGAGGAAGCACTCAAGGAAGTTATTGACCCAGAAATTGGTGTTAACATCGTAGATTTGGGCCTTATCTATGGACTTGAGCTTGCAGATGAAGACGAGTCGCTACTAATCAACATGACCCTGACATCAGCAGGCTGTCCTCTAACTGACGTATTGGAAGAGCAAACCGCAGAGGCTCTCGATGGGGTTGTTGATGCATTTCGAATTAACTGGGTCTGGATGCCGCCATGGGGTCCTGAAAAAATCACCGACGACGGTCGCGAACAAATGCGCGCTATCGGATTCTCTATTTAGTTCCGAGATACTTCCAGGCCAGCGGTAGAGCTGCTGCAGCCAAAGCCATCTTGATCGCATCTCCAACCAAGAACGGAACAAGGCCGGCAGCAATTACCGCTCCCGCATCACTAGCAATCCCTAGGTTTGAAAGTGCAAACGCAAGCCATGGCAGTCCGAACATGTAAATCACTGCATTGCCAATTACGAAGCTTGCAAGTACTCCGGAGCCTTTCTTGTGCCAGTTGAGTTGGCTAAGCCAACCAACAACTGCTGCAGCGGCAATAAAACCAACCAGGTATCCAAAGGTCGTACCGAAGGTGATTCCGGACACCGCACCAGTGAATACCGGCAGACCTGCAGCTCCTAAAGAAAAGTAAGTAATCATCGATAATGCGCCCCGAGATGCCCCCAGCACTGCGCCAACCAGCAGCACAGCGAAAGTTTGGCCTGTTATCGGTACCGGCCACATTGGAATTGCGATCTGAGCTGCGATAGCCGTTAGGACCGCGCCTGCGAAGATCAGGGCAACATCGGTGGCAGTGCTTCTTGGAACCACTCTGTCAATCAGTGTTGGTCTAGCTGATAGCTGTAAGGACATGTGATAAACCTCTTCATCGTGAGAGCGGTCAGTTGTTAGTCACGATTGTAGACTAAAGGCTTTGCTAGTACATCCACCCAAAGGACCAGCTCTTGCTTATTGTGAAGGACCTGGAGATAACCATAGGTGCGCGAACACTTATGAGTGGAGTGAACTTTCGGGTCGCCTCCGGGGACAAGATCGGTCTGGTTGGAAGAAACGGTGCTGGTAAGACCACACTTACTAAGATTCTGGCCGGAGACGGCCCTCCAAGTGCTGGAAATGTGGAACGAACTGGCGAGATTGGCTACCTACCTCAAGATCCAAGAACTGGTGATCCTGAGGAGCTAGCAAGAGATCGAATCCTAAACGCCAGGGGATTAGGTGATCTTCTTCGTCAGTTGGGAGCGAGTGCCGAAGCCATGTCGACCGCGACTGGAACACAAGCCGAAGCTGCCATGGCAAAGTACTCAAAACTCGAGGAGAGATTTCAGGCGGCAGGTGGATACTCGGCGGAAGCGCAAGGTGCAGCCATTGCTAGCAATCTAGGCATTGAGGAAAGAATCCTTAGTCAGCCTCTCAAGACTTTGTCAGGAGGTCAGCGCCGCCGTATTGAGCTTGCTCGCATATTGTTCTCGAATGCTGAAACCATGCTTCTGGACGAACCAACCAACCACTTGGATGCCGACTCTGTTGTTTGGCTGAGAGATTTTCTACGAAGCTACCAGGGTGGATTGATTGTTATCAGTCACGATGTTGACGTCGTCGAAAGCACTGTGAATCGGGTTTTCTACCTGGATGCCAATCGCCAGGTGATTGATGTTTACAACATGGGTTGGAAGGCATATCTCAAGCAGCGTGAATCAGATGAAGAACGACGAAAGCGCGAGAGAGCAAACGCGGAGAAGAAAGCCGCAACCCTGAGCTTACAAGCTGCGAAGTTTGGAGCTAAAGCTACCAAGGCCGTTGCGGCCCAACAGATGGCCAGAAGAGCCCAGAAGCTTCTTGATGATCTCGAAGATGTTGGACAAGCAGATCGCGTTGCGAGGATCCGCTTTCCAGATCCTGCTCCGTGCGGCAAGACACCGCTGATGGCCTCTGGTCTAAGCAAAAGCTATGGCTCGTTGGAAATCTTTACTGCTGTCGATTTAGCTATTGACCGCGGGTCGAAGGTAGTGATTATTGGTTTAAACGGCGCTGGGAAAACAACTCTGCTTCGAATGTTGGCAGGCATCGATAAACCCGACACGGGACAAATCGAACCTGGTCATGGTTTGAAAATCGGCTACTACGCCCAGGAGCACGAAACCCTTGATGTGAATCGAACGGTTCTTGAGAACATGCAGCGCGCGGCGCTGCACTTGGGAGATGTTGACACTAGAAAAGTGCTTGGTTCATTCCTGTTTAGTGGTGATGATGTGAACAAGAAAGCCTCAGTTCTAAGTGGTGGTGAGAAAACCCGGCTTGCCTTGGCATCCCTTGTGGTTTCTTCAGCGAACGTGCTGCTACTGGATGAGCCAACAAACAACTTGGACCCTGCCTCACGCAAGGAGATTTTGAATGCTCTTGCAAGCTTTACCGGTGCAGTGGTTCTGGTTTCTCACGACGAAGGTGCGGTTCTGGCATTGAATCCAGAAAGAGTGCTGATTCTGCCTGACGGAACAGAAGATCACTGGTCAGATCAATACGCCGATCTAATTTCCCTAAGTTAGCTTTTTGCGTCCAACAGTTCATCTTCGATGTCGCCATCCGTACGCTTTCGTTTTCGCTGGGAGCGCGGGACATAAGTGGGATCTTTTTCAATGCGGCGATACTCTTGCTCTTGCCGAATCGCCCAGAACAAAGCAAAGAATCCCATTAGGGCAAACAAAATCCACTGGACTGCGTAACTTAGATGATTTCCCTCGTCAAGTGTTGGTTTACTAAGCGGCTGTGGTGAGCTTGCCTCACCTGGTAGCTCAGAAATTAGTCTCAGATAAAACTGCTGTTCCAAAGTGGTGCCTAGTGTGGTTTCCAAAGACTCAAGATGAATACTGGTTGCAAAACCGTCAGGGGAGTCGCGATTTGGAGTCAGCTCACTTAGTCGCACACGCGCAACTAAAGCCTTTGGCTGATCTGAAGGAGTCATTGTTGTCGCCGGTGCCAATTCTGAATTTGCTGGAATCCAACCGCGCTCAATGATTACGACTTCACCGCTGTTAAGTTGAAACGGAACCAACTGTATGAAACCTGGTTGACCTGCGATAGGTCGATTTCGAACAAGTAGTTCCTGGTTTACAAGGTAGTTTCCAGAGAGTTCAACTGGAGTCCATTCAAATAGGGTCACCTCGTCGAGAGTAATATCCGAAATTGAACCAAAAGTTATCGCTGTCTTCTCGTAGTTATCAACCATGCGTTGAATCTTCGAAACTGCTTGATCGCGCCGGTCAAACTGCCAGTTAGCTAAGCCAACGCAGGCTGTGGCAAAAAGGGTTGCGAATAGAAACCATGACAACCAGCGCAGCCATGACTTTGACATCAAATTCACTCGTATTGCCTTACTTCAAGAAGAAATGATCGATCTTCTAGATAGTTTCGCAGGTATTCCAGGTGCTGTTCGCATGAGAGCCAGGTTTTGGTTCGGCCATCGCGGTGAATTCTTGGGTTTGCCCAAACTAAATTTCGTGTTGCCGGAAGTAAGCACCCAGCGCGGGAGCACTTTGCTGGTGAATTTTCAGTCAAGGACTAGTTCTTCTTGAACTGCGCACCGAGATCTACAGAGATTGGTTTAGCCACAACTGTCACTGGATTCATAGTGCTGGATTTTGGTGCCTGGGCATTGGCAATTACCACGGCGAAGTAAGGCAAGAAAATTGCTCCAGCAAAACAAAGCCACATAAGCCAGCCCTCGACAAAGATTGCCGAAACGATGCAGACCACTCGTATGGTCATGGCAATTAGGTATTTCACCATGCGGGAGTTTCGCTCAGAATCAGGCGACTGGCCAACGGTTGTGATGCTCTGGGGCTTTTCCAAGGCAACCTTCTTGTATCAAATCAGGACATTTCAAGGCTAAGACTAGACTTCATTTAGTTCAAACCAGATGGCTGGACTGCTATTCCCAAAAGACTAAGGATATCTTGATGACTGGCTCAAGAGTGGTGCTGATCACTGGGGGAAACCGCGGAATCGGTTATGCCATAGCCGAGGAATTCATTGCGGCTGGGCACAAAGTTGCTGTCACCGTCCGATCAGGTTCAGGTCCAGAAGGCTGCCTTGCAGTCAAAGCTGACGTACTGGATGCAGCCTCCTTAGATGCAGCCATCGCAGAGGTTGAAAACAGTCTTGGTCCAATCGAGATACTTGTGGCTAACGCCGGTATCACAAAGGACACACTGCTGATGCGCATGAGCGACGAGGATTTCGAGCAAGTTATAGACACGAACTTAAATGGTGTTTTCAGGGTTGTAAAGCGCGCAACAAAATCCATGATCAAGCAACGATGTGGAAGAGTTTTGCTAATTGGTTCAGTAGTTGGACTATTGGGCTCTCCAGGCCAGATCAACTACTCAGCATCAAAGTCAGCTCTGGTTGGAATGGCAAGATCACTTACCCGCGAACTAGGCGGACGCGGAATCACTGCCAACGTGGTGGCACCTGGATTTATTGACACTGACATGACCGCTGAGCTTTCTGATGAGCAGCAAAAGGATTACCTGTCCAGAATTCCAGCTGGACGCTTCGCAACCCCAGCGGAGGTAGCAAAGGTCTGCCTGTGGCTTGCAAGCGACGACGCATCGTACATTTCAGGAGCGGTAGTTCCAGTTGATGGTGGCCTTGGAATGGGACACTAACTACTCACCTAATCCGCACGACATTTGGACCACTACAACAAGGAGAAATGAATGGGAATTCTAGAAGGCAAGAAGATACTGATCACTGGTGTTCTCACCGAGGCTTCGATTGCCTTTTCTGTGGCGAAGCTCGCTCAAGAGCAAGGCGCGCAGGTGATTCTTTCCTCCTTTGGACGAATGCTCCCAATCACGACCAAAATATCCGAACGTCTTCCAAAGCCAGCGCCGGTTATCGAGCTTGATGCAACCAGCGAAGAAGACCTAGCAGTACTTTCAGGCAGAATCAAAGAACACTTCGATTCCATTGATGGAATCGTGCATGCAATCGCTTTTGCTCCACAAACTGCACTTGGAGGAAACTTTCTCGAAACTCCATGGTCGGATGTTTCGACCGCAGTTGAGGTTTCTGCTTATTCACTAAAGTCAATTACTATGGCTGCAAAGCCAGTATTGAACAATCCTTCTTCGGTAGTCGGGCTTACTTTCGACGCAACAGTTTCCTGGCCGGTTTACGACTGGATGGGGGTAGCCAAGGCTGCTTTTGAATCGACTTCGAGATATCTTGCTCGCTACCTTGGCAAGGATGGCATCCGGGTTAATCTAATTTCCGCTGGTCCATTGCGCACCACTGCGGCTAAGGGAATCCCTGGATTTGCAACTATGGAGGAATTATGGACCGACCGTGCACCTCTTGGTTGGGATCTAACCAACACCGAGACTGCCGCTCGCGGAATTATCGCTTTGCTTTCTGACTGGTTCCCTGCAACAACGGGTGAAATGATTCACGTCGACGGGGGACTTCACTCAACCGGCGCGTGAGTCCAGTTTCCCAATAAGTGACGCTAGAGAGTTTTCTTCAATCACCAGATCGGCGTACTGCTTAAGTATCGGCTTTGGCCTAAAGGCAACTGCATAACCGGCACACTTCAACATCGGTATGTCATTGGCGCCATCTCCGATGGCAATTGTCTTTTCAATCGCAATACCACTATCAATAGCCCAGCTTCTAAGAGCTGTCGCTTTTGCCTCAGCGTCAATGACAGGTCCGACTAGGCAACCAGTTAGTTTTCCATCCAAAACTTCGAGGCTGTTTGCCATCCAGTAATCCAAACCAATTTCATTAGCAAGCGGTTCTAGAACTTGACTAAATCCTCCGCTTACTGCCCCAATCTTCCCGCCCAGACCGTGGACTGCGGCAATAAGCTCTTGAACTCCTGAAGTTAGTTCGATCTGCGGCTTCAACCATTGAAAGATTTCATCGGATAGCCCTTCAAGAAGACCGACTCTTCTTTCAAGTGACTGCTTGAAATCTAACTTTCCTGACATGGCTTGCTCGGTGATGGTTTTCACTTCTGGCATCACGCCGGCATAATCAGCCAATAGTTCTATGACTTCTTGTTGGATAAGTGTTGAGTCGACATCCATAACCACCAAAATGCTCAAGACGTGACCATCACTAGGATTTGAAGAGCTTTCATAACCACGATGTTAGAGCAAATCCATCAATCACCGTGGCTTGACGGCAGCTACGCAAGCCCTTGAACAGAAGCAGTATTTCTCAGGTACTTAAGACCAGAGCGATAATTCCTGCGCGAAACTACAGTGCCCTACCAAAGCAAGCTGGCCCGAATCCTCTAGGCTCGAAACATGAGCCTCGTTCTTGATTTCAACAATGTCACTGTCCTCAGGGACCAAAGGCCCATACTCAATAACGTTGACTGGCAGGTTCAGTCCAATCAGCGTTGGGTGATTGTTGGACCAAATGGCGCTGGTAAGACAAGTCTTCTTAGGGTCGCAGCCTCTCAGATTCACCCTTCAACAGGAACAGCCAAGCTGCTCGGTTCAACTCTTGGTGAGGTCAACGTCTTCGAGCTTCGCACCCGCATCGGATTTGCCTCCAATGCAATGAGCGTCCACATCCCAAATTCAGAAACTGTCTTGGATGCCGTGATGACGGCAAGCTACGGAATAACCGGGCGTTGGAATGAAAAATACGATGATGTTGATGAGCGTCGGGCAAGACGCGTTTTAGCTGAATGGCAACTTGACGAACTCGCAGATCGCCCTTTCGGTACTTTGAGTGACGGTGAGCGAAAGAGAGCTCAAATAGCCAGATCTGTTATGCCCGATCCCGAGATTTTGCTTCTTGATGAACCAGTTGCCAGTTTGGATATGGCCGCCCGAGAACACACCATTTCGGTCCTTGGAAACTACGCCTCTGCTCCAAGCGCTCCAGCGATTATCATGGTCACCCATCACATTGAAGAAATCCCGAAGGGCTTCACCCATGCCTTGATACTGTCCAGGGGACAGGTTTACGCCGCTGGCGAGATAGACAGCACCCTCACCACTGAGAAGATCTCGGGCGCCTTCGGCTTTGGGCTGGAAGTTTCCAAAGATGGCGACAGATTCAGGGTCAGAGCCAAGAACTAAGCCCTAGTTTTCTGGGTTTCCGCTCTGGTATAGTAGGCAAGTTGCCGAAACAGGCACCAAAAGCCAATTTCTAGAAAGTAATCGAACATGAAGTCAGAAATTCACCCAACTTACCAGGCAGTTGTTTTCCGCGACCTTGCTTCCGGTGAGAGCTTTCTAACTCGTTCTACTCTTTCAAGCACCAAGACTGTTAAGTGGGAAGACGGACAGGAATACCCAGTATTCGATGTTGAAATCTCTTCCGCGTCTCACCCTTTCTACACAGGCAAGCAGAGAATCATGGATGCTGCCGGACGTGTAGAGCGCTTTAACGCTCGCTACAAAAACTTCGGTGCTTAGAGCTTCAGCGGCCAGCCTCGCTGGATCGTGAATTCAGGTGTAGTTCCTCTTCTGAACTTCTCGTAAGAGGCATCCTGGTTAGCACTCCACTCAATTTGGGAATTGTGCAAAGAATCTAAATCAGCGGGTAATTTCTCCGCATACTTTATGGCTATTGCTTGAGCGACTCGCCCTGCTGCAACAGCGTCGGCGGTTGCATTGTGAGCATCCTCAAGTGCGACGCCGTAAATCTTTGATGCAACCTCCAGAGTTCGCTTACCAGATCGGTAGGTATCAACGAATTTATCCATCACCATTGGATCTATAACTGGCCTGGGGTCAGTGATTGGTTCTAGAGAGTGCCGCAGGGCCTCGTAATGCAAGATAGTGAAATCGTAAGGAGCATTGAAGGCAACTACAGGCAGTCCTCTGGCAAAAAAACCACGCAAGGTTTCTAGTAGCTCTTCGACTACTTCTTTTGCGGGCCTGCCATTGGCTCTTGCAATCTCTGTAGTCACACCATGAACGTTTGAGGCATCAACTGGAATCTCAATTCCGGGGTCGGCGAGCCATTCATTGTTTGCACCGGCAATGTTGCCGTCCTGGTCGATTTCGACCGCGCAGGCAGTCACGATTCGCGCTTCGCGAAGATCGAGCCCCGTGGTTTCTAGATCAAACACAGCCATGGTCTTTGACCACTCTGGGCGGTCAACGAAGTCAAACATCATCTGGTCAGTCACACTCAAAGACTAGGCCAGTCAAGTGTTATTGGAGCCTGAGGATGAGTCGGTGTTGAAAACATCCAATCTAGACTTGCATTGTGCTTCCTCAAGACCTTTATCAATCAGCTGAATCAAGAGCAGTTCGTCATACAGCTGAGATTGATGGCAACCTCTGTGTTTACTACGAGTATCCGTCGTCGGGATATTCAGATACCACTCTGGTGATGATCCATGGCTATAGGGGCAATCATCGTGGGCTTCAAGCTATCGCTGGTGGGCTCACGAAATTCCGAGTGATAATCCCTGATCTACCCGGATTCGGTGAATCCAAACCATTGAGGGTGACCCATTCGATTCAGGCTTACTCAGATTGGCTACACCAGTTTCTAGGCGTACTGCAGCTGCAGAATCAAGCGCATCTGATGGGCCACAGCTTTGGTTCACTGGTTGTTGGCTTTTATGCCACGCAGCATTCACCACGCTCAGTTTCACTTGTCAACCCAGTGTCGTCGCCGGCACTCGAAGGACCGCGAGCTGCACTTACAAACCTAACCAGGCTCTACTATTCTCTAGCGTCAGCGCTGCCTAAGACCATCGGCCAGTGGCTTCTTCGTAGCAAGATCGCCGTGATGGTTATGAGTGTGGTCATGGCAAAGACAAAACAAAGAAGTTTGCGTCGGTGGATTCACAATCAACACCTGTCGAACTTTAGCGACTTCGCCTCGGTTGGGGTTGCAACAGAAGGCTATGAAGCATCAATTTCTACGGATCTTTCAAAACTCGCAACCTCGATTTCCGCGCCTGTTATTGTGGTGGCTGCCACTCTCGATGACATAACGGACATCGGAACTCAACGACGAGTGAGCAAACAGTATTCGAATTCGACTTATCGAGAGATTCAAGGAGTTGGCCATCTCGTCCATTACGAAGCGCCGGATCAAGCCGCTAGCTTTATCACTGAATTCTTGGATTCTCAGCCATGAAATTGATCTTCGATTGTCGATTCATTCGAAACGATCATCACGATGGAATTTCTCGGTTCTCGACTGAACTTTTCGCCGCATTGGCTAAACAAACAGCCATCACAGCCCTCATTAGCGATGAGCGAGTACTGAAATGTCTCCCTGTCGATACCGAGTACGTAATCGGCAATAATCCGACTAACCCTTTGGCTGAATTGGGTCTGGCTCGAAAACTAAACAGACATGGCGCCACACACGTTTTTTCTCCAATGCAGACCATGGGGTCTCTTGGAAGAAAGTACAAACTCGTTCTAACTCTGCACGATTTGATCTACTACTCCCACCCAAAAGCCCCAACTTTTCTGCCATTGCCGGTGCGGATTGCCTGGTGGTTGTATCACTTGGGATTCACTCCTGTTCGGTTGCTTCTCAACCGAGCAGATGCCGTGGTGACTGTTTCAGAAACCAGTAAGAAGCTGATCGAGAAAAACAGACTGACGAGCAAAGCAGTGCATGTCATCTACAACGCGCCAGAGTCACTTTCACAAGCAAGTGGCGTTGATGGGCCTACCTTGCAGGGATCCAGAAACACGCTCGTTTACATGGGTAGTTTCATGGAGTACAAAAATGTCGAAGTCCTGGTTCAAGCTATGAAGTTTTTGCCGGAGTATGAACTGGTTCTTCTGAGCAAGATTGCGAGCCAGCGCGAGGCAACGCTTCGGCCTTTGGCCGGCGGTGCCGCAAGTAGAGTCACATTCAAAAACGGGGTCAGCGATTCGGAATATGCAACTGCATTATCTGGAGCATTCGCTTTGGTGTCAGCTTCCAAGGATGAAGGATTCGGAATTCCACTAGTTGAAGCCATGAAGCATGGTTTGCCACTGGTTCTATCCGACATTCCAATTTTTCGGGAAATTGCCCAAGATGCCGCACTCTTCTTTGATGCAACCAGCCCAGAGAGCTTTGCTAGGGAAGTGCGAGAGTTAGAAATAGCTGGAAAGTGGATGGATGCAAGTTCTAGGTCAAAGGCGCGAGGAAGTAGCTTTGATTGGAATCAATCTGCTACGCGACTGCTCGAGATTCTTAGAAAGCTCTAGGGAACCAAAGGCTCAAGTGAGTAGTTGACAACTTGCCAAGAGTTGTCGATGTGCTTTACAACATTGAGTGATGCATTGCCGAGTCTTTCTCCGTCCCTGGGCAGCTCATTGTTGCTAGCAATTGCAATCAAAGCGCGAATCAATGCACCGTGGGAGATGGCCAGTACTCGCTTCCCAGCGAGCTCTTGAGAGATAGTTTCTAGTAGCAGCCTTGATCGCTCCGCTAATTGGGTTCTACTTTCTCCGCCGGGAATCACATCTAGGGTCGAGTATTTTGCTCTCCACTGCTCGTGAGAAAGTCCCTCAGCCTCTCCGAAGGAACGTTCTATCAGCAATTGCTGTTCGATGATTTCGGTATAGCCATGCTGACTGGCAATAATCTCAGCGGTTTGTCTCGCTCTAGAAAGGGGAGAGGTAAGAACCACATCCCAGTCCTCGGCCCTTATCGCCTGAGCTGCAAGTTTTACCTGCTCAATTCCGGTTTGATTCATAGGGATGTCGGTGACACCCTGCAACAGAAAGTTAATGTTCCAATCTGTTTGACCGTGACGAAGCAACCCCAGATGAGTGTTAGTCAATCAACAGCTCCTCGAGAGCAACAGATGTAGGTGCCTCAATTTTGGCAATAGCGATGTCATCGGCTTTTGTTGGACCAACGTTCACAATCACAATAGGCTTTCCAGCCTTACTGGCCGCGCGAGCAAATCGCATTCCACTATTTACAGTCAGGGAGCTGCCCGCAACCAGGAGGGCGTCAGAGCGCTCTAGTTGCTCCATGGTTGATACAACCCGTTCGGTAGGAACACTTTCACCGAAGAAAACAACATCTGGCTTCAATATTCCAAAGCAGGAGGGGCATTGAGGAATCTGAAAATTCGCCGATGCTTCTACTTCGGCATCTCCGTCCGGCGTGAACTCAACGGAGACATCTTTTTGGATACCTGGGTTTAGCTTTTCGATTAGGACATCCATCTTCGAGCGATCAAGTAGGCCGCGGCAAGACATGCAAACTACCTTGTCTAATCGACCGTGCAGTTCAGTGATGTTCTTAGATCCGGCTTGTTGATGAAGGGAATCAACATTCTGGGTGATGATGTGGGAAATGCGTCCCAGGCTTTCAGCCTGGGCGAGTGCGAAGTGGCTCCCATTAGGTTTCGCGTTTGCAATAACCGACCACCCGACATAGCTTCTTGCCCAATACCTAGCTCGAGCCTGTTCACTGCCCATGAACGCATCGAAAGTCATTGGGTGGCGTTCAGTTTTTCCCTCGCCGCGATAATCCGGAATTCCTGATTCGGTTGACACTCCAGCACCAGTTAGAACCAGAATTGATTTACCAGCAAGTTGCTCTCTGGCGTAATCAAGCCCGAAGCGAGCAGCCTCAGATAGGGTCGATGGGTTGGAGTCAATGTTAGGCATTGCCTCAAGTCTAAGTTAGGTCAGCTGAAGTGATTAAGTACCTCGGTTCTAAGCGGGCTCTGTTGCCCGTACTTGAAACCTTGTTTGCTGCCAGTCAAGCCCGAACTGCATTGGATCTGTTTACTGGAACAACCAGAGTGGCCGCAGCCATGAAACAGCTGGGTATGCAAGTCACCGCAATTGATACCGCTAGCTACTCTCAGGTTTTTTCAAAAACGTTCATCGAACTTGACGCCGCTAACGCAGATCTTCGAGAGTTGGCTGATGCAGTAGCCTCACTGAACCAGCTACCTGGAACTTCCGGGTACTTCACGGAAGTCTTTTGCCAGAAGGCTCGTTATTTTCAAGTCAAAAACGGGGAAAGAATTGATGCCATTCGATCCGTCATTGAGTCCGATTACAAAAATAGTTGGATGTACTTTCCGCTGCTTGCTAGCTTGCTAATTGGAGCGGACAAGGTTGATTCAACGACCGGTGTCCAAATGGCATATCTAAAGACCTGGTCTAGGCGAAGCTCTCTTGAGCTCGAACTTCAAGTTCCAGAACTTCTTGCCGGTGGCGGCAGATCAATTCGAGGTGATGCGATTGAGCAAACTCCAAACTTGGGTTCATTTGACCTTGCTTACTTGGATCCGCCCTATAACCAACATCGATACTTCGGCAACTATCACATCTGGGAAACCCTGGTCCGCTGGGATCAGCCGGAGTACTACGGGATTGCAAATAAGCGAGTCGATACCCGATCGAACGAGAACAAGAGTGCGTTTAATTCCAAGCTAACTTTGCCCAACGCCCTTGCAACGGTTATCGCTGGGCTTGATGTCAAGACTCTGGTGCTTAGCTACAACAACGAGTCCTGGTTGTCGCGCAGAGAACTAACGGATATGTGTTCAAGGTTCGAAGCCGTTGAAATTCTTGATTTTGACTCGAAAAGATACGTTGGCTCTCAAATAGGTGGCTACAACAAATCCGGTCATCTGGTTGGAAAGCCTGGAGCACATAGGAACCTTGAGCACATAGTAATCGCAGGTCAAGAGCAAAAAGTCTCGGCAATGGTCAAGGCCCTAACCCAATAGCGTGCCCAAATGACTTACTCTTGGAGCGAGAAGATGGCAGCAATCAAATAGGAGACTTGGATGACCAACGAAGACAAGCTCGATGCTGACGGCCTTATGGACCTCATTGAAGAAGCCCTGGGCTCTGAAAATCTCTCTGGAATTGCCTCATTAGCAAGAAAGCTCAAAGCTGGTGAACTTGTAACTATTATTGAGCGACTCAATGAGACTGAACGCGCAATTGTTTATCGGGTTTTACCAAAGACTCTCGCCCTTGAGGTTTTCGAGTCTCTCGCACCTGCGCTTCAAGGTGAGCTCCTAGAGGAATTGAACTCCGAAGAAGTCTCTGCGATTTTTGCCAAGCTGGATCCAGATGACCGAGTCGGGTTGCTTGACGAACTGCCAGCCAGTGTTGCAAATCGACTGCTTACTGGCCTGTCAGCAAAAGAGCGAGGACTAACCAGTGAAGTTCTTGGCTATTCACAGGGTTCAATTGGGCGTCGGATGAGTCCCGAGTATATCTCGGTGAAAAGCACCGACAGTGTCTCTCAAGCGCTTGCAAAGGTCAAAAGCAAGTTGCAATCGGCAGAAACGATTTACACACTGCCAGTTGTTGACTCCTCGCGCCAACTTGTAGGTGTGGTAAGTCTTCGAGACCTAATGAGAACTCCTTCCCGTACCAAAGTTTCGAAAGTGATGGCTGAACCTTTGATGGTAAATGCCGGGGACGATGAAGAGTTCGCCGCTAGAACATGCTCGGACCTGAAAGTTTTGGCTCTACCGGTTGTGGACAACGAGAAACGACTGGTTGGAATTTTGACTGTTGATGACGCTCTTCGAATTCTCGAAGAGGAAGAATCCGAAGACGCTGCCCGCTCGGGAGGTGCGGAGCCACTTCGTAGGCCTTATCTTTCAACACCAGTGTTTGCTATCGTTCGATCCCGCGTGATTTGGCTTTTGGTTCTAGCGCTTGGTGCGACATTTACAGTTTCCGTGCTCGGAGCCTTTGAGGCCGAGATTGAACAACTTGTTGTGCTGACCTTGTTTGTTCCACTTCTTATCGGCCTTGGCGGAAACACTGGAAACCAGGCAGCAACAACCGTGACGCGAGCTCTAGCTTTGCAGGATGTAAGAACAAAAGACATTTGGCTCGTTCTCTTCCGTGAACTTCGAGTAGGTGCCTTGCTCGGCTTACTGCTTGGCTCGATAGGGTTTGGATTAGCTTCCGCGTTCTTCGGTCTTGAAATTGGCGCGGTAATTGGATTGACTCTGTTTTCAATTTGCACCGTTGCGGCAACTGTCGGGGGAGTAATGCCGCTTGTTGGCTTGGCGTTAAGGGCTGACCCAGCGGTTTTCTCCAATCCGTTCATCACAACATTTGTGGATGCCACTGGATTGGTGATCTATTTCCTGATTGCAAAGGCAGTGCTGGGAATCTAAGCCATTTAGTTCATTGATTTGTGTCCGAGAGGGGACTTGAACCCCTACCCCCTTGCGAGGACTAACACCTCAAGCTAGCGCGTCTACCATTCCGCCACCCGGACGTGACTTGTATTATGGATACTTGGAACCGAAGGCGAATGCGGGTAGTTTTGGTTTATGGCTACTGATCCGAGAAACGCTTTGACTCAACTCATTGCTTCTTTTGAGAAGCACTTTGAGGCAGCTAGTTCCAAGCGAGGCGAAGAGGATTCAAGCGTCGAGCAGGCCTACTACCAACTTGAGGATGCATTCCTAAATTACGAAGAAGCACTTAGCACTGAGCTCGGTGAGTTCTTACCGTTCACGCTGGCTGAAGACGATCAGTGAGTTTTTTTGAAGCCCTAATTCTTGGTTTAGTGCAGGGACTTACAGAGTTTCTGCCTATTTCATCATCTGCTCACGTTCAAATTGCACAGCAGTTAATGAACCTCTCAGAACTATCAAAACCACAGCTCACAGCGTTTATCGCAACAATTCAACTGGGCACGGAACTAGCCGTTGTTTCATACTTCATAAAGGACATTGGGCGAATCGGATCGTCTTGGCTGCGCTGGTCTGTAAAGCCCAGTTCAAAAATGACCAGCGATACAAAACTTGGCTGGTTGATAATCATAGGAACTCTTCCGGTTCTGATTTTCGGTCTTGCGTTCAGGGATTTTATTGAAAATGACGTTAGAAACCTTTGGGTTATCGCTTACACGCTTATCGGCTTTGGTGTCTTGTTGGGACTCGCGGATTTCTTTGGTAGAAAAACAAAGAGCATTACGGAGCTCAACTTTTCTCACGGTATGGCCTTTGGATTGGGGCAGGCGTTGGCATTGGTTCCAGGAGTGTCTCGTTCGGGAGGAACAATCACAGTTGGTTTGATGTTGGGATACACAAGACAAGCGGCAGCTCGTTACAGTTTTTTGTTGGCCATTCCGGCCGTTCTGGGATCGGGTCTTTTTCAGTTCTTTGCAAGCGTAGGTGACCTAAGCCAAGACTTACTGGTTGCAACAGTGGTAGCCACAATTGTCTCGGGGGTAGTTGGGCTGAGTGTTATCCACTACCTGCTGAAATATTTGCAGAAGGGTTCGTTCCTGCCGTTTGTAATTTGGCGCGTAGGCGTCGGTGTTTGGCTGCTGGTAATGCTCACAAGTGGAGCACTAACGGCCTAGTTCTCGGGTGGCTTTTCTTCCGACTGCAAAAACTTTTCTAGTTCGCGAGCTATGGCTTCACCTGAGGCTGCCTCTGATTCGAACTCATCACGGGTCTTCTCGAGTTGCTGGATATAGCCAGCCATCTCTTCGTCATTCTCGGCAATCTCGTCTATGCCGCGTTCCCACTCAAAGGCCTGGTCCGCCAAGTCACCTTGAGAAAAACTCACACCCAGCATCTTCTCAAGTTCCGCCATTAGCGCAAGCGTTGCTTTTGGAGAAGGTGAGTTATGCACGTAGTGAGGCACCGCGGCCCAAAGAGCCATTGTGGGAATGCCGGCTGCTTCGAGTGCTATTCCAAGTGTTGACAAAATACCTACTGGACCTTCGTAGCTTGAGCGCTCGATATTCATCGCAGAACGAACTTTCTCGTTCTGGCTTGTCGCATTCACGGTTATGGGTCTGGTGTGAGGTGTGTCGGCGAGCATTCCACCAAGGAAGATCACAGCTTCAATCTCACGATCTTCAATCATTTCTAGAATTTCAGCCGTGAACGACTTCCATCTTCTTGCTGGCTCAGTCCCAATCAGAACACTGAATCTTGAGAGAATCGGATCCTTGTCGGTTGAGATCATGAAGGCAGTGCCTGGCCAGGTCAGTTCCCGATCTCCAGATTCGTCAAAGGAAACCGATGGACGAGTGAATTGGAAGTCGTAGTAATCCTCAGGATCTACTTCCGCTGCTACCTGGCACTGAAGTGTTTCGCTGATTAGCTTGGCTGCCGAGCTAGCAGATTCGGCTGCGTCGTTCCAACCCTCGAATGCACAAATAAGCACCCGGCCACCGAAAATACTGTTTTCGCTAGTCACTTTTTGAAATCTTGCCCTTTGATTACTGGTTTGTTTGAGATGGCTTAACTGTAAGGCTAAATGCCAAAGCTAGACTTCAATCATCATGATTTTCAAGCAACTCCCAGCAGCCGTTCTATGGGACATGGATGGCACACTCATCGATTCAGAGCCCTACTGGATGAAGAGCGAAGGCGCCTTCGCTAAGGCCAATAACAGCAACTGGACCGAGCAAGACGGTTTGAGCTTGGTCGGCATGTCACTTTATGATTCGTCAAAAATCATCAAAGAACGCGTCGGATCTGATCTAGAACCTGAGCAGATTATCGAGCACCTGACCGACGGGGTCGCAGCTCAGTTAAAGCAGGAAATTTTCTGGCGACCCGGAGCTAGGGAGCTTCTAGTCCTGCTACGCAAAAAGAAAATAAAAACTGCTCTGGTGACGATGTCCATGCACCGCATGGCAAAACAGGTAGCTGATTCGATTGGTTTCGATGCGTTTGACGTGATCGTTGCCGGAGACGATGTTCGTCACGGTAAGCCACATCCAGAGCCCTACCTAAAAGCTGCTGAGCTGCTTGGCATCAAACCTGAGGAATGTGTTGCTTTTGAAGACTCACTGACAGGACTTCGCTCAGCCGAGGCAGCTAACACCAAGGCGGTTGGAGTCAAGAATATCGTAGAGATCCCCATGGAACCAGGTCGCATTCTCTGGCCCACTCTTGAAGGTGTGACTATGGCAGATCTTCGGGGGCTATTCAAGTGACGAAGCGAGCTCACACCTTTAGAGCCGGTGACAAAGTCCAGTTGACCGGACCCAAGGGAAGACTAAACACCATCACGCTTGTCAAAGGTGGGGCTTTCGGAACTCATCGCGGAGATTTGAAACACGATGACATTATCGGAAAAGCCGATGGCTCTGTAGTCGCAACTCAAAACGGCGTTGAGTATCTGGCCCTGAAGCCGCTTATGAATGACTTCGTGTTATCAATGCCGCGCGGAGCGGCAATCATTTATCCAAAAGACGCTGCACAAATTCTTGTTGAAGGAGACATCTTCCCTGGGGCGGTAGTTGTTGAAGCGGGAGTTGGGTCTGGTGCTCTTAGCATGTATCTGCTTCGGGCAATTGGGGATTCTGGTGAACTGCACTCGTTTGAACGACGTTCTGAGTTTGCCGAAATTGCCGCAGGTAACGTCAAATCTCAGCTTGGTTCTAACCCAAAGAACTGGAAGATTCATCTGGGAGACCTGCAGGAGCAACTTCCTAAAAAGCTCAAGCCGCAAAGCGTGGATCGGGTAGTACTTGACATGCTGGCGCCTTGGGAATGCATTGATGAATGTGCAACCGCTTTGGCTCCAGGAGGTTTGATTGTTGTCTACGTTGCAACAGCAACCCAGCTTTCTCGGGTGGCAGAGGATCTGCGTTCTTCGAGATTGTTTACCGAACCGTTGGCATTTGAAACTTTGGTTAGGCCCTGGCACCTTCAGGGATTAGCGGTTCGGCCAGAGCATCGGATGATTTCCCACACTGGCTTTTTGCTTACAGCACGCCGCCTCGCACCAGGAGCGATTTTGCCCCAATTCAAATCCAAGGTGAAATCCACCGAGTACAAGGATGAAGATGTCTTAGCTTGGAATCCTGAAGGCTTGGGGGAGCGCAAGGTCTCTGAGAAGAAGCTTCGCAAAACTGTCCGTAAGGCCACCTCCTAGTAGTCAGCTTTTTAGGTCCCTTCGGCCAGTAAACTTTGAATAACTCATTCAGAAAGTTGCCTCCCTTGAACAAATCGATTCTTTTGCTTTCGAGCATTGTCCTGACAGCCTCACTTACCAGTTGCGCCGCGGCTGAGAACTATGCCTGTGCCGGGTTTGAAACTGGAGCGCAAGTGGAATCAGTTTCAGTCACCGGATCTATTGAGGAGCAACCAGTTGTGAGCTTCCCGTCACCGCTGAGCGCCGAATCAATTCAGTCCCGCGTGGTAATTGCTGGAGAGGGTCCGGTATTTACTGGGCGCAACCTTGTCGAGTTTGAATTCGCAGGTTACAACGGCGGCAACGGGCAACTAATCCAGCAGACCACCTTTGATGGCACTCAGACCCAGACTGGAGCTTTTGGTCCAGGCGAAGTTCCAAACTTCTGCGAAGCACTAGCTGGAGCAAAAGAAGGTTCTCGCATCGTTGCCATTATTCCTCCAGACCAAGCCCACAGCGGCGAGGGTGTCCCTGCTCTAGGTGTGGGCGCCGCTGATTCATTTATCTTCGTGATTGATCTAAAGCGTGTCTTTCTTGAGAAAGCAACCGGCGATAGCGTTGCTCCAGAAGCTGGACTTCCAACTGTCGTCACCACTCCAGATGGAGTACCTGGGGTCACGATTCCAAAAACTCCCGCTCCAACTGAGCTTACAGTCGCACAGCTGATTCGCGGTTCAGGTGATCTCGTTGAGGAAGGTCAGCTGGTCACGCTTCACTACAGCGGTTTTCTATGGGATGGTTCAGAAAAGTTTGACTCGAGTTGGGACTCCGGACAAGCCGTACAGTTCCAGATGCAAGACGGAGCTTTGATTGAGGGGTTCTTGTCTGCGGTGATTGGGCAACCAGTTGGCTCTCAAGTTATTGCTGTGATTCCGCCAGCCCTTGGCTACGGTGATGCTGGAGCAGGCTCAATTCCTCCAGGAGCAACGCTTGTTTTCGTTATCGACATTCTGGGAACCAACAACTAGCTAACATGCCTGAGAAGATTGATCTATCGGAACGTTTATTCAATCTGACCTGCGCTCTGTTAGTTGCAGGAAACGGTCTGTCCAAATCCGAGATTTTCGCCACCGTTCAGGGCTATAAAGAAACTTATGAACCCGGTGGAGATCTAAGCGCAATCAACCGCATGTTTGAGCGGGATAAAACTCTTCTAACCAGCGCCGGAATTCCGTGGAGGTCATTTATCCCGCAGGAAGCAATGGGGGACAATCAGGAGTTTCGCTACCTAATTGCTAATGAGGATTTCGTCTGGCCCAAGGGCCTAACCCTCACTTCAAAGCAGGTGGCGCTTTTGAATCTAGCAGCGCAGGTTTGGGCTAAAGCATCACTTTCAGCGGATGCAAATAGAGCGATTCATCGCATCCGCGCAATGGGAGAAAAGGCGGACGGAAGCTCGCTAATCGGCATTGCACCCAGAATTCGAACTCACGAACCTTGCTTCCTACCGCTATCGACAGCAATTGAATCTTGTTCGAGAGTTTCTTTTGACTATCTAAAGCCTGGCGAGATTGATTTTTCGGTTCGGAACATCGAACCTTGGTCACTGCAGAACATTGGAGGTCAATGGCTACTAATTGGATTTGACCTTGATCGGGATGAGCCAAGAAACTTTCTACTAAAGCGCATAGTTTCGGAAATTGATATACAGGACGTGACCTTTGATGCTCCCGAAGCTGGTGAGGTTGCAAAGACGCTTGCTGACCTAGAGCTTCACAAACTTTCTCAGACAGCGAAGCTAAGAACATCGGCCGCCAGCGCCGCCTGGTTTCATTTCGATTTGGCTGCGGACCAGACAGAGTTTGAAGTCAACTTTATGGACATATACCTATTCGCCGAAGAGCTGATGGAATTTGCTGATGAAATAGAGGTTGTTGAACCAAAACAACTCGCAGATCTAATCAAGGCAAATTTGCAAAAAGTTAGTGACGTTCATGCCTAGAAGCTCAAGCTTGAGTGGCGCAGATCGCTATAACTTCATGTTGGCTCTTACGGGCTATCTAATAAACAACAGACAACAGAAACTAGCTGACCTCGCCAATCACTTCCAAGTCACAGAGAAAGAAATCCGCTCAGCTGTGGTGACCATTTCCCTTTCTGGAGTGGGAATGTATCGACCAGATGAACTTTTCTTTCTTGACTACGACCTTTTGGAAGAAGGCATTGTGGATCTCAGTTTTGCGCCAACGCTTGAGGCCGTGCCAAGACTTTCTACTCGGCAAGCAGCCGCTATTGCCAGTGGTCTTTCGTACCTCATGAATCTGGTTGACACTAAAGATCAAGTCCAAATCAAAGAGTTGCTGGACATTCTTGGTCGAGGTGCCCTAAGCACAAAGGAGCTGCCATTTGTGGTCCAACCCAATCATGGAGATAGTGACTTGGCTCTTGTCAGACAAGCAGTAGCCGAATCAAGAGCATTGAAGTGCTCTTACATAAATTCAGCTGGTGAAATCACAATCCGAGAAATCGAACCGCAACTGCTGGAATCTCGAGAAACAAATTGGTTCCTAAAAGGTTTTTGTCGCAGCAACCAAGAGACTCGGGTGTTTCGACTTGATCGAATGCGAGAGATAGTAGTTCTTGAGCCAATTGAAGAACGCGAACTTGCCGTCGCTGACAGCGATCTGATTTACTCGGTCCGCAAATCAGACACTGATGTCTTGTTTGAAGTGGACCCTGAGGCCTTTGCGTTGATAGCGGATTACAAGCCCGAGTTTGAGATTTCCGGAAACAAGAGTGTGCAGGTGAAGATCCCTATCGGACAACTCGCGACCTTGGGAAGAATAGTTGCGAGGTACAGCGGTAAGGTTCGAGTGCTAGCTCCAGCTGAAGCTCGATTAGCAGTTAGGGAATTCGCCCAACGGGCTCTTGGGCAGCGAAAACCAGAAGCTGTGGCGGAGTAGGTTTAAACTCATGGAGTGGATATTCGCAGGGGCACTCGCCCTAGTCTTTTTGTTGTTTTCAGCGGTCTTTTTATTCACTAAATTGATCCGACTTGGCAAGCCGGCAAAAACTCTGGCCTTGCAGCTTGAGAAACTAGCCGAGGCAAACGCTAAAGTGCCAGAGATAACCAAAGCCATCTCGGCCTTGGGGGAAGACCCAGCGGTGCATATAGCCAAGCGCCAACGGTTCCTTCGCGAGGCAAGGGCCCGCAAGCGTGCGCGAGAGCGTAGGCTTAGGGATAGAGATTTTTAGCAAGAGATAGGGAAGCTAATGCGTTTACAGGGCTGGGAATGGATCATTATTCTGGCAATAGTTTTGCTGATCTGGGGTGGGCCAAAGCTTCCAGGTCTAGCTAAGTCGCTAGCGCAGTCAATGCGAATCTTCCGTAAGGAAATCAAGACTACTGACGAAGCTAAGCCGGCCGACAAGCCTGCTGAGGGTGAAACCCCCAACGACAAGTAAGTGGCCAGGAACAAAAACCCCGACGCCAAAATGAGCCTTTCGGGGCATCTCAAAGAGCTACGCAATCGACTCTTTTGGTCTGCTTTGTTCATTATCGGTGGATCTGTAGCCGGATGGTTCATGTTTGATTTCGTGTTCAATGAACTGCAACGACCAATAGTTGAGCTCGCTTCAAAGCCTGGTAGCAACGTGACAATCAACTTTCCAACCGTCGTGTCTGCTTTTGATGTGCGCTTGCAGGTTTCGATTTTCCTTGGAATCTTGATGAGTGCTCCAGTTTGGCTTTATAACCTCTGGGCGTTCATTACTCCAGGACTAAAGAAGCGAGAGAAGCGCTACACAATCGGATTCGTGATCGCATCCGTGCCATTGTTTATCGGAGGAACTGCACTGGCTTGGTCCTCACTGCCAACATTTGTGGTCGTGCTTGTTGGATTCACCCCAGATGGTGCGGCTAACGTAATCAACGCTAGTGAATACATCCTTTTCACAATCCGAATCCTGCTTGTTTTCGGTCTGGCCTTTGTCCTCCCAGTTGCCCTAGTGATGTTGAACTTCGCAGGAGTCATCACTGCCGAGAACATCATCAAGTCTTGGAGGATGGCAGTGTTTATCTCGGCTGTGGTTGGAGCAATCGCAACACCGGTAGCCGAACCGATGGCCATGTTTTTACTCATGATCCCGCTGTTAATTCTTTACTTCCTTGCAGCCGGGGTTGCTTTCTTGCACGATAAGCGTGTTGCGAAAAAGCTTGCTGCACTTGAATTAGCCAACCCACAAGACGCGATTTAGTTCTTGTGGTGAACGAGGATCTAAGCGCTGCGGAGCGCTACGCAAGGGCGAAGGTAAAACAGACCGCGCCCAGTTATAACTCTTTTCTCGAACTGCTTGATTTCGCACTTGACCCATTTCAGGAGCAAGCCTGTCATGCATTGGCCAAAGGTAAAGGTGTGCTGGTTGCGGCCCCAACCGGTGCCGGAAAAACTATAGTTGGCGAGTTTGCCATTCACTTAGCGATAGAAAAGAATCAGAAAGTTTTCTACACAACTCCCATCAAGGCTCTAAGCAATCAAAAATTTGCCGAGCTTGTAGCACGCTATGGACCAGAACGGGTAGGACTGCTGACCGGCGATACCAACACAAACTCCGATGCCCAGATTGTTGTTATGACCACTGAAGTTTTACGGAACATGATCTATGCGAATTCAGACTCTCTTATCGAGCTGGGATTTGTGGTTATGGACGAGGTTCACTATCTGGCCGACAGATTCCGTGGAGCGGTCTGGGAAGAAGTGATTCTCCACCTTCCCAAAGACGTCAAACTCGTCTCTTTAAGCGCAACAGTTTCAAACGCTGAGGAGTTTGGTGCCTGGCTCGAAGAAGTGCGCGGCGATACCGAAATTGTTGTATCCGAGCACAGGCCAGTTCCACTGGATCAGCATGTACTGTTTGGCGATGAGCTTATGGAGCTATTTGCTGCGGGGTCTAAGAATCAACGGGTGAACGCAGAGCTAGTTCAAAAGCACTCATCGAAGCTAAGAATTCCAATTGGAAAGTACACCAAGGGCAAAAAGCCTAAGGGCGAGCTGGACCGCCGCTTTTCTAGAATCCCGAAGATTAGCAAGCCTGAGGTTGTTGAGATTCTGGAAGATAACGACCTACTACCGGCAATCTTCTTTATCTTCTCTCGTGTTGGATGTGATGCCGCAGTCAGGGCATGCCACCAGTATGGAGTTCGCCTAACCACTCGCGAGGAGCAGGCTGAGATTCGCTATCTTGTTGAAGAAAAGACTGCCTCGATCGCTGATGAGGATCTGGCAACACTCGGATACTTCGAATGGCTCAGTGGTCTAGAAAGAGGAGTGGCAGCGCATCATGCTGGAATGTTGCCAGCTTTCAAGGAAGTTGTTGAAGAACTCTTTCTTAGAAAACTAGTGAGGGTAGTCTTCGCAACTGAAACCTTGGCTCTTGGAATCAACATGCCAGCCCGCACGGTTGTTCTTGAGCGTTTGGATAAATTCAACGGAGAATCCCGAGTGCAGATAACCCCGGGGGAGTACACGCAACTAACGGGCCGTGCTGGCAGACGAGGCATCGACACCCTTGGGCATTCGGTGATTCAGTGGTCGGGAAATCTTGATCCTGCAAGCGTTGCTGGTCTTGCCAGCAAACGAAGCTATCCGCTGATAAGCCCTTTCAAACCAACAGCCAACATGGCAGTGAACCTGATTGAAGCTTTTGGACGAAAGCGTGCCCGAGAAGTGCTGGAAACTTCCTTTGCTCAATTCCAGGCCGATAGGTCCGTAGTAGGTCTGGCAAAGGGAATTCGAGAGAAGCAAATCTCCCTTGATGGCTATGCCAAGTCAATGGAATGCCATTTGGGAGATTTTTTCGGGTACTCAAGTATTAGACGAGAGCTAAGCGATATTGAAAAGAGTTTGGCCTCTGGCAGAACTAGACAAGAGCGTGGCAAGGACATCAGGCAAACCAAAGGCCGCAGCGAACAAGAGCGAAAGCTAGCGGAGCTAAAGGTGAGGATGAAAACTCATCCTTGTCACTTGTGTTCGCATCGTGAAGCTCACTCCCGATGGGCTGAGCGCTGGTGGCAGCTACACCGCGAGACCCAGGCGATTCTGGACCAGATTGAAGGACGAACAAATCTTGTTGCATCCACCTTTGACAAGATCTGCGAGCTACTAATTGAGCTTGACTATCTGGATGATTCAGATCAAGACTTGCTGGTCACCGAGTCTGGAAAGATGCTTGCTCGAATCTATGGTGAGCGTGACTTGCTAGTAGCAGAAGCACTTCGCCTAAAGATCTGGGACAAACTTGATGCTCCATCTCTAGCTGCTATGGCTGCAGCACTGGTTTACGAGCCAAGGCGAGACGACGAGAACTTTGAGCCTCGCGCAGTAAAGGGAAACTTCCAGGAGAGTTTTACCAATACCCAGTTGCTCTGGGATGATCTCGAGAATCTTTCAAAGAAGCACAAACTTCCGCGTTCTTCCAAATTGGAGATGGACCTAAGCTACCCAATATATCGCTGGGCAACCGGAGCAAAGTTAGATTTGGTTTTAGAGTCTGCTGATTTACTACCCGGGGATTTTATTAGGTGGTGCAAGCAGATCATCGATCTTTTGGAACAGCTTGCAAAGGCAAGCGAAGGTCCGATTTCCGCTAAAGCCAGAGACGCGGTGGATCTGGTCAAGCGAGGCATCGTTGCCTATTCGTACTATGCATAGGCTAGATACATGAGCAAACACATCGGCAATGGCATTTTGCTTTGGCGCCTTCCGGTTGGAATCACTGGAGGGCTGCTGTCTTCTCTGGCAATGCCCCGCGAGAACATATGGCCGTTAATCTTTGTCTCAGTTGCGTTAATTCTTATATCTCTGCGCGGTCTGAAATTCTTCGCAGCATCCCTGGTTGGTTTTGCCTCGGGTGTTGCCTTCTACATGAGTCAGATTGAATGGATCAGCCTCTATCTAGGGCCGGTGCCTTGGATTGCGCTTTCAGTTATGGAAGCACTCATCTTTGCAGTAGGTGCAGGCGTTATTGCGGTGGTGTGGGCTTGGCTTAGCAAGCTACCTTCGCGCGGATACTCATCAGCGCTGATTGCACTTGCAATAGCCACAGTGTGGACTGCACGTGAGTGGGTTTCAATCAATTTGCCCTATGGAGGCTTTCCTTGGTCCAGAGTTGCCCAAGCACTCTCCGATAGTTTTCTTTCCTCCCTTGTATATTTCGTAGGCATTTCCGGGCTTACTTTTGTATCGGTTTTCATGACAGTTGCACTAATGCAAGCCATCGAGTCGGGTTGGAAAAACTTGCGCTTGCATGTTCTACCTTTGATTTCAACAGCAGCGGTGTTAGTTTTGGCGGTATTGTTTGTGGTACCGGCTGGAGCTGAATCAGGCGATCTCACCGTTGCGGCCGTGCAAGGCAATGCCAACGCGGGCTTGTTTGCCAATGCCGAGCGTGGAACTTTCCTCCGCAATCATCTCGAGGCCACGGCGCTTATCGATAGTGACCCGCTCAAAGAGTCAGTTGATTTCATTGTTTGGCCAGAAAACGCATCTGATCTCAACCCGCAATCAAATGACCTTGCCAAGCTTCAGATTGACGCAATTGTTGAAAAGTACCAGGTGCCACTGATCTTTGGGGCAATCACCGAATCCGGCGAAGAGATCTTCAACAGCTCGCTTTACTTCGCACCTGGGCAGGGTCAAATCGACCAGTACGACAAGAAGCGACCGGTGCCTTTTGCTGAGTACGTACCAGATAGAGACTTCTGGTACTTACTGGCACCAGATCTAATCGGAATGGTTTCTCGCGGATACGCCTTCGGGACACGCGATGGCATCTTCGAACTTGAAGGCAAGAATCTGGGTGTGCTGATCTGCTTTGAAGTCGCTATTGACGACATCGGCCGAGAGCTGGTTAGTGACGGTGCCGAAATCATCCTTTCTCAAACCAACAACGCCGACTTCGGTCGAAGTGATGAAACTTTCCAGCAGGCAGCTCTAGCCAGACTCCGCGCAATCGAAACGGGTAGAACGTTAGTGAATATCTCGACCGTCGGGGTCTCCAAGATTTTTCTTGCCGATGGAACAATAGTTGATCAGCTACCTATTTTTGAGCCCGGAGTAATGGTTCAGACTCTGCCGCTTCGAACTTCAATCACTCCGGCCATGGCTATTGGGCCAGTTTTTGATTTGATTTTCAACTTCTTAGCGTTGGGTCTTTTGGTATCAGCAATTGGGTCTTGGGCTCGACGCCGAGCAAAGAAATCAAGCGTGTGAAATATCTCGTTGTAATTCCTACCTACAACGAGGCAGAGACGATTGCTGAAACCGTGAGCCTAGTTCTTGAAGTAGTGCCCGAACTAAGTGTGTTGGTAGTCGATGACACATCACCCGATGGCACTGCAGCTATTGTCAGGCAGTCTTTTGCAGACGAACCGAGAGTCCACCTTCTAACCAGAAGTCAAAAGCAAGGTTTAGGACTTGCCTACCTTGAAGGATTTCAGTGGGCCTTTAGCGAAGGTTTTGATTTTGTTGTCGAAATGGACGCCGATGGATCTCACCGGGCTTCGGATTTGGCATCCCTTCTTGAAGCATCCATCACGGCAGATTTGGTAATCGGATCTCGTTGGGTGCGCGGGGGAGAAGTAGAGAACTGGCCTTGGCATAGAAAACTGATTTCTAGAATTGGCAATCGCTATGCCAAAGCAATGCTTGGAACCGAGATTTTAGACATGACTTCGGGCTTTCGCGTTTACCGCGCCAAGTTCTTGCAGCAATTGGTATCTGAGCCAGTTTCTTCCCATGGTTACTCATTCCAGGTTGAGCTTGCCTACCGGGCTTCGAGAACGGGTTCAGTTGTTGAAGCACCAATCACCTTTGTGGAGCGGGTCAACGGTAAATCAAAAATGACCCTAGCCATTGTGCTTGAAGCACTGACCAAGGTCACCTTTTGGGGAATCAGAAGAGTTTTTAGTTAGACATCTGCTTTTCCGGCCTTACGCCTTGCTCTGATGTAGGAAATTCTCTCTTTGAGAATCTCCTCGAGTTCATCCTTCGAGCGTCTTTCAAGCAGCATTTCCCAATGCGATCTTGGGGTCTTGAGTTCATCGAGGTCTAGTTTGATTAGTTTTCCCTCGGTTAGCAAAGTTGCCTGCTCCGGACAGGTTTTGCACTGCCAAGTCTTTGGAAGCTCGGCGTCTTGAGCGAACACCAATTCGCTGATGTGGGAGTTTTTACATTGATAGCTGTGCTTGTTTCTGGGGGAGTAGGTGACCCCGATCTCTGATTCAAGCGAATGCGCTCCCAATCTGATGCCGCGCATTGTCTGTTGGGCCATGATTTCTCCTGGTTGCATTTGGCTGACGAATTAGTCAACGCTTACTGCAACCAAGAGTTGGTTCATAATCATCCTTTACATGAGTAGTTAACAGAAATTTCTCAGCTAAAGGTTTTGACCGCCAGATCGGTTCGGTCTGTGACGATGCCGTGGGCTCCAAGGGCGAAAAGTTCCAGCATGGTTTCAGGGTCATTTATTGTCCAGAAGTGAACCTCAACACCCAAGGGCAATACTTGTTCCAGAAATTTTGGGTGAGTGAAATCGATGCCATAGAGCCTGATTGGAATCTGAAGCGCATCGATACCAACCAATTGCTTGGCTAGCGATTTTTCCATTCCAGCTCTAGCTAGTAGATAGCTGAGTAAAACCTTAGAGCTTCCTGCTGAGGTTGCAAGGGGAGTAGGGGATATTGCGAGCGCACGTTTTCTTGATGCCTCGCTAAAGCTTGAGACCAGAACGCGATTTTCATCATTTAGTTTCAAGATTGTTTGAATTCCAACGGTCTCGGCCTGTGGGGTTTTTAGATCCAGATTGAACTTGGCCTCTGGGAACGCAATCAAAGCTTGTTCAAGAGTTGGGATTTTTCCCAAGTGAGGTAATTCAATTTGCTTGATTTGAGCCAAGGTCAGATCGGAAACCTTTGTCTTTTTTCCCACCAGCCTGGTTAGGTCGCCATCGTGAAACAGAACGGGAACTTTATCTCTCGTGACTTGAATATCTGATTCCAGATAATCTGCACCTGCCGCAAGGGCAAGCTCGAAGGATTGAAGAGTATTCTCATCAGCTACCGATTTATCGCCCTGGAAAGTGAGTCCACGGTGGGCAAAGATACGCGGCCTGGTGCCAGGGTGAGTGTCTAGATAACCAGTAGTCTTCATGGGTGCGTCCTGAATCCAACCGTAGCCTGAGCTTTCCCCTTCTGATCCTAATCTTCGGATTGTTTCTTTACGGTCTAGGAGTCGCAATGACGGTTCATGCCAGCCTCGGAATCGCCCCCTGGGATGTTTTCGCTCAGGGGATTTCAATACAAACTGGCCTGAGCTTTGGCGTTTCAACAGTGGTTGTAAGTGCTCTGGTGCTTTTGGCTTGGATACCACTGAAGGTCAAACCGGGCATTGGAACTATCGCAAACGCGATCTTGATTGGGCTATTCGCAGACTTTTGGCTTCTGATTCTTCCTGACACTTCGATCTACTGGCAGAGATTGCTGATCTTCCTAGTTGGCGTCGTAATCGTTGCTATCGCTACCGGTTTATATATCAGCTCAGCCCTCGGATCAGGCCCAAGAGATGGACTAATGCAGGGGACCGCCAACGCGCTGGATAGACCGTTCTGGATGATCAGAACAGGCTACGAAGGCACCGTTTTGACTTTGGGAGCCCTTATGGGCGGGCAGGTTAGGGAAGGAACCTTGATTTTTGCCCTAAGTATCGGATACCTGGTCCAACTGTCCATGAAGTTCTTCAAAATCCCTAAAGGCTAAAGCTTTTGGCACTGATCAGACACCGAGAAACAGCCAGAGTCCTGCTACAAGCCGATTCTGGAAGGTTTTTGCTGCTGTACTCGCTCTGGAGCCCAGAAAGTGCCCTAGAACCGCGCTGGATGAGTCCTGGAGGCGGTATTGAGACCTCTGAGGACCTTCAGGCGGCAGCCAGCCGCGAGCTCTTGGAAGAAACCGGATTGATCGTCCCACCGGAGGCTTTGGGGCCCAAAGTGTCGGAAATTGAGTTCAACCAGCCTTGGAAATCTGGCGACTACGAAACCGGAATCGCCCATTTTTTCAAATTTCGAATTTCTCAAGAATTCGTAGTTGATCGTTCGATGTGGACAGCTGAAGAACATCGAGACATTTTGGACGTGCGCTGGTGGCTTCCGGAGGACCTAAAAGCATCTGGGGAGACTGTCGGCCCGCCAGGGCTTATCGACCTTCTGGTGGAACTGGGTTAGCTGATTCCACTTTGCCGATAATGTACATTATGTCAAGTAATGAAAATCTGGCTCCTAGGGCCACTCCCCGCAAGGTTTGTAGTTTTACAGTTGAGTAACTGATACCCATTGCTCGATTTTTGCAGCAGCTTTGCCCGAGTCCAAGGCTTCTGTGACGGTAGCTATAGCTGATTCAAATTGGGTTTTTAGACTGGAGCCGGCTAGCTGGGGGTTCTTTGCAGCCTTGTAGGCCACTACTCCCCCTGCGGCGTTCAAAATGACGATATCTCGCACTGCACCGAAGTTGTTTTGAGTCTTACCTGCGAACAGATCTCTTGCCACCTGGGCATTGTGCTGGGCGTCTCCGCCGATCAGGGAGTCCTTAGAGGCTGTTTTGATACCAAAGTCTGTTGGGTCTAATTGCTGCTTTTGGACCCCTTCAGGGCTCACAAACCACAGTGTGCTGGTTGTGGTGGTGGTTAGCTCGTCCAGACCGTCATTTCCTCTGAAAACCAGCCCAAAACGGCCTCTTTCGGCCAATTCTTGGGCCATAAGTGGGGCAATATCAGCGTTTGCAACCCCAAGTGAGGTCGCTATTGGCTGGGCTGGGTTTGCCAGGTTGGAACCCCGAGTTGTTTTCGAATTGGAGCTACATGCCGCATGGCCGGGTGGAACACCGGAGCGAAAAAGAACGTTATTCCGGTTTCTTTGAACACCTCAGCTACCCGTTGAGGAGAAAGATCTAATTTGATTCCCAGCACCTCGAGCATTTCCGATGATCCGGTCTTTCCCGATGCTGAACGAGAACCGTGCTTCATCACTGGTATTCCTGCCGCGGAAGCAAGGATCGAAGCCATGCTCGATACATTCACGGTGCCAACTAAATCGCCACCGGTTCCAACGATATCCAACGCATCGTCTCCGGTGTCCAACAAAACTGCCTGTTTGAGCATGACATCAACAAGACCTGCAAGTTCAGAAACAGTTTCGCCTTTGGAACGAAGTGCCAACATAAATGCAGCTATTTCCGCTTCACTTGAATCGCCGGCCATGATTTGCGACATCGCCCAATTCGCTTCTGAGCGTTCTAGGTCAGTCTTTGCGATCAGCTTTGCCAAAATGCTCGGCCAGCTTGGTTGCGGATTCATGTGACTCAGCTTAGTGTTCGAAACTTGCGCGAACTAAGCCCAAATTGCCCAACTGACGCGGATTCAGGGGTTAGACTTAACCCATGACCTCAACTCCCTTGGCCCAAAATACCTCTGTGGTAATCAACAGGCCAAGCGCGACCTCAGTGGGAACGATTGTCTGGCTAGCCAGCGAGGTTATGTTCTTTGCGGGCCTTTTTGCTATGTATTTCAGCCTCCGGGCCAACGCCCCGGAAATCTGGGCCAACGATACTCAGATTCTGGATGTCGGATTCGCGCTAATCAACACCTTGATCTTGGTGGCTTCTTCGTTCACGGCGCAGTTTGGCGTGTTCGCCGCAGAGCGCATGCAGCCACGTGCCACCGGCAAATCCCCTGCTAAGTGGGGTCTAGTTGAGTGGTTCTTCATTAGCTACGTGCTCGGAGCGATCTTCGTGGCTGGCCAGGTCTATGAGTACGCCACCTTGGTGTCTGAAGGTGTCAGCATCAGCAGCAACTCCTACGGAAGTGCCTTCTACATCACCACCGGTTTTCACGCGCTTCACGTCACCGGCGGATTGATTGCTTTCTTGCTCATCATAGGAAGAAGTTACGCTGCCAAGAAGTTTGGTCACGCAGAAGCAACCGGAGCAATTGTTGTTTCTTACTACTGGCACTTCGTCGATGTTGTTTGGATCGGCTTGTTCTTGATCATCTACGTACTGAGATAGAAAGAAGTCATGGGAAATCGCTTTAACCGCTCTCGCAGAAAGCCGCTAGCAGCAACACTGGTTATTGCCGCTGGACTTTTGTTCTCGGGTGGCGGATACGCAGTTGCAACTAATGTTGTGGCAACTACCGCTGCAACTGAGTACACCGCCGAGCAGATTTCCGAAGGTAGAAAGCTTTTCCTTGCTAACTGTGCAAGCTGTCACGGACTAAATGCCGAAGGTTCTGCTGCCGGTCCGAGCTTGATCGGTGTTGGAGCTGCTTCAGTTGATTTTCAGGTTGGAACTGGCCGTATGCCAGGACAAGGGTCTGGCCCACAGCTTCCAAAAAAGAAAGTTCAATTCACCGACGAGCAGATTACTTTGATGGGTGCTTACGTTGCATCGCTAGCTCCAGGTCCTGCAATTCCAGAGCAGAAGTATCTTGAGGCAACCGGAGATGCCACCCATGGTGGAGAGCTATTTAGAATCAACTGCGCGATGTGCCACAACGCCGTTGGTGCAGCCGGTGCTTTGACCGAGGGTAAGTACGCTCCGAATCTTGATGGGGTTGAGGCCAAGCACGTTTATGAAGCGATGCTCACTGGACCACAGAACATGCCAGTTTTCAACGATGCCAACATCACACCTCAGGACAAAAACGACATCATCACTTACCTCGCATACATTGAGGAAAATCCCTCTGCCGGTGGTTTCGAGCTTGGAAGCCTGGGACCGGTAGCCGAGGGATTATTTATTTGGATTTTTGGGTTGGGCTTGATTATCGCCATCACTGTATGGCTTGGCGCCAAGTCGAACTAGGAAGGAAGACTCTAATTGGCAGGTAAGGACTTAGAGAAGGGCTTAGAATCCGAGGGCTTCGAGCACGACTTCGAATCCGGTCTGGCTGTTATTCCGCCAGACAAGATCAAAGACCCAGGTCTTGAGCCTCACCGCGTCCGGATGACCGACAAGGTCCCATCAAAAGCCAAAAACGCCGAGGTTCAAGTAGCGGCGATGTTCCTAGTGTCCGTGTTGGGCTCCTTCTTCGCACTCTGGGCCTACGTCGCCTTCCCAATTACCGAAGATCTTTCAACTGTTCGAGCCAATAACCTCTTTTTAGGTTTAGGTATGACCCTCTCGCTGTTTGGAATAGGAATTGGTGCAGTTCACTGGGCCAAAACCCTAATGCCAGATTTCGAAGTCACCGAGGCCAGACATCAAACCCGCGGTAGCGAAGATGTTCGCGCTGCGGCAGTTGAAATCGTGAAGCTTGCAGATTCAGAATCTGGCTTTAGCAGAAGAAAACTTATCCGCAGAACTCTTTACGGAGCGCTAGCTTTGTTCCCGCTTCCAGCTCTGATCGTTTTTGGAGATCTCGGTCCCCCGGTTGGTAACACCCTGCGCCAGACCATGTGGAAAGCCGGAACCAGGCTAACAAAGGATCCAACAGGAATTCCTATCAAGGCATCTGATGTCACCCTTGGATCTGTTTTCCATGTGATCCCAGAAGGTCTTGCAGAAATGCACCATCACAAACTTGAAGAAAAAGCCAAAGCAGCCGTTTTGCTTGTTCGCCTGCCGCAAGAGGATTTGAAGGAAGCTCCAGAAAAGACCAGTTGGTCTTACGACGGAATCGTCGCCTACTCAAAGATTTGTACACACGTTGGATGCCCGGTGGCATTGTATGAGCAGCAAACACATCACCTGCTGTGCCCATGCCACCAGTCAACATTTGACGTCACCGAGCACTGCAAGGTTGTATTTGGCCCTGCGTCTCGTGCCCTACCGCAGCTACCGATTTCGGTGGACGCGGAAGGTTACCTAATCGCACAAAGCGATTTCTTAGAGCCAGTCGGACCAAGTTTCTGGGAGCGTTAGAAAATGACTACAACAGTTGAAACTAAGAAGCAGGGCGGAGCATTAGCTGCAACCGCTAACTATCTTGACGAACGAGTCGGTGTTGGAGGAATACTAAAGAACTTTGGTCGCAAAGTTTTCCCTGACCACTGGTCCTTCATGCTTGGTGAGGTCGCGCTATACAGCTTCGTAATCTTGCTGATCTCTGGAACTTTCCTGACGTTCTTTTATCAGCCGGCGATGACTGAAGTTATCTACGACGGAGCGTATGTCCCGCTGAAGGGTGCTCAGATGTCGATTGCTTACGCCTCAAGCCTGGACATTTCATTTGAGATCCGCGGTGGAATGCTTATGCGTCAGGCTCACCACTGGTCAGCTCTTTTGTTCGTTGCGGCTGCAGGTTTACACATGCTTCGCGTGTTCTTCACTGGCGCATTCCGCAAGCCTCGCGAGATCAACTGGTTAGTTGGTTTCATGCTATTCATTCTTGGAATGGCTGCTGGATTCACCGGTTACTCACTTCCTGATGACTTGCTTTCAGGAAACGGACTTCGAATTATCGATGGAATGATCAAGGGAATTCCGGTGATCGGAACAACCACCTCCTCATTCTTGTTCGGTGGAGAATTCCCAGGAACTGAAATCGTTGCTCGTCTATATGGACTGCACATTCTTTTGGTCCCAGCACTAATTCTTATCTTTATCGCCATTCACTTGTTTATGGTGATCATCCACAAGCACACCCACTACTCAGGCCCTGGACGCACCGACGAGAACGTCGTTGGCTACCCGTTGATGCCTGTTTACGTTGCGAAAGCCGGTGGCTTCTTCTTCATCGTCTTCGGTGTCGTGATGGCAATTTCGGCAACCTTTACCATCAACCCAATTTGGAACTACGGACCATACGACCCATCCCCTGTTTCTGCTGGAACCCAGCCGGACTGGTACATCGGATGGCTAGATGGTGCACTTCGATTGGCTCCTAGCAACCTTGATGTTTCGATTCTTGGATACACCTATCCATTCGGTGTTCTAATTCCTCTTGTTGGAAGTTTGGTATTCCTAGGACTAGTTGCGATTTACCCATTCGTTGAAGCTTGGGTCACCGGAGATAAGCGAGAGCACCACGTGCTTGACCGTCCAAGAAACGCTCCTGTGCGCACGGCAATCGGTGCAGCTGGAGTGACTTTCTACGGTGTCCTATGGGCTGCCGCATCAACCGACTTGATCGCAGTGTTCTTCCAGATGTCGCTAAACCACGTTCTGACAGTTATGCAAATCATGTTGATTGCTGGACCTTTCGCGGCCTACATCATCACCAAGCGAACCTGTCTAGCTCTTCAGCGCAAGGACCGCGAAATTGTTCTGCACGGTCGCGAGACTGGAAGAATCGTCCGGTTGCCACACGGCGAATACATCGAGGTTCACGAGCCACTGGATAAGTTCGAGATGTACAAGCTAGTTGACTTCAAAGACTACCGCCCAACCGTGGTTCGTCCCAACAAGTACGGAAAGATCACAGTTGGAACCAGGCTCCGTGCGGCGCTATCGAGATTGTACTTCGAAGACCGTATTGCACCTGTGACCCAGACAGAGCTCAACGAGGCTCAGTCTCACGATCACTCCCCTGCAGTTTCTGCACCAGCAGCTCAGGATCAGCTAACGAAGTAAGAATTCAAAAAGAAATCCCCCAGGCATTTAGCTTGGGGGATTTTTTCTTAGCCTGCTAAGGCTTATAAGAGTCAACTTCAATTTCCACCAGCATGCCTGGGTTTATAAACTTTATGCCGGCAAGCATCGCGGCTGCTGGTCTAATCTCCGAGAACAATTCTCCGTGAGCCTTACCAACTGCATCCATGTCTTCTTGGTTCGCCAGATACAGCCTGGTTCTAACAACATCGCTTAGTGAATGTCCGCCCTCGGCAAGTGCTTTTTCAATGACCTGAAATGCCACTTTGGTTTGACCGTAGGCATCACCTTCGTGCTGCAGAACGCCATCTATGGTGGCTGTGGAGCCTGAGACATGGATGTATGGGCCAGCAACTACTGCTCTGGAGTACCCGATTGATGCTTCCCAGGGTCCTCCTGAGGAAATCTTCTTATCTGCTGCCATGCCACTCCCCTAACCCAAGGATGGAGAAAAAACTAGTGAGCGTGATGGCCTCTGCTGTGTTCGAAGACGTAACCAATAACACCAATGATTGCCAACGGCACCACGAAGTATGTCAGCCACCATCCAACTGCGAGAGAGGCAAAAACTAGTGAGCAAGTGATGCCGAGATAAAGTGGCCACCAACTCCAAGGCGAGAAGAATCCAAGCTCAGACTCTCCGTCTTCAATGTTGGCATCTGCTCTATCCTCTGGCACCAAGCCTTGCGAATTTGAAGTTTTCCATAGGTAGAAAGCTAGAAATGCACTCATGAAAGTGAGCATCGCTAGAGCTGCTGTTCCGATTGGCTCCCACCCTCCGTAAGTCAAAAACCACCAGATTGCGTAGCCGGCAGCCACGACAGCATAGAAAGCGGTCAAGAGGAACCATAGAAGATAGTTAGTTTTCATCTTTTACTTCTTCGCTGCAGCTTTAGCTTCGGGTGCTGCGTAGTCGGGGTGATGAAGATCGAACGCTGGGGATTCTGAACGAATTCGAGGAATCGAAGTGAAGTTGTGGCGAGGGAATGGAGTAGCTGTTGCCCACTCCAGAGATCTTCCATAACCCCAAGGGTCATCTAGGGTCACAACCGGTGCACTTCGGTAAGTGATGTAGACATTCCACAAGAACGGAATAATCGAAAGCGCAAGCAGGATTGACCCCAGACTTGAAACCATGTTCATCCAGGTAAAGCCATCTTCCGGAAGGTAAGTCGCGTAGCGACGCGGCATTCCGATTACTCCAAGCCAGTGCTGAATCAAGAAGGTGATGTGGAAACCAAAGAAGGTTAGCCAGAACTGAATGTAGCCAAGACGCTCGTTCAGCATCTTTCCGGTCATCTTTGGCCACCAGAAGAAGAATCCGGCGAACATCGCGAACACCACTGTTCCAAACACGACGTAGTGGAAGTGCGCGACCACGAAGTAGCTATCCGACAAGTGGTAGTCAAGAGCAGGTGACGCCAAGATTACTCCGGTTAGTCCACCGAAGATGAAGGTGGTCAAAAAGCCTAAGCTCCAAAGCATTGGGTTTTCAAAAGTAATTGAACCGCGCCACATGGTTCCAATCCAGTTGAATATCTTCACACCGGTTGGAACGGCAATCAACATTGTGGTGAATGCAAAGAACGGCAGCAGCACCGAGCCGGTGACGTACATGTGGTGTGCCCAAACGGTCATCGAAAGTGCAGCGATGGCGATTGTTGCAAACACCAGAGTCTTGTATCCAAAAATTGTCTTTCGGCTAAACACTGGGAAGATTTCAGACACAATTCCAAAAAATGGCAGAGCCAAAATGTAAACCTCTGGGTGACCGAAGAACCAGAACAGATGCTGCCAGAGCATCGCTCCACCGTTGGCGGGGTCAAAGATATGGGCGTCTAGACGTCGGTCAGCTCCTAGAGCGAAAAGAGCTGCAGCAAGAGGTGGGAAAGCCATGATCACAAGGATTGAAGTCACCAAGGTGTTCCAGGTGAAGATCGGCATGCGGAACATGGTCATTCCCGGAGCGCGCATGGTCAAGATGGTTGTGATGAAGTTCACTCCACCGAGGATTGTTCCAAATCCACCGAGGGCAAGACCAAATACCCATAAGTCGCCACCTATTCCCGGCGAGAACGTCGTGTTTGATAAGGGCGCATATGCAAACCACCCGAACGAAGCAGCACCCTGAGGGGTAAAGAATCCTGAAACGGCAACGAAGGAACCGAAGAAGTAGAACCAGTAAGCGATTGCGTTCAGTCTTGGGAATGCAACATCAGGTGCACCAATTTGAACTGGCATCAAAACGTTTGCGAATCCTGCAAACAGCGGAGTCGCGAACATCAAAAGCATGATGGTTCCGTGCATGGTAAATAGCTGGTTGTACTGCTCTTTGGTCTGAACAATATCTAGTCCAGGAGCTGCCAGTTGAGCGCGAATAACCAAAGCCATTACTCCCCCGATGAGGAAGTAAGCGAAAGATGTGATCAGGTAGAGGTAGCCGATCTTTTTGTGATCGGTTGTTGTTAACCAGTCAACAAGTATCTGACCCTTGGACTGCTTCTTCTTAGAAGGGAAGCTGCCGCCGCTTGATGGTCGGGTTTCAGTTAAGGTGGCCATCTTGACTATCCTCTGATCTCTGGGTTGTCACCGGGAAGGTTCTGGTTACGATCGTAAGTTGTATCTAGCTGACCGGTCTGCCCCTTGGCAACCAGGGTTGCCAAATAGCTGTCGTACTCTGCTTGAGAAACAACCTTAACTTGGAAAAGCATCATCGAGTGGTACTCACCACAAAGTTCGGCGCACTTACCTGCGTAGGTTCCCTCGACTTGCGGTGTGAAATACATGGTGTTGGTCTTGCCAGGGAACATATCTTTCTTGTACAAGAAGTCAATTACCCAGAAGGAGTGAATGACATCTCGCGCTGACAAGTCAATTTTGACGGTCTTGTCCACCGGCAGGTAAAGGGTAGGAAGGGTTTCCGGGACACCCTCTTGCCCATCAAACTGAGCCTGAATTCCGGATTCGAAAACGTTAGCGTCAACGTAGTTAAAGTCCCAACTCCACTGCTTGGCAATAACTTGAATCGTAACTTCTGGATTCTCGGTTGGCTGCTCAATAGCTGCCATGTCTCTGGCTGTGAAGGCAAAAAACGCAATAACCATGATTAGCGGCACGACAGTGAAAAGGACTTCAATTGGGTTGTTGTATCGAAGTTGCGCAGGAATTCCAGTTTCACCCTTGCGACGCCTGTAGACCAGAATTGCCCAGCCCATTAAGGCCCAAGCGATGATTCCAACTAGCCACAAAACGATCCAGGCGGTGTTCCATAATCCGGTGATTCGATCGGTGTGGTTGGTGACTCCCCAAACTCCAGGCAAAAAGCCCCTAGCAAACTGGTCGGAACAGCCAGAAAGCAGCAAAACCATGGTGGTCGCTAGCGGAACAATGGCCCACTTGAAACGTTTACTCACTGGAGAAAATGAC
>JNSL01000002.1_pt1 | contig 82774 bp, 74 predicted proteins | sample 210691 | NCBI WGS metagenome assembly JNSL01 (sample SAMN02808685, study PRJNA238866) | freshwater metagenome | biome: fresh water; feature: freshwater reservoir; material: water; isolation source: water column of the freshwater reservoir Embalse de Amadorio in Spain | place: Spain: Valencia ...
CGTGTGCATAGAAGCCGCGAAGACAGAAGATGTACACAGAGAAACCAGCTAGTCCGACAGAGAATCCGGCAAGGGCGCGTGCAGTGTTATGAGAAGCGATTGAGTTGAAGTGTCCGTGTTCCAAGATGGCGCTAATGATGGGGTGAGCAAGGATAACTATTGCAACGGATGCAGGAATGGTGAGAATGCTGATCCAACGCACTCCAGAAGTAAGCCATGATTTAAAACCGGCTTTGTCTCCGGCACGCACGCGTCGAACGAGTTCAGGAACGAATGTCGTTGCAATTGAAATTGCAAGAAGTCCGTGAGGCAACATAAAGAAGGTGAAGGCCTTGCTGTAGGCGTCCTGATTGCCACTTCCTGGTTCAGCAAGATTCTTGATCACAACTAGGGCCACTTGATTCGTCACCACATACCCGAAGGTCCATGAAGAAAGCTTGATCATGGTGCGCACTGCTGGGTGGCCAAAGTTGGGGGTGAAACGAATCGTAATGTCGGCGCGTTTTAGGGCGGGGATAAGTACTAGGCCCATGGCCATCACGCCAGCTGTAGCAGACATCGTGAACAGCCAGAAGAACGTCTGGTCTGAAAGAACTGTTTCAAGGCCAGGTGTCCCGTCGCGAGTGAACGGGATGATGAGAAGCAGTGTGATGGTGATGAGGTTCGAAAGGACAGGGCTCCATGCGGCAGCAAAAAAGTGACGACGTGAATTCAGAAGTGCTGAGCCAATCGCAGTTAGTCCGTAGAAGAAAATTTGAATAAGAAATATTCGCGACATCACTGTGCCGACATGACGGAACTGTTCCGGGTCTACAAGTGGACTGACCTGCAGAGAAAACAGGCGAAAGATTAAAGGTGCAGCAGCCACGGCGACGGCTGTAGCGATTGCAAGAACGATGAGAGACACGGACACCACTGCGTTCGTGGCCTCCTCGTCGTCGTCTTCTGCAAAGCGAGTGAAGAGGGGAACCAGACTTGCGGCAAGAAGCCCGCCGACGAGTAGTTCATAAATTGAGTTCGGGGAATTGTTGGCGCCGTCAAAGGCATCGGCAAGAGCTGTTTGTCCAATGATGATTCCGAACACCACGACCCGCAATAGCCCCGTGAGGCGAGACATGGCAGTCCCGATTGCGACGATAAGTGTGTCCTTGAACATGACTGGAAGGTTAGGTGCTGTGACTAGCTGGAAGGGGGTACACGGGCCTGTGGCCCAATGCCTTCAATTCCAGCACCCCCCACTAGATTGGAAGACTTATGGATAACCGCTTCGAATCTGTTCAATCTGTCCGCGACGGCCTCAAGGACGTCAATTACCTCGCAGACGACGGGATTGCCGGAGTCGTATTCCTGGCAGAACGTCTTGGCAAGCCAATTCTTGTCGAAGGTCCAGCCGGTACAGGTAAGACCCAATTGGCAAAGAGCGTCGCCGAACTACTTGGCGCCAAGCTCATCCGTTTGCAGTGCTACGAGGGACTTGATGAATCGAAGGCGCTCTACGAGTGGAACTACAAGAAGCAGTTGCTTCGTATTCAGGCAGACCGTAACTCAGACGCGTGGAGCGATATCCATGAAGACATCTTCGGTTCTGAATTTCTCTTGACACGTCCTTTGCTGGAGGCAATCACCTCAAAAGAGCCAGTTGTTCTCTTGATCGACGAAGTTGACCGTGTTGAAGTTGAAACTGAAGCGCTGTTGCTTGAAATTCTCTCTGAGTACCAAGTATCGATTCCTGAACTCGGAACAATCACTGCTACACAGATTCCGTTGGTGTTCTTGACCTCAAACAACACTCGTGAATTATCTGAAGCCCTCAAGCGTCGTTGCTTGTTCCTTCATGTTGACTATCCACAAATGGAACGTGAAAAAGAGATTGTTCTTACAAAGGTTCCTGGTGTTACTGAAATGCTTGCAGATCAAATCGCACGCATCGTTCGCAGCATCCGCCAGATCGACTTGAAGAAAGCTCCATCAGTCAGTGAAACGATTGACTGGGCGCGCACTTTGGTATTGCTCGGACTTGATTCTGTCAATGCTGAGCAGGCCAAGGAAACTCTCCACGTTCTGTTGAAGTACCAATCAGACATCGCCAAGGCAGCCAAAGAGCTGTCTGACGACTGAATAGATCGGCGCTGACGCATGCTCGATCTTCTGTCGGGGTTCATCATCGAGTTGAGAAATGCTGGCTTGCCAGTGAGTCTCACCGAGAACTTGGACGCCATGCATGCCATTTCGCATATCCCACTAGAGGACCGCGAGGCATTTAAATACGCACTCGGGGCAACCCTTGTAAAGAACCAGGCACATTGGCGTTCATTCGAGACCGTCTTTGAGGTGTACTTCAGTTTGCGCGGCCCTGAGTATTCCATTACTGATGGTGACGGAGAAGGCAGCATCGACGACTTGTTGCAGCAGATGCAAGACGCCCAAATGAAGGGCGAAGGCAACGGTGGTGCTGGCGGAATGGATTCGCTCACTCCTGAAGAACTGATGAACCTTCTTATGAATGCTCTGATGAACGGCGACCAAGCCCTGATGCGGGCATTGGCTCGTCAAGCAGTTCAACGCTTTGCAGGTATGGAGCCAGGTCGTCCAGTAGGCGGCACGTATTACCTGTATCGCACTTTGCGCAATCTTGATCTTGACGGCATGCTCGACAAACTGATGGAGGCCAGCAAGAAAGAAGTTGGTGGGGAACTCACCAAGCTTGAAGAGCGTCTTGAGAAAGACGAATACAACGACCGCATTGAAAAGTTCAAACAAGAAGTCGAAGCTGAAATTCGTCGTCGCTTAGTAGCTGACCGTGGTGCAGAAGCAATGGCTAAAACATTGCGTAAACCACTTCCCGAAGACGTTGAATTCATGCACGCAAGTCGTGACGAGATGCAGAACTTGAAGAAGTCTCTTCAACCATTGACTCGCAAACTTGCTGCCCGCTTAGCGCGCAAGCGTCGCCATGGCCGCAAGGGACCTCTTGACTTCCGCAACACTGTTCGTCACAGCCTTGCCTATGGCGGTGTGCCAGCTGAACCGAAGTTCAAATACCCACGTCCTGCCAAACCAGAGTTGATTGTGATTGCCGATATTTCTGGCTCTGTTGCAGCATTCGCTCGCTTCACGTTGATGCTGGTGTATGCGATCTCAAATCAGTTCTCAAAGGTTCGTGCGTTTGTATTCATCGATGGAATTGATGAAGTGACCGAGTACTTCAAAAAGACAGAAGACATCTCTGAAGCTATTCACCGCATCAACACTGAAGCTGACGTTATTTGGGTTGACGGCCATTCTGACTATGGCCACGCATTCGAAGTGTTCTGGGATAAGTACGGCAAAGAAATCAATCCAAAGTCAACAGTTCTGTTGCTTGGTGATGCTCGAAACAACTACCACGCGTCTCAAGCATGGGTTATCAAAGAGATTCGTCAAAAGGCACGCCATGTCTATTGGTTGAATCCGGAACCACGTTCTTATTGGAACACGGGTGACTCAATTGTTGGTGAATACGGCACTCACACTGATGGTGTCTATGAATGTCGCAACTTGCGTCAATTAGAGGCATTTGTCGAGAAGTTGGCGTAAGTCGCTGTGTCCAACACTCGACTTGTCCTGATTCGTCACGGTGAATCACGCGCGACAGTAGAGCGTTTCCTCGGTGGGTCGCGTACATGTACCGGTCTTACTGACTTCGGTCGACTTCAGGTACAAGCATTACGTGATCGTTTAATAACTGGTCGCGACGTGGCCGCAACTGTGTTGATGTCTAGCAATTTTCCGCGTGCTGTTGAGACGGCACAAATCTTGGCTCCGGCTCTTGGGTCGATGCCCATTGGTATTGATGCTGGCTGGGGCGAGCATGATCCGGGCCCTGATTTAGACGGAATGTCATACGACGCCTATGTGGCCAAGTTTGGTACTCCCACTTGGTCAGACCCTGATGAGATTGTGTTCCCTGGTGGCGAAACAGTTGGCCAATTTCATACGAGGGTTGTGCGCACGTTGCGAGAGACAGTTCGACGTCATGAAGGAGAAACAATTGTTGTTGCTTGTCATGGGGGAGTAGTTGACGCTGTTATGCGACATACTTTGCAGATGCATCAAACTGGAAAATTCGAATTACACACTCTCAACACTTCGCTTACTGAGATTGTTCATGTCGAAGGAAGTAAGTGGAGGCTTGTTCGTTACAACGACGCCGCGCACTTATCTGCTCTTGAATCTTCCTCTTCGCCTGATTCGTCGGCGAAATAGTTATGGCATCACAATTGCCAATAGTTGTTATTGGCGGCGGAACAGCCGGATGCACCGTTGTTTCTACTCTTGCTGCGATGACTACGCAGCCCATCGTTCTTGTAGAATCTGGCCCATCCAGTACGCATGATGACGAGCCAGCTTTTTTCAATGTTCTTGCCGATGAGGCACTGTCTCGCAACGTGCAGACAACTCTGGTTGATGGCGGAGACGACAAGCCGTACGTTCAAGCCCGCGCTCTTGGTGGTGCAAGTGCAATCAATGGTTTGTTACTAACGGGCGAAGAACCATCTTTCCTGCGGGGCCTCACCCGAATGGCCACTGACGCTGATTGTGGTCAGGTGGGAGCTGCGCTTCTTGCTGAAAATGGTCGATATAGCAGATTGTGGTGGAACGGTGGGCGATGGAACCCTGGTCGTGCTGTACAGCACTTGGTGGAAGAAGGCAGAGTAACTGTCATTGCTGAATCGGCGACATATCTGGAACATGCCCAGCGTGTTGTCACGGTGGCTCACACCACCAATGAAGCAATTGAAGGATCACTTTTCGTTATGTGTGCAGGTGCGCTTGCAACACCAGCGCTACTTCTGCACTCTTCTCTCGAGCGTGCAGTATCAGGAATTGGCGATGGCCTTCAGAATCATCCCACCATCACATTCACTGTTCGGTTGAAGAAGCAAACCTCACAGCGTTTTGACGCCACGGTTGTGCGGGAATCATTGTCATCTGCTGGTGCGCAATTACTAACAGTTGCCTACGAACGCACGAACGCAACGGATGCACTGAATGCTTTGATCGCTGTTTCCCTAATGGACCCTGAGTCACGGGGTGGCGTGTGGCGTTCTAGTACTGCAATGCAGAATGACTTCAACATGCTTGCAACAATTCGCGACAGGGTTGCCATGCGCGAGGCTGTTCGCGAGTTGATTTCAACGGTGATGAGCGCCTCTTTTACCGTTATCTCGGAACGAGTATTGGTTGATTCTGAGGGAACCACAGTTGAAACTCTTGATGTAATGAAGAATGCAGAGTTGGATGAGTGGATCTCTGAGCATTTGTCGGTGGTTTCTCACGCCACGTCCTCATGTCGCGAGATTGTTGAAGCTGATGGCAAGGTTCGCGGAGTGGGGAATCTGTACATTGCTGACTCGTCTATATTGCACAGTGTGCCAACGTGCTCGCCGGCCGGACCAGTGGTCATTGAGGCAGCACGTATTGGTAGAGCAATAGGGGAGACATTGAAATGAGCTACACGCTGGGACTTCATGAACTGGGCGATGGTTGTCACGCATACTTGCAACCAGATGGTGGTTGGGGCTGGTCAAATGCCGGACTCATTGTCGGCGATGGCGCTTCGCTGCTCGTCGACACCTTGTTTGATTTGAAAATCACGCAACGCATGCTTGATTCCATGGTCTCTGCCACGAACGGCGCACCTATAACAACTGTGGTGAATACACATGCGAACGGTGATCATTGTTATGGAAACGAATTGGTTGTCGGAGCAAATATCATTGCATCGCAAGCTACAGCGCACGAGATGTCAGAAGTTCCTCCTGCAATGTTGGCCGCCTTGAATAGTGCGCCAGGTGAGATCGGAGATCTGTTCCGACATTTCTTTGGTGAATTTGATTTTGAGGGCATTACTCCTGTGCTGCCAACGACTACCTTTTCGGGCAAATACAGCTGCGAAGTTGGCGGCCGTACAATCGAACTAGTTGAAGTGGGGCCTGCTCATACGCAAGGTGACACATTGGTTTTTGTCCCAGATGCAAAGACTGTCTACACCGGCGACATCTTGTTTATTGGTGGAACCCCAGTTGTATGGGTGGGGCCTCTCGATAACTGGATTGCCGCATGTGATCTCATATGTGCGTCAGACGTTGACCATATTGTTCCGGGACATGGCCCGTTGACTGACAAGGCCGGAGTTACTGCAATTCGTGACTATCTCTCGTTTGTTCAGAGCGAAGCAACCGAGCGATACAACGGCGGGATGGATGCATGGGATGCAGCGCGTGACATTGCATTGAATGGTTTTGAAAAATGGGGCGAATTCGGACGACTGGCTGTCAATGTTGACACCGTGTACCGAACCTTGAGCCCAGCCCACAAGAGCCCAGATGTTGTGGAACAGTTCAGGCGGATGTTTGCTCTTGAGTTGAAGCATTAACTTGCGAGATTTTTCGTCTCACAACAACTACCCAAGCGGTGAGCGCTACTAAACAGAAGAAGAACCACTGCATGGCGTATGACATGTGAGTGCCTTCATCGAGCGGTGGAAGTGCCACTTTGGCTGGCCACTGTGATGCATCAACAGGTGATTCCTCAATCAATTGCAGGAACATCGGCTCAATGGTTTTGCCAACGTGAGCCGCAATAAGCGGAATATCAAAACGTTGAAACTCTGTATTGCCCGCTTCCTTTGAATCAATGGGTCCGAGTGCAGACCGAGCCTGAGAAGCGCGTAAATACCCAACGATTTCAATTTCACCAGTTGGTGCGATCGGCGGTTCCATGACCAGTGGAACAAAACCTCTGTTCACAAGGATGGTTCTCTGGTTCAGTGACGTAAATGGCACGACTGAGTTGTAACCAGCTGTTCCGTCTTGTGATCGATTGATAATGGTGACGGCTTTAGATGGATCGTAGGAGCCTGTAATGGTTACCCGCATCCATTCACTTGACTCTTTGTTCCATTTGTCTGGCACGACTTTGTCAAGTGTCTGAATAGGTGTAGACGAATGTGATTGAAGGACTGAATTGAATTCACGCTTTTGGTCAAGGCGATTCAGTTGCCAAAAACCAAGATTCGCCATGAGGAAAACGAGTGATGCAACACCGATATGAATAAGGATCCAACGGGGGGAGAGCAGTTTGCGCACCATGCAATTGCAACACTATCGGCGCCAGATAAAGCGACTACGGTGGGTGTCGTGGGGCACAGGGAATACACCGAAGACAGCATTGATTCTGAGTTCTGGCGGGAGGTGTTCGGTGCAGACATCTCTGCAAGTCCTCCGAAACGTATTGGTGAGGGCCAGGTGGGCATGAACTTACGTTTCGCTCTGGCTTCAGACGATGCTTCTGTTCCTGCTTCGGTCGTTGTGAAGATGGCGTCACCAGATCCGACTAGTCGAGCAACAGGTATCGGGCTTCGTAACTACGAGCGTGAGGTGAAGTTCTATAACGAGGTGGCAACATCGCTTGATGTTCGTACACCACATTGCTACTTCGCGGATTGGAATGAAGCCGGCGGAGATATAGCCATTGTTCTTGAAGACATGTCTCCATCCGAGCAAGGCGATCAAATCCGGGGCTGCACAATTGAAGAGGCTCGACTTGCAGTCACAGAACTCAGCCGTTTGCACGGGCCACGCTGGAACGACCCGACTTTGTTCAACATCGACTGGTTGCAGCGACGCGATGCAGAAGATGGTGCGCGCTTGCATGGTCTGTATTCATTGTTCAAGCCCGGATTCTTGGGAATTTACAACGACGCAATATTGGCTGAGACTGGCAAAGACGGACTCGACTTTGTGCATCAACTTGAGAGTCTGATTCCTGCGTATGTTGCTGCAAAAGACGAACCATTTACCGTGACGCATGGCGACTACCGACTAGACAACTTGATGTTCGCAACCACTGCTGATGGTGTGCCATGTGCTGTGGTCGATTGGCAAACACCTGGCCACGGAAACGGAGTCGGCGACCTTGCGTATTTCATCGGGGCGGGGCTATTGCCAGATGACAGACGAAAGCACGAGTGGGAATTAGTTGACCTGTACATCTCCGGAATCGAATCATTCGGTCACGCCGTTGATCATGAATGGATTAAAGACCATTATCGCAAAGAAGCAATTTCTGGTCTTGTAATGGCTGTCATTGCTTCACAGATTGTTGGTCGCACGGAACGCGGAGACAAGATGTTTGAAGTTATGGCCACTCGCCACATTATTCAGGGGCTAGAAAACGGAGCTCTGTCGCTTCTATAAAGCGCGGTGTTCCACCAGCTGTTTAACAAGGTCGTCCATGGCTGCAGTTTCCTGTCGAGCCAATGAATCGGAAACTGTGTAGCGCATCGGCAGAAGAGCCATCATTGACTCCCACGTGGGGCAATCAACTTCGAGAAGTGAACTAACTGCCGTGCACAGGCTGCCAACAGGGTCGTGGTCGTATGTTTCCAGAAGGGTTTCAACTTCCTTCTTGGTCAATGTGCGCACGCCCGAATCGTAGGCGGGATAACCCGCTCATCAGCAGACCGAGAGGACTTGCTACGGTTCTGTGAAGCAAATCGAACCTTGGGGGGTACAGAGATGGTTACTTGGAATTACGGAGTGATGTGGAAGGGGATTGCGAAAGCAGACCCAGCGCGTCCTGCACAGATGTTTGGCGATGTTGTGTATTCGTGGGGTGATTTTCATCAACGGTCTAATGCTTTGGCAGCCGACATGTTGGCAGCCGGAATGGGTAGCCAAGCAAAGGTCGCTCACTATCTCTACAACTGTCCTGAATACCTAGAGTCAACATTCGCTTCGTACCTGGCTGGATTCGTTCCCGTAAACACGAACTATCGGTACGGGCCTGAAGAGATCACATATCTGTTTGATAACTCTGATGCAGAAGCCGTTGTGTTTCACGCGGTGTTTGCAGATCTGTGTGCACAAGTACGGCCAGCGTTGCCAAAGGTAAAGCGTTGGTACATGGTTCCTGATGAATCAGGAACAGTTTTGCCATCGTGGGCAGTTGACTACAACTCGGTTGTATCAAAAACTGTTGCCGACATTGTTCCGCCAACTCCGTTGTCAGATGATGACATGCTCTTTTTGTACACAGGCGGAACTACAGGCATGCCGAAAGGCGTCATGTGGCGCCAAGAAGATTTGCTTCAAGTTCTCGGCCGTGGCGGTAACGCCATCACGGGCGTTGCCCCCGGAGAAACAATGCAAGAAATCATTGGTCGAGTTCAGCCAGGTGGTGTTGGTCTGCGGGCGCTTGTTGCATGCCCACTGATGCACGGCACCGGGCAATTTTCTGCGTTCATCACTCTCGCCATGGGTGGTTGCATCGTTACTATGCCGAATCGAAATTTTGACCCTGCTCTGTTGTGGCAAACCGTGCAAGATCGATCTGTCAATTCAATTGTCATTGTTGGTCAGGCGTTTGCTGGGCCAATGCTTGAGTCGCTTGATGCAAATCCGAATCGATGGAATCTTTCAAGCGTCGTTCAGATGGGGTCATCAGGCGTTATGTGGAGTCAAGAGAACAAGAACGCTCTTCTTGAACACATTCCACAGATGCTCATCACAGACAGCTTTGGTTCGTCTGAAGCGGTTGGCATGGGAATGTCTGTTGCTGCCAAAGGCGCTGCGCCAAAGACTGCACAGTTTGCACTTGGTCCGAACTGTGTTGTCTTTACAGAGGATGGGAAACGAGTTCAACCCGGATCTGGTGAGAGCGGCCTAGTAGCAGTGGGGGGCGCTATCCCGGTTGGCTACTACAAAGACGAAGTGAAGTCAGCACAAACATTCCGAATGTTTGAAGGCCGACGTTGGACCGTGCCTGGCGACTGGGCAGAGGTTAATGAAGATGGCACCTTGCATCTTCTCGGGCGTGGTTCTGTATGCATCAACACTGGTGGAGAAAAAGTGTTCCCTGAAGAAGTAGAAGAAATGGTGAAAACGCATTCTTCAGTTCGTGATGCGGTAGCTGTGGGTATTCCAGATACACGCTTCGGTGAAACCATTTGTGTAGTTGTGGAAGCTGAACCTGGCGAAACACCAACCCTTGAGGTTTTGTCCGCCCACGTGAAGGCTCGACTTGCTGCGTACAAAGCGCCTCGCAACGTGGTTGTTGTATCAACAATTGGTCGTGCACCGAATGGCAAAGTTGATTACAAGCGATTGAAGCAACACGCGATAGACACACTCGGCGCGAAGTGACTCACGCTGCATCATTACGTTCGCGCCTTGCTGGCGGTGAATCAATCTTGATGCCTGGCGTGTGGGATCCGCTATCTGCGCTTCTCGCGCAACGTGCAGGTTTCCATACAGTTTTTGTCTCGGGCTTTGCTGTTGCCGGAACACTCTTGGGTGAGCCGGATATTGGCATTGTTGATCAGGCCAATATGTCTGACGTTGCGCGGCGTGTATGTGCAGCGTCTCCTGAACTGTGCGTTGTTGTTGATGCTGATACGGGCTACGGCGACCTGAGAGATGTGCAAGTGACAACGGAACTGTGGGAATCAGCCGGCGCAAGCGGAATGTTTCTTGAAGATCAGGTGTGGCCAAAGAAGTGCGGACACATGGACGGAAAACAAGTAGTTCCTACTGAAGAGTGGTTGGCGAAACTGACAACTGTGATGAAGACGCGTTCCGATATTTTCCTTACAGCCCGAACCGATGCTCGTGCAGTTAACGGATTGAAAGATGCTTTGGAACGGGGACGTATGGCCCGCGACCTCGGCGTCGATGCCGTATTTGTTGAGGCACCACAGTCACTGTCTGAATTGGACGAGATTGCATCGGCTCTGCCAGACGTTGTCTTGGTGGCCAACATGGTGGAAAAGGGCAAGACGCCATTGTTGACCCCGTCTGAATTGGCCGACAGAGGGTTCACTCTCATCGTGTCCCCATTGTCTGGGCTGCTCTCGGCCACGAAAGCACTGGGCGAGGCATATGAGAGATTGCAGTCGTTCGGCACTCTGAGAGACCATCTTTCGACCATTACGGCATTTGATGACTTCACCGACATTGTTGGATTGCCAAAACACCTCGCTAACGACGCCGAACACCGCTAGTCTCAATCTCACATTAAGAGAGACCAATTGGTCCGGCAACCGGGGTGACAAGCGCACGGTGCCTCCTTATCGAAAGATAAGGGATGTGGTTCCGCAATCCAGCGGAGCAACAGGCCAGCAGTTTCTCTTTCGTACAGATATTTAGTACCGACGAAAGGGGACACATGAACGAGCCATACCGTCATGACCCTTCGCCGTATCCAGCCTCTGGTGGTTGGACTTCCGAGCAGCCAATAGGGCATCGCCAATTCCACCACTTTGCTCAAACCCGTCCGTTCTCTCTTGAAGGCGGCGGTTCATTGCATGACGTCACCATTGCCTACGAAACCTGGGGCGAATTAAACGAAGATGCCTCTAACGCAATTCTTGTTTGTCACGCATGGACAGGAGACAGCCATGTGGCTGGTTCTGCCGGAAAGGGTCATGCAACGCCAGGTTGGTGGGAGGGCGTTGTTGGCCCAGGCAATGCAATAGACACGAACAAGTATTTCGTGGTGTGTTCGAACGTTCTTGGCGGTTGTCAAGGTTCAACTGGTCCTGCATCGCCTCACCCAGACGATGGAAAACCGTACGGACTTCGTTTTCCAGTTGTCACGATTCGCGACATGGTGCGAGCGCAAGCATCACTTGCAGATGCGTTAGGAATCAACACCTGGCGTGCTGTTGTTGGTGGATCCATGGGCGGTATGCAGGCACTTGAGTGGGCAATTACATTTCCTGCGCGTGTGCGTGCACTGATTGCTGTGGCCACGTGTGCTGAGGCGAGTGCACAACAGATTGCATGGGGCTCAATCGGTCGACGTGCGTTACTGATGGACCCTGCGTATCAGAACGGCGACTATTACAGCTCTGGCCCTGATGGCGGACCATGGAATGGTTTTTCGGTTGCACGCATGATTGCGCAAGTCACCTTCAGAACTGACTCAAAGTTCAACGAGAAGTTTGGCCGTCAGTTGAAAGACCAGAATTTCAACTCAGATGGCATAGACCTTTTCTCTCGATTTGAAGTTGAGGGATATCTCGACCACCACGGAGACCGCTTGGTACGACGATTTGATGCGAACAGTTATCTGTACATCGGTAAAGCAATGGACCTACACGACGTTGGTCGAGGTCGAGGTGGGCTCGATGCTGCTCTCGGTCGCATCAAGGCACCCACACTGACCGTCAGCATCGACTCAGACATCTTGTATCCCGCGTATCAGCAGCAGTTAATCCAGTCAATGTTGACGAACAACGACCCACGAAACGCTCACAAAGTGATTCAAAGCGTCGAAGGGCACGATGGTTTCCTGATCGAAGTAGTGGCCGTTGGCCGACATATTTCTGATTTCCTCACTGCCACTGAATAATTGGTTCCTGAGCAAGGGGAGACACGCTTTCGGAGCGGGTGCGTGAAAGAATGGCAACCGTGACTATTGGGCTACTTCTTGCATCCAAGCTGTCGGTCAATCTGATCGGCGGAGGGTTAGTCATCCTTGGCATGGCACTGCTTATCGCAACACTGGCTTTCTGGCGATCAGCAGTAGAAGATCCTGCTGTGTTGGCACCACTTGAGATTATGGCTGACAGGTCTTTCGCACGTGCTGATCAGGCCAAGAGAACAGAGATGCTGAATGACGTTCGTACAGAAGGTGCTGAACCCATCATTAATCACATTGCACCTGCTGCACTGATGCGTGAACCGATTTCGGAACCTGAAAAACCATTCCATGATCCGTACCCACACGATGATGATGCAGTTGATGTACTGCCACCCATCATTGACCCTCTTCTCATTCAACAAAAAAACAAGGAGTAAGCCATGGCTGCATTTGATCCAAACGAAATGATTACGCGTTTTCGCGACAGGGCAACAGCGGTACGCAAACGTCCGTTGCCTCCAATCGCCGGTGAAGAACGACAATTGTTCATCGCCAATTCGGAAACCGACTTTCGTGATTTTGCAATCATTGGTGACGCAGTTGCGTCGATAGAAGATGGAATTCTGACTCTTCGTATTGATTTGAATCCTCCGTCGAAGTGACCTCAACGGACACTTCGGCGAAAAGTTCTTTTCGTAATCGAGAAGACATTCATGTACTTGCAGCAATTCTTGCGGTGACGGCGTGGGGTATTGGCCCTATCTTCAACAAGGCTTTGTCTGTTAGCACATCCAGCATTGTTTTTTACCGAATGCTCTTTGGTTTGCCAATCATGGTGTTAATGGCCTACATGAATGGTGGAAGCTTGAACAAGCACGTCATTCGTAAAGCAGCCCTGCCTGGTTTCATGTTCGCAATGTCATTCATCACCGGTTTTGCCACCGTGAAGATGACATCAATCGCTAATGCGACAATGGTCGGAACTCTTCAGCCTGTCTTGGTTCTGTTTGTTGCGCCGAAGCTGTTTGGTGAGAAGATCACGTTACGAAAACTTGCGTATTCGATTAGTGCGATGGCAGGCGTATTGGTGGTTGTAATGGCAGCTGCTTCAACGAGTGGCGCACATTTGGACGGCGACCTTCTTGCTGTTCTAAACGTAGTTATCTGGACTATTTATTTCGTCATGTCGAAGAAGAGGCGAGATGAGGGAATTCACTCGTGGTCGTTCATCGCGGCTGTTTTCTTTTGTGCCGCAATTATTGTTTTGCCGTACGGGGCGATAACCAGCAATGACCTGGGTGCAATGCATGCCAGCGATTGGTGGTACATCATCGGAATGGCGTTAGGGCCAGGTGTAATCGGCCACGGAATGATGACATGGGCACAAGGCCACATTGATGTGTCGCTCGCGAGCATGCTCGGACTCATCAGTCCGGTTATCTCCACAATCTTGGCGTGGTTCTTCTTCCAACAGTCGCTCACCCTGCTGCAGTTACTGGGTGGGGTCATTGTTATGGCATCCCTGACGGCCCTTGTGCGTTTACAGGGCAAGATGAGCGCTGAAACGCTTGTGGTTCACGAGACATAGGGCAAGTGGCACCACGGGCCATTCTCGCTATGCTGTAGTTCCACGCGGATGTGGCTCAGTGGTAGAGCATCACCTTGCCAAGGTGAGGGTCGCGGGTTCGAATCCCGTCATCCGCTCCAAAGATGTAGGCCCCCTTTTTATGGGGGCCTTTGTCGTATCTGAAGGGGGCTCAGATGGTTCAGTTTGGTGTGCACGTAGGGGCTCAGAACGCCACGGTTGAAGAACTTCGTACTTTGTGGAAGTGGCTAGATGAGGCCGGTGCCGACTGGATCTCGCTCTGGGATCATTTGTACGAAGCGCCTCCAGCTGGCGGAACGCAACCGCATTTCGAAGCGTTCTCAATGTTGGGTGCTTTGGCTGTTGATACTCATCGGGCGCGTATTGGCTGCTTGGTGTTTTGTTCGCAGTACCGCAACATCGGCGTACTGATGAAGGGCGCCATTTCTGTTGATCATCTCTCTGATGGCCGATTCGAACTAGGTATGGGTAGCGGTTGGCACGACCAAGAAGCCGCAGCTTTTGGCATCGATTTCCCATCGCAAGGGCAACGTTTCAAAGTTCTTGAAGGGCAGTTGCAAGCAATCAACAAGTGGAAGGCGGGCGAGCGAGTTACTCAATCAACTCCCGGAGTTGAATTGCGAGACGCTTCAATGGTTCCTGGAATCCGTGGTCGCATGCCCTTATGGATTGGCGGGCTTGGTCCGAAGCAGACATTGCGTATGGCTGGAACGTATGCAGATGGTTGGAACGCGGCATACGCGAGCCCATCGCAGTACAAAGAACTCAATGGCATCCTTGATAACTGGTGTGCCGAAGCCGGACGTGATCCATCAGCCGTTGAGCGCAGTATTAATATGTCATTCGGGCTGAGTACAGATGATGTGGGCGTTGTGAAAGACCAGTTGCGCACGCAATGGGGAGCGGCTGCTGATCGAATAATTGCGGGTTCATTGCTAGGAAGACCTGAAGACGCCATGGAACAAATTGCACCTTTCGTAGAAGCGGGCGCACAGCTAATAAATGTTGCGATTCGTCCACCGTGGAATCAAGATCTACTTGCAGAATATTTCGAGACCATAGTTCCCATGATGAAGAAGGAATGGCCGTAGTATTCGCCTATGAAAATAGGTGTTCAACTTCATCCCCAAGCAACAACAGTTAAAGCAATGCGCGAATCATGGCGCGCTGCAGATGCAATGGGTGTTGATTCATTGTGGGTCTGGGATCATTTCTATCCGCTGTACGGAGATCCAGAGGCACCGCACTTCGAGGCCTACACGCTTCTCGCCGCGATGGCTGCTGATACATGCCACGCAACTGTTGGCGCATTGGTTACCTGTTTTACGTATCGCAATCCACAACTGCTTGCCGACATGTCTCGCACCATTGACCACATTTCGGATGGTCGCTTTGTTCTTGGAATTGGTTCAGGTTGGTTCGAACGTGACTACACCGAGTACGGATACGAATTTGGCACAGGCCCGGAGCGTTTGAAACTTCTTGCTGCAGGTATTCCTGTAATCAAGGAACGTCTGGCGAAGTTGACTCCTGGCCCCGTGAAAGGCCACATTCCGTTAATGATTGGTGGAAGTGGCGAGAAAGTTACGTTGAAGTTGACAGCACAATATGCAGATGCTCATAACGCGTTCGGACCAGTTGATAACTTTCGACACAAGATGCAAGTGCTTGACCAGTGGTGTGAAAAATTGGGGCGTAACCCACGCGAAATCGAACGTACAGTGGCAATCAACGCCACTGACTTGGTTGACGCAGCTGCCTATGCAGACGCTGGCGCCGACCACCTGATTGTTATGACTGGGTCTCCCTTTGATCTTGCGCCAGTCGAGAAGTACTTGGCTCAACGCTAAGAGCTTCTGACATTCTGCGCGGTGAATTCTGCGACTACGGTTCGGGGTGATCCGAATTAGCCGGGGGGCGTATGAATTTAGAGACAGTGTTGTACGACGTTCGTGATGGTGTTGCCACCATTACGTTGAACAGGCCAGATTCCATGAATGCATGGACTCCGCAATTGAGCGATGAATTGTCATTGGCAATGGGCGCCGCCGATGCAGATGATGACGTGCGCGCAGTGGTGCTGACAGGGGCCGGTAAAGCTTTTTGCGCTGGCGCCGATTTGAGTGCGGGGGAAAGCGGATTTCTGGCCGGAGGAGCGAGTGCTCAGACTGGGCCTCGTCTGATGCCATACAAAGTTCGCAAACCGGTGATTGCAGCGATCAACGGTCATGCTGTTGGTGTTGGTATTACGTATCCGATGTTGTGTGATATTCGCATTGTGTCTGAGACCGCAAAGATTCAATACGCAATGGTGCGCCGCGGAATATTGCCAGAACTCGGGTCTCACGTTTTGTTGCCGCGGGTTATCGGATTCTCTCGAGCAGCAGACTTGTTGTTGACTGGTCGCCTCATCATGGGTACAGAGGCTGCAGAAATGGGCCTTGCTTCTCGTGCAGTTCCCGCCGACCAGGTTCTGGCAGTCGCAACTGAAATGGCTCGCGATATCGCTGTCAATGTGTCGCCAGTTTCTGCTGCACTTGCAAAGCAATTGATGTGGGACGGAATGAACACAAGTGTTGACCACATGATCATGACCGAAGGAAAGTTGTTGCCAGGTCTCACTGCTGCTCCTGATTCAGGTGAAGGCGTGCGCGCATTCTTTGAAAAACGCGCCCCAAAGTGGCGTTCACGTGTCTCGTCTGACATGCCCGTTATCCCGAAGTAAGGTTCTGATATGCAAACAGCTCACATCAACGGCATTGATCTCGCCTTCCAAGACTCAGGCGGCAAAGGTCCAGTAGTCATTCTTAGTCACGGGTTCCTCATGGACCACACAATGTTTGATGCACAAGTGGCGGCATTGACGCCGGCCTATCGCGTCATCACATGGGATGAACGCGGTTTTGGCGACACCGTGGCTACAGGTGAATTCACATATTGGGATTCTGCGAACGATGTTCTTGGCCTTATGGATCACTTAGGAATCGAATCTGCTGTCATCGGCGGAATGTCGCAAGGTGGGTTTCTGTCTCTTCGTGTTGCGCTCACTGCGCCATCACGGGTGAAGGCCTTGATACTTCTTGACACACAAGCAGGCACAGAAGACCCTGCAACAGTGGAGCCATACAACCAGCTTCACGCTGCATGGATCGAACACGGAGCCGTTGCTGTTCAAGATGTCATATCGAGTCTGATTCTTGGGCCAGGCGAATGGAATGAATGGTTTGCCAAATGGGGCGCCATGGTGCCAGACCAATTCACAAAGGCATTTCATTGTCTGATGCACCGCGACGACGTCACGGGTCGACTGGGCGAGATCACGTGTCCTGCTCTCATTGTGCACGGAACAGCTGATATGGCTATCCCCATCGAAAAAGCTGAAGTCCTGCGCGACCGTATTGCTGGCCCAACCACATTGGTCCCAATCGACGGTGGACCACACGCCGCAAACATGACTCATGCAGAGCCCGTGAACAAGGCCATTGTCCAGTTCTTGGCAGCACTCGACTAACTGAGATACTGGTCTCTCAACACCTTTGGGGGACACATGCCGTTAGAACTAGACCTAGGACCTGCTGCACAGGCATTTCGCACTGAACTACGTGAGTGGTTGAAAGCCAACGTTCCGAAAGAACTTGTTGGAGTTTCAGCTGATTCACTTGCGCGCGGCAATATGACGGCAGCTGGCAAAGAGTGGGTTAAGAAGTTGACTGAAGCCGGCTATATGTGTGTTTCGTGGCCAAAGGAATACGGCGGTCGCGGACTTACTGGTATCGAAGTTGCTGTGATGAACGAAGAGTTCTCTCGCGCTGATGTTCCTCGCGTTACTCGTGGCATGGGCGAGTGGCTTGTTGGTCCTTCCATCATTGTCTGGGGAACGGACGAGCAGAAGAAAGAGTTTTTGCCACGAATCATCGACGGCACACATCGCTATTGCCAAGGCTTCTCAGAGCCTGATGCCGGTTCCGATCTTGCAAGTTTGAAGACTCGCGGAATCATCGACGGTGATGAAGTAGTTATCTCTGGCCAAAAGGTGTGGACCTCTGGAGCAACAGAAGCAAACATGATGTTCTGCTTGTGTCGTACAGATCCGGACAGCCCAAAGCACCAGGGCATTTCGTATGTTCTGTTGCCAATGTTCACGCCAGACAAGAAGTCAAACGGCATTGAATTGCGCCCTATTCAGCAGCCTCATGGTGCATCGCACTTCACTGAAACCTTCATGACAGAGTCACGTGCACCAATCAAAAACATCATTGGTGGAATGAACAACGGCTGGCGCGTCACCATGACAACGCTTGGTAACGAGCGCGGCGGAAATGCAACGACTCAACACGTTGAATTCACTCGTCAGTTCTGGGATGGCGTGAAGCTTCTTAAAGAAAAAGGTCTCACATCAGACCCAGTGGTTCGTCAAAACTTGGCTTGGGCATTTTCGCATGTCGAGATCATGCGTTTCCAGGGCCTGAAGTTGTTGTCCGAAGTACTTGCTCGTAAAGAGCCTGGACCAGCAGCATCAATCAACAAGATGTTCTGGTCAGAGTACGCACAGAAGTTCAGTACGTTCATGGTCAACGCACGCGGTGCAGACTCCATGTTGATTGAAAACGATAAAGACGGTAAGTACGAAGTTGATCGCTGGATCGGTTCAATGTTCCAGCATCGTTCGTCAACCATTTGGGGTGGAACTGCACAAGTGCAGCGCAATATTGTGGGTGAACGAGTGTTGGGCCTGCCAAAAGAGCCAGACCCAACAAAGCCACGTCCTAACCCGACCTAGATCTGGTCATCTTCCTCGGCGTGCTTGCCGGTTTCAAACGCAGTTCCTCGCAGGGTCTCTTCCTTGCGACGCTTCTTTTCACGCATGTTGGACACTGCGTCAGATGTGCTTGAAAATGCGAGACGAGCGTTCGCTCCATCACGTTTCCATTGCTGTGTATCGCCTGAATGAATACCCATTTCCGCCGCATCGGCGTATGCATCAATTCCTGCTGAAAGATAAATGAATGCCCAGCCTTCCTGGGTGCGCTTTTCGATCAGTTCCCGAATTTGGGCCAGATTGAATTCTCGGCTTTGGTTTTCTTCGCCGTCGGTAATTGTGACGAAGATGATGTCTTCGGCTTGTAATCCTGCAGCTACGCGTGCTGCTTGATCGACCATTGTGCGCCCAATAAGCAGCCCCGTTGCGTCTAGCAAAGGTGTGCTACCACGAGGGACAAACGACTCTGAATCCAAGTGGGTGATCTCGGGAAGTGGAGCTCCCCAAACGGTCACATCCTGTGGGTCTTGAGAATCGAATTGAACAATTGTCATGCGCGCATCCGCACCGTTGCGAATTTGCTCGTCAATGAATGTGTTGAATCCGCCGATGACGTCGTTAGCGATGGGAGCCATAGACCCGGATCTGTCAATGAGGGTGACGAGATGGGTTGAATTTGGGGTAGTAGTTGACACGGAATCTCCTTATGTAGAGCCACCATTAAGGTGGTATCTACAATAATAGGGAAGGGGTGTGTCAGGTCTTTTTAGAGGCCCCAGTAGGGCGGACTTTGTCCAGGCTTCGTCTAAATCGAATGTGGGTGGAGAGTTGATCAGACTTACCAGCTCGGTACATCTGGGCTGGACGTCCTGGAGCGCTTCCGAAGTCGGAGAATTCCTCAAGAGGGATGATGAAGTCTGAAGTCGCAGCAACTTTTCGGCGGAAATTTGCAGGGTCGACTTTGTATTGCAAGAAGGACTCGTACACCTTTCGCAATTCGGTCATAGTGAACTTTGGTTTGCAGAAACTGAGAGCCACGTTCGTGTCTTCCAACAGGCCCCTTGCCACTTTTCGTGCCGCATAAATAATGTTGCTGTGGTCGAATTCGAGAAGTCTGTTGTCACGTAATGATCTATAGGTAACGAAGCTTGCGGCGTCCGAATACTTGATTGGCCGTAATTCAGACGGGTGGGGCACCAGAGCCATGTAAGCAATGGCTATAGCGCGGAATCGGTTATCTCTGTTTGGGTCCCCGAATGTTCCGACTTGGTGCAGATCGCGAGGTTTCAGGGTTAGTCCAGTCTCTTCTTTTACTTTGCGTATTGAAGTGAGTTCAAGCTTTTCGTTGTCATCGACCAGACCACCGGGCAATGCCCATTTGCCCTTAGCCCCGCCAGGTCGTTTCATAACGAGGACTTCCAGACGATCTTCTGGCTCGAGCAACCGATCAGGATTTATCGTGAAAACAACAGTATCCACGTACACATAAAAATCGAGTTGTTTGGTTCGTTGTTGTTTGGTCACGAGTTCATAGTACTCAATTAGGTATATATGACTCATTCAATGCGTTAGCGGGTGCGGCGAGCCTCTGTTAACGCACCAAAGCGAGCAATATCTGCTTCAAGGTCAAGTGCCGTAGTTGTCGGTGCATCTGCATCAGTCAGTAATTCGGTTGGCATTACCCATGTCAATTCGAATTCAAGGCCATCAGGGTCGCGCGCATACAGCGCACGAGTTGTTCCGTGGTTGCTTGCTCCGGTCAACAAACCCTCACGAGAAAGTGTCGCGCCATAGTTGACTAAATCAGCCAAGGTCTCTACTTCCCACGACAAGTGGTACATACCAACAGTAGAAATGCCGGCTGCAGATGCGGCTGCATTATCACCAACGCTGAATAAGCCAAGGTCGTGGTCATTCGTTGATTTGGGTGCGCGCAGAAATGCTGCTCCGTTGAAGCGCGGCATTTCGCCTGTGTCGTCTAGCCTGCGAAACCCAAGAACCCGACAGAAAAACTCAGCAGACCGATCAGCATCACGTACGTACAGAACTGCATGATTAATACCTCGAATGGCCATATGAACACGGTATCTCGTATGGGGCTACCCGATTCATGGTGGCGGCGAAAGTAGGGTGGGACAGTGGTCACTCAAGCATTGCGTCAGCTAGACCAGAGGCTTCACAAGATGCGTAACAGTGAGCCATCGTCTCTGCAGGCGCGAATTGTTTTGTTTGCTGCTGTTGTGTGCGGAGCCTTTATGGTCAGTGTTGCTTTGCGTCAGGCAGGCCCAACCGTTCACCCTGATGAGTGGGGTTTCTTGTCGAACGGGCAGGTTCTGATTGGGCATACAGAAGCCCCAATACCGACGGGCAGCTTTTATCCGGCCGGTTACGGAGTCATTACGGGTCTTGGTGCGTTGGTGACTGGCTCCTTGCACGGCGCGTACCGTTTTTCTCTTCTGGCCAATGTTGTTCTGGCAATTGCAACGGCATGGTTTGCTGGTCGATTGGCGGTCAAGGGTTTCGGCGCTTCGAAACGTATGGGTCGTGTGGTTGCTGCACTTGTGTTTGTGTTGCCAGGAACAATCGTTACTGCGATGTTTGCGTGGCCCGAGACAGCATCACGATTGGCCTTCTTGGTGTTCATCTCTTTTGTGATGATGGCTGCGAAGAATCGAACACCATTTCAGGTAGTCGGACTGGGGTTGTTTACGGGTCTGATGCCTGCATTGCACGGCCGTTTTACTCTGCTTATTCCGGTTGTCGGCGCAGTGTTTCTATGGTGGGGCATTCAGCGACTTGTGTCTCGGCGCGTTGCGCTATTGGCAATTGTGGTTACTGCAATTGGCTACGAGGGTTCTCGATTACTAAATCAGTTTGTGAAGCGGTCTTTATATGAGGCTTCCTATGACCAAGAGAGTCGATTGCTTCGTCGCTTGTTTGACCCCACGGTGTGGCCGGCATTGCTAAGAACGATGGCTGGTCAGACGTGGTACCTCACTGCAACTTCATGTGGGTTGATTGGTGTGGGTGTGGCTTTTGCAGTGTGGCGTGTTCGTTCTGAAGGCGGCCCACGAACCGTGTCAGCTGACCCCCAACGCCTCGGACTACTTGTTCTGATTGTGAGCTCACTGTTGGTGATTTTCACTGGTGGTTTGCAGTTGTTGTACGGCAATCGCGGAGATCATCTGATTTATGGTCGCTACGTTGAAATTCTTGTGCCGGCGCTGTTAGTAGTTGCGTGCGTTGGGTTGGAGAAATCTTTCGTACTTGCGCAACGGGCGTGGTTGTTGACCGGATTGTTCGTAGGGGCTTTGTCACTTTTCTACGTGTTGATTGATGGTGGTGACGGAGTCAAAGGCGGATACTTGCGCAACGACATCGTGTTTCCGAACATTGTCGGTACAGACCTCGTGCGTTACTTGGTGTCTCCAAGTCTTGTGAATTTCGGTGCTGTCTTTGTATTGGCTGCATTGGTGTTATGGACAGTGTCGCGTCGCCACGGTTCGTGGGCGGTTGTAGTGCTCACGGTTGTGCTGGCGGCAGGCTGTATGTATTCAGGTTCGCGAAGCATTCTCAGCAGAACCGATGATTTGGTAGCAGTGAGTCAAACTTTGGCGAAGGTACAAGATTCGGGAACACAATTGGTCGGTTTTGACATGGGTGTTCGAAACGACAGGTCGTACTACTACCTTCGCTACAAATTGCACCCCATCAAGATTGTTCGTTTTGATATTTCGGGCCCAGACGCCGTGATCCCTGCTGAATACAGCTGTGTCTATGGCATGCCGAATAGGCCGCCATCTGATGGGGAATGGACCATCGTCGCAGACGAGGTAGTGCTCCAACGGGTACTGTTTCAAAGGGTCGGAACGACCCATTGCTAATGAGAGAGATGCAACACAATGACCTATAGCCCCGACCAATGCGACGTCAGCGTTGTTCTTCCTGTCTATAACGAAAAAGGCCATTTGCGTGCTGAGATTGACCGTGTACGCGCCGCCCTGACGGCGTCGCGCTTCAGTTTTGAGATCATTGTTGTTGATGACGGTTCAAGTGACGGTTCTGAAAAAGAGCTTCCCACCATTCCCGACATCACCCTTATTCGCCATCGTCAGAACCAGGGAAGTGGTTCAGCCCGTCGCACGGGTACTACGGCTGCGCGCGGCCGGATTGTCGTGTGGACAGACGTTGACATGACGTATCCGAATGATCTCATTCCGGAACTAGTTGAGGCGATGGATGGATATGACCACATCGTTGGTTGGCGTCAGTCTGAAGAGGGAACGTTGAAGTTCTTGCGCACTCCAGCCAAGTGGATTATTCGTAAATTGGCTAGCTACCTCTCAGAGACGGACATCAAAGACTTGAATTCCGGACTTCGAGCATTTCGTCGTGATGTGGCAATGCAGTACGTGCACGAACTTCCAAAGGGCTTTTCTTGTGTAACAACTTTGACCATGTCGTTCCTCGGAAATGGTTACAAGATTGCGTTTTTTCCCATTCAATATTTCCCACGCGCTGGAAGTTCGAAGTTCCATTGGTTGAAAGACACGCGTCGGTACATTTTGCAAGTTGTTCGAATGACCTTGTCGTATAACCCGCTCAAGGTGTTTTTGCCAATAGGGCTCGCACTGCTGTCACTTGGATTCATCAAGTTAGGTTTTGACTGGGCAGGGCGCGATTTCAAGCTTGCCGCCAATACATTGCTCGTTTTCTTTGCAGCTCTGCAAGTGATAACTGTTGGGCTTCTTGCAGACCTTGTTGTGCGTGCCACAAAGTCACCTTCCTCCGTACCTCCTGCGTAAGCGACCACCGTTGTGCCTCAACCGGTTCGTATAGCAATTATCGGCGCCGCGCTTTCTGCCAATAAGGGCGCAGCCGCAATGGTTGAATCTGTGATGGCTCGCTTGCCAAACGAGATGGGTGCTTGTCACTTCGATGTTCTCACTACGTACCCAGACGCCGATGCCTCGCGAGTACCAGATGGTGTTGATGCAGCAGTTGTAGGGCTGCAGCCCCTGCGTCTTGCGTTAGTTGAATTTCCCATTGCGTGTCTTGCGCTAATAGCGCGCACACTTCGGTTGCCGTTATTCTGGGTTCGTTCACGTGGTTGTCGTTCTATGTTGGACTCAGCGGTAGTTGTCGACGTAGCGGGCATTAGTTTCGCTGATGGTCGTGGATTCGCAATTGTGGTGTACAACGCCCTGATGACTGGTGTGCCTCTGTTGTTGGGTGTTCCCGTTGTAAAGGCGGCGCAAGCCCTTGGTCCGTTTCAGTCAGTACCGAACAAGTGGTTAGCTCCGTTGGTGTTGCGCAGAGTCAAGACTGTGTGTGCACGCGGCGCCCGCACCCGTGAACACCTGGATTCATTGGGTGGAGTTAATGCTGTTGACGTTGCAGACTTAGCGTTCTCGCTTGATGAAGCTGCAGGTTTACCCACTGCTGTGTCTTCAGCACTCGGTTCAATAGATTCGAACTTCATTGTTGTGATGCCAAGCGCTGTAGTGCGGGGCATATTTGAATCGAAGGGCGGCGACTACGTGACCGCAATGGCTTCCTTAGTTTCGGAGATTCGAAGCAAGACAGGTCACAGTGTTGTGATTGCTCCTCATTCGTATCGTGCAGGCTTGCCAGAAGGCCGAATGAATGATGGCCCAGTGTGTCGAGAAGTTGCCGAAGCATGTGCGGGCGACGCACAAGTGATTGGCCTTGATTCAGATCTCACAGCAGGGGAGTTGCGTCATCTTGTGTCCCTCGGTTCAGTTCTAATCACTTCACGTTTTCACGCCATGATTTCTGGTCTTGCGACATCAACTCCAACAGTGGTGGTCGGCTGGAGCCACAAGTACAGGGAAGTGCTTGACGATTTTGGGTTGTCTTCCTTAGGTCTTGATTCTTCAGCATTGAATAATCCATCCGAGATTGCAGATGTTGTGGCACGCGTATTGTCAACTAGAAACGAATTGTCGCAACAGATAACTGCTGCTTTGCCTGCAGTAAAGGTTCGTTCGCTTCGCAATTTCTCCGCTATTGCAGAGGCGGCACGCTGATGAATGTCACCACTGACCTGTCAGGTGTTATCGCATCTGGCATGTGTATTGGCTGCGGTGCCTGTGAGATGGCAGACACGACTGTTCGGGTTTCACTGAATCCCAAGAAGTTGATTTACGAGCCAGAGACAGTCGGTTCGCAGGCTGCTGCTGACGTATGTCCAGCTGTTGCTGTCGATTACGAGGGTTTACAGAATTATCTGTTTCCTGGCGCCAAGATTGGTGCGTACGGCGTAGTCAGGTCGGTGCATTTGTCGCAAAGCACAAATAGTGCTCGAAACATTGCGGCTAGCTCTGGCGGACTAATCAAAGAAGTGCTTCGGAATCTTTTGTCAACCGGAGACATTGATGGGGTGATTGCACTCGACCATGTTGCCGGCATTGATTTCGCTGCACGTCTTGTGAAAACACCTGAAGATGTCGACACATTGCCAGGTTCGATTTATCACAACCTGAAACAGACACCAGCGTTGCAAATATTGCGAGACACACCGGGACGATTCGCTCTTGTAGCAATACCGTGTCAGTTAGAAGGCATGTACGCATGGATCCGTAGTCAGGCGCCAGAGCTTCGTGAGAAGATTGTCCTCACCGTTGGCTTGCTGTGCGGATGGCAGTATTCCCACCACAGCATTAACGCAATGGGTGAGTATCTGGGCTACGACCCAGCGACTATTTCTGATATCTCATACCGCGGCGGTGGCCCAATTGGAAAACTGACAGTCACTACAACCGATGGAGAGGTGTACACAGCTAGTCGTCGAGTTGATTTTGGGTATCAAGTGGCGTTTGACAGACACTTCAATACCAATCGTTGTCATGTGTGCATTAACCACTCGAACTTCTTGGCAGACCTTGTAGTCGGTGATGCATGGTTGCCTAGCACCGTGTTTACAAAGACCGGGGTAAGCCTTGTTGTGTGCCGCACAGAGTTCGCAGAATCCGTGTTGCGTCGACTTGTTGATAACGGCTCGTGTGTCTCAATCGAAGTAGGCGATGATGAGATTCGGGAATCCCAAACCGACAGAGTGATCTTCGGTGAGTTTGCGTATGCGTATGCAGCCTTCCTACAAAACCTTGGTTTGCATACCCCTCAACTCATTGGCCCAAATCATGGTTTCGGAACTCTGAAGCCAGAGCGACAAGTCGCTTCATTTCATCGCGAATTGGTGCGCAAGCAGTCGTTAATGGCCGCAAGAAGGTATCGCTACATGAAATGGCGCAAAGGCACTCGTGAACTTCGTGGCTACATCATGCGATACGTGCGTTGGTTCTTGGTTCGCATTCTTCGCGTGAAGAGTTTGAGTGGTCAACGAAAAGAGATTTCGAAAGACCGCTTCTCAGGATTTCGCTGATTTATTCAGTCGAGATATAACGCTAGATACCAGTGCGCCGGTGAGATCAACGGCGATGAAGACAACTCGGCTCATGAGCGCTAGCGACACTGCCATTGGAGTGCCGATAATGCCTCCGGCAAGTGAAGTGAACACCGCTTCGCGAACACCAATTCCTCCTGGTACTCCCACTACGACAAAACCAGCGAGCCAGGAAGTGGTGGTGATGAACAGCATGTCTGCGATGCTGATCTTGGCACCGAAAGCTGTAGCTGTGACCGATGTAGAGAGCGACATCAGTATCCAAGCGGGAATGTGAACAACAGTGAGACGTGCGAGTCTCTTAGGGTCTGTCAGTGATGATGCAGAGGGGGACACACGGGTCGCGACTCGAATGATTGCAGCGCGAAGAGATGGCTGCGAAAAAGCTGCAAAAGCAAGAACGAGACTTATTGCGATGAGAACAGCGATGAGTCGATGGCCAGTTGTTGCGGCAGCTCCGATACCTATTGTTACAACAGCTGCTGCATATGTTGTTACGAGAGACAGGCCAGTAGAGGCATACGCATCAAGACGAGGGATGCCATTACGAACTGCAAGTTCTGCTCGCCCCACGATTGGCCAGATGCCACCTGGGACATACTTTCCTAACTGGCCAGTGAAGTACCACGACATGGCATTGCGATGACGAACGTTGTGCGAACGGGCAATGATCATCGTTACCCAGATCCATCCGATTGATGTCATGGCGGCGAGGCCAAGGAGAAGACTCAGTATCAGATTGACCGCATTCACTTGACTGAAAGCGTCTGCAACCTCACTCCACTTCGAGATCAAGGTGTTCACGACGAATGCAACGCCCACAATTCCGATAGCAATACCTAACAGTGAACTGATGCGCGCAAGAACGGGGCGTGAGGTCTGTGGAGGCACGTATCAAGACTAAACGCACATCAGGGCTGTAGACGGGCCATTCTGATGGGTCATAATGGTCATGACCAGGGGGTCTTATGTCAATGTCCGTTAATGAAGCAGTTTTGGTCTTTACTGATCCGAGCGCATATGCAGATATAGAACGTTTTGAAGCAGCCTGTGCGCTTTTGCGTAAGGAATCACCGATTCATTATTTCGAAGACCCGACGGGGATGGTTAACCCCTTCTATGCCATTACTAAGCACGCTGATGTTTTGGAAATTGAATTACACAATGACATTTTCATCAACGAACCTCGACCCGTGTTGGGACCTGCTGAGGCAGACCGTCGTAATGAAGAGAACGGTCACATGCTTCGGACTCTTATTCATGTTGATGATCCTGAACACCGCGATCTACGTGGGGTAACAAGTGAATGGTTCTTGCCAAAGAATCTTGGGAAGATGGATACACGGTTAGCCGAGTTGTCAAAGCGTTTTGTGGACAAGATGGCTGATGCTAGTGGGTCTCTTGATTTTGCAACTGACATTGCAATGCAATTGCCTCTGCAAGTAATTCTTGACATTCTTGGACTACCTGAATCTGATTATCCGCGCATGTTGAAGTTGACTCAGGAGTTGTTTGGAGCGTCTGATGAGGAAATGAGTCGAGGTACTTCTCCAGAAGATTTGATTGCTGTGATTACAGACTTCTTCGCGTACTTCACTCAAGTGACAGAGGATCGGCGCGCAAACCCCACCGCAGACCTTGCCTCGGCAGTAGCAAATGGCACCATCAATGGTGAAGAGCTGACCATGATTCAGACCATCTCGTATTACGTGATTGCCGCGACTGCAGGTCATGACACCACGGCGTCGGCCATAGCCGGAGGTCTGCAAGCACTCATTGAGAACCCTGATCAGTTGGAGATGTTGCGTAAGGACTCGTCTCTCTACGCCACCGCTGCTGATGAAATCATTCGTTGGGTAACTCCCGTTAAGCACTTTATGAGGACTGCAACGCAGGACTACACCATTCGTGGAGTCACAATCAAAAAGGGTCAATCTGTTTTGTTGTCGTATCCGTCTGCCAACAGGGATGAAGAAGTCTTTGTCAACCCGAACAAGTTCGACATCACGCGTTCACCAAACAAACAACTCGCTTTTGGTTTCGGAGTTCATTACTGTCTGGGTGCAATGTTGGCCCGCATGGAGATAAAAGCGTTCTTTGCAGAGCTTGTGCCACGCCTGAAATCAATTGAACTAAATGGTGAACCTGCACTGATGAAGACAACTTTTGTTGGTGGACTAAAGCGGTTGCCGATCAAGTACGAAATCAGTTAGTCCGTCCGTTTAGCGGCGGTCCTGCATGAATCGGAATGTTGTACGAACATTCTGTACTTCTTCTGAAGAGATGTCGGCATACAGAATGGTGGACACATCGCCGGCCTCTGCAATGACTTCACCAAGTGGATTGACAACGCGACTATCGCCGGCGTATTCCAAGCCGCCACCAGTTCCGACACGATTGCAACCAATAACAAAAGCCTGATTCTCAATAGCTCTTGCACGCAGTAGTGCCATCCAATGCTCACGTCTACTTGCTGGCCAGTTTCCGGGCACCAGATAAAGATCTGTATTGGCTGCAGTTGCCCAAAACTCATCGGCGAATCGAAGGTCGTAACACACAAAGAGTGTTACTCGGACTCCATCAACATTGACTGTTACGAAATTTTCTCCAGCACGGAAGTATGTATCTTCGCCACCAAAAGTAAATGGATGAATCTTGTGGTACCGGTGTTGTTCGCCGTGAGGGCTTACAAGAACGAAAGAGTTGAAAGGTCGTGAATCATTCGTGGTCACTTCAGGGCAGCTTCCGCCAATCCATATCTTGTGTTGGGAAGCCATCTGTGACAGGAACTGTGATGATGGGCCACCCTCTGGCTCGCCGATATCACTTCGGTTAACTACGAAACCTGTTGAGAACATTTCCGTGAGCAGCACGAATGTCGCGCCGTTTTGTACAGCAGTTGCAACGAGGGGAGCGATTTGGGCAAAGTTTGCATCCCTGTTCTCCCACACTGTGTCGACTTGTATTACTGCGACTTTCATGCCCATGCTCGCAATTGTTCAGAGGCACGAGCGATGGTTGACAGTTCTTTGCAGAATGCGAATCGAACCAAATGGCGACCTTCAGATTCATGCCGAGGGTCATAGAGAACTGCTGCAGGAATTGCGACAATTCCAGCCTGACCTGGAAGTTCGCGACAGAATGCAACTCCGTCACCATCGGCTCGCCGACCACGAACATCGGCGGTAATGAAGTAGGTGCCTTCAGGTGTAATTGGTCGTAATCCGCATTCTTCGAGAGCCAACATCAACACATCGCGCTTGTTCTGCAGATCAGCTGCAAGGGCAGTGAAGTACGAATCGGGCAAGCGAAGACCTGCTGCGATGGCTGGTTGAAATGGTGAACCACCTGCGAACGTGAATAGTTGTTTAGCCATGCGTGTGGCATTGATGAGGGGAGCAGGGGCGCAGGCCCAACCAATTTTCCACCCTGTTGTATTGAACGACTTGCCGCCCGATGAAATTGTGATGGTTCGCTGGAACATTCCAGGCAAGGTTGCAATAGGAATGTGTTTCTTATTGTCAAATACCAAGTGTTCGTACACTTCGTCAGAGATAACAATCAGGTCGTGTTCTATTGCTATTGACGCGATGGTTTGAAGCTCTTCCAATGTGAATACTGAACCAGTGGGGTTATGTGGCGAGTTCAAAAGAATCATTCGCGTGCGCGATGTAATTGATCGTTGCAGTTCGTCGGCATCGAATTCATAGCGACCAGATTCTTGTGGACGCAATGTGATGGGCACACTGATCGCGCCTGCTAAGGCGATGCACCCTGCATACGTGTCAAACAGGGGCTCAAAGACGATTACTTCGTCACCGTCGTTCAGAATGCCTAGTAGGGCGCCGGCTAATGCTTCGGTTGCCCCCATAGTGATGAGGATTTCTGTAGTTGGGTCATATGTGAGCCCCCAGAAACGATCTTGATGCCCACTGACGGCAAGTCGAAGATCTGCCATACCAATTCCAGGTGGGTACTGATTGTTTCCCTCGGCGATTTGGTCGCGTGCAATCTGTAGAACTTCTGCAGGGCCGTCGTAATCAGGAAACCCTTGGCCGAGATTGATGGAACCTGTTGAAACTGCAAGCGCAGTCATCTCAGCAAAGATCGATGCGCCAAAGCCTTGTAGGCGACTCGTTAATGGCGATGCAGCGTTCACTGCATCAATCGTATGTGATGGAAGAGTGGGACTAGGCAGTCCAGCCAGCGAATGCGTCGATCATTGCTGTGACATCACCAAGTGGGTACAAGATGGGGCATGTGGCACCATCTGCCATGTATTCACGAACCTTTGCACGCGCTTCGTCTGGTGTTCCTGAAGCAGTGAGCATCTGAACAATTTCATCTGGCACAAGCTTTGAAGCAGCCTCGACTTGTTCATGGGTTGCAGGCCATGTCAGAACTTCACCAACTTTGTCGAGAAGTGATTGCGGAACGCCAGAGGCCTTCATGATGTGTGGCTGTTGACCGAGGTATTGGGTAACCATCATTCGTGCCATATCAAGTGCCGTCTTGCGATCTTCATGAACACTGCATACAACGAGTTGCGGTCTATCAATCTTTTCCCATGAACGTCCAGCTTTGTCTGCACCAATCGCAAGATGCTCGAGAGCCTTCTTGTTGTAGTCGGGAGACACGAGATAGTTCAGAACAACACCATCTGCAATTTCGCCCGCAAGCTCCATCATTTGCATGCCAGTAGCGCCGAGATAAATGGGCACATCCTTTGGACGACGCTCTTGGTATACGTAGTCAAGTTCGACGCCATCAAGATGTACAAATTCGCCATTCATCGTGACGGTTTCATTTGCCAACAGAGCACGAACTGCTGTGATTATTTCGCGCATTGCACGAAGAGGCTTCGCGCGAGAGATGCCTACTTTTTCTGCAAGTGGGTCCCACCATGCACCGATGCCAAGAATCACTCGGCCTGGGGCGAGGTCATCAAGAGTAGAAAATGTTGCTGCAAGGCGAGCAGGGTTACGAGTCCAGCAATCAACGACGCCAGATCCAATCTTTATCTTGTCTGTGACTGCAGCGAATGCTGACATGGGAACAATGGCATCGCGTACAAGACGACTGTCTGCTTGCCACACTGCTTCGAAACCTTTTTGTTCTGCGTACTTTGTGTATTCCATGCCTTCAGCAATGGGGTGAGCATCTTGCAGATACAGGGCTGCGGGGCTTGTCATGTTGGGTCCTCATTTGAATCGGAGTTTTTAGGTTTCATCGGAAGTTGTGCGCGCCACATTCCATCGGCTGCATGTAGAGCCGCTGCAACTGCGGGCGCTGTAGGTACTAAACCGATTTCGCCTACGCCCTTGATGCCATACGGGCTACGAGGTTGCGGACATTCCACCATGACCACATCTACTGGAGGCATATCTTTCGGGCGAATGATTCCGAGAGAACGTAATGTCATGTTTGTTGGGTATCCCAATTCGTCACTAGGGAACTCTTCGGTCAAGGCATATCCGAGGCCCATGTGTACCGAACCTTCAATTTGTCCTTCGCACAGTGTTGGGTTTACAGCGCGGCCCACGTCATGAACCGCGACCACTTTGTCAATCTTCTGAGTCTCAGGATCCATGATGACCATTTGAGCTGCGTATCCGAATGCAGAGTGAATGATTGGATTCTCGACTCCAGGTTCGCCCAGGTGATGTGTCCAGTCAATGACGTATTCGCCGGTGTAATCGATTCCGGTCTTGCAGCCATCTTCTAAGGCAGCTGCACAGGCGCGCTGAACGCTTGCTGCTGCCATGAGGGTGCCGCGACTTCCCGTTGTTTGCCCGAAACCCAATTGACGAGATGTATCGACGAACACGCGAATTGAAGATGCATCGATACCTAGTTCCTCTACGGCTACTTGAAGTGCAACAGTGTGAACGCCTTGGCCCATTTCGGTCCAACCGTGTCGCACTTCAACAATGCCGTCCGCACGGAAGTGAACAACAGCCCGTGCAACTTCGCGAAAGCCGTTTCCGAGTCCTGAGTTCTTGAGTCCGAGGCCAAGGCCAACAGCGCGCCCCGCAGCAACAGCAGCATCGTATGCAGGCTTGATTTCATCAAGACACATGTCTGCGCCTTTGCATCCGTCATCCATGATTTGGCCAGGTCCCCAAATTTGGCCAGGGTGAATGACGTTGCGTTTGCGAATTTCCCAGCCTGAGATGCCGAGTTGTTCTGCAAGGCGATCTAGGCAACCTTCCATTGCGAACTGGGCTTGGTTTGCGCCAAAGCCACGGAATGCTCCACAGACAGGGTTGTTTGTACGCACCGCTACGGATGCAACGTCAACATTCGGTACGTAATAGGGGCCAGTCGCATGGCCAGCTGCACGCTCTAACACTTTCATGCCAACAGATGCGTACGAACCGGAGTCGCCAATCATTCGGGCATGGACTGCAGTCAATTTGCCATTGGCATCGCATCCGACTGAATACTCCATGCGAATGGGGTGACGCTTGGCGTGCATCAGGAAGCTTTCCTCGCGCGACAACGTGCAGTTAACGGGTTGTTGCAATAGCCAGGCAGCAAGAGCGGTTTGTCCTTGGTTCGACATGTCTTCTTTGCCACCAAAAGCGCCGCCGTTTGACACCAATTCAACAGTGACTTTGTCTTTGCCAATGTTCAAGATGTCGCAAATCTGATCGCGGTCATCCCAGACTCCCTGGCCTCCTGAATACACATGCATGGTGCCAGCTTCAGTGTTGGGTACTGCAAGCGTTGATTCGGGTTCTAAGAAAGCATGTTCAATGCGTTGAGTCTGGAAAGTTTCTGTAACGGTGAATGAACTTGCGCCAAGTGCTGCTTGAGTATCGCCACGTTGATATTCACTGCGCGACAAAACATTGCTATCGGTACCCCATACTGCAATTTCGGAATCTGTAATAGCTGACACAGCATCAACGATGGGTCGCAGTGGGGAATAGGTGACTTGTATCAGTTCGGCTGCTGCACGTGCTTCACGGCGAGTGCGCGCAACAACAATGGCAAGAACATCGCCCGCATATGACGTACGTTCCCCGACACCAATGAAGATTGGCCAGTCTTTGTAGATGATTCCGACGCGAATGTCGCCTGGAACATCTGCTGCCGTAAACACTGCCTCTACGCCAGGTGCAGCTAATGCAGCTGTTGTATCTATTGCAAGAACGTCTGCACGAACATGGGCTGTTAGGTGAAGCGCTGCATGAAGCATTCCGGGAACTCGTATGTCGTCGACATATCCGCGATCGCCTAGAGCAAGTTCGCCCGCTTCATACTTGGCCCCGCGTGATCCGATTCCGCCAGGAAGAGAAACTGAAACCGGGGTTCCTTTAGCGACGACATCAATTGCATCCAGAATTTTCACGTAGCCAGTGCAGCGGCAAAGGTGCGCTCCCAGATGACGCGCCATATCTTCCCGTTTGAGGTCAGCGCCCTTCTTGTCAATCTGTGACTTTGCGCGCATAACAATTCCGGGGATACAAAAACCGCACTGCAAACCGCCGCATGCCGCGAATGCATCTGAAAAGGACTGACGTTCCGATTCGTCGACACCTTCGAGCGTGACGATCTCGCGTCCATCAGCCTTGGCAACGGGGTATTGGCACGAGACCTGGGCTTTGCCATCAATCATGATTGTGCAGCAACCACATTGCCCGCTGGGTGAGCACCCATCCTTCGGAGACGTGATATTTAGCTCATCGCGCAGGGCCGCAAGCAGGTGTGGGTGATCAGAAGCGACCGAAACCTCCGTGCCATTGACCCGAAAAGAGATGCGTGTGGATTGGTCGGCTACATCAGTCATTGAGACCAACTTATACGAAAAGTAAAACTAAAAGCCATAAAGTTCTTGGGTTCCATGCGGGCAGTGCGTGGAGGAATAGGGTTCCCATATGAAATCCAGTTGGGTACGCCGCCCCATCACAGGGCTTGGGGTCTTTTTCCTCGCGATTGCCCTCACGGTCACCCTCCCAGTCTGGGCAATCCTCACCATGTTGGTTGATGCCGTTCGAGGCCGCTGGCGTTTCCCAATTCCGCGCCTTATTGCATTCGCAACGTGTTGGGCATGGCTAGAAACATCTGGTCTTGTTGTGGCGTTGTTTCTGTTTTTCACCAAACGCGGTCGCAATGTGCCGGCGCATTACGCCTTGCAAACATGGTGGTGTCGCAGTCTTATTCAGGCTCTCGGCTTCACAGTCGGCCTACAGATAACTGTTGAAGGCGCAGAACATGTGGGTACAGGGCCATTCATCGCTCTTGGTCGTCATGCAAGTCTTGCTGACTCAATAATGAGTTCATGGGTCGTTGCTTCTCATGTTGGTTTACGTCCGCGATTCGTTCTGAAGAAAGAACTGAAGATGGATCCGTGTCTCGACATTCTCGGACATCGTTTACCGAACTATTTCGTTGATAGAGAATCTTCGAATATTGCTGGTGAATTGCAAGGTATTGAACAGATGGCAGCTGGATTAGGAGCGAAGGACTGTGCAGTAATTTTCCCCGAAGGAAGCCGCGCAAGTGCAAAGAAGCGTGTTCGTGCTATCGAACGTTTACGCGAGCGTTCACCACAACGCGCTGAAGTTCTCTCGGGCCTGCAGTACTTGATTCCGCCAAAGCCAGCAGGAGCGAGCGCCTTGTTGTCGGCTGTTCCGGAGGCAAACGTACTTGTGATGTGGCATAGCGGTTTCGACGGCCTCGATACTTTCTCTGGAATCCTTAGCCACTTGGGTCGCGCAAAGGCAAAAGTGCATGTTCATGTGGAAGAGATTTCACGCGCCCTGATTCCGTCGGGTGAAGCCTTCGTGTCGTGGCTTGATGCAAAATGGGTCGAGATGGATAACGCAGTTCGTCGTCAGTTAGACAGCGATGCAAACAGCAATCGGGGGGTTGTTCATGGGTAAGGCAATGGCAGTATCAGCGATCACAATTGTGATCATCATGCTGGTCACGTGGTTGATAAGTCTGGTTATCAAGAATGCGTCGATTGTTGACATTACGTGGGGTCTTGGTTTTGCAATCACCTCGTGGGTGCTTGCACTGACTATCGATGGTGATTCAACACGGCAGGCATTGCTCGCGTTCATGGTCGGACTGTGGGGTCTTCGTCTCGGTAGTTATCTGGCGAAGCGCAATCTTGGTCATGGCGAAGATTGGCGCTACAAACTGATGCGCAAAAAGAGAGGTCCGAATTTCGGACTTATCAGTCTGGTCACTGTGTTCGGACTACAAGGTGCGTTGATGTTTACTGTCTCGTTGCCCGTGATGTTTGGTAACTCAGATTCCACTCCAGGTGTCGGCCCAATCGCAGTTATCGGAATCATGGTGTGGGCAGTCGGGTTTTTGTTTGAAGCGATTGGCGACTGGCAATTAGCCCGTTTTAAGCGCGATTCTTCCAACGCGGGCAAGGTAATGCAGACCGGCCTGTGGAGCCTCACCCGTCATCCGAACTACTTCGGTAACGCACTGTTGTGGTGGGGAATAGGAATCGTCGCTGCCGAAACTGGCAGTGGCGTCATTGGTCTGATCGGACCAGTTGTCATGACGTATCTCTTGCTCAAAGTTTCTGGTGTTCCTATGTTGGAGCATTCAATGAATAAGCGCCGTGAAGGTTATGCAGAATATGCAACTCGTACCAGTGTGTTTATTCCGCGTCTTCCGAAGAAGGCGTAGCCGTTACAACGTGGCTAGTGCCCGGTGAATGTCATCGACCAAGTCATCGGCATCTTCAAGACCAATTGAGAATCGAAGAAGTCCGTCGGTCACGCCCATAGTGGCAAGCGCTTCTGGTGAAAGCCCTACGTGTGTGCTGGTGGCCGGATGACATACCAATGTCTCGGGCCCACCAAATGAAGTAGCGATGCGAACAACTTGAAGTTGTGAAACAAGGGACTGGCACGCATCAAAGCCACCAGCGACTTCAACAGCTATCACGGTTCCACCGAGCCTCATTTGCTCACGTGCCAATGCATGTTGTGGGTGCGACTCTAAGAATGGGTGTGATACCGAAAGAATCTTGGCGTGGCCTTCTAATGAGCGGGCAAGAATTAATGCAGTTTGGTTTTGGCGCTCTGTGCGAACTCCTAATGTGCGGATACCGCGTAAACCATTTGCCGCGTCGTATGGCGAAGCAACTGCACCGTGCATCACTGCATAGCCCCACACTGAATCGATGAGGTCCTTCTCGCCTGCAATCACGCCAAGCAGTGCGTCGTTGTGTCCGTCGATGCCTTTAGTAGCGGAATGCAACACGATGTCAATTCCGAAATCAAGAGGGCGTTGCCCCATTGGTGTAGCAAGAGTCGAATCAACAACAGTGAATGGTCCACGAATGGCCCCAAGTTCAGCAAGGTTTGTAATCGCAAGTCTCGGATTCGATGGAGTCTCAGCGATCACCAACATTGTTTTGCCTGGAATTACTGCAGCAGCAAATGAACCAGAGACGGTGGGGTCAACAAATGTGGTTTCTATTCCAAAACGTGCGCATGGTCCTTGCAAGAAAGACAAGGTGGCGCCGTACAAATTGTTCTGGGCAACAATGTGCGATCCGTTTCCACAGAACGACAAGATGACAGAGGCAATAGCTCCCATGCCGGAACCAAAAGCCAATGCGGATTCAGCGCCTTCAAGTTCGGCAACGGCATTTTCAAACTGTGTAACTGTGGGGTTCGCAAAGCGAGAGTAAAAAGTCTCAGACCTAAGCCCTGTAGCCCGCTTGGTGGCGTCTTGCAGACTGTCAGACTCCCAGACCGAATTCGGCCAGATAGACGGCGACAACGAGCCTGAACCATCTCGGCCAGCTGTGATGGAATTGGTGTCGGGCTTTTGGGGCACCTGCCGATGATAACGAGCCGAAGCCCCTAAATCAGAGGACATTGCGATGGTTCAGTCGGGAAGTGAGCCAGTCGGGTAACCTTGACCCCATGTTCTCTTACTTAGACGCCGCAACCGGCAGCATGATTATCACCGCCATCGCTGGTGGCGTGGCTGGACTTGGTGTCGCAGTCAAGATGTGGTCAGCTCGAATCAAGTCCAAACTCACTGGCAAGCCAATGCCTGATTTCGAATCCTCGGACGAGGACGACACCGCCTCAGCTCACGACTAACCCATGTCGAGCATTCTTCAAGATCCAGGCTCTTTTCGTGACCCCTTGAGCAAGGTCTTTGTCGGGGACGGCAAGGTTGTCAGAGCGTTCACCGAAATGGGTGCCACAGACATTGACAAGGTTTGGAAGAAGAAGTCGATTCAGCGTGCGCTTGAATCTGGCGATCTCATTGAATCCACCATTGTTGAGCCGGCTTCGGTTGGTCTCGGCGCCCCCTGGGTATCTGCGATGACGCACCCGTTGGTTCCGTTTATTTCGTATCCGTATGAGTGGACATTTTCCATGTTGCAAGATGCAGCATTGTTGCAACTAAAACTTACACGCGCTGCACTCGTTGACGGAGTTGGTGTCAAAGATGCAACTCCGTACAACATTCAATTCCTTGGTTCACGTGCTCAGTTCATAGATGCGGGTTCTTTCGAAGTTCGCAAAAAGGGTGATCCTTGGTACGGCTACCAGCAGTTCTGCGAAATGTTCCTATACCCATTGATGTTGCAGGGCTATCTCGGTGTTGGCTTTCAGCAGATGCTGCGTGGTTCCGTAAACGGAATCTCAATTGACACCATGCGCAAATTGCTACCAGCAAGCCTGCGACGCCCTCGTAAGGGCCGTCTGACGCACGTCGTGCTTCATGCTGCTGCTCAAAAGCGTTATGCCGATTCAAACGTTGACATGAAAAAGCAAGCTGCGAAATCTGGTCTAAACGCACAAGTGCTTGATGCCACCATGAAGAAACTGGAAGGCATCGTTTCCAGTATCAATCTTGGCGACAAGAAATCGACATGGTCTGAATATTCAGAGCGCGGTCACTACATCGAATCAAGCCTTGATGAAAAGCAAAAGTTTGTTCGCGATGCAGTTGCTTCTGCTCCACGCAAACAAGTGTGGGACATTGGTTGTAATGATGGCGTCTTTAGTCGCATTGCATCAGCTCATTCTGACTACGTGGTAGCCATGGACGCTGACCCTCTCGTTATCGATCGTTTGTACAACACATTGAAAGCGGAGAAGAACGAGAAAATTCTTCCTCTCTACGTTGACCTCACAGATTCAGGTGGCGGAGTTGGCTGGCGCGGACAAGAACGACCAGGCATTTTCAATCGTGGCAAGCCAGACATCGTGATGGCTCTTGCCGTTATTCACCACATGGCAATTACTTTCCATGTTCCTCTGGCTTCACAGCTCGACATGTTCCGTGATCTCACGCCAGAACTCATTATTGAAATGCCTCATGCAGACGACCCAATGGTGCGTAAATTGCTGACCAATAAGCGCGACGGTATTCACGATGACTTCAACTTGGATGAGTTTGAGCGCCTGCTGAACGAGCGGTTCACCGTGAAGTCAAAGATGTTGCTCTCAAGCGGCACCCGCACCATTTTCCACGCTGTCCGTAAGGGCTAGCGGAAGGGGTGGCGGCCCAATCTCGCCGATAACATTGCAGAGTCGTGGTGCATGCACCTCAACTGGCGACGTGGCCGAGTGGTTTAGGCAAGGGCCTGCAAAGCCCTGTACCAGGGTTCGATTCCCTGCGTCGCCTCTATAGATCTATGTGTTCGCCCGGCAATCGGGGCACAAGATGCCTTCTGAGGCGTCGACGCAGCCTTGGCAAAAGATGATGCGCACCCGACATGTTGGTATGTCGCAGTTATAAAACTGATTCGACGGGCCCGCACACGTTTGGCAAATTCCTAACACTTTGGCATCTTTACTGAAGTCAACCATGATCCGTCGATCAAAGACATATAACGAGCCTTCCCAGAGGCCGTCGTCTTTAAAGGTCTCGCCATAACGAACAACTCCGCCGTCCATTTGGTACACCTGGTTGAAACCACGGTTCTTCATAAGCAAAGACAGAACCTCGCACCGGATACCACCGGTGCAATAGGTGATCACAGGCTTGTTTTTCAAGTGGTCGTATTTGCCACTCTCAAGTTCACGTACGAAGTCAGGGGTAGTACGCGTATCAGGCACGATGGCGTCGCGGAATTTGCCTATTTTTGCTTCGAAAGCATTGCGACCGTCGAAGAATGCAACGTCGCCTGCATGTTGTTCCACTAGCGCGTGAACCTCGTGAGGCTTCAGATGAATGCCGCCACCAACAACACCTGACTCGTCAACAACTATTTCTTCCGGAACACCAAAGGTCACAATTTCATCACGCACGCGCACTGCAAGACGAGGGAAGTCTTCACCAATGCCGTCTGACCATTTCCAATCAATGTTGTGAAAGCCAGGGTATTCACGAGTGATGCGTCTGTAGCTCTTGATGGCCTCTAGTTCGCCACCAACTGTGCCATTGATGCCGTGTTTCGAAATAATTATGCGCCCGTTGAGGCCCAAGCTTTCACAGAGGGTGCGTTGCCAAAGACGTATCGCGTTAGGGTCCACTAACGGCGTGAACTTGTAAAACAGAAGAATTTTGATCTCGCTAATTTGTACAAATGTACAGCGAGAAACTTCTAGTTGGTGGAACTAGAGATTCAAGAGTTCGCGGATGTTCTCTGGAACAAAGTTGTTTTCCGTAGTTGTTTCGGCTTCGACGAGTTCCACAAGACGGTTCACAACCTCAACTGGGTCCATCTGATTCGTAGTGACCATTTGGCCAACCATTTTGTGAATTTCTGCAGCGGGTGCATTGATAGAAGAATCATCAAACCACTCCCACATGGAATCTGCCATGCGGTCATTGAATCCGGTGTTATACGGCGCTGGGTTTATGAGGCAGACATCTATGCCCTGCGGTGCGAGCTCGGCGCGCATCGCCTTGCCCATTGCTTCAAGAGCGTGCTTAGTCATGGCATATGGTCCGAACCCGGGAGCCGCTAGCACGCCTGCAATAGACGACATGATGATGATTCTTCCTGAACCTTTTGCAGCCATGCGTGGCAACGCTGCTTGTGTTGCAGCAACGGTGCCAAAGACGTTTACTTCAAACACTTTGCGAAGTCGGTCGTTCGGAACATCAGACATTGGGCCCGTTTGGCCGTAACCGGCGTTATTGATGAGGACGTCGACATCCCATGATGAAATCTTTGCAACATCTGCAGAATTGGTGATGTCGACCTTTTCCACTTGTAGTTGAGGAGCCTCTGCTGACAACGCCTTTGCTTGCTCTGCAGTTTCTGTAGTCGCGATGACGTGATGGCCACGAGCAGCCAATGCGATTGCTGCGCCTTTGCCAAAGCCTGAACCCGCGCCAGTAATGAGAATTGTTTTAGACATGATGAACCCCTGAAGATGTTGTGTTTGGTCACGATAGGCGAGAGAACACTGTCTTTTGTATTCCAACGCTACGCATGGTCGTGCTTGTGACTATTCTCGCCTCATGATTACACGTTCCGAGGCAATTGCTGACTTGATCGCTGAAGGAATGCCACTCGAGTTGCAAACAGTAGAGGTTCATGGAAATCCATTACGAGTTTTCAAGAATGCACCTGATTCTCTTCGCGATGTATGGCTTCTTGCTGCACAGCAAGGTGATGCTCCGTATTTCATCTATGAAGACACAGTTCTTACCTACGCCGAGGCGCACAAGCAAGTGGTCTCGATAGCGACATGGCTCACGTCTCAAGGTGTGAAGAAGGGTGACAGGGTTGCGCTTGGAATGCGTAACTATCCAGAGTGGGCTGTTGCGTATTGGGCGACCCAGTGCATTGGTGCAGTGATGGTCAGTTTGAACGCATGGTGGATTGCTGACGAATTGAAATATGCGTTGTCTGATTCTGGGGCGACTGCAGTGATTGTGGATGGCGAGCGTCAAGATCGTTTGTCCGATGAATTGTTGGCTGAACTGGGAATCAGTGTTGCTTTGGTTGCAAGGGGCACTGCACGAGCTGGACTCACGTCCTGGGATGAGGCTGCAGGAAACACTTCAGCAGTTTTGTTCGGCGTTGATATTCAACCTGATGATTACGCAACGATTTTGTACACGTCTGGAACGACCGGGTTTCCCAAAGGTGCTGCGGGCACTCACCGGAACTACATAACCAATATGTGGAACAACAAGTTCAGCGTTGCGCTTGCCGGAAAGATGGCAGGTGTTGCGCCGAATCCTGCTGCACCAGTTAAAGCCCAAACAGTTGGACTCTCGACCTTTCCGTTCTTTCACATCGCCGGCTTATGTGGTTTGAATAACAACACCATGAACGGGGTGTGCATTATCACCCAGTACAAGTGGGACGCGGGTGATGCGCTTCGCATTGTCGAGAAGTACAAGGTCAATGTTTTCGGCGGTGTACCTACGGTTGTTCGCTCGTTTTTAGAGCATCCTGATTTTTCAAAGTTTGACTTGTCGAGCATTTCGGCGATTGGTCAAGGTGGTGCACCGGTTCCGCCGGACTCCGTGGCCACTATTGAGGCAGAGTTTGCAGGCAAGGTGAATGCAAGTAACGGCTACGGACTGACGGAAACGACTGCAGCAGTTATTGGTAATAGCGGTGCTGCATACTTTGCGAAGAAGGACAGTGTTGGTCTTCCATACGTGGGAACCCAAATACGCATTGCTGCTGAAGACGGAACTGAAGTTCCCCAAGGTGACATTGGCGAGGTGTGGGTTTATGGGCCGAACAATGTTCGCGGTTACTGGAATAAACCTGAAGAGACAAAGAAAGCCTTTACTGATGGCTGGTTCCACACTGGTGATGCCGGATATGTGGATGAAGATGGTTTTGTCTACGTTGTCGACCGCATAAAGGACATGGTGTTACGTGGGGGAGAGAATGTCTACTGCGTAGAAGTGGAGACAGTCCTGTTTGAACATGCTGCCGTTCGTGACTGTGCAGTTATTGGTTTGCCGCACGACAAGTTGGGAGAGGAAGTAGCAGCTGTGCTTGTCGCAGCTGATGGATTCGGCTCAGATAGTGATGCTGAGATTCTTGCGTTCCTTGCAACTCGACTCGCGTCTTTCAAAGTCCCTAGCAAAGTGTTCTGGCACCACGAAGAGTTGCCACGCAACGCGACGGGAAAAGTATTGAAGAAGGATCTGCGAGACGTGTACGCGGCAAAAAAATAGCCTGCACTAATGATCTGTTATTGACAGACCAAGAATTTGTCGATGCGGGAAGAAAGTTCTCCACACGACAATTGCAACCAGGTACACGGGACCCACAAGAATTATGTTGCGTGCCCACTGCGGTCCGTTCGGATACTGAGCAGACAACAAAATGAATGCACCGAAATAGATGACTGTGGCTGTGTAGGTGGCCGGACGCAATGCTCGTACTCGTACTACGTGAGGGAACTTGACTCTTGTTAGTTGTGCGACACTAAACAGCACGCAAATGATTGCTGCATAATTTTGGCTTGTCTCTAACAAAATGAATGTAGGAATCACAATGTTCCACACCGCCGGAAAACCGTTGAACCACACATCTTCTGTTTCTTGATCAGTCCGAGCAAACCACAGAGCGCTCGTCATCAGAATCAGGCCAGATATAGCCATAGTGAAACGTGACTCAACCACATCCATTCGAATCAGCAGAACTGTTGGCACCACTACGCATGTCACGTAGTCAATAACAAGGTCTAGGACATGCCCGTCAATATGTGGGGCATGAAGGCCGACGTCGAACCTGCGGGCGATTGGGCCATCGATTCCGTCGAGGATCTGGCACACAATTAGCCACAAGAGGGCAGAGCGAATGTGACCGTCGATTACTGATTGAAGTGCGATGAGTCCGGCCAGGGCTCCGCTGGCTGTCAGAACGTGAATACTGAACCCAGTCCTACGTTGGGATTGGGAAGACTCAGTATTTGACACTGGTGAAGCCTACGGCGCGTGCCCCGTACGCTCTAGCCATGGATACTCGCCGGGCGAACTTCGAGCGAGGATGGATTCTGGTGTCTGTGGCCTACGGAGGGCTACGAGCAGCTTTGGTGTGGAAATTTCTGCGGAAATACGGGGTGAATCCTTATGTATTCGCGGGCATTGAGTTCACATCGGCAGCTATATACGGAAAATCGAGTGCCACGGTGGTGGGGGCGGTGATCGACGGATCGTGGAATCGGATCTGGTCGTGGTTGCCAATAGCCCTTTTCGCATATTTTGCCCCAGATGCTTATGTCCTGCTGAGTGCGGGGAGGCTTCCTAGTGACATGTTGGCCATTTTGCTCACAATGGTTGGCGTGACGCTTGGGCTCACCGGAATTGGAATCGCAGGTCAAATTCGCCGCGCAAAACGCGCCCACGTGGTCGTGGAATAACCAAAAGGACCTAATTCGGATACTTGCGCACTACAACAGAGAATTTGTCAAAACAGTCACTCGGCCTTTGATTTCGTCATTCTCGTGGTCTAATGTTACGAATGTCACACATAAAGTGTGCAACATTCAGGGGGTAATTGAATGAATCAAATGTCCGTAGCCAACCGTTCGCGGAGGGCAAGGCGCTGGGGAGTTGCTGTAGCAGCAGTCCTTGTTGGCACCATGGTGTCAAGCAGTGCAACACAGGCAGCGAATAGCACGCCTTCGAAATCGAAATACGGCGGCGAAGTCGTACAAGCAATCGACGGAACCATTGCTGGTTTCTGCTTCTCAAACGCGCTTCCAGGTGGCCCATTGGGTACCTCACGCACAATCTATGAGAGCCTCGTCGAGCGAGCAGCGAACGGTAAGTTCATTCCGCATCTTGCGTCGAAGTTTGCCATGTCAGCTGACGCAAAAGAGTGGACAATCTCATTGCGCCCAGGTATCAAGTACTCAAACGGTGAAGAATTCAACGCCGCAAACGTGAAGTTGAACCTCGACTTTGGTCGTTCCGGATTCGGAACTCTTAACGGAGCTCCATTTGCTACTGGCAGTGCGGCTGGATACCCATCAACAGGTGTTGGCGTTAACGCAAACATCGTTTCTGTTGATGTAGTTGACAACTTGACTGTAAAAGTAACCCTTGAGCGCGGAGACACCGAGTTCCTCGGTCTCATGTACCGCGCAGGTCGTTACGTCATGCGAGCCAATGCACAGATTGCAGATTCAAAGACATGCTCTAGCAACCCAATCGGTACTGGACCATTCATGAAACTGTCATACAGTGCTGATGAATTGGTAGTTGTAAAGAACCCGAACTACTGGCGTAAAGATGCATCAGGTGGCAAGTTGCCATACCTTGACAAGATCACGTTCATCAACATCAAGGAAGCATCTTCACGTGCTGCAGCAGTTCGTTCTGGTGCCGTTGACGCTGCTTTCTTCACCACTGGTGATGCAACATTCATTCTTGACCTTGCAAAGCGCAAATCAGTCGTGAAGCAATACGTTGCATCAAAGACAGCATGGGGTCAATGGATGCCAAACGTTGGTAAGGCCGGATCGCCATTCAAGTTCAAGAATTGCCGTTTGGCAGCTGCACACGCCATGGACTGGAATGCGTACAACAAAGTACGTCTGAAGGGTCTTGGAAGCTACTCAGGTTCTGTAGTTGGTAAGACAAGCATCATGTTCACGACTCAGGGAACACCTAAGTACAACGTTGCTTTGGCAAAAGACTATGTGGCAAAGTGCAACACAGATCTTGGTACCGCAGCTCCGTTCAAGCTAACGCTGTACGCAGATACAAGCAGCCAGTCACAAAAGAACGTGAAGTTCATTGGTGACATGCTTGTCAAGGCAGGTATTCAGTTGAACCCAACAAACATCGAAGAATCAGCCGTTTTGGTATCAAAGATCTACCGTGGTGGTGGAAACTTGTTCGACTTCGCTGAAGGAACACCTGCTGAAGGTGACGCCATCGGTTACGTCGTTCCGTTCTTCGTCAGTAAGGCATTCCCATCGGATTCAAAGAACCCAATGGCAGCAACTCCTTACGGTAAGGGCTACAACACAGTTATCGCCCTCGGTGGTCACGGTGACACCACGATGGACAACTTGTTCTACGCAGCTATGGCTGACACGAACAAGGCCACAGCAAAAGCTAAGTGGGTAGCAGCTACCAAGTATCTGCAAGAGAATGGTCTCGCCATTCCAGCAGTACACGGTGGTTTCTGGATGTTCACAAACAACTCATCCAAGTTGCTTGGTGTAGGTGCACTGAAGAACCCCGATGGTTCCAAGCCAAGCGCAATGGAAACAAAGGGCTTCGAGTGGACTGGCATTTACAAGGGCTAAACCCTTGAGCAAATAACCTCAAAAAAGGGGGCGGTGACTATATGGTCACCGCCCCCTTTTTCATTTCCCGCATTACCTCGGTGACTTCCGACTACACAAAACCGCCTACGGTATAAAGCATGAAAGTCGCATTAACCATTGTTGATCATCTTCGTCGCGCCGAGCAGGTGTACGGCGACAGAATTGCAGTTATCGATGAACCTGACCAGCCAGGTGCCTCGTGGGGTTCGTTGACGTATAAGGAAGTTGCGCGCCGTGCTCGCGCTCAGGCAGCTGCTCTTGACCAGTTAGGCATCGCGCAGGGTGCGCGAGTTGCAATTGTTAGTCAGAACTCGGCACGGTTACTGACTGCGTTCTTTGGCGTTAGCGGCTACGGGCGGGTATTGGTTCCCATTAACTTTCGACTTGTAGCCGAAGAAGTGTCGTACATCATTTCTCACTGCGGAGCTGAAGTTCTGATTATCGACCCCGAGTTGGAAGATGCGTTGAAAGACGTGACAGCGAAGCACAAGTTCATCATTGGCGCAGAGTCTGACGAAGTGTTGTACAAGTACAACGTCGAGCCGCAACCGTGGACTGCAGATGAAGATGTGACGGCAACCATTAACTACACAAGCGGCACCACAGCCCGCCCGAAAGGGGTTCAGCTAACGCACAGGAACTTGTGGGTTAATGCCGCAGTTTTCGGATGGCAGTTAGGTATCAACGACAGGGATATCTATCTCCATACCCTTCCGCAGTTTCATGCCAATGGTTGGGGCATCGTCTTTGCCGTTACAGCTATGGGCGGCCAGCACATCATTCTGCGCAAAGTGGACGGTGCAGAGATTCTGCGACGTATTGATCAGTACGGGGTGACAGTGCTGTGTGGTGCGCCGGCAGTTGCCAACATGGTGCTTGATGCTGCGGCAGTGCCCGGTACGAATACCTCACGTGATCAGGTTCGCATGGTCGTGGCCGGAGCGCCACCGCCAACAAAGACTATTGAAAAGATTGAGACTGAACTTGGGTGGGAGTTCATTCAGATTTATGGCCTCACGGAGACTTCGCCATTGCTCACCATGAATCGCACCCGTACCGAGTGGGACTCGTTGACCCCAGCAGAGCGTGCAGCGAAGCTGAGCGCGGCTGGGGCTCCGTCGTTGGGTGTTGAAATGCGCGTTGATGCGGAAGGGGAAGTGCTGGCCCGGGGCAGCGTTGTGATGTCTGGGTATTGGGAACAGCCAGAAGAAACATCGAAGGCCATTGTCGACGGTTGGTTCCATACAGGCGATGGCGGTTCAGAGGGCGAATACGGTTTCATCACTATTGCTGACCGAAAGAAAGACGTGATTATTTCAGGCGGAGAGAATGTCTCATCGATCGAAGTGGAAGATGCAGTGTTTTCTCATGCAGAGGTATCAGAAGTGGCGGTCATTGGAGTGCCAGACGACAAGTGGGGAGAAGCAGTGCTTGCGCTTGTTGTAAAGACTCCAGGTTCATCATTGACGGAAGATCAATTGATTACGTATGTGAAAACGAAACTTGCTGGTTATAAGTGTCCGAAGCGAATCGAGTTCCGAGACGAGTTGGCTCGTACCGCAACAGGAAAATTGCAAAAGTTCAAATTGCGTGCGCCGTACTGGGAAGGCCGCGACAAGCAAGTCAACTAAATTGATGAACACTTCGAGCAGCAGCTCTTATGGTTTACAACGTAGGGAATTGAATCCGTAGGTCGCGCTTTAGGGCTTTTCCTGAAGCGTTTCGTGGGATGACATCAACAAAACGAATTCCGCCAGGCATTTTGAAGCGGGCTAATTTTCCATCGCAATGTGCGATGATGTCGGCCTCTGTTACGGCTGCATCTTTCTTAACGATGACAGCAAGACCAGTTTCTCCCCACTTGTCTGATGGAACCCCGATTACTGCAACGTCAGCGACTCCGGGATGACCGAGAATGACGTTCTCAACTTCGGCCGGATACACATTCTCGCCGCCGGAAATAATCATGTCTTTTAGGCGGTCTTGAATCCAGATGAAGCCTTCGTCATCAACGAGTGCGATGTCGCCGGTATAGAGCCAACCGTCTTTTATGGAGTCCGCAGTGGCGTCTGGCCTATTCCAGTAGCCCGTCATGATGTGGTCACCGCGCACGAGAAGTTCACCAGCTTCGTCAGTTTTGCAAGTGGTTCCGTCGGGGTTAACAATCTTGACGTCAGTATGAAAATAGGCTTTACCTGTAGAGCCTGCTTTGCGGATGGCATCTTCTGGTGTTGTGGTGCAAGCTGGCCCACATGTTTCAGTCAAGCCATACACCTGGTGGATATCAATTCCCATTGTCTGGTAAGCCTCAATGAGCGACTTGGGCACTGGGGCTGCACCACTGAGGAACCAGCGCAGAGTGGAATGATCATGAATTGATGGGTCGTAGACCATTCGGCATGCACCCAACATGGCAGGTACTAGCAACGCATTATTGATTCGCTCTTCTTTTACCAAAGTCCAAATGGCGTTCGGGTCAAAAGCACGCATGAGAATGTGTGCCAGACCGCGATAGGCAACTGCAATGGCCGGCGTTAGGGCACCTACGTGGAATAGAGGCATCGGATTCAAGTAGCGATCGCCGATACTGAAATCATTTGTCGCGTTAAGTGTTATGAGAGCCGCCATCTGGGTGCTGTGCGTGTGCATGACGCCTTTAGGAAGACCAGTAGTACCTGAGGTGTACATGATGTAGAGCAAGTCATCATCAGATGCTGTGATCTCTGGCTCGGTTGTTGGCTGCGGGTTTACAATCGAATCAAAGGGCTGTACAAACGAAGGCGATGAATCTGTATTGCCAACGCGTACCCAATGGTTCACGTCCGTGCGGTTACCACGAGAATGCAGTTCAGAAACAGCTGCGTCGAACTCGGAACCTGAAATGAGCACAGTTGCGCCTGCGTCTTTCACGATGAACTCAAGTTCGTCAGGTACAAGGCGCCAGTTCAGTGGCACGATTACTGCGCCAATTTTCGCGATTGCAAAGAATGATGTGACAAATTCATGACAGTTCATCATTAGCAATGCAACACGGTCGCCTTTGCGAACACCAAGTGACAGCAAGCCGTTGGCGACTTGATTAGTTTTGTCGTTCAGTTCCGCATATGAAAAACGGACTCCCTGAGCAACATCAAAAAGTGCTTCGTTGGTGGGGTTCAGGAGAGTGCGCTTGGTGAGAATGGAACCGATGTTGTTGTTCATCAGAAAATTCTTGCACAAAACGATTCTGTTTAACGCCAGAGAGTCCGAAAAGTTACGTTGATGCGCGGTTCGGTCTGGCGCGTGGTTTTTGCGATTCGGTGAAGCCAAAAGGTCTGGCATGCGCCCGACATAACAAGCAAGGACCCATGGGGCAGAACCACCGAAATCATCTCGCGCGATTGTTTATGACGAAAATCGAATCTGCGCTCTGCGCCCAAACTGATCGAGGCGATGACCGGGTTAGGGCCGTTGACTGCTTCATCGTCTGAATGCCAGCCCATGGCGTCTTGGCCGGTTCTGTACAGATTCAGTAGGGCGCCATTGAACGACTGACCTGTGTGGGCTTCACAGGCGGTTCGTAGGGATGACAGAGGCTCTTTCCAGGGGTGAGGTGTGCGAGGTACCCCAGAGTACGTATACGCCAGATCTGCCTCGGCGTGCCAAGTGGAAAGGCGAGGTTCAGAGATCTCCTTGCCAAAGAGTCTGATGAAGTTTTGTTCCCACGGAGTGTTGTTGTGAAGGCCTGAGAAGTAATTGTCCGCGTCGGATTCGCAGAGAAAGTCTGGGAAAAGCACTGCGGATCCATCGCCAGGGAGTAACTCGCCACTGATGGGAAACAACGAACTACTCGGCATGTTCCAACGGTAGTTCGGGTTCGGGGCGGGGTGACGAATGAGTCAGAATGGGGCGTGAATGAAAATGAATCGCCACTTGGGTCACTACGGCCTGTCGAACCACGTATCAATCCTGTGGGGGAGATGACCGAAGAAGTGAAGGTCATTATGGGAGGCGGCATCAATTCCCCGGCCGGAACACCCCTGAACATTTTCGGCACGATTGCGCATCACCCGCGTCTTTTGAAGCGCTTCATGAACTTCGCAGGCATGTTCCTGAATAAGGGTTTGTTGCCCGACCGTGAACGCGAGATAGTCATCCTGCGCGTTGGTTGGAATTGTCAATCTGTCTATGAGTTTGGTCAGCACACACTCATTGGACAGCGTGTGGGGCTTTCTCTGAAAGAGATAGACGCACTAACCAAAGATGTCGAACAATTTGCATGGAACGATCGTGACCGAGTGCTGATCAACATGAGCGATGAATTGTGTGCAGACGACTGCGTCAGCACTGCAACGTGGACGGAACTGACCACACAATGGAATGAAGCTGAACTGGTTGAACTAGTAATGGTCGCAGGAATGTACCGATTGGTTTCGGGCTTCCTCAACACCATGGGTGTCGAACTAGATGCTGATACTCCGGGCTGGCCAGAGCCGTAGTTATTCTTCGATGGGGTGGTGGCAGGCCACAAAGTGCCCCACAGCTACTTCACGTAGTTGAGGCTCTTCAGCTGCGCACTTCTCGCTCGCAGCTGGGCAGCGTGTGCGAAAGCGACAACCTGAAGGAGGATTCATCGGCGATGGCGGCTCTCCCTGGATGAATCCGGATGAGATTGGCCGCTCGGGGTCTGGAATGGGTACAGATGCAACCAGTGCTCGTGTGTAGTGATGCTTAGTGTTCTGATACAGCTCATCTGGTGGAGCAACTTCACAGACCTTGCCCAAGTACATAACCATGACGCGGGTGCTTACTGCCTTCACAACTGCAAGGTCGTGAGAAATGAACATCAAAGTAAGGCCGTACCGGTCTTTCATGTCTTGAAGCAGGTTCAGAATTTGAGCCTGAACAGAAACGTCAAGGGCTGATACTGGTTCGTCACAGATGATCATGGTTGGGTCTAAAGCAAGCGCACGAGCAATGCTGATGCGCTGGCACTGACCACCAGAGAACTCATACGAACGACGGTCACGTACAACCTTCGGATCAAGGTTCACTGCATTCAGTAACTCATCGATTTTTGCGTCGATCTCAACTTGATTTCCGCGCTTCCACACCCGCAAAGGTTCTGCAAGTACTTCACTGACTGGCAGGCGAGGGTCAAGAGAGCTAACAGGGTCTTGAAAGATCATCTGCATTGCAGGGCGCATGTCGCGCAATTCTTTCTTGCCAAGAGTGGTCAATTCAGTCGACAAGAAGTTAACTGAACCACTGTTTGGCTTCGGCAATTGCAAAATTGCTTTTCCAAGCGTGGATTTTCCGCATCCGGATTCACCTACGACAGCCAATGTTTCTCCACGAACTAAGTCAAAACTTACGCCAGAGACAGCTTTGACAATCTTGTCTTTTCCAAGTTTGAATTCAACCGTGAGGTCCTCAACTGTAAGAACAATGTCGCCGTCTGGGCGCATATGAGCTTTTCCGCTACCAGCCATTACTTTTCTCCCCCAATTGGAAACCAGCACCTATAAAAGTGGTTATTGCCAGCATCTTTCAATGGTGGCTTCTCGGCACGACATTTGTCTTGAACATACGGACAACGATTTGCGAATGGGCAACCTGGTTCATTCTTGGTTGGGTCAGGCAACCGGCCTTCGATGACTGGCAAGCGGCTTCCGGTCGGTGTCTCAAGACGGGGGATCGACTTCAAAAGTGCCTCTGTGTACGGCATTTTCATGTTGGAAAACAACTGACGAGTCGGTGCGTACTCAACAACGTCTCCTGCGTACATCACTGCGATTTTGTCTGTGTGGCCTGCCACGACACCAAGGTCGTGAGTAACAAGAATCATGGCCATGTTGAACTCTTTACGAAGTTCTGTAATGAGGTCAAGTACTTGTGCTTGAACAGTTACGTCGAGAGCGGTTGTTGGTTCGTCTGCGAATAGGAGTTCAGGCTCGCATGACACTGCAATAGCGATCATGATGCGCTGGCGCATACCACCAGAGAGTTGGTACGGGAACTTACGCAACATTGACTCTGGGTCGGGGATACGTACACGCTTCAGCAGTTCGATTGCCTTGAGCTTTGCAGCCTTTTTGTCCATCCCAAGACGAACTGTGAGGCTTTCAGTGAGTTGAGATCCGATACGACGCACTGGGTTTAACGCAGTCATGGGATCTTGGAAGATCATGGCCATGCCGGTGCCCCAGAGTTCACGGACTTCGTCCTTTGGTAATTCTGAAATGACTTGGCCGTTGTACGTGATAGTTCCAGTGCGTGTTGCTGTGCTGGGTAGAAGCCCCATAGTTGCTCGCGAAAGAACTGTTTTACCAGAACCTGATTCACCTACAACTCCGAGGCTTTCGCCTTGTAGTAGTTCGATGGTGACGTCGTTAACGGCTCGTAAGTCTCCGCGTGGAGTAGCAAAACTGACTGACATTCCGTCAATCTTTAAAAGTGAACTCATATCTTTGACTCTCTCTGATCAAGGGCTTTACGTACATAGTCTCCGAACCAGTTACAAGAAATAACGGTTAAGGCAATAGCTCCAGCTGGCAAGTAAACCTCCCACGGAGAGAATGCAATGTTGCCTCGGCCGTTAGCAAGCATTGAGCCCCAACTGCCGCCACCAGGAACACCAATACCGAGAACGGCGAGGGATCCTTCAACAATGATGACTGATCCGATAGCGAGAAAGCCGATAGCAAGAATTGCAGGGGCAACGTTCGGAAGGATGTGCTTGCGGATAATGGTGAAGTTTGATGTGCCCATTGATTTGGATGCAAGGACGAATTCGCGGCTTGACCACTGAAGGGTCGCGCCGCGAGCGATGCGGCCAAGAATCGGAATAATGACGATGGTGAGTGACAGCATGAGAACTCCAACACGACGAGTGGTCGACGCTGGGTTATTTTCGTCTGAGTATGCAAGCACGGAAATCAATGCCAATGAAAGAACCAGGTTAGGAATCGACAACATGATGTTGAACGCCATGGTGATTACCAGGTCGATCTTTCCGCGAAAGTAGGCAGAAGCCACGCCGATGACAGTTCCGATGGCGCCGCCCACAATTACCGCAACCAAGGCCACAAAGACTGACAACCGAGCTCCGTGTACGAGACCCGAATACATGTCGTACCCGTCAAGAGTTGTGCCGAGAATGTGTGACTGATGAAATGGCGCTACACCAAGACTGTCGTAGAACGATTCATCCCATTGTGGGCCAGGAAGGAAGTCTCCGAAAACCGCGAGGAAAAGAATCAGAGCGACCCAGAAGCCGGCAATGTAAAAACCAAATGGGCGTTTCTTGCGTGCCTTTTGCACGGGAGCGATATCAGTTGTTGCAATCTGTTCGGTACTAGACACGACGTTCTCTCGTTCTTGGATCGGTGATATTTGTAATGAGGTCAACAGTTGAGTTGAAGAACACATAAGCGAATGAAACAAGTGCAATCAGTGTTTGCATTGCCACAATTTGTCGAGCTCCGATGGAGTATGCAATCTCGTAACCAATTCCTGGAATCACAAAGATGATCTCAACGATGATGGTTCCGCCGATGAGGCCGCCCATGTTGAGGGCTGCCGAGGTGAGGAGAGTGGTACTCGATGGGCGGAAAACGTGCTTCCACAAGACGCGCTTATTTGAGATTCCCTTGGACGCCGCCATTGTGACGTAGTCCTCTTTCAAGGTTGCAATAACGTCTGTTCGCAAAAGGCGTGTGTAACTAGAAGTAAGACCAATGGCCAAACTAGTTACGGGCAAAATCATTAGTTTGAAGTGCTCAACAGGATTACCGAATGGAGATTCGTAACCAATTGGGTCGACCCAGCCAAGTTGTACCGCAAAGATGAGTGACAAGATGATTCCGGAGGCGAAAGCCGGAATGGAAACTGCTGTGAAGAGAACCGAGCTAGTGATTCTGTCAAAGCGTGAGTTCTCTTTGTATGCCGAGATGAGGCCGAGTGGAATAGCCAACGTAAGCGCAACAATTTGCGCGTAGAGAATAAGAAATAGGGAAGGAGGAAGACATTTCTTTAGTACTTCTGAAACGGGCCTGTAACCACCATTGAGGTAATACTTTCCGAAGTCGCCTTGAAGCATTCCGGACAACCATTGCCAGTAGTAACCGAAGATGCCTTTGCTTAATCCGGTTTCTTCGCGGATGAGCGCACGCAATTCTTCTGGTGCGTTTGGAACAAGTACAGCTGCTGGATCACCAGGCAGCAATCTCATTAGTAATGACAACAAAAAAGTTGCAATGACTACCACTGTGCTTAGCAACACAATGCGCTTAAATATCATGCGAATTGTTTCCATAACCCCCCCTTGGATGTCTCTACTGTAATACAAAAAAAGTGGCGGCACCCAATTGGGCGCCGCCACTTTTAGTTCGAAAGTGAACTGTGTTTACTTAGTTTTGTAAACGCCAGCCCAGTCGATTCCCCAGTTGGTCATAAGACGTTGGGTCTTCTTCAATTCGATAGGTGTTTTACCAATTCCGCCCAAGCTCTTACCTGCGAACAGTTCGTAGCTGAAGTAGAAAGTGGCACCCATGATTGCTTCTGTCTGAAGAAGCGCTGTTCCGGCTTTGTACTTTGCGGATGCAAGAGCTTTGGATTGAGCAGCCTGACCTTCGTAGAACAATTTATCCACATCAGTGTTTGAGTGGTGGTTCAATCCGAGGATTGAACCAATTGATGTACGGAAGACTCCAGCCAGTGGGTTTTTGCTCGTTGAAGCAAAGCCATTGGTAAGAACAAACGGCAAGTTGAACGTGGTGTCAGTTCCTTCGAACAACAAGATTGCGATGGAATCGTACGCGTTGTAGTGAGAACCGGCTGCTGGTGAAGGGTTGAAAACCTTACCAATAATTACTGCACCTTCTTCAGTTACGTAGCTGTACTTGATTCCGCACTTTGCCATCATTGTCTGGAAGAACTTAGCGTTTGCTACTGAAACCGAGCTGGTGTCGGAAGGTCCTCCGAAAGCCAATTCAGTAGCGCCAGTTTCAGCCTTGTAGGCCTCTACGTACTTCTTGGCCGCCGCGACGCTGTACTTCTGGAAACCAGAGGTGGTGTACATGATGTTAGTTGGACCAACAAGTGACTTAGACACAACGCCTTCGCCCTTTGTACGGGTCTTTACCCAGTTCACGCGGTCGATGCAAGAAAGAACCGCGAGACGCGCATTCTTGCTCTTGAATGGTGAACCTGGCTTACCTTGGTTCAACCAAAGTGATGGGTAGTACTCGGCAGGTGACTTGTACTCAACCAACTGCTTCTGCTTACGAAGGGCTTGGATGTACTGACCTTCTGAGGCACCAGAGAACATTGCAGCGTCGATTGTTCCACGCTGAACTGCTGCCTGACGGCTTGAGCTTTCCTTGATGTTGGTGAAGGTGATCTTGTCGATGTATGGAAGCTTGTTTCCTGTTACAGGATCCTTGCGCCAGTAATCAGCATTCTTAGCAACAATCATTTCGTCAGTGGTGAAACTAACTGCCTTGAATGGTCCTGTACCGATTGGTGTTCCTGAGCAAGTTGTCTTGTCGATCAACTGAGCAGGGGCGCGGACAAAGCCACGACCTGATGCATACAGGGTTCCCAAGAAGTCGTTCTGAGGACGGTCAAGTGAGTACACAATAGTTGTTTCACCAACTGCAGTTGCCTTGAGAACGTTTGACTGGAACGGAACTGCTGTGCCAAGTGTGTGACCATAAGCGGCTGTTGCTGCTGCTGGCCCCTTAGTAGCTGCTACTCCGAGGAAGTTCATTCCAGATGAGTTCATGAAGTTAGTAACCATCGCTGCAGCGTTGAGTGCTTCGCCGTTATGGAACTTGATGCCTGGGCGAAGTTCGACGGTCCATGTCTTTAGGTCCGCAGAAACTGATGCGCTCTTTGCAAGAAGACCAACGAAGTCGTTTCCGCGTGTCTTTTCGAACAACGTTTCGTACACAGTACGAGTTGCCATGAGTGCTGAGTTTGCTGGGTTGTTACCAACACAGAAACCGGGGAAGGTGTCGAAAATTCCGACCTTTACTTCTCCGCCGTATTTTGGAGCAGACGGATTTGAAGCCGCCTGACTTCCTGTTGAGGCCAGTGTGCTGATCGCAATAGTGGCTGCAACTGCTACCCCTATACGACGCATCACACGTGACCGAGTGATCTGACTTTGAGTCATTGAGTTTCCCCCCCAAAATGCACACCAGAATTGATGTGACAGCAGTCACCATATCAGCGACTATGGGGTCGACGCCAAACACACTCACGAATTTCTTTTGCGTTCTGCAACTAATTAATGGGTCACTTTGGCCCGAGTTTGTCTGAATTGTGGCTCCTTTCGGAGCAGTCACAGCAACAGCAGGGCAGATATGCCACAGGGCGCGGATGAAATCCTTTCGGATCACACCCACGCCCTGCGGAGATACCTCTATATGTAGGGACTATCAGGCTGTCTTGTAGACGCCGGTCCAGTCGATACCAAAGTTGGTCACAACACGCTGTGTCTTGCCCTTAACCAACTGAAGTGAACCGATTCCGGCGAGCTTCTTGGTGGTGAAGAGTGAGTAATAGATGTGGTTGATCGAACCCATGAAACCATTGGTCTGTAGGTAGGTCGTTCCTTCTTTGTACTTGACCTTTGCGCCGGTGCGAGTCTGTGCGGCTTGGCCAGCATAGAAAATCGTGTCGACCGCAGTGTCTGAGTGATGGTTGAGGCTGAGTACAACTCCAACGCTGTTCTGGAACAGTGCCTTTACTGGACTGGTGCTTGTTGCAGGGAACGCATTTGTTACCACGAATGGCAAGTTGAACGTGACATCTGTTCCTTCGAAAAGAAGAATTGGAATCATGTCGTATGCGTTGTAGTACTCACCGGCAGCAACCTTTGGTGCAGCGTTGAATGCTTTAGCAATGATGACGGCTGATTCTTCAACAACAGTGTTGGCTGTGATGCCGCACTTTTTCCATTGCTCGGTAAGGAACTTTGCATTGGCCTGTGACGCAGAAGACTGGTCTGATGGCATCGAGAATGTCAATGATGTCTTTCCTGTTTCCTTCTTGTATGCAGCTACATAAGCCTTAGAAGCTTTGACATCAAACTTTGAGAAGCCAGAAGTTGCGTACATGTCGCTCTTCGGACCAACCAATGACTTCGCAACTGTGGTTTCACCCTTGCCGCGAACCTTTGCGTAGTTGACACGGTCGATACAAGAAAGAAGTGCAAGACGTGCATTCTTGTTAGCGAATGGTGAACCAGGCTTGCCTTGGTTTAACCACAGTGATGGGTAGTACTCGACTGGAGACTTGTACTCGGTTGCAACACTCTTACGAAGACGAAGGTCTTTGATGAATGTTGCTTCTGAACCAGCTGTGAACATTCCGGCATCAAGTGTGCCAGTACGAACTGCTGCTGCACGCTGTGAACCTTCTTTCACATTCTTGAATGTGATCTTGTCGAGGTATGGCAACGCTGCATTTGTGTTTGGATCTGTACGCCAGTATGAAGCGTTCTTTGCAACGATGAGTTCGTCACTTGTATAGCTAACGAACTTGAACGGTCCGGTACCTACTGGTGACGAAGCACATGTTGTTGACGATGCAAACTGTGCAGGTGAGCGCATGAAGCCACGGCCTGATGCATAAAGAGTTCCGAGGAAGTCATTCTGTGCGCGGTCAAGTACGAACTCGACTACGTATGTTGACTTAGCTGAAAAGCTCTTGATGTTTGCAGCAAATGCAGCACCAGTTCCAACTGTGTAACCCTTCGATGCATAACCAGCTAAACCGCCAGCTGCGTAAGCGCCAGCAGCAATAAGACCAGTAATTGCCTGATAGTTAATTACTACTGAAGCAGCATTTAAAGCTACGCCGTCGTGGAACTTGATTCCTTCGCGAAGAGTGATAGTCCATGTCTTCAAGTCAGCTGATGGAGTTCCGCTGCTTGCAAGAAGGCCGACGTAGTCGCCACCGACTGTACGTTCAAACAATGTTTCGTACATCGAACGTGTCGCCATGAGAGCTGAGTTGGCGGGGTTGTTACCCACACAAAAACCAGGGAAGGTGTCGAAGATGCCGACTTTGACTTCGCCGCCGTACTTTGCAGCAGACGGATTGGCAGCTGCTTGACTGCCGGTTGAGGCCACGGTTGAAATCGCTATTGCTGTTGCTACTGCAACACCAACGCGACGCAATACACGTGAGCGCATTGAGTGAGTTTGTGTCATAAGAATTACCCCTAAAACTGTCAGCACCCGTTTGGTGTGACATCAGTCAAGGTAGTGCGCAAAACGCTGTGTCTGTTGTCATGTGACATAAGACCAAGAAGTGAAATTGTGTTACGTGTTGTAAACAAATTTGTGTGTAACAAGCAATTGTTTTTCACAATCGATTGTGAAAAATCAATTTACATTTGCGTGAAGATATGTACTTTAATTGCGCCAGCTTGTCTGTCGTTTGCAACTGCAAACGCTTGAACAGATTCTTCAAGTGAGAAACGATGTGTAACAAGCGTTGTAATGAGTTCGGGATGACGAACAAGCATGTCGACTGCGTCTACAAAATCATTCTGTTCATGATTGTGGCTATAGAAGATAGACGGCACGAGAGAGATCTCTTTTAACATCATCTGGTTTTTGAGTTGGATGCTTCCCCAAACCATTCCAAACTCAATTACGTCTCCGCGTGGGCGTGTCGCATTGAAACAAGTGTCGAGCGATTCTTGGGTGCACACAGCATCGAATGAAACGTCATAGTTGGTACCTGGCTTTGACACTGCGTTCACCCCGAGCTTCTGTGCAGCATCAAATTGGTGAGGGTGGCGACACACAATGTCTACGTTGATGCCTCTGTCGGCAAGAACAGCTGCAGTAAGTAGGCCAATGGAGCCAGAGCCCACGACTAGAGCGGACATGCCAGAAGCGAGGCGAACTCTGTTGATGCCATGGACTACCACAGCAAGAGGTTCAACAAGACCGACTGCGGCCGGGTCGGTGCCGCCGGGTACCGGAACGAGGCGTGAAGACTCAACCCGGACGTATTCGGCTAGGCCGCCGTTAATTGAAGTGCCGTGTAGGGATGCTGCAGCCTGGTGGCAGGTGTGAGGGAAGCCAGAAGTGCATTGCGCGCAGGAGCCGCATTCCCCAGTCGGTCGAACTGCAACCAGTTGGCCGTCGGAAGTGAAACCACCAAACTCGTGGCCGAGAATGACCCCGGAGAGCCCAGATGAAATCAGGTGCAGATCGGATCCGCAAATACCGGCGGATGAAACGGTGATGAGTTCACCATCCCCGGATGGTTCATCTTGGTCTGTAACAAAGACTGAGCCTGACGAGGACATAACTGCGCGCATGGGCAAATTGTACTACTCAGTTATTAGCCGGTGGTTGTTGTTGAAGTTGTTGAAGAAGTTGTGGTTGTTGTTGAAGTTGTTGAAGAAGTTGAGGTAGTCGAAGTTGTTGATGACGTACTTGTTGTTGTGCTCGCGTTGACGATGTAGGAACCAAATGAAGAAATTGCAGGCACGAGAAAATTGCTTCGGGTCTTGTAGCCAGAAACTGTGAGATGCACGCCGTCAACAATGAATCGACTTTTTGACTTCGGAGTGAATGCCGTATTCCAGTCGGCAATGCTTAGGTTCGGATAACGCAGCTTTGCTAAACGAAGTTCACGATTGAATCGAACTCCACGTGCACGCCAATCGCTACGGCCTGTTTGAGAGAACTCCAAGTTGACCCACAACACGGGCAACCCACGCGTCTTTTGCATGACTGAGTCAATTACCCAACGCGGGTACCACGCCTCTGGTTTGGAAATCATGTCATTAGTGCCGAGGGCAACAACGATGGCAGTGGTTGAAGAAGTGATTGTCTTTTTAATGACAGTTGCACCTAGTGATGCCTTGCGACCATCCTTTGCGTCTAAGACAACGTTGGCCCAAGTGCCAAGGGCGCTCACCTTTGTCGATAGAGAACCAAATGCTTCGGTGCCTACTGTGAGGCTGTCGCCAACTACAAGCAATGTTCCTTGACCGTTGGCTCCGATAGCGATTGAACGTCCATCCACGGGGTCTGGGCTCTGTATTAGTAATAGTCCGATCACGGCAAATATGGCTGCGGCGATACCCCGGGCGCGGGCCAAAGATGATGAGGACATGGAATGCACCCTTCCATTGTGGCAAGGTTGTCAGATGTTCCGCCGTCACTTTTTGACCTATTTGGCTCTGTCCACGATGGCAATCGCTCAGCCCCTTCTTGATTTGTATGGGAAGAATACGACTGTCTTTTCGGCGGCAAAGTTGTCGCCACTTGAAGTCTTGGTGTTTCTGCTCCTAGTTGGCCTAGCCCCAGCGTTTATGTGTGTTGGTCTTGACAGATTCTCTGCACTGTTTGGCCCAAAGGTAAATGAAGCAACCCGTCTATGTCTGATTAGTGGATTGTCTTTACTGCTGGGCTTGGCGGTAGCCAGATGGCTAGATGTAAATAGGAATATTCCGTCGATTTCAATTGGTCTTTTGTTTGCACTCGTGATTCCGTTTGCGTTCGACCGATCCAAACCGGTTCGTGAATGGTCGCGTTGGCTTTCACTGCTGGCTGTTGCTGTTATCGGGAGTGCCGTTATTGCAATGCAGCCGGTGTTGCTTGAATCAAATGGACCTGAATCCGATGCAGTCGTAGGGAATAAAGACATCACCGTTCTTCAGGTGATATTCGATGAGTTTCCTTTGTATTCACTTCTTGACAGCGATGGTCAAATCAATTCAGAGCGTTTCCCAGGGTTTGCCGAATTGGCAAAGGGTTCCACGTGGTATCGCAACGCTGTAGCGGAGTCGAACTTTACCCACCAAGCAGTGCCCGCGGTGCTTGCTTCCCAAGTGCCGGATCAAGTTGGTGGTCCTTTTCTTGCTCAGTACCCGAAGAACATCTTCACGCTATTTGCAGGAGCAACGGATGTCGGAGGAATTGAGCCGGTAACTAGTTTGTGTCCACATTCAGTGTGTGGCGGAAAAGCGGGTGCTACAGCGTCATTTAGTGCAGGCCGATTACAAACATTTCTACGAGATGCTGCGTATGTATACGGCCAACGCGTGTTTCCTCCAGTTTTGCGAAAGTATGTTCCCTCCATTGAAGGTACCTGGGGCGGTTTCGGAGCAGTAGCCAATGAGTTCAAGGATCAGTTCGCTGTAGGCGCACTTTCGCAGGTAGATGCAATTGAACGTGGAGTAGACATCGTGTCAAAGTCCACGAGTCCTCGAGTACAAGTGGTGCATTCATTGTTGCCTCATGCGCCATGGCGAATCACTCCAGACCTTCGAGTCGATGAACTGTCTCCAACAATCTCAACACAGAATCCTGATGACGAAGAAGTGATTCGGGATATGTATCAGACCTTCTTGTATCAAGTCGGGGCTGCTGACCAAGTGATCACGAATCTGATAAAGAAACTAAAACAGTCAGGCAAATGGGACTCAACACTCTTGGTGGTAACTGCTGACCATGGCATCTCTTTCATACCCACAATGCCGCAGCGGCACACTGATTTCACCTACCCCGAACAAGTCGCAGATATTTACAGAATTCCTACCTTTGTTAAGTACCCGAATCAGAAGGCGGGCGTTGCCAGCGATTGCGCAATCACTAACTTGGATCTATTGCCAACCATTATTGATGTCACTCAAACGAAGAGTTCTTGGACGTTTGCCGGGATGTCTCTTGCAAATGACTGTCCAACGGGAAGAACTCGCACCATTGTTTCTGCCACGGGTGAGTCGGCTGTACTTTCTGGCGGTTTCGAAGAAGTTCGTGAGCGAGCAGCGCACTACGCGCAGATTGTTTCCAATGTCGGCTCTATTCGTAAGGTCGCCGCCGTTGGCAAAAGTGCATCCCTGATTGGCACCCGAATTGGTGACCACACTGCGGATCGTCGAATCTCTAGCTGGACCGCTAAGCAGAAGCGACTGTTTCAGAATGTGTCAGGTAAGCGAGGGGCAACTGTTCCAGGAATGGTCACAGGCAAAGTAACTCTGTCTCAATCACTAGAGGACGGCACTGAGGGAATCATCACGGTCGACGGAGTTGCTGCGGGGGTCATCGGGGAATTGTCCGGTGCACGTTCAGATGTCACATTTGCTTCTGTACTTGATTACACGCTGCTTACGCCTGGACCTCACACCATTGAGTTGTTCATCAGGAATCCTGATGGAACCATAACTTCATTGGGCGCACCGAGTTAATTGCGTCCGGTGATTTCTCGCCAATGATTCGGATCTTCTAAGAACTTGACGACGCGTGGAACGTCGTTGACCTGAACGGGACGACTGAACAAATATCCCTGAGCTCTGTGACATTCAAGAGACAACAGTTGGTGTAGTTGTTCCGTGTTTTCTACACCTTCTGCAACTATCTCAGCGCCCATTGCTGTAGCCATTGCAATAATCGTTCTAACTATGTTCTGCGTTGCCGCCTCAGCTACCACGTCATTGACAAATGCTCTGTCAATTTTGATGCATTGAATAGGGAAGCGTTGAAGAAGAGAGAGTGAGGAATAGCCAGTTCCGAAGTCGTCAATTGCAATGCGTACACCGAGGCCATGCAGTCGGTGCAGGGCCGCAAGGGCTTGGGTAGGTTCAGTAATCATCACGCTTTCGGTCACCTCAAGCCACAGTTGACCGGCGGGAATGCCAGAGGATGCGAGCGCCTCGGTGACGACTGTGACAAATTGCGGATCATGAAGTTGGCGTACTGAGACGTTGACGCTCATTGTTGTGCTTGGCGAACAGTGGCCAGCATCTATCCAGGATCGAAGTTGAGTGAGCGCATCGTTGATGGCCCACGAGCCAAGGGGGACAATGATGCCGGTTTCTTCTGCAATGGGGATGAATTCGTCGGGCGAAACAACTTGGGCCTGACCGCGATCCCAACGCATTAAAGCTTCGAAACCAACAACTAGTCCCAAATCAATGTCAACTATCGGTTGGTGTACCAGATGTAGTTCATTTCGCTCTAATGCTCGGTACAAGGCGGTTTCGACATCGAGTCGCTTAGTCACGTTGTCGAGCATTGAGTCATCGAAGAGAGCTATGCAGTTCCTGCCAGCATTTTTTGCTCGGTACATGGCTGTATCGGCATGTCGCATTAGTTCGTTGGCGGACAACTCGACAGTCGAAGGAGAATAGGCAACACCGATGCTTGCTGTTACAAACATGTCACCGTCTCTTGTCTTGATCGGGCTGCGAAGTGAATCGAGTACTTGTTCTGCCAACAAAACCGATTGAGTCACGGTCTCAGTTGTTGCGTCTAAAACTACGAATTCGTCTCCGGCAATTCGTGCGACTGTCGCATGGGCGGGCACTGCCGACGTAAGTCGACGCGAAACTTCTGTTAACACATCGTCTCCGATTGAGTGGCCGAGGCTGTCGTTGATGTTTTTGAATCTGTCAACGTCAATGAAGAGCACTGTGGGTTGAACGTTTGTTTTCCAAGAAGATCTCATTGCTGTTTCGATGTGTTGAAGCATGAGAACTCGGTTTGGCAATCCAGTGAGCGAATCCGTTAGTGCATTTCGAACAAGTTGGTCTTGTGTAGTGGCATTCAAGCGGACTGACTGCACGACTCGCGACATCACTACTGCAACAAGAATGCACACTGTAATGGTTCGAACAGTGGTGTCTTGTGTGTTGGCTGGCTTGTCGATTGCAAGAACAATGATGGGTGCAACAAGTGATGAAGTGGTGGTTAGGAGGCGCGTCATGAGCGCCGGCACGACCGTGTGGGAACCAGTTGCTGCAATATGACGAATAGCAGGGTGGGCGAACCCTGCGCCCGCTAACGCAATCGCCATCAGCAATGGTGCGTCAAGCGTGGCTGCCGAGAATGAGACGTCTCCACGAAACACGACAGCGCGCAGAATGAGGCCCGACAATGTAAGCGCAATGGCTATGCCAACAAAGGCATTGGCAGGCGAGGGCACGGTCTGTGAAAAAAGCAGTGTGGCCAACAGAAAGAGAACGATCATTGCAACGCCAAGAGTGATGCTTCGAATTGTTGTGAATGTCGCAGAGTTGCCCGTTGCCCCCAGTGATGGCTGAACGAGATACACCCACACAACGAGCCAGGCTCCGATGCCAACAATGAGTCCGTCGGCAAGAACATTTCCGGCTTGACCAATAAGGCGCCGCCGAATGATGAACACGAGACCGAGCGCAATGAGAACCTGTGACGCGAGGAAAAGAGATTCTGGAACTAGCGAGTGCGGTGTATCCGCGTTGTCTTCAATGACTCGAGCGGCAATAAGGACTAGGCCTGTGAGAGCCGTGATGAGGGAGACAGGAACAGGCGCTTTGTTGGTGGTAGCCCCGATGGCATAGCCGAGCAATGCGATTGCCATACAAACAACTGCGGGAACACTGCTGAAATTCTCAGCAATCAGAGCATGTGCTGCGCCGAGGCCTATGGCTGCGATTGCAAAGATCCAGGCAGTGGCTGAGAGGGCTTTACGTGTCACTTTGTCTCGAAATCTGCATGTGGTGACCGCCCAATCGAACCCAAATGACGGTACTACGAGTGGGGTTCACGGAAGGGGAGCCTGTATCTCAGTGTCGGAAAGATAGTCTGAAGGCACATGACCACCGTTGCTCCCACCGTCACGGTCGTTGTACCAGGCGCCCATCTCATGGCTGAATTGCTTGGACAACGCGATGAACTATTGCGCCGAGTCGAAGATGCATTCCCCGATGTCGCAGTAGTGGTGAGAGGTAACGAGATTGGTTGCTCGGGTCCTCGAGCCCACCAAGTTGGTCGTTTGTTCGAAGAAATGGTTCTTCTCCTCCAAAGTGGCGAGCGACTCGATCAGTCGGTAATGGATCGCAGCATTGTGATGGTTCGTGCCGAACAACGTCCGAGCAGCGTTTTGACCGATGACATTTTGAAGGGCTCGAGAGGACGCATGGTGCGCCCAAAGACTGCTGGTCAGAAACGGTATGTCGATGCCATTCGGGAAAACACCATCACCTTCGGTGTTGGGCCAGCGGGAACAGGAAAGAGTTGGCTTGCCGTAGCAATGGCTGTGCAGGCTCTTCATGCCCGACAAGTTCAACGAATTGTGCTGACAAGACCGGCTGTAGAAGCTGGAGAGCGTCTTGGCTTCTTGCCAGGAGACTTGATGGCAAAGATTGATCCGTACCTTCGGCCTCTATATGACGCTCTCTACGACATGATGGACCCTGAAGCAGCAGTGAAATTGATCGAGCGTCAAACAATTGAAGTTGCTCCACTCGCGTTTATGCGAGGAAGAACACTGAATAATTCTTTCATCATTCTCGACGAAGCTCAGAACACAACTCCGGAACAAATGAAGATGCTGTTGACAAGAGTGGGATTCGGCTCAAAGGTTGTCATCACAGGCGATGTTTCACAGATAGATGTTCCAGACGGACGTAGCGGATTAGTTGGCCTAGAGAAAAAACTGGGGCATATCGATTCACTGGCATTTGTGTATCTAGACGGTTCTGATGTGGTTCGCCATCGAATCGTTGCTGACATTGTTGCCGCGTACGAGCGATTTACTAATGCTGAGGCGCGGCGAAGTTCAGCGCGTAAGGCTGCTCGTGATGACTGAGTCTCGACCGAGAATTCATGTGCCTCGTCGCGCAGGTGGTGATGGAGTTCCTGAAGTGTTCTGTTCGGACGAACAATCTGGAAGCACGATTGATCTTGCACGCTGGCGCCAACTAGCGATTTCTGCACTTCTGCACGAAGGGGTGCACGGAGCATGTGAGTTGTCAGTGTTTTTCGTAGACGAACCAACAATGGCAGACCTGAACAAGGAACACATGGGCAAGGTTGGCCCTACTGATGTCTTGGCTTTCCCCTTAGATGCGGCCGACATGATTGAACAACAGGGTCCTGGTGCTCTCACGCGCGGACCAGCTAGACCGCATCCGGACAATGATGACGTGCCGACACTATTAGGAGATGTTGTTCTTTGCCCCGTTGTGGCTGAGCGCCAGGCTCCAACGCATGCTGGGACTTTTGACGATGAAGTTGCACTACTTTTGGTGCATGGAATCTTGCATGTCCTTGGTTTTGATCATCATGACGAAGAGACAAAGACGGTCATGCGGGCTCGAGAGTTGGCAATCTTGACCGAACATCATTGGGCGGGTCCAGCACCTGTCGAATTCAGACAGGAACAAGACGAATGATCGCAACTTCTCCAACCACTGTCGATTGGTGGATGTTGATCGGAATTCTGATTCTTTTGGGAATTTTGATGGTTCTTTCAATTGCGGAGATGGGTCTGTCGCGCGTGTCGAAGCCGAAGGCTCAGGCATTGGCAGATTCCGGTGCCCGCGGTGGTTCAGCACTCCTTGGCTTGGTTACTCATCCCGAGCGGTGGGTAAATCCGTTGTTGTTGTCTGTGAACGTGTGCCAAACGGTTCAGGCAACCTTGACCGGAGTAGTAGCAGGAAGATTGTTTGGGCCCGCCGGAGTGGCCATAGGTGTTGTCCTCAACGTTGTTGTGTTCTTTGTCTTTGCAGAAGCAGTACCAAAGACGTATGCGATTTTGCATTCTGACAGGGCTGCTTTGTCGACATCTCGTTTGATTTCTCTTCTGGTGGGTTTTTATCCGTTGACAAAAATTTCCCAAGGTCTTATCGGGTTGACGAACATCGTTGTAAAGGGCAAGGGGCTCGAACAGGGGCCATTCATTGGAGAACAAGAATTCCTAGGCATGGTGGAAGCTGCTGTTGAAGATGAAGTAATCGAACATGAAGAACGTGCCTTGATCGAATCCATTATTGAATTCGGTGACACGATTGTGCGCGAAATTATGCGCCCTCGCCCTGACATTGTGAGTGTTGATTCTGGTGAAACGCTCGACATGGCCTTGGATGAGGCATTTGAACACGGTGTTAGTCGATTGCCAGTGATGCGAAATGACGAAGAAGATAACGAAGATGTTCTTGGAATTGTGTACGCGAAGGACATCATGAAGGCGGTTCGTTCTGGACTCGGGTCTGACCCAGTTGATTCGCTTGTTCGCACTGCTGTCGTTATTCCTGAGAACAAGCCAGTTGCGAAACTGATGCGTGAGATGCAACGCGATCACTTCCATATGGCCATCGTTGCTGACGAGTACGGCAGCATTACAGGTTTAGTTACGCTCGAGGATTGTCTTGAAGAACTGGTAGGCGAAATCGTTGACGAGCACGATGACGAAGTGCCTGATGTTCGAAATCTGCCTAATGGTGAGTCATTGGTAGACGCTGGTATGTCCATTGAAGATTTCAACGAGCACTTTGATGTGGATCTACCTGACGCAGAATTTGACACTGTTGGAGGGTTCCTTTTCGGAGTTCTCGAACATGTTCCTGTAGTTGGCGAAACCCTCGAGATAGAGGGATGGCGCTTTGTTGTTGAGGCTCTCGAAGGGCGACGCATCACTGAAGTTCGTCTGATGCCCACGATTGGTACCGAGTAACGCCTTCGCTCTCTAACTTCTGTAACTTGGCGAAATGGAAGTTTCACTAAAAGGCAAAGTCGCACTCGTTACGGGAGCATCACGAGGAATTGGTCTGGCGATTGCCAAGACATTCGCAGAATCAGGCGCGAGCGTCATGATGGTTTCTCGCAAGATTGACGAATCAGCAATGGAAGGTATTGAAGGCGAAGTTGCTATTCGTCCGGCCAATGTTGGAGACCCAACTGCCGCTACTGATGTTGTTCGCGAAACCATTTCAAAGTTCGGGCGCCTTGACATTTTGGTCAACAACGCTGCAACCAACCCGTACTACGGACCAACAATGGGCGTCGATGAAGGTCGTTATGACAAGACTTTTCAAATCAACCTGAAGGCTCCATTGCAGTGGACACAAGCTGCATACGAGGCCGCATTCAAAGAGAACCCTGGCGTGATTATCAATATTGCATCGGTAGGTGGACTTCGAACCGATGGCGGCGGACTTGGCGTTTACAACTTGACCAAAGCTGCGTTGATTCACTTCACGCGTCAACTAGCCAGTGAGATTGGTCCGAACAGGGTCATTGGAATTGCGCCCGGATTAGTAAAGACAGATTTCGCAGGGTTCTTGGTTGAGAACTTTGGTGACAAGATTGCCGCAACTGTTCCTTTGAAGCGTCTTGGCGAACCAGAGGACATAGCCAATTTCGCTACGTTCCTTGCGTCAGATTCCGCGAGTTGGATAACCGGAGAAACCTATGTCATTGACGGTGGCGCCGGGCTCAACACCTCGAACGCCGGTTAGGACTTCTTCAAACTCTCCACAAGTGACGAGCGCTGTGGTTTGCCAAGTGCGGTTCTAGGAATCTCACTGACGATATGAAGTTGTCGCGGAGCGCAATGTGCGGGAAGTGTCTGTTTGACATGAGCCCGTACAGCATCTAGTGAAGGTGTGTCTGTGCTTGTCGTGACTAGCCACACGTGAACTGCGTGACCCCATTCGGGGTCTGGAACGCCCGCAACACAGAGGTCGGCAACGTCTGGAAAATCACGTAGAGCATCCTCCACATTCTCTGGCCAGATATTCTCGCCGCCAGAAATAATGAGGTCACTGTCGCGACCCTCTATCTGCAGCACTCCATCATCAGATATCGAACCTCTGTCGCCCGTGCAGAACCAACCTTTGCTATCAAGCGGCACGGAGCCATCACGATACGCGCGCAGCAGCATTGGTGCTTTTATGTAGACGATGGAATCTCGAATTTCCAACTCAACACCCCGAAGTGCCTTGCCGTTGTACACAACGCCGCTACCTGTTTCAGTTAACCCATAGGTGGTAAGGCAATTTGCTGGCAACTGCGAAGCTTGACGCGAGCCACCTAAGACAATGGTGCGGAACAATGATGGGTCAATCCTTTGAAGCGCTGTAGAAACAAGCGACACAAGAGTGGCGCCTGATTTGGCTGCTTCTTCGTACGAGTCTGGTGAAAAACTCGGTACAGGAATCAGGGAAGTACCCATAATGAGAGAACGTGTAATGACTGAAAGTCCGCCCACGTGCGAAGGCGGAAGGCAAGCGAGCCACGTGTCGCGTAGTGAAACGTTCAGTCGTTCAGTGGTTGCTCGGGCGCTTGCTTCTACGGCTGACATGGTCAGCACTGCAGCCTTAGCAACGCCAGAGGTGCCACTGGTTGCTACAACGACAGCATCTCCTGGTTCAACGGGTACTCCATCAACGCGCGTGTCGCCGTCAATGGTGGCCATGATTGTCGGCTTGACAACGTTAAGAATGAGTTGACGGGCAGCGAGAGGAAGCCGTTGATCAAGTGGGAAGACGGCATCATCGTTGTCCCAGGCACGCGACAGACGGTCAACGAAAAGTTGGCTGTTTGCCATATCAAGACATACCAACTCGTTCACGCATCTAGCGTACGACTCGTGCGACACTAGAGACATGACTTCTCCCATAAACCCTTCAAGCCTCGGATGGAAGAAATGGATCCTTGGCGCTCGACCACGTACGTTGCCGGCAGCGATCGTGCCTGTGCTTGTTGGTGTTGCATGCGCAAGTGGTGCGCCAACCCCCGTCTGGTGGCGTGGAGTCTTGGCCGGCGTGGTCAGTTTGGCTCTACAAGTGGGTGTTAATTACGCCAATGATTATTCAGACGGCGTGAAGGGGACTGATGCAGTTCGTGTTGGTCCTTTACGTCTGGTTGGCTCTGGCGCGGCAACCGCCTCGCACGTTAAAAGAGCTGCGTTCATAATGTTTGGAATTGCAGCATGTGCCGGACTGGCGCTTGCCCTAATGACATCACTTTGGTTGGTGTTGGTTGGTGCCTTAGCGATCGTTGCAGCGTGGACCTACACAGGCGGACCGCGACCATACGGCTATGCAGGATGGGGTGAAGTATTTGTCTTTATCTTTTTCGGAGTAGTGGCAACTACTGGGTCTGAGTTTGTAGTTTCAGAAAAGTTCACATGGGCCGGAGTTGTAGCCAGCGTTGCTGTCGGATGTATTGCATGTTCGTTACTTGTGATCAACAATCTGCGAGATATCCCCGGTGATACCGTTGCCGGTAAGAACACCCTTGCGGTGAAACTAGGCGACGCGAACACTCGCAAGTTCTTCGCGCTGTTAGTTGTTCTCGCGGCGTTATCCATTTGCGCGACCGCAGTTTTGTTGAGTGCCTACGCGCTATTTGGTCTTGTGGGAATAGTTGTGCTTCGACCAGCGCTCGAAGCGCTCGCACGTGGCGCAAAAGGGAAAGATCTGATCATTGTTCTTGGCAATGTTGGTCGAGCGCAGTTGGTCCTGGGAATCACTTTCGGTGCAGGAATTGCACTTTCAATCGTTCCGTAGAACTATCGAGTCAAGTAGCTTGCCGACAACTGTCGGGTTTTCTAAATGAACGGTATGCCCGACATTTGGAACCACAGTTACATCGCCCGATTGAAGAAGTGGCTGCATGTCGTTCGCAATTGCAGTGAACTTCGCGTCCGTTTCGCCAACAATAAGATGAACCGGCATTGAAAGCTTGTGTAAGTGAGACCACTGAGATTCCTGGGTGCCTGTACCTGCAAAGCGCAATGAATCTGCAAGGCCCTTCGCGCTGTTTCTAAGCCGATTGTCTTTTTGGTTAGTGCTGTCGGTCAGTCCTGCGAAAATGGGAAGAGCCAACCACTCATCAACGAATGCATGTGTCCCAATCTTTTCAATTCGGTCAGCTAGTTCGTTGTCGCTATTGCGTCGTGCAATTCTTTCGGTCTCGGTTGCGAGTCCTGGAGTACCGCTAATGAGCACTAACTGAGAAACCAAGTGTGGGTGCAGTAAAGCTACGTGTAGAGCCATGCGTGCCCCCATTGAGTATCCGACGAGAATGCCAGGTTGCATCGCTATGGCGATGTCGTCTGCACATTGAGGAAGGGAACGAGCGCCGTTGTGATTAGTGCCATGACCAGGAGCATCTAGGCATAGTGGCGTAAAACCTGAATGCATTTCCTGCAAAACAGGAGACCATGATTCACGTGTCTGTGTGAATCCGTGAAGAAAGGTTACGAAGGGGGTGGTCAACGGGTCAACGCTCGCTCTAAGACATTGACAAACACGTCGACATCTTGCGCGCCGGGAATGAGAAAACGGTCGTCGATAACGAATGAAGGAACCGCAGTTATTTCGCGCATAGCTGCACCTTGTAGATCTTGCTCTACGGCATCAAAACCTTCGTCTGTGTCTAGCCAGGCTCGAATGGTTTCGCCATCTAGGCCAACTTCAGTTGCGCATTGAGCAACGACATCTGCATCGCCAACGTTGAGCCCATCGGAAAAGTACGCCCTCATGAGGCGCTCTTTGAAGATCGCTTGTGTGACAGCCCCGTGATGTTCAAGAACCCAGTGCAACGCACGGTGAGCCAGAATGGTGTTAGCCCGCAACGCGATATCCATCTTGAACTCAATATTGTCGGCGGCTGCGACATTGGTGACATGGTTCAAAATCTGTTCGGCTCGCTCACGCCCTCCAAACTTCTTGGCATAGCCCTCAACTACTGGAGTTGGTTGCCCAACTGGGGCTGAGGGATCCAGTTGGTATGCCTTGAAGACGACTTCAATAGGTTCGGTAATGCCCTTCTGTCTGAGGACTTCTATGGCGTTGTCAAACCGGCGCTTTCCTATGAAGCACCAAGGGCATACGACGTCGGACCAGATTTCTACACGCATAGGTGACACGATAGGTGACATGAGTTCTTATGGCGACACTGCAGCCACATTTAGCGCAACATTGGTCGATGAATGGGTGCGTCAAGGGGTGCGCCATGCAGTGGTTGCTCCCGGTAGCCGGAGCACTCCACTTGCAGTTGCCTTGGCGATGAACGATGCCATTGAGGTTCATATCTTTCATGATGAGCGCAGTGCTTCTTTTGCTGCCCTAGGAATTGGAACAGCATCTGGTGTTCCTGCCGTTCTGTTGTGCTCTTCTGGCACAGCAGGCACTCATTTTCATGCTGCAGTAGTTGAGGCTCATCAGAGCGATGTTCCCATGATTGTCTGTACGGCAGATCGTCCACCAGAGTTGCGAGACGTTGCAGCGGCGCAAACCATTGACCAGACGCATCTATTTGGATCTGCAGTTCGTTGGTTTCATGACCCTGGCGTGCCAACGCGTGATGCTGCAATGACCTGGCGATCACTAGCTGCCCGCACCGTGCAAGCAGCAGTAGGAATACATCCTGGTCCTGTTCATCTCAACCTTCCATTCCGTGAACCACTCACCGGCGATGTAGTCGACATGCCGCCACCTCGTGAAAAGAAATGGTCAGACGTCATTCACTTGGGAACATCTGAAAACCAAGATGTATCCGTCATTGTCTCTGCCATTAGTGGTCGCAGAGGCGTCATCGTTGCAGGTCGTGGGGCGAGCCGCGAGGTGCTGTCGTTGGCGCAGTCTCTTGGATGGCCAATCTTTGCAGATGCTGTGAGCGGAGTGCGGGAAAGCAACAGTGCGGTAATCATCGGCTTTGATGCAATTCTTCGTTCAGAAAAGTTTGCATCGACGCATATTCCTGAAGTTGTGTTGCGAATAGGCGCACCACCGGCATCGAAAGTTTTGGCTCAGTGGGTGTCGAAAATTGATTGTCCGGTTATTCAAGTTCGTTCATCGAGCATGGTGATTGATCCTGATCACAAGGTTCAATTCACACTCATTGGTGATGTTGACTCGGCGACTCGGACGCTCGCGTCTGTGGCAACTGCTTGCGATAAGTCTTGGCTGACAAGTTGGTCTAAAGCGGAAGTCGCTGCGCAACAAGTGATGTCGGATTGGATGTCTGAGAACTTCAGTGAACCATCGATAGCAAGAACTGTCACGTCGGCGATGACAGTCGGGTCCCATTTGGTTGTGTCGTCATCGATGCCGATTCGTGATGTTGAATGGTTTGGCACCACAACCTCTGGCGTTACTGTGCATTCAAACCGGGGAACTAACGGTATTGATGGGGTTGTTAGTACGGCGGTAGGTGTTTCATTAGCTACCAAGGCTCGTGTAACGCTTCTGATTGGAGACATTGCGTGTCTTCATGATTCCAATGGTTTGTGGGCTCTTAATCGTCGCGATGTGGACCTCACAATCGTTGTCACTAACAACGATGGTGGAAGTATCTTCTCATTCCTTCCTCAAGCCCAGATAGTCAGTAACTCACACTTCGAACTGTTGTATGGAACCCCTCACGGCGCATCTTTCGAACATTTAGCAGCCACCCATGGCATTGCCTTTGAACGTGTAACGACAGTGAGCGAACTAGCGGCCACATTGCAGCACGGCGGAACGCGTCTCATCGAAGTTCCGTGCGACCGTTTCTCCAATGTCTCTCAACACGAAGCGTTGCAGTCAGCAGTTGTCGCTGCTGTGGAAGCTACGGCCTGATAATTGCTGAAAGCATGGCCTGGAACTTGGCCTGTGTCTCTGCTAATTCCGCATACGGATCACTGTCTGCAACAATTCCACCGCCTGCGAATAGCCGGGCAGTTCGCTTGTCTGTTGACAATTCAGCACACCTGATAGTCACTGCGAATATTCCGTCACCACTGGCATCCATATAACCCACCGCACCTCCGTAGTATCCGCGATTAAGCCCTTCAGTCTTTTCTATAAACGCCAGGGCTTCAGTTGACGGATGACCACCTAACGCTGGTGTAGGGCAGAGAGCGCGCACGAGGGGAAACACATGCGATGGTGGCTCTGTCAGTGCGCCTTCAATTGCGGTGCCTAGGTGTTGAACATTTGCGACCGTAACCACAGATGGTTCTGCTTCCCAATCGAGATAGGAGCAGAAAGGCAACAAGGTGTCATGCACCATGTCAATAACGATTCTGTGTTCAATTTGGTTCTTGGTGCTAGCCACCAATTCTTCAGCTAGCCGAGTATCGGTTGTGTGGTCTCCAGTGCGTGGCGCTGTGCCAGCAAGCGGATGGCTCCTGACTGTTGACCCTTCTACGGATACCAATAGTTCTGGCGAGGCACCAATGATGTTGTTAACGCAGTACCTGTAGCTAGATCCAAAAGATGCGCGAAGACGAAGAAGAATCGAATGGACATCAATAGGGTCATCTGCGTGCACTTCGATGTCGCGTGCGATAACAGCTTTCTGAATTGATCCGGCTCGCACAGCATCTCGTGCTTGTACGACGGCATCGAGATAATGACCGACGGCAGTCTTAGGCGCAACGCGATAAGAGTTGCTGTTTGGACGCGGAGGCGGGGAAGTGATTGCTGAAGCAATTGCTCGCTGAAACTTCTCGTCCGTGAGGTCATCTTCTGATTCACCAATCATGGTGACTGTTGGATCTTGTCCGTCAGTTTTTCGAAAGATTATTCGGGGCAATATGAATTCGGCTGGTTGTGAGGGGGAGAACGGAACCAGTGCAAAGAGAACCGGGCCCCGATTCATCAGGCGTGAATCAGAAAGTCGACTGGGACTGAGAGAGGCAAGGAAGGACATTGCGTCTTTCTCAGAGACGCTCTGAATTGCTTCGCGTCCTGCAACCCCGATGCCATCGCGTACGAAAAGAAAACCATCGCCACGACACACTGTGTTTAGATCGAATTGTTCTGTCAGTGATGCAGATCGAAAAATCATGATTTGTTACGAGTGCCAACCATCAATTGAGTGAGGCCGCCAGACAATTGTGTGTGTACCGCGTCAGAGAAGCCGGCGCGCTGAAGTTGGGCTACCAGGACAGATCTATCGGGTAGGTACGCAATGCTGCGTGGCAGATATCGATACGCAGCGGCGTCGCTGAGCAACGCTCCGATGCGTGGCACAATCTTGCCGAAGTAAATGTTGTTACCAAAGCGAATGATGGGGTTATGAGGAACTCCAACATCGAGAAGTGCGATTCGACCACCAGGTCTGATCACTCGAGCGCATTCTGTGAAGAAGACTTCAAGGTCAACCAAGTTGCGAAGCGCAAAGCCACAAATGATTCCGTCAACAGAGTGAGATGGAATTGGAAGACGCAAGATGTCTGCTTGGGTGCGTGGCGCATTGCTTCGGTCGTTTGCCAACATGCCAAACGAAAGATCGATTGCGATTGGACGAAGTTGCGCACGACGCAAGTCGATGCATAGGTCTCCGGTGCCAGCTGCCAAATCGAGCACTGTCGAGTTCGGCGGTAGCGCCAGATCTCTCACTGCTCTTCTGCGCCACCGAGTGTCGAGGCGAAAAGTCATGATGCGATTGACAAGGTCATAACGCGGTGCAATGGCGTCGAACATCTTGCGAACCATCTGCGATTTGTCTTCGCCCTGGGGCAAAGAGGACGTATCCCATGAGGACGGTGTCTGAGGTTCTGATGGGTTCACAATGCAAGGCTAAGGGTGGCAGGGGATTCACCCAAGTACGACTCGCTGATTTTGGTCACGGCACAGCAGAATGGGCTTTCATCCGATCCACTGGGAGGACCCCTCATGATTGATTTCACCCTTGCCCCTGAACACGAAGAGATTCGTAATCGAGTTCGTGACTTTGTAGACAATGTCATTAAGCCAGCAATGGAGCCATTTGGTCATCGTGATGACATGGCGCCTGAAAAGCACAGCGAGTATGTGCGTGAGTTGATCAATCTTCGCAAGAAAGCTGTCGAGGCTGGACTGTGGCTGCCTCACATGCCAAAAGAATGGGGCGGTATGGGGCTCGGCCATGTGGCCTTGGCAATGGTGCAGGCTGAATCTGCCAAGACTCGCGTTGGACCATGGGTCTTCAACTGCTCGGCTCCGGACGAAGGCAACATGCACACTTTGCTTCATTGGGCAACAGATGAACAAAAAGAGAAGTACCTAAAGCCGCTTCTCAACGGTGTGTCCTCATCTTGTTTTGCAATGACAGAGCCTGAAGTTGCAGGATCTGATCCGACATTGATTCGTACAAACGCAATTAAAGACGGTGATGAATGGATCATCAATGGTCATAAGTGGTTCATCTCTGGTGCGCGTCGTGCAAAATTTGCAATCCTGATTGCTCGCACTGAGATGGATGTTCCGCCAGGTTCTCGCGGTGCAAATACAGCTTTCATCATCGACCTTCCCACTAAGGGATGGAACGATGTCCGTGAAATTGAAACGATGCATGGAGCAACTGGCCACTCTGAGATCGTGATTGAGGATCTTCGTGTACACGATTCCCAAATCCTTGGTGGACGAGGCAATGGTCACCGTCTTGGTCAGTATCGACTCGGACCTGCTCGTTTGGCTCACTGCATGCGCTGGGTGGCTCAAGCTGAAACAGCTCTCGACATGATGGTTGCAAGATCTCTCGAGCGTTATTCGCACGGATCTCTTCTTGCCGAGAAGCAGGGAATTCAATGGCTAATCGCAGACTCCGCTATGGAGATCTACCAGTGCAAATTGATGATTCTTCATGCTGCATCGAAGATTGATGCAGGCGAGGACTTCCGTCAGGAAGTTTCAATGTCAAAGCATTTTGTGGCTAACAGCCTGAACCGAATCATCGACAGAGCTATTCAGGTTCATGGTGCGCTCGGTTATTCAACTGATACTCCGCTTGCAGGCATGATGCAGAACGCACGTTGGGCCAGATTCGCAGACGGCGCAGATGAAATTCACCAGATGCGTATTGCTGAAATCACAATCAAGTCGTACACAGACACAGGTAGCACTCGTGGTGCTACAGGTAACTTGCCGCTCTAGTTAGCGGCTTCTATAGCTATCTGTTTTGCCCATCGGTAGTCGGCTTTGCCGGCTGGTGACCTAACAATCGTTTCTACAAACACGAATTGTTTCGGCAGTTTGAATCGGGCGATGTAATTCTGCGCGACTTCTAGTAGTGATGCCTCTGTGGTTGTGGCTCCAGCTTTGAGGCGTACAACCGCTACTACTTCGTTCCCCCAACGTTCGCTAGGGCGACCTGTAACAACACAGTCATACACATCAGGGTGAGCTTTAACTGCTGCCTCTACTTCTTCGGCAAAGATCTTTTCTCCACCGGAATTGATGGTGACGGAGTCACGACCATGAACTTCGATGAACATGTTCGCTGTGAGACGCGCTCTGTCTCCCGGCACGACGTATCGAATTCCGCCAACAATGGGGTACGTCTTCTTGGTCTTCGCTTCATCATTGAGGTAACCCAAAGCAAGGCGCCCGCTCTTAGCTAGCCATCCGAGTCCTTCGTGACCAGCTTGCAATTCACTGGTGAGGTCTTCAGAGAGAATGTGGTTCTGCGGAGCTAGCGGGAAACTTCCGGTAGTTGAACTATCACCGCTAGCTACTTGCGACAATTGCCCACCAGCTTCGGATGATCCGAGCCCGTCAACGAGGATGACTGATGGAAGATACTGGTGAAACTCAACCTTGAGGTGTGCTGACAGCGGTGCGCCACCAGACAGAATTGAAAGTAGCGAAGACAAATCACGTTTCGATGTGGCCAAGCCATCGAGCAGTGGTCGGGCAAAGGCATCACCAACAATCAGAAGAAATGTTGCTCGTTCTTTCTCTATCAGACCCCAAATGTCGTCAGCATCAAGTCTGTCTGGCTGAGATTGCACGATGATTGTGCCTCCCGTTAGCCACGTACGCATTGCTATCCAGTGACCTGCGCCATGCATAAAAGGAGGGCTAGGGAGTGCACGAAAGTTTCCTGTTGCTTCTGAAACAAATTCTTCGATAGTGCGAGCGGTCTTTGAACCTCCGAAGCACTCGACGACAGCATCTGCATTACGCCACAACACTCCCTTCGGCATGCCAGTTGTGCCGCCTGTGTACAGGATGTACAAATCATCGCCGTGGTATCCGGCCGCTGGTTTGTCCGTAGAAGAACGACTGAGTGCATCTTCGTACCAAACTGCACCTTCCATTAATGGATTGTCTGACGCATCAGGTACCTGCAGAATCACACGCAGGTTCGGCAGCCCTGAGATGATCTCTGCTAGCAAAGGTGCAAAGCGTGAGTGAATAACGCATGCAGCTGCGTTCGAGTCGGACAAAAGGTATTGCAACTCTTCAGCTACATAGCGGTAATTCACATTGAATGGCGCAACACGAGCCTTAAAAGCACCGAGCATGGTCTCCATGTATTCATTTCCGTTATGAAGATAAATGGCCACATGGTCTTGCCCAGATTCCCATCCGTTCAACTTGTTTCGTTCGGTGGTGCAACCGAGACCTTGTGAGGCGAAGTAGTTAGCTAACTGACGGGTTCGCTTCGTTACATCTGCCCAGCTGAGACGCTTGTCGCGAAAGATGAGGCATTCGTCGTCTGGTCGAGTGACTGCGATTGCTTCATGAATTTCAGCGATGCCTATGAGGGCTGGTGGGAATTGCGACATTGTTGAACGATAACCTCGTCACACAAGGAGGGACTATGTCGAACGAATCCCACACACCCATATTTGGAGTTTTCATTCCTCAAGGATGGAAGATGGAACTGGCCGGCATTACTGGCGCCGCTGAACAATGGAAGACCGCTGTCGACGTTGCTGTCCTTGCAGAGAATCTTGGCTATGACTCAATTTGGGTGTATGACCATTTCCACAATGTTCCAAAGCCTGCTCAAGAAGCTGTGTTTGAATGCTGGACCACCATTGCGGCGATGAGTCAGTTGACATCTCGCATTCGTCTCGGACAGATGGTCGGATGCAACAGCTATCGCAACCCCGGATTGCTCGCAAAAATTACTTCTACCGTCGATGTGATCTCTGGTGGGCGCCTTGACTGGGGTATCGGTGCTGGCTGGTATGAAAGTGAGTACAAGGGTTATGGATATGAGTTTGCCAAGCCTTCAGACCGCATTGGGATGTTGCGTGAGACTGTAGAAATTGTCAAGTCCATGTGGACCAATGCCGAGACCACGTATGACGGCAAGTACTACAAGATGTTGCGGGCCAACTGTGATCCGAAGCCACTGCAAAAGCCGAATCCTCCAGTGTGGATCGGAGGCGGTGGAGAACAGCTCACGCTCCGAGTGGTTGCTGAACATGCAGATGTTGCAAACTTCGGAAGTTCTGTAGACGAATTCATCAAGAAGCGTGCCATTTTGCAAAAGCATTGCACCGTTGTTGGCCGCGATGAAGACTCGATTCGCAAGACAATTTCTAGCGAAGTATTCATTCGTGAAACTGAAGAGGAAATCGTCAAGGCTGGAAGCTTGAATGTTTGGGGCAAGGATGCAACTGAATGGCGCAATGAGGCCTTGGTGGGCACGCCAGATCAGGTGAGCGAGAAGATTCAGAGATATCTCGATGCAGGTTGCACCGGTTTTATCCCATGGTGCTCTGACTACCCGTCTACGGAGACCTTGGAGTTGTTCGCTAAAAAGGTGATTCCCAACTTTCGTTGAGCCTTTCGCTTCCTAGAAGAAGTATTGAAAAATAACTTCTGCGATGCAAGAAGGCTTGGAAGCGCCTTTGCATTCAAATGTTGTCTCGAGTGTTACTCGAGCGCCTCCCGGGGTGTCATCAACTGCAAGCACCTTGAGACCGGCGCGTAGTTCTGCGCCTACGGGTACAGGGGATACGAAACGAACTTTGTTGGCTCCGTAGTTGACACCCATAGAGATTCCGCCGACCGAGAAGATCTGTGGAAGGAAAACTGGTCCGAGAGACAGGGTGAGATATCCATGGGCAATGGGGCCGCCGAATGGTCCAGCTTTTGCCTTCTCAACATCAACGTGGATCCACTGATGATCTCCGGTCGCCTCAGCGAATTGGTTAACTCGCTCTTGCGAGATGGTCATGTACTCGGAGTAGCCGAGATGTTCGCCGATAAGGCCCTTGAGGGCGTCGATGGATTCAATATGTCGTGGTGCCATGGTGAAAGTGTTGCACACGAACGGTGTGTCTGGCTTAACGGAGCCAGGTGCGTGCGTATGATCGGCTCATCGGGTGCAGAAGCAGTGCGACAAGTGCTGCTTCGAACATGAAGCTGACAAGATTTCCACCCGTTATGCGATTCGTCAACGAGATGGAGAACCCATAGTCCTCTTGGTATGCAGAAATTATGAATCGGGCCAACAAATGACTGAAGGAGGCTGCGATTCCTATGTACCAGCCAAGCAATTTTCCATTTGCCATCAGAAATCCGCTTCCAAACAAGCACAGGCACGAAACGAGACCGACTAGTCCGGTCATTGGACCAATAATTCGCAGGGCTCCGAACTCATTTGACTTGTCGAGAAAGCCCAGCGTTGAAAAAACAGCGTCTATGTAGAGCAGCCACGTTCCAATCGCAAGAGTCTGTGGGTGCATTCTGTCGAACCATTTACGGAAATCGAGCTGAGAAAAAGCGCGGGAGAACATATGCATAGTGTGTCAGGACGTGTCGTCAGATTCGGTGACCATAGGAACTACGCAGTCTGAGAATTGTGTTTGAAAATTCTTTTTTGCACCATGGGTCGTTTTTGTTACTACTCTGTAAGAGTGCGCAGCGGATTTGTAACCTTTGTTGGTCGACCCAACGTTGGCAAGTCGACGCTCGTAAACGCAATCTGCGGGGTCAAGATTTCGATTGTTTCCAATAAGCCGCAGACCACTCGAACTCGAATCCGTGGCATTCATCATGCGCCAGATTCACAAGTTGTGTTTGTTGACACTCCTGGTTTGCACAAACCCGTCACATTGCTCGGTGAAAAGGTGAATGCAACTGCGCTAGAGAGCGCAAAGGACGTAGACGTTGTTTGTCTTCTTGTAGATGCAACGAAGCCGTTTGGCCGTGGTGATCAGTGGGTAGCAGATCACATCGATATTGCAAATGCATTCGTGATTGTTAACAAGACCGATAAAGCAACGAGAGAACAAGTCATTGCACAACTGCATGCTGTCTCGTCTCTGGGTGCCGCCGAGTACTTTCCAGTTTCTGCACGAACTGGTGAGGGTGTACCCGAATTGCTTGCCGCACTAAAAGCATTGATGCCCGAAGGCCCTGCGTATTATCCGGAAGACATGGTGACGGATACCGAAGACGCACAATGGATTGCCGAATTGGTGCGTGAACAACTGCTTGCTGTGTTGAAAGATGAATTGCCGTATTCAGTTGCTACAAAAGTCACCGAATGGGAATGGCCACGTGTGCGTTGCGAGATCTACGTTGAGCGCGAAAGCCAAAAAGGCATGGTCATTGGGAAGGGCGGGGAACTGCTGAAACAAGTAGGTATTGCCGTCCGTGCTCAAATGCCTGAAGGTGCCTTCATAGAACTGCATGTTGTTGTCGATAAAGACTGGCAACAGCAAGCTGACCGACTGGAAAGATTCGGCTACTAGTAGGGGCTATTGCGCTGAAGTGATGTCGCGCAAGAACTGCTCAATTTCAGCGCGATCTCGTGTGCGGGTCATCGGCGGAAGAGCCGCGATAAGCGTTCTCCAATAACCGGCTGTTGCCAGGCGACGGTCAAGAACCGCTACAACACCTTTGTCTTCTGCAGTGCGAATCAGTCGACCAGCAGCTTGTGCAAGTGAAGTGGCTGCAATTGGTAAATCGATTTGGCCGAATGCAGTGTCGCGGCCGACTGCCTCGCGTCGAGCCTCAAGAAGTGGGTCGTCTGGACGTGGAAATGGAAGTTTGTCGAGAACTACAAGAGACAAAGTTCTTCCTGGAAGATCGATGCCTTGAAAAAAAGCCTGTGAAGCAAATATGCATGAACTTTCATCTGCCATGAACATTTCGATGAGTTTCTGTCTCGGATAATCGGCAGGGCTGAGGATGGGCACAGTAAGTCGTTCACGCATTGCGGCGGTGGCCGCGTACAACGCCTTGTTGCTTGTGAACAGCGCCAATGTGCGACCACCCGCTGCCGTAATCAGCGCTTCAAGTTCGTCGTGAACGAATTCGGTGAAGTTTGGAGCATTGCGATCGGGAAATGTGGGCGAGCAATACAGGCGCGAGTTGCGCTCGTAGTCAAACGGACTCTCAACCGACAGGATCTCTGTGCCTTCAAGTGGAAGCCCAACACGTTCGGGAAGAGAAGCAGGAATAGTGGCGCTAGTGAGCACTGCTGCAACGTTTCCCCACACTGAAACAGACATGACTTCGCCCACGTGAAGGGGACTGATGCGTAATTGCGGACGATCGGGAGACCCCTCAACGTAGGCAACGTAGCCCTGAATGGTGCCGAGTGCGAGGTCAAGTGCCTCTGCAAGTCGCGTTGCCTGAGTCTGTGCCCGGTAGCTCTTTTGTTGCGTTGACTCGTTGTCGGTTGTGATGCCGCGCAGTGCACCAAGGATGGTGTTGATTTCGATTCGGGCAAGTGCGAGTGGTTCCGTAACAGACGTGGGCATCGGATTGGATATTCGCTGACCGGACATTGGAGTCAGTGCCTGTGTGAGACGAATACCCTGAGTTTCCAAGGCGCTAGTGACGGTGGGGTCTGCAATGACTTTTCGTACTGCTGACGCTAGGGAAGTGAAACGACCAGAGCCCAGTTGTACTCCGACGGTGTCACTCATGACAGATTCCAATTGGTGCGCTTCATCAAAAATGACTACTTCATGTTCGGGAAGGAGCGAACCACCACTAGCAATATGCAGGCCATAAATATGAAGATTGACAACAATTACGTCTGCAGCAGCTGCAGCGTCGCGTGCTTTTTCGGCAAAGCAGTCGTGTCCAACAGGACATTTTTGTTTTCCGGGACATTCGTCACTGCTGACTGAGACTGCGATGCGAGCGCGTTCACTTGGAACCTTTGGTAGTTCCTCAAAGTCGCCGGTACGCGTTTTGCCTGCCCACTTGACGATGGATTCAATTTCGCGTTTTGTTGGTCCTGAAACCTCTTCGAATTCCAACTGCCCTGCGGTTTCACTGAGTTCGTTTATTCGTTGACGACAGACATAGTTGTTGCGTCCCTTGATTACAGCCCACGAAAAATCAATGCCGAGATGCTTTGAAAGCAGGGGAAGGTCATTGCGGTTCAGCTGATCTTGCAGCGCCTTCGTGGCGGTGGCAACAACGGTCTTCTTACCGTTGAGAAGAGCAGGAACGAGATACCCGAGAGACTTGCCGGTACCTGTTCCTGCTTGAACAATGATGGATCGGCCAGCGGCGAGTGTCTCAGCAATGGCATGTGCCATGTCAATCTGACCTTGTCGCTCTTCGGCGCCTTCGAAGGATGATGTGACGGTGCGTAGGGCTTCAATGGATGCATCGCCAGCAATGGAACGACTCATGAAGTGACGCCAGTGGCGTATGCAGCAAGAGCGAGATCGAGTTCGTCAGCATCGAAATCCGGCCATGTACGTTCAGTGAAGAACACCTTGCTCCCAGTGATCTGCCACAGCATGAAGTTTGAAATTCGTGATTCTCCTGATGTGCGTACCAGAAGATCAACTGACGGCATCGAAGGGTCATACAGATTTTCAGAGATGCTGTCGGCGTTAACGGTTCCGGCGGTCATAGCGCGTTTTGTTGCACGAACTAATTCAGC
>JNSL01000003.1_pt1 | contig 69240 bp, 64 predicted proteins | sample 210691 | NCBI WGS metagenome assembly JNSL01 (sample SAMN02808685, study PRJNA238866) | freshwater metagenome | biome: fresh water; feature: freshwater reservoir; material: water; isolation source: water column of the freshwater reservoir Embalse de Amadorio in Spain | place: Spain: Valencia ...
TCAGGTCTTCTCCACGGTGACGCTCGACGGCAAGCCCGTGGAGCTCACGCCGCAGCAACGCGCTCACGCCCTTGACTACGCGCAGAACTGGTACGTGCGCCACGTTGCCCTCGACTCGGGTCGCACATCAACGTGGAGTTCGGGAATTGGCGGCGCGCTCATGGTGGATGCCATCGCGCGCCCTACCGATGAACCGTTCCCGGCATCGGTGATTCTGCAGGGCGAGTACGGCGTGACTGGAATCAGTTCATCGTCGCCCGTCATTCTGGGCGCTCAGGGACTAGTAAAAGTCATTGAAATTCCCTTGACTAGTGACGAAAGCACGCAGTTCGTTGAGGCCGCCGACAAGATCGATGAGCTGACCCGCGTAATCGAAGGAAAGTGACCATGGCCGACGCCGCGCTCATCTCAACGATCGCGGGTTGAGTAGTCGCGCAAGCGACGGATCGAAACCCGGTCTCGATTAGGCCTGCGGCCAACTCGACCATCAAGAACAATTTCACGGCATGACAGAAACCTAAGGAGAAATACATGGCCAACGCACACGACACCATCGCCGCTCACTACGCCGCCGCCGCGGCCGGCGACGTCCCCAACATGTTCAAGGACTTTGCCGACGACATCGTCTGGAAAGAATCTGACGGCGGCGCCTACGCGGGCACCTTCCACGGCATGGCCGAAGTGGGAGCGAACATCTTTGGTCGCATCACCGAAGAGTGGGAGAACTTTGGCGCCATTCCCGACTACTTTCTTGCCGATGAGACCACCGGTAAGGTTGCCGCGGTGTGCACCTACGTGGGCACTTACCGCGCGACGGGAAAGCCTCAGAACGTGCGCGTGGTGCACCTGTGGACCGTCAAGGACGGCAAGGTTGTAGCCTTCGAACAGATCTGCGACACCGCTGAGCAGTTCAAGTCGATGAGCTAGGCGGCAATCATGACGCGTCTCACCATCGATCAGGCCCGGGCAAACTTTGCGAGCGGGCATCAGGAATACTCTGCGTCTGTGCGCGAAGCCGCGCGGAACGACAAGCACGGCATCTTCTGGTTTGTGTCGGATGTCGAGGGGGAACGCACCGGCCCTCTCGCCGGCATTCCGTTTGGCGTAAAAGATAACGTGGCCGTGGCCGACATGCCCATGACGTGTGGCACACCGGCTTTCCGTGGCTACGTGCCGGCCGCCGAGGGCGCCATGATCGCGAGTGTGCGTGCGGCCGGCGCCGACTGTGTTGGCAAAGTGGGGCTTCATGAGTTGGGCTTTGGCACCACGAGCAACAACGGCATGATGGGTCCGGTTCGCAACCCCAACGATCCCACTCGCGTGCCGGGCGGTTCGAGCGGTGGTTCTGCCGCGGCCGTAGCCGCCGGACTCCTCGCGTTCGCCATCGGTAACGACACGGGCGGTTCGATGCGCATCCCGGGCGCATACTGCGGCGTTGTGGGAATGCGACCCACCACAGACCGCTACCCGCTCGGCGGCGCCATTGTGCTGTCCAATTCGCGGGACACCTGTGGCGTCTTTGCCAACTCGGTTGCGGATGTCGCCCTGGTTGACGGCATCATTACCGGGCAGACCGACATGCCGAGCATTGATATCTCCGAACTGCGCCTGGGCGTTCCACGCAAGGATTTCTGGGAGAAGCTACAGCCCGAGGTGGCGGCCGCGTGCGAAGCGGCGCTTGCCCGGTTAGCGGCGGCTGGCGCGACGCTCATCGACACCGAGGTAACCATCAACGGTGTGGGTGTTCACGAGCTGGCCGAAAAGGGCGCGTTCCCCATGGTGGCTTACGAGACGCTGGTGAACATGCCCACATTCATCGCCGGCCTGCCCGAGCCGTTCCACTCGCTTACGGTGGCCGAGGTGGCAGATCAGGCAGCATCGCCCGATGTGCACGGCATCCTGCAGCACATGGTGAGCGAGCCCATTCCCCGCGACGTCTACGAGCAGACCGTCCAGATGCGTCACGACATGCTCAAGGCCTATGCCGACGCCCTCACGCGAGACAACCTGCACGCTCTGGTGTATCCGACGGTTCCCATGGTGGCGCCAGAGATCGGCCAGGCCACCGTTGTTCTCGATGGCGAGGAGTGGCCGGTTTTCCAGGCCAGCATTCGCAACACGGATCCGGGTTCGATGGCGGGCCAGCCGGCCATCTCCGTACCCGTGCCCGTTCCCGCGGGCGCTCTGCCCGTCGGTCTGGGCATTGAGTGTGCGGTGGATGCCGACCGTCTCATGCTGGGTGTGGCCGCAGCGATCGAGGCGGCTCTGGCCAACTGATTTCGACAGGCTCAATCAGCGGCAGGACAAGCTCAATCGGCGGCTGGGCAGGCTCAATCGGCGGCTGGGCAGGCTCAATCAGCGGCAGGACAAGCTCAATCAGCGGCGATTTGCTCGCTGAGCCTGTCGAAGCGGCGAACCTGTCAACCGCCAGCTAGCGGCTGAATACCTGCTCGCCTGCGAACCACGTTTGCATTACGGTGACGTCGGCGAGGTCCGTGACCGGAATCTGCCACGGGTTGCGGTCGAGCACAATGAAGTCGGCCGACTTACCCACCTCGAGCGACCCGGTGATGTCGCCTAAGCCCATCGCCTTCGACGACGCGGTTGTGTACACCGCGATGGCTTCGTCGAGCGTGAGCGCCTGCTCCACCCACAGAGTGCCGGGGAACTGACCCGACGGATCTGCGCGGGTCACCAAACCTTCAATGCCCAGCCACGGGTTGGGCAGTGGGATGACGGGCCAGTCCGAGCCGCCAATGACCACGCCACCGGCGTCGAGAATCGAACGGTTGGGATGCATGCGGCTGGCTCGCTCGGGGCCGATAACACTCTTGATGGCTTCGTAGATCACACCGGGGAACCACAGCGTGGGGGAGATCTCTGCGGTGACCTGCAGACGCGCCATTCGCGGAATGTCGTCGACGGCAACAAACTGGCCGTGCGCGATGTGCAGGGGAGTGGAGTGCCCTGCGGCGCGCACTTTCTCGGCGGCATCGAGAACGTGCCGAACCGAGCCGTCACCCGTGCAGTGCACCTTGGCTCCGAGGCCCGCCTCAGCGGCGCGCAGCAACCAGTCGGTCAGTTCCTCCACCGGCATGGCGATTTCGCCGTGGTGGTGTGCGCCGTGAGATTCGGTGGGCAGATACGGCTCGAGGTAGCAGGCCGTGAGGGTGGGCGGAATTCCGTCGAGAAAGATCTTGATGAAATCGGGACGGTGATGTTCGGTGCGGAACGGTTCGCCACTCCACACCAGGCCGTCGCCAATGGGGTCCGCATCAAAGATCATGTTGTTGGCCATGAGGCACGACACAACCCACGACTTGAGGCGTCCTTCGTCTTCGAGCTGCTTGAACGCGACGAGAAGATCCATGCTCACGCCGGCATCCATAAAAGAGGTAACGCCGTAGGAGTGCAAAATCTGCATGCCGCGCTCGCTGGTGTCGGCCCACAGTTGAGCCGTCATGGGGTTGAGCTCGTTCATCACTTTCTCAACAATCAGCCCCGCCGTTTCAAACAGCAGGCCGCTGGGTTCGTTGGTTCCCGCAATCCGCACGATGGTGCCATCCACGGGATCGGGGGTCTCTGCCGTGATTCCCGCCAGTTTGAGCGCACGCGAGTTGGCCCACTTGTTGTGGTGGCTGTCGTCGACGAGCAGCACCGGCCGGCCGGCAGCGGCTTCGTCGATGCGCGCCTTGGCGTCGGCCTCGCTGAGCTCGGCGATGAGCGTGCTGCCCCAAGAACCGCCGACCACCCAGGCGCCCTCGGGCAGTTCGAGCGCATAGGCGCGAATCATCTCCACAATCTGGTCGAGCGATGCCGTGGGCAGAAACTCAATCTCCATGAGGTCGGCCTTGCCCGCAATCTGATGGTGATTGTGGGCATCATGCAGGCCCGGCATCACGGTGGCCCCATTCATATCGACCACGCGGGTGTCGGGTCCGTGGAACGCGTCGTGCAACGACTCGACGGAACCCACACCAACAACCTTGCCGTCTCGAACGGCGAGAGCGCTGGCTTCGGGCGCGCTCGGATCAAGAGTGGCGATGTGCGCGTTGAGAATGATCAGATCTGCGTGTGACATGGATGCTCCGGTGGGGTGGGTCTACGCACTCACGGGCGTGCGCGTCGTGAACGAAGAGGGTGCCGTGGTCACCACAGCGAGGGGTCGAGGTCGGCGGGGTACTCGGCCTTGGAAAGCTTCTTTCCGTGAGCGCCAAACGTGAACATCACCGGAGCTGTTCCCGATTCGTCGAGACCAAAGAGTGCACCGTGTGAGCGCAGGTTTTCGGGATCGCGGTGATCGGCAATTGTCACGGCGGCGCAGGGAATGACTTTTTCGCGCCACGCGAAGACGTAGAAGCCGGGGCGCACTTCGTAGGTGGTTTGTTCGTCGGTGTCGGCGAGGGTTTTCTCGGGACCGGCCACGCAGTGCCAGGTGTACCAGTGCTCCGAGAGGTACACGTGCTCGTAGGCGTGCACGTCGGAGTAGCGCCACCAGGCGCGGTATCCCACGAGGTTGTTTGATGGCGTGGGGAGTTTGCCGGGTGACGCGTGACCCTCAATCGTGAACGGCACGAACTGCTGAGTCACCCGCACGGGAAGTTGACCGTCGGGGCCGATGAGGGTGAGCACCGAGAGTCCGGTTCCTGCGGCAAAGTCGATGAACAGCGACACCGCCTCATGCGGGCGTTGTTCGGGAGTGAACTGGACGTAAAACAAATCGTCGGCCACTTCGACGGCCTCATATGCGGCTGAGGCCTGCCCGAAGCCTGCCCCTCCGGCAACAGTCGACTCGATGCGACCCTCGGCAAACGCGTACGTTACGCGTGCATCGTGCCCGTGCATGTCGGCGGTGAAGGTCTTGCCGTCGAGCGCCGAACTGTGCGGCGCGCGAAAAGCATCGAACCCCGGGGCCAGCCCGTCGAGTGGCAACCAGAGGTCGGTGTCGTTGGGGGTCTCAGACATCAGTGTCCTTTCGGTGAAACGTTCATGACCTATCGTGTCAGTTCTGGGCTTGCGCCTGAACTGTTTTGGTGGATTTTTCAGCTAGTGAGCGTGATTACACGTGCATTCATCGGTGCCGCACTTCCCCGAGCCGCAGCACGCGCACGCGGCGTTATTGCCGTCGGGCAGATCGAGGGCGGGATTGATGTCGAAGAATCCGTGCGGCTTGAACAGGAACCCGGAGTAGTCAACGGGCATCACGGGCCAGTCCTCGGTGCGCGGAATGTGCGTGGGGCCAAACTGATGCCACAGAACGATGTCCTCGTTGCGAATGGAATCTCCACCGGCAATGTACTCGGGCAAGCCGGCTCCACCCGCGTGCTGGTTGGGGTACATGCCAGCTGGCCACAGCTCGTTGGGTTCGTACTTGCTCACCCACAGGTGCTGGGTGGCAAAGGCCGCTCGTTTGGCCACCGAGGATTCCGGCTGGGCCATCAGTATCGGGTAGCCCTGGGGAATCAACTGATAGCGGGTGGGCGCCCCGGTGTAGTTCTTGCGATGCCCGCTCGCCACATGCCACGTGCGGAACGCCGCACTGTTTGCCAGGCGACTGCACTCCTTCTCGAGGGTGGTCTCAGAGTACGTGAACGCGTTACCGTGCGGGTTTTCGGGGCCCATCGGTACGCCCCTCACCTCAACCTCTTCGACCGAATTGTCGAGTCCGTCGATGGCCACGTCGAGTCGGGCCGAGAAAATGTGCTGGTGCACGGGGGCGAAGAGTCCAGGGGCAATCTCGCTGGCGTGCGGATCACGGCTGCCGGGAACGCCAGCACCGTTGAAAACGATGCCCGTGGCTTTGGCCTCCACCTGAATCGTGCCGTCGAGATACAGGTACCAGAAGAAGCCGTAGTCGTAGTTGCCGACGGTGGCGAAGTAAGAGATCACAAAGCGGCGAGACCGGCGCGAGTCGGCAGTGCCGTCGAGGTCGGTGTGCTTCCAGAGCACGCCGAAGTCTTCCTCGTGCATGCACACCGCCTGCCCCACCACCATCGGGTGGCCGTGGTCGTCGGCCGCGATGCCGTCAAAGTAGTGAATCACGCCGAGGCAGTCGCAGCCGAGCGCGAGCGGATTGGAGTTTTTTCCGAGCAGGTACTCGCCCGCATCGAAGTAGCTGATCCAAAAGCGGTTAATGCTCTTGTCGCCGTAGGGCACCACCATCTCGGGAACGGAGGCGCGGTAGAGCACCGAGCGCTCCTCGCCCTTGTCGGTGAACGTTACCTGGTTGAGCACCAGACCCTCGCGCGAATTGAATGAGACGCGGAACTTCCAGTTCTCCCACTCGACGAGCGAGCCGTTGACCGAGAAGCTCGGGCCGTCGGGCTGGGTGATCTCGATCGGACGCAGGGACTCGCGTGCCGGGCCGACTGTCCCCACGTCGTAGTTGCCCGAGCCGGTGGGCGTGGGCACATCGCCCTCGTCTTGCACGCGCACGACCTCGCCCTTGGTGAGGTCGATGGTAACGAGCAGTCCTTCAACCGGATGCGCCCACGGCGAATCGGTGGGATTGTTGCGCAAGAAGGTGAGCGAGCGAATCATGCGTCGCCCGATCTCGTCTTCAACGCCAAAGTACCCCGGAGCCAGGGGGGCGCAGAAGATGTCGTCAACGTTGGTAATGCCGCGCCGCGCCACGGCCGCCAGCCACTCGGGATGCGCCTTGACGAGCGCTTCAACGCGCTCGTACTCTTCAAAGAGGTAGGGCGGCTGACCGTAGGGGTGTTCGTCACTCTTGACCTTGGTTTGCGACACGATTTTTTCGTCGGTCACCGACACCACAACCTCGTGCGAGATGCCGGTGGCCGTGTCCAGGAGCACGTAAAGGATGCTGCGGTCGAACGGCTTGCCCGGCTTCCAGGCCATGGTGGCCTTCTTATCGGGCTCAACGGGAAGGACGGCAGGAAAGCGCACGGTGTCGGTGATCAAACCGGCAGCGTCAATGATGCTTCGACCGAGAGAAATCTCGGCCTCGGTGAGCGGGTCGAGCGGATGCGCCACCTCGGTGATGCGCGTCACGCGCTTGCCGTGGCGGTGAGTGGCGTCGGCCATGGTTGCTCCTTCGGTTCCCGTTCAGAAAAATGCACGCACAAAAAGCATAAGCGGGCGTTACTCATTATCTAAGCACTTGCTTAGTCATGCGGGCAACGGGGAAATCACGCAAGAATGGTGCAGGACAAAGGAGCCACAGTGGACCTCAACCTCACCGGCAGGCGCGTCATCATTACCGGCGGCAGCTCGGGCATCGGCCGAGCAACCGCGGTGGCGTTTGCCGCCGAGGGTGCGCGTGTGGGCATTGTGAGCAGAGATGTCGACGGCATGACGCGCACGTGTGAACTCGCTGCCGAGCAGGGCTTCGATCTGGTCACCGCCACCGCCGATGTGACGGACGCCGAAGCACTCGAGAGCGCCTTCGCGAGTTTGGCTCAGCAGTTGGGCGGGCTCGATTCCCTCGTTCACTGTGCGGCCATTTCTGGTCCGGTCGGTCGAACCCTGGCAGACGTTTCGGTCGATGAAATTCGCCAGACCATCGACATCAATGTGGTGGGGGCATTTCTCGTGGCGAGAACTGCCCAACCCCTGCTGGCTCGCGCAACGCTTCCCACGTTCGTCCTGATTGGCAGTGACTCTGCCTTCGTGGCCTCACCCGACATGGTTGTCTACAACGCTTCCAAGGCGGCGATTGTGCACATGGCCCGATCGCTCGCCGTGGAGTGGGAGTCGGCGGGCATTCGTGTGAACACCGTGAGCCCGTCGATTGTTGATACCCCCATGTCTCGCGCCGACCTCGGCATTGGCGACGAAGGATTCGCGAGCGTTGACTTTCCGGTGCTGAGCGCCGACGACGTGGCACGCGGCGTGCTCTATTTGTCGTCGAGCGCATCCCGCGGCGTAAACGGCCACTCGCTGTTGATGGACTTTGGCTACAGCGCCCGTTCGTCGTTTCCGGCCTAAGTCATCACGTCGTCCCACAGTTGCCCCATGGCACTGTTGACTGTGGCGGGGTCCACGCCAGCCAGCCGCTGCAGAACGAGGCCATCCAGTGCAGCGAACGCGTAGCGCGCACGATCCTCAGAGAAGGCATCGCCCAGCGCCCGTCGCAGGGCCGCGGACAGAGTCGTGACATAGTCGTCGTAGAGTTTGGCCACTCGACCCGCGATCTCGGGTTGCCGTCTCGCGGCGAGAACCATCTCGTAGACAAAGATCTCCCGGTCGGAGTTTGCCTCGAGCATGGCGCCCATGGCGCTGATAAAGCCGTCTCGGCTGTCGGGGAAATCTTGGAGGTGAGAGATGTCGATTGACTCATGCACGGCATGGTCGAACGCGGCCTCGATGAGAGCGTCGCGACCGCCAAAGTAGTGCGCGATGAGCGAGTTATTGACGCCGGCCGTTTCGGCAACGGCCCGGAAGGTCAGCCCACGAAGTCCCTGTGAGGCCACGACCGAAATGGTGGCACGAATGAGAGCGTCGCGGCCCGAGCCATCGCCCGGGCCGCGCTTCGTGGTCTTTTGCGCCATAGGCACAGTCTTGCCGAATTATGCCTCGGTGTGCAGGTTGAGCATTCCCGCGTCGACGATGATGGTGCCACCGTCAACCACGAGAACCGAACCGTTGACATACGACGCTTCGTCGCTCATGAGCCAGGCAATCGGCTTGGCCTGCTCCTCGGGCGAAGAGGCGCGACCCTGCGGAACGAACTTCAACAGATCGGCGAAGATGGCCTCGACGGTCGTGTTCTTGGTGTGGGCCGCCTCCTCGAACTCCTGATGTGCCATCTCGGTGAGGATCCAGCCGGGACACACCACGTTGGCGCGAATACCCTCTTTGGCGTAGTCATAGGCGATGTTCTGAATCAGCGTGGCGAACGCGGCCTTCGTCGCCGCATAGGCGGCCATGCCGTAGCCACTGCGCAGCGCGGCGATGGAACTCACCCCCACGATGTTGCCTTTGGTCTTGACCAGCTCGGGCAGACCGTACTTTGCGAGCAAGAAGTTGGCAGTGAGGTTGGTGTCCACCGTGGCCTGCCAGTCGGCAAGCGGCATGTCGGTGACCTTGCCGTTGAGCACAATTCCCGCGTTGAGAACGAGGTTGTCGATTTTTCCGTGAGCCGCGACGGCAGCGTCAATGAGACCCTTGGCTCCCTTTTCGTTGGAAAGGTCGCCGACCACAACGGTCGCGCCGGTTTCTGCGGCGACCGCCTCGAGCGGATCCTTGCGGCGACCGGCGATGACCACCTTGTGTCCGCGTTCGGTGAGCAGACGGGCGAGAGCGGCACCGACTCCGGTGCCACCTCCCGTGATGACAGTGACAAGTGCTGACATTTTCTTCTCCTTATTAATGGTGTTCGCGGGGACGGGTTTGAGACGCTGGTGCCGGCTAGCTGCCGGTGGCGTACGTTGCGGTGACTCCACCGTCGACGGCATACACGGAACCCGTGACGAAGCTGGCATCATCGCTCAACAGGAAGCGCACGACGTTGGCCACCTCACCGGGCTCACCGAGACGACCGATGGGTGCTGAACTGCCGGCGGTCTTGGCGGCCTCGTTCTTCTCCATGTCGGGAAGCAGGGTGCCGGCGATGTCTTGGAACATACGCGTGTTAATGAACCCCGGGGCTACGGCATTGACCCGGATACCGCTGGCGGCCTCTTCGGTGGATGCCGTGCGCACGATTCCCGCCACACCGTGTTTTGCCGCGTTGTAAGCAACGGTCAGGGGCAGGCCGAGCGACGACGCAATTGAGCCCGTGCACACGACTGATCCCGACTTCTGCTTGCGCATCACGGGGAGCACGTAGCGCAGCCCGAGGAAGACGCCGTGCAGGTTGACACTAATGACCTTGCTCCAGTCGGCGAAGCTCACTTCGGCGGTGGGGGACAGCACACCCTCGATACCGGCGTTGTTAAAGAAGCCGTCGATTGTGCCGAATGCACTGGCGGCCTGATCCACGTAGTTCTTGACATCTTTCTCACTCGTCACATCGGCGATAACCACGATGGACTTCACGCCCAGCTTGTCGACGGCATCCTTGGTGGAGGCCACGAGCTTCTCGTCGCGGTCAACGAGCACCAGGTTGGCACCGGACTCGGCGAGCTTGAGACACGTGGCGCGGCCGATACCGCCTCCCGCTCCCGTGACGATCACGTTCTTTCCAGTCATTTCGATGGGCATGTGTTTCTCTTTCGTTAGGGGGTGAGCGAGGTGTTGCTAGTGGGTGAGAGTAAAGCCGCGATAGTTGTCGTTCGCGACTTCCAGAAGTTCGGCTTCATAGGGGGCAACGCCGCCCATGTAGACCACGTTGACGCGAGCTTTGCCTTCAACATTCGCGCCCACATACCAGGAGTTGGCAAAGCGCATCAGTGTGGAGTCGGAGACGGCGTTCACGTGATCGGTCCATTCCTGCTCCGCGGCCGCAGTCGGCTCGAAGGTGGACACGCCCTCCGCTTCGAGCATCTTCAACATGTTTGCAATCCATTCAATGTGAATCTCGATGGAGAGCACCACGTTGCTCAACGGAGCGGGGCAACCCGGGCCGGCGACCACAAAGGTGTTGGGGAATCCGGCAACCGAAAGTCCCATGTATGACGCCGGCGCTTCTTTCCACTTCTTCGAGAGCGAGACTCCGTCGCGCCCCCGAACGTCGATGCGCGACAGGGCTCCGGTCACACCGTCGAAGCCCGTGGCCAAAATAATCATGTCCACCTCGTACTCGCCGGCGGCAGTTCGGAATCCGGTGGGCGTGATGGCGAGAAGCTCTTCGTCGCGCAGGTCGACCAGCGTCACGTTGTCACGGTTGTACGTCTCGTAGTAGTCGGTGTCGATGCACAGCCGCCGCGTGGTGATGAAGTGGTCGGGCATAAGCTTCTCGGCAAGCGCGGGGTCTGCAATGCGCGCGCGAATCTTCTCCCGCGCGAACGACGCGGTGAAATTGTTGGCCTCTTCACTGGCGATCGTGTCGACAACGGCGCTGGCGAAGCGCATGGGCGAACCGTAGTTGTAGTTGCGCTCCAATTCGGCACGCGCGAGATCCGGACCCATCACCTCGAAGGGCTCACCACGGGTTTCGGTAACGCAGCCGAGCATCTGCTTTCGGGCTTCGGCGCGGTACTCCCTATAGCGCGACTTGACGTCGGCCACGCGCTCTGGCGAGAGTGAGGCGTTGTGCGCGGGGAGAGAGAAGCTCGGGGTGCGCTGCAAAACAAAGAGGTGCTCGGCGGTTTCCGCAACGATGGGGATTACCTGTATGCCCGTTGACCCCGTGCCCAAGACCGCTACCCGCTTTCCCGCAAAGCTCACGGGCTCATGCGGCCAGGTGGCCGGGTTGAGTAGCTCGCCCTCAAACGAGTCCATGCCCGGGATGTTGGGAATCTTGGGAATGGAGAGCATGCCGGTTCCCCATACGACGTACTTGGTGTCGATGGTGCCCGCTGTGGTGTGGACCGACCAGCGCTGTCGTGCTTCGTTCCACGTGGCGCCCGTGACTTCGGTGTCGAATTGAAAGTCTTTGGTGATGTCCAATTTCTTCGCGACGAATTCGAGATAGGCGAGGATGTCGGGTTGGGCGGGAAACTTCTCGGTCCACACCCACTCCTGCTGGATCTCTTCATTGAAGGAGTAGGAGTAGTCGAGGCTCTCGACGTCGCAACGAAGGCCGGGATAACGATTCCAGTACCAGGTGCCGCCCACGCCGCTGCCGCGTTCGACGCCAATCACTCTGAGACCGAGCTCGTGGGCCTTATGAACCATGTAGATGCCGGCAAAGCCGGCTCCCACAACAACGATGTCCGTTGTGTCGGTTTGTGCGGTGGTCACGTCAATACCTTTCGCCAATGAAAGAGGTGTGCTCGATAGTTGCATAAATCTGTGAGATTTTCTTGGTCGAAGGCGCATCCAAACTGTGTATGGGCGCAGTGCTCGGTCCGATGACTTTACTCGGCACGAAAAATCGCGTTGACTGGATTGGATAAAGCTTTCGACTCACTCCAAGGAGATCCCCATGAAGACCACTGCCGCCGTTGCGTTTGAGAAAGAACAACCTCTCGTCATGACCGAGCTCGACCTCGACGACCCACGCCCCGGTGAGGTGCGCATCAAGATGGTCGCCAGTGGTGTGTGCCACACCGACGCCATCGTGCGAGACCAGTGGTACCCCACTCCGCTTCCCGCAGTTCTTGGCCACGAGGGTGCCGGAATCGTGGATGCCGTGGGTGAGGGCGTCACCAAGGTTTCGGTGGGCGACCACGTGCTCCTGAGCTTCGCCCACTGCGGCGAGTGCGCCAACTGCTCGTCGGGCAAGCCCGGCTACTGTGTCAATTTCTTTGGCGACAACTTTGGCGGCCGCCGTGCGGACGGATCATCCTCACTGTCGCACGAGGGCACTCAGATATCGTCACACTTCTTTGGCCAGAGCTCGTTTTCGCAGTTTGCCAACGTGCCTCTCAACTCGGTCGTCAAGGTGCCCAAGTCGGCGCCCCTCGAGATTCTGGCCCCACTCGGTTGCGGAATTCAGACCGGCGCCGGCGCCGTGCTCAACTCTCTGGCCCCCGAGGCCGGCACCTCCATCGCCATTTTCGGTGCGGGTGCCGTGGGCCTTTCGGGCCTCCTGGCTGCGGTGATTGCCAACTGCACAACCATCATTGCGATTGACGTGCACGATAGCCGCCTCGCCTTGGCCACAGAGCTGGGCGCAACGCACACCATCAACGCCGCCAAGGTCAACGTCATTGACGAGGTCCAGAAGATCACGGGTGGCGGGGTCAACTACGCTCTCGAAACCACGGGAGTGGCTCAGGTCTTTACCGACATGACGTTTTGCCTCGGTGTTAAGGGTCACGCTGTTGTGGTGGGAGCCGCAGCCATGGGCACCAACGCCAACTTCGACATCGGGTCGCTGTTGCCGCTGGGTATCTCGGTCACCTTCGTGGTGGAGGGCGACTCGGTTCCCTCGAAGTTCGTGCCGCAGCTCGTCGACCTCTACGAGCGGGGGCTCTTCCCGTTCGATCGCCTGCTGAAGTCATACCCCTTCTCCGAGATCAACACGGCGTTTGATGATTCGGCTTCGGGCGTGACGCTCAAGCCCGTGGTGATCTTCTAGCAGCTCCCTGCGTGCGCCTGCAGCGTGATGCGGCGCCGGCGCATTTTGATTCCCATGCAATTCGGATCCGATGCGATTCGCGCTGTTGTGGCGTATCCTTGGAGAAGCACAGAAGATATCTGAAACCGTATACGATATTGCTGTAACGAGAAGTGGGGTGGCACGTTCATGACATCGAAGGCACACGTTGACGGAGTCGCGCAGACGATCTCCGTAACGGACTTTGCCTCGTGGCGTGCACTCGTGTCCCAGTCGTTCGTTCCGCTCAACGTGACCGCGCGATCGACGGGTAGCTTCGCAGCCCGACTGCGGTCGCGGTCCTTAGGCGACGTCTTCGTGAGTGAGGTGGGCGCAAACCCGCACAGCGTGGAGCGCACGCCCGATCTCATTGCCGCGGGAAACGCACCTTTTTTCAAGTTGTCACTGCAGTTAGCCGGAACGGCACTTCTTATGCAAGACGGGCGAGAGGCGGTTCTGTCTCCTGGGGACATGGCTATTTACGACACTCAGCGTCCCTACACCCTCACGTTTGACGATGATTTTCGCACTCTCGTGCTCATGTTTCCGCAGACGGTTATTGATTTGCCGCCCGATGCCGTGGCGCAGATTACGGCTCACCGAATCGAGGGTGACGAGGGCATTGCTCGCGTGGTTGCTCCTTTTCTCGCACACCTCACCGACAACATGGAGCGCCTCACGAGCCACAGCGGCCTTCGCCTGGCCCACAACACTGTCGATTTGGTCACCACCATGTTGCACAGCGAGCTCGACACCCATGTGAGCGGGCACAGCACCAGCCACCGAGCAGCACTCATTCACGACATCCGCGCCTACATAGATGACAACCTCGCCAATCCCGGATTGAGCCCCGCGTCTATTGCCGCCGCCAACTTTATTTCGACGCGCCACCTGCACGGTGTCTTCAAGGATCAGGGTGTGACCGTTTCGGCCTGGATTCGCTCGCGACGTCTGGAGCACTGTCGACGCGATCTAGCTGATGCCATCTTTGCCGATCGCCCGGTTTCTGCGATTGCTGCCCGCTGGGGTTTCACGGACGCATCGCACTTCTCTCGTCTTTTTCGAGGAACGTTTGGTGAGCCTCCCACCGAGTTTCGCGAACGCGTGCTGGGCTCGGAAAACCTACTCGTTATCAAATCGTAATTTCGTTGAATTTCTCAACCAAGTAGCTAAGAATCCTTGAAAAATCAAGGGTTTTTCTTTCGTGCGCTGTGAGTCATGGGCATTTCCGAAACGAACAACATTTGGAGTAGACAGCCCCCGTGCGGTTGACTCAGAATAGGTGGCGAGGGCATTCGCCTTCCTTTGCAACTGCAGTGTGGCAGTTTGTCTGATTTGTCTGACAGACCCTCACTTCATGCGCCGAGGCAGATCGGACGCTCTCTCTCACCGACTCGGTAGGACTTCTACCGAGACTCTGGATAAGGTCACAGCAATGTGACTGAAACTAACCGAGAGGCAATATCAATGCGTATTTCCAAGAAAGTGCTAGCAGTAGCAGCCGTCGCCGGCGCCACTGCACTGGCTCTTGCTGGATGTTCGGCTGGCGGAAGTAGCGGCCCTGCAACTGGCGATCCCATCGTTGTGGCTGCTAACTCCAGCCTGACCTTCTTCCCTGAGGCACCTCAGGCAGTGCAGGCCGTCTTTGACGAGTTCAACGCTGCTGGTGGCCTCGACGGTCGTCCCATCGAGTACCTCGTGTGTGACGACAAGGTAGACCCTGCTGCTTCGGCACAGTGCCAGAAGGACGCCCTGTCCGCTGGTGCCGTAGCCATGGTTGGTTCTTCCTCACTCCTCGACTGCGTTGTCAACTGGAAGACGTGGATCGACAACGACCTGGTCTCGCTCCAGGGAACGGGTGTTGACCCTTACTGCTTCGGTACGGCTAACGTGGCTCCGGCCAACACTGGTCCGTTCTTCGACGCACAGGCAACAATTCAGCAGGCTGCCAACGATGGCCACACGGCCCTCTGTACTCTGGTGACCTCGGCTGACCCTGCAACCAAGGATGCCTACACCGTCATGCGCTCTAACTGGGAAGCTTTCTCGGGTCAGACCATGGCTGGCTGGGACGACTCAGTTGGATACGGTGCGGACTACACGGCTAACGTGAACGCTCTGCTCGGAAACAACTGTGACGCAATGGTGTTCCTGAGTGTGGGACCTGACGTTCTCGGTATGATCAACGCCCTGACGCAGGCTGGTAGCTCGCTGCCCGTTTACGTTCAGACCTCGTGCTACTACCCCGAGTTCGCTGCTGCTGTTGCTTCGTACGCTGGACCCGTTTCCAGCGCTGCTGAGTTCGCACCCCTCGAAGAGGACGTGAACGCAGACTTCCGTGCGCTCATGGACTCCGCTGGAGTTGCACAGTCGTCGTTCGCACAGGGTGGTTACCTTGCTGCGCAGGACTTCCTCGCGATTCTCGCATCCGTTGAGGGTGAGATCACCGCGGCTTCTGTTACGGCAGCAGCCAAGGCTCAGACTGAAGCAAACGCCAACCCGATGCGCGGTAACCCGTGGATCTTCGGTCCTGGCGAAGCTCACCAGGCCAACGCTTCGGCTTGGGAAGTTCTCGTTGAGCCCGGTTCCGGCGTGTGGGCCTCGATTGGCCCCTGGTACGGCGCTGAGGAGATCGGCTTCACGCCCATCCCCGTGGTTCAGTAGTTCCTAAGGCTTAGGCCTGAGCGTGGGAGGTCTCCTCTGGGGGCCTCCCACGTTCAACACAGAACCATGCTTTACAAGCTAGAGTTTCATCGTTAGTCCGTCACGTATTCGAGGAGGAATCGTGCTTTCGTCCGCAATAGCAGGCATCGGCCCGGGAGGCTACTACGCCGCGGTTGCCGTTTTGCTTATTCTCATGGCCCAACTCACGCGAACCGTGAACTTTAGCCAGGTAGCCGTGGGCATGATTGGCGCCTATTTCAGTGTCGGACTCGCCGCGGGGCAGTTCCAAACCAGCATTAAGCTCCCGTTCAAACTTCCCATGATCGTTGCGGTAATTCTCGGCATCCTCATTGCCGGATTGGTCTCAGCCCTGATTGGCTGGATTATCGCGCAGTGGCTGCCAGAAGCCTCCTCCACCGCTCGTTCCGCCGTCACTGTTGCGGGACTTCTTTTGCTCATTGCCGTCGCCTACATCCTCTTTGGTTCGCGACCACAGCCGTTCAGGCCGATCATCTTTGGTCCGCTTATCGAGTTGCCGGGCAACATCATCATTACAAAAATTGCCCTCTTCAGTCTTGGTGTAGCGATTGCGGTTGCCTTACTGGCCAAGTTGCTCCTCTCGCGCACCATGCTGGGTGTGCGCCTGCGCGCTATCGCCGACCGTCAGACTGCCGCCGAGCTCTTGGGCGTCAACGTGAAGCTCATGAACGTGTCGGTCTGGTTTTTTACCGGCCTCATTTCGGGACTCTTGGTGGTTTTTATCGCCCCCACACAGAGTTCAGATATTTTCACGCTGTCAATGATTGTCGTTCCCGGAGCTGCTGCCGCCTTGATTGGTGCGTTTAGGAACATCTGGGCGGGCTTGATCGGCGGCGTTGCCTTGGGCATCGTTCAGGGCTTCTTCGCGAGCCTGCCCGATCTCACGTACCTGCGAGACTGGGTGCCCATTGTTGTCATCGTCGTGTTCCTGCTGTGGAACCAGCGCAAGGAGGTTTGGGATGTCGCGCGCTAGTCGTATTCTCTTGCAAGGCCCGGCATGGATGCCGTGGGCTATCGCCGGTGGAGCAGTTGTGGTTGGGCTCATCCTGAGCTTCGCTCTGCCCGACCAAAAGACCATCAACATCTTTACGTCGATCCTCATTGCCAGCGTCTCCCTCATGGGGCTCGGCGTGGTGACGGGTTCGGCTGGAATGATCGCCTTGTGTCAGCTCACCTTTGCTGCCGTGGGTGCCTGGGTTGTTGAATGGCTCTACGTGAACGGAGTGTTCGAGTTCCTGGGCCCGGTGCGGTTCGTGGCGCTCGTTATCGTCGGTGGCTTAGTGGCTGCCGTTGCCGGCTTCATCGTGGGACTCCCCGCCCTTCGCCTGCGCGGGGTTAACCTCGCCGTTTTGACGCTGGGTGTTGCCGCGGCCGTGGACCTGACGCTCAACAAGCTGGGATTCCCCGCGTTTGTGGCTGGCGTTCGAATCGACCGTCCCTTCGACCTCGGCATCTCGTCCGTCGCCAGCGACCGAGGATATGTGATCTTTGTCGTGGTGGCTGTTGCGCTCGTCGCCGTGATGATCATCTTCTTGCAGCGCAGCAACTGGGGCGCATCCTGGAAGGCAGTTGCGTTCTCAGAGCGCGGGACGGCCTCTGCGGGAACCAACGTTCGCACGGCAAAGCTCTCGGCGTTTGCCGTGAGCGCCTTTGTGGGTGGTATCGCGGGCGGTCTCCTCGACGGTCAGATTATTCAAGCGAACGCCCAAACCTTCACCACAATCAACTCGCTCGGCATTTACGTGCTGAGTGTGGTGGCGGGTTCGTATCTCATTGACATGGCGCTGTTTGGCGGCCTGCTCTTCGTTCTCATCCCCGAGCTCCTCAAGATCTTCAAGATTGATCAGCAGTGGGGCAACGTGATTTTCGGAATCTTGGGTATTCAGGCAATCACGTCGGGAACAAACCTCGGCCAGGGAATTCGAAACTCCATTTATGCCAAGCGTCGAGCCAAAGAACCACTGGTAGCCTCGCACCTCGCCGACCTCAAGGAATCCGGCAAGACGGCAATTCCCAAGGGCAACGGTAAGACTGTCCTTTCGGTCAAGAACCTGAACGTGGAATTTGGCGCTGTCAAGGCCCTCAACGACGTCACGCTTTCTGTTGAGCAAGGAACAATCGTGGGTCTGATCGGCCCCAACGGTGCAGGAAAGTCGACGTTTGTTGACGCCCTGACCGGGTTCCTGCCGCAGCACACGGGTGAGGTTTTCCTTCTCGATGAGAAGCTCGATAACGAGTCGCCCAGCAAGATTGCTCGTCAAGGATTGCGACGCACGTATCAGCAAGACCGCGTTCCCGACACTCTGACGGTTGGTGCGTACCTGCGCTTTGTGTCGCGAGGAAAGTCAACCAACGCGGAAATCGCCGACACTCTGGAGTTCTTCGGTTGCCCGCCGCCCATGACTCCTCTGCGCATGGTCGACGTGGGAACTCGACGTCTCATTGAAGTCGCGGCAAACGTGGCAGCGAAGCCCTTGGTGTTGATGCTCGACGAACCCGCAGCCGGCCTGTCTCACGACGAGCACCTGCTGTTCGCCGATCGTCTTCGCCAGGTGCCCAGCCGCTTTGGCGTAACCATTCTGATCATCGAGCACGACCTTGACCTCGTTCGCAGCGTGTGCACCAGCATCACGGTGCTGAACTTTGGTGAAGTGCTGGCATCCGGCTCTCAGGAGAAGGTGCTGAAGGACCCCGCAGTTTTGAAGGCCTACATGGGCGAAACGGAGATGCTATGACTCTCGTACTGAACGATGTAACTGTGAGCCGCGGTGTCGGTCCGGTAATCTCGCACGTGAGCCTGGAGGTAAAGCCGGGCGATATCGTGGCGTTGGTCGGACCAAACGGTGCTGGCAAAACCAGCCTCCTGGAGTCGCTGTCGGGCGTTATTCGTCCCAGCGCAGGTTCGATTGTCATGAATGACCTGGACATTACGAAGATCTCTCGCCGCCGCCGCTCAACGGCTGGCCTCCAGCACGTCGAACAGGGCCGAATGATTTTCCCGTCCCTCACGGTGCGTGAGAATCTCCGTCTCACGGCAAAGACCAAGGCAGACATCGACGAGTCGTTGGCTCTTTTCCCGGAGCTCGAAAAGCGCATCAACAACCCGACTGTCCTGCTTTCCGGTGGAGAGCAGCAGATGGTGGTTTTGGCTCGCGCCTTCGCGGCCAAGCCCAAGTACCTGTTGCTTGATGAGATGTCGCTCGGTCTGGCTCCCGTGGTGTTCATGAGGCTCCTGCCGGTTATTCAGCAGATCGCCAAGCAGGGCGTGGGAGTGCTCCTCGTTGAGCAGTTTGCTCATCTCGCACTCAAGATTGCGTCTGATGCCATGGTGATTACCAGCGGCAAGGTTTCGTATCACGGCACGCCCAAGAAGCTCCTGAGTGATGAGGATCTCTTGCGCAAGTCGTACATGGGCTAGTCGCAGCGCGACATCTGTCAGAAAAAGCGCGTAGAGCCTAGGTGCTCGGAAAAACTGCGGGGCGCTCAGCCTTTAGGATGTGATGAGTGTCGCCCTCACGAGGACGTCACAATTCATGTTTTTCAGGAAAAGACAGGCGGTTGGCGATGATCTCGGAGAAAGATCTGCTCGCGCAGGTTCCCACGCAGCTTTACATAAATGGTTCATGGGTAGATGCCACGGGTGGCAAGACCATCCCCGTCACCGACCCGGCAACCGGTGAGGTGCTCGCGAACATCGCCGACGCTCAGCCCGAAGACGGTATCCGCTGCCTCGATGCGGCCGTAGCAGCACAAGATGGCTGGGCGCAGACCGCGCCGCGCGTTCGGGGTGAACTCCTGCGCAAAGCCTTCGAGCGCGTGCAGGAACTCAAGGAAGAGTTTGCCCTGTTGATGACCATCGAAATGGGCAAGCCGCTGGCCGAGGCCATCGGCGAGGTCAACTACGCCTCCGAGTTCCTCCGGTGGTTTTCAGAAGAGGCCGTGCGCATTACGGGTCGCTACAGCATCAATCCGGAGAACACGGGTCGCAATATCGTCTCGTATCTGCCGGTAGGCCCCTGCTTCCTCATTACCCCCTGGAACTTTCCGCTGGCCATGGCCACGCGCAAGATTGGCCCGGCACTGGCAGCCGGTAACACCGTGGTGATCAAGCCCGCCACGCTCACACCGCTCACCACGCTGTACTTCGTCAAGATTCTCGAAGAGGTGGGCGTGCCCAAGGGTGTGGTCAACGTGTTCACCACGAGCACGTCGTCGGCGCTGTCCACGCCGCTCATCGCTGATCCGCGACTGCGCAAGGTGTCGTTCACGGGTTCGACGCCTGTTGGCGTGACCCTCATGAAGCAGGCGGCCGAGAATGTGCTGCGCACCTCCATGGAACTCGGTGGCAACGCCCCGTTCATTGTGTTTGACGATGCCGATCTCGACAAGGCGGTGGAAGGCGCGCTTGCGGCCAAGTTCCGCAACATTGGTCAGGCGTGCACCGCAGCCAACCGCTTCATCGTGCACGAGTCTGTGGCCGAGGAGTTCGCGGCCAAGGTGACTGAGCGGGTCAAGACGTTCACCATTGGTCGTGGCACGGTGGATGGCGTGACCATCGGTCCGCTCATCGACGACAAGGCAGTGGCCAAAGCTGACGAACTGGTGAAAGACGCCGTTGCTCACGGTGCCACCGTCACTACGGGTGGTAAGAAAATCGACGGTCCGGGGTCGTTCTACGAGCCCACCGTCGTCACCGGCGTCACCAAGGGAAGCAAAATCCTCACCGAGGAAATCTTTGGCCCGGTTCTCTCCATCACCACGTTTACCGACGAGAACGAGGCCATCGATATCGCCAACAGCACCGAATACGGTCTCGCCGGTTATGTCTTCACGCAGGATTTGGCTCGCGGTCAGCGCCTCATCGAGCGCCTTCAGACGGCCATGATGGGCCTCAACGTTGGTGTGATGTCGAACGCGTCGGCACCGTTCGGTGGCGTGAAGCAGTCGGGACTGGGTCGTGAGGGTGGCGCCGAGGGAATCCTCGAGTACCTCTCGGTCAAGTACACGATGACGCCCAACCCGTTTGCGTGATGTTGCACGCGGGCCTGGTTGTTAGCATCGGTACGTGACCGAAAACAGCTCACCGCCTGACATCCTCTTTCGCACGCGCAAGTGGGTGCGCCCCGAAGACCTGAATGCCAACGGCACCCTCTTTGGCGGCAGCCTGCTCAAATGGATCGACGAAGAGGCCACGATTTACGCCATCGTTCAGATGGGTAATCGTCGTGTGGTGACCAAGATTATGTCGGAGATCAACTTCGTGGCGTCCGCGCAGGAGGGCGACATCATCGAGATGGGCCTCACGGCCACCGATTTCGGCACGTCGTCGCTCACCATGCGCGCTGAGGTGCGCAACATGATCACGCGCAACAGCATCCTCACAGTGGATCGCATCGTCTTTGTGAACCTCGGCGAAGACGGTCGCCCCGCGCCGCACGGGTACACCGAAGTTACGTTTGAGCGGGACCGCTTTCCCGGCGCTTAACTCCTCACGCCTCACGCCTAGCGTGTTACGAGGTCGCAAGAGATTCGGCACAATCGCAACCCAGTCAGGGGAAAACCCGCCGCGTCAGGCATAATGAAACGGTGAGCACATTTTCGTCGAGCGAGTCGTCACTCCCGACGCCACTCCCGACGTCACGGCCGAGGGGTCGGCCCAAGCGGTCGGAATACCCGGTGCCCGTGCGCGATTTGCTCCTCGAGGCCACAATAAAACTCATTGCGCAGGATGGCCCGACAGATGTGAGTGCGCGTGTGGTGTGCGATTCCATCGGGGTCAAGTTTGCGTCGGTGAACTACAACTTCGAGTCATGGAACGGGCTCATTGCCCAGGCTGCGTCGATTGTTTACGTGGACTACGTCACGGGGCTCAGTGAGGCCGTACGACAGGCACCGCGAAATCCCGAAGACCGTTTTCGGGCGTTTGTGGCCGCCCAAATGGACTGGGCGCGCAAAATGCCCGGCTGGGGGGCAATCTTCAACTACCCGTTCTCGGCACGCATTGCCTCACGAATTCTGCAAGAGAAGTTTGGCCACCTGACCCGACCGCACTTTGAGCTCAACGTGGCGCGTCTGGCACAACTCATCGTGGACATTCGGGAGGGGAGTGTGTCGGAGTTTGACTTCGATGTGACCAACTACCCCCGTGAAGAGTTGCTGGCCGACCGGCTAGCCATCGCGCGATCAACTATGGCGGGCTGGACAACGTTAGGCATGATGGTCTGGGTGGGGCGCGGACCCACACTTGAGTCGCAGATTCCCGAGATTCTGGCCACGCAAGAGGGAATCTTCGCGTTCTCGATTGAAGAACTGATTATCGCCATCCGCGCCGATAAGGGCCGCACTCTCTAGTCGCACTCGACACGCTACCGATCCAGTTGGCAAATAACAGAACGTTCCTTTACAATTTTCTTTATAAAATGTTAAACCTTAACATTAATTACTCTTCAGAGAAGGAACCTGAATAATGAAGAAATCGTTGCTTGCCTCACTCGGCGTTGCCGGAATGGGTCTTGGCTCGTTGTTGGCTGTCAGCGCGGTAGTGCCCGCGAGCGCCGTCGCAACGTTGCCCGCGACCGATCACATCTACGCCTACGACTGCTCGGATGGTGCGTCCGACTTCCAGCTTCTTGAACTGGCCGCTGATGGAACGGCCACGGCAATTGGCACGGGAATGGGAACGACAACCGGTGACTGCCCGGTCCAGCCGGCATGGGACTGGATCACCAAGAAGGGCTACTTCGCTTTCGAGGGCAAGCTCTATTCCACCGATGTGAGCACAGGAGTGACGACGGAAGTTGCGTCGTTGAGTGGCGCGGTTGCTGGCAATCTTCTCTTCAGCCCTGGGCTTGCGATTGCGCCCGACGGCGCGGCATGGGCTCAAGCCTCTGGCTGGGTAGGAACAATTAACCTGTCGTCGGGTGTCGTCACCGATATTTCGGGATCGGTAAACCGCGACCAAGGTGCCTACTACATCGCCCCGCTCGCCTACAACGCAGTCGATTCGACCCTCTACGCGATCAACGCCGACAATACATCGGACGATTCGCCCCCCTTCCCCAACCAGCTGTCGGTGATGTCGCAGACAACGGGCGCCATCACACTCGGAGCCGGAGTTACTCTCCCGGCCTATCAGGACGGTTCAATTGATAGCCTCTCGGCCATGGCTTTTGACTCGAGTGGGCAGGGTTGGATGCTGCGCACGAATTCGCCCGAGACCCAACTCGTGAGCCTGAACCCGACCACGGGTGCCACGGTTGACCAGGGTGGCGTGATGGAGGGTGCCGATAACATCGTTTCCTACGCGATCTTCATTTCCTCGCCAACACCCGCGCTGCCCGACACCGGCGCGGAGTCGAGCCTCAACGTGGGTGCGATTGCTGCCCTCGGTGCCGCTCTGCTGGCAGCAGGCTCGATTGCGTTTGTGATTGCGCGACGTCGCACGGCCTAGAGCCCACAAAGTAGCGTGGGGCCCGGCACAAATGTGCTGGGCCCCACGTCGTTAACGCCCCGCGTCACGAAGTTCGCGCCCGGCTTACGCCTTGCTCCTCAGGCCACTAGACGAGCAGCTGGTGCTTGGCCAGATCGCGGTAGAGCGGTGTGGACTTCACGAGCTCAGAGTGGGTGCCGATGCCCACGACCTTGCCGTTCTCGAGCACAATGATTTGGTCGCAGTCCACCACGGTGGAGAGGCGGTGCGCAATGATGAGCAGCGTGCGGTCGATCGAGACCCGGTCGATGGCCTCGCGCATCATCTGTTCGTTGGCGCCGTCGAGGCTCGACGTTGACTCGTCGAGCAACAGGATGGGCGGAGCCGCGAGTAGCGCGCGGGCGATGGCCAGGCGCTGACGCTCACCACCGGACAGCATGATGCCCTCCTCGCCCACCGCGGCGTTGATGCCGTCACGACTGCGCTTGACGATGTTGCTGAGGTTGACCTCTTTGAGCACCGCGCGACACTCGTCGTCGGTGGCATCCGGCTTGGCGATGCGCAGGTTGTCGGCCAGCGAGCCGGCCAGAACGGGGGCATCCTGCTCCACATAGCCAATCTGGCTCCGCAGATCTTCCCGGGTGAGCTCGCGAATATCTACCGAGCCGAGCTTGATCACGCCCGATGACGGATCGTAGAACCGCTCGATCAGGTTGAGCATGGTGGACTTGCCCGAGCCGCTGGGACCCACGAGAGCTGTGCGCTGACCGTGGGGGAGCGTGAACGAGACACCGGAGAGGATGACGGGGGCGACCTGAGGTGCCTCGGCGGGCGTTTCGATACGTTCGCTGCGCGAACTACCGGGCGGGCGGGTTGCGTCGCTGCGCGAACTACCGGGCGGGCGGGTCGCGTCGCTGCCCGAACGAGCAGCTTCCTTTCGCTCGGCGCGTGCGACGGCTTCGGCAACGTCATCAATCTCGGTCTGCTCGTCGTCGGTGACAACGGGCAGGGGGTACGAGAAAGACACCTTCTGAAACGTGAGTGCGTTCTTGGACTTCTTGAGCAGTGTGCCCGCCTCGGCGCTTTTGCTGTGCAGCGGGGCAATATCGCGGTCGTTCTCGCCCTCGCTGGGCAAGACGATGATCTCCTGGATGCGACCCAGAGCACCGAGTGCCGCATTCACCGAGCTGATGGCACCGAAGGCCTGGCCCAACGGCATGATCATGAGGAACAGGAACAGGATGAACGAGACCAGAGACGCCACGGTGATGGCGCCGTCGGCAACGCGGTAGCCACCCACGCCGAGCACGGTAAGGAAAGCGACCTGCATGGCGATACCGGCCACGGGCACCACGAGGGCCGAGATCTTGGCAACCCGGATCCCCATCTGCCAGGCACCCACGGCAGCCACATCCACCTCGGCCACCTCGCGGTCGGTGGCGTTTGCCGCACGCACCGTGCGCACCGAGCTGATGGCGCGTTCCACGGCGGCGGCGAGCTCGCCGACCTTGGCCTGCGCCTTGCGGCTGGCCACGCGAATCCGACGCGACAGCACGGTCACGACAGTGACCGCGATAATCACCACGATGAGTGTCAACCCCAGCAGGATCGGGTCAATGATGATCATGGCAATGAGTGCGCCAACGAACGTGAGTGATCCGCCGATAGCCTCAACGAGTCCCTGCGTCAGCACGGCGCGAAGAAGCGTGGTGTCGCTACCGACACGCGAGACGAGGTCTCCCGTGCGGCGGGTATCGAACTCGGCAATGGGGAGTCGCAACATACGCGACACGAGCTGACGACGCGACGACAGAACCACACCCTCACCCGTGCGCTGCAGCAGGTAGTGCTGGAACCCCGAGATGAGAGCCGAGGCGACGACCAAACCCACGAGGGCCCACACCAACAGTCCTAAGGTGTCGCCTTCGGTAACGCGGGTAATCACCTGGCTCACCAGCAGGGGCTGACCGAGCGTTGCGGCAGCGCCGACAATGCTGAGAATCACTACGACCACGAGCACCCTGCGGTGTTCGAGCAGATACGGAAAGAGGTTGCTGAACTTTGCCCGCGGGCCGCCCTTGGGCGCGTTGACGCGCGACCCGCGACCGCCGCCCCGGCCCATGCCCATACTCATCGGCGCCGACCTACCAAGCGACAGCGATGATGACGTTGGCCAGCGTCAAACCACCGATGAGCCACAGCACCCACGACGGAGCCGGCACGCGCTTGCGGTAAACGAGAACAAAAACAGTGATGACAATGAGGACAACGAGCTTGACGCCGATCTTTGCGTTGTCGACCTCTCCGCCCTCAACGAGTCCGGCGGAGTAGATACCCACCAGCGCCAGACCGGTGACCAGTTGGGTGAGCGCACCCTCCAGCATCACGCGCATCACGACACCCTTGCCCTGGGCGATGGCCTTCAACTGAACGAGGAAACCACCGAGGAGCAGTGCGAGACCAATGAAGTGAAGGATAACGAGGATGGTTGCGACGATAGTCATGGCCTCAGCCTACTTCGCTCAGAGTGAGCGAATGGTGACAGCGGCCTGGACGGCAGCGGTAGCAGCCTCGTCGCCCTTATCTTCGTGTGACCCGGGGAGTCCCGCACGGTCGAGCCCCTGCTGTTCGTCATCAAGGGTCAGCACGCCAAAGCCCACGGGCTTACCCGTGTCGAGTGCCACGCGAAGAAGGCCACTCGTGGCCGCATCCGCAACAAACTCAAAGTGTGGAGTTCCTCCGCGAATGATCACACCGAGGGCAACAACAGCGTCGGCACCGGCGTTGAGCGCGGCCTGGCACACGAGCGGTAACTCGAACGACCCGGCGCAGCGCACCAGTGTGTGCGTGGCACCCATGGTGTTCAGCGCGCGCTCCGCTCCCGTGATGAGCCCGTTGCTAATCTGCTCGTGCCAGAGCCCGGCAACAATTGTCACGTTGAGGCCGGTGCCGTCCACGGCTACCTGAGGCGATCCTTCTCCACTCATTTTGACGTCACTTTCTTTTCGGGGATTTCATTAATCTGGGCAGTTCCACCGGGAAGCTGGTGGCCCATGCGGTCGCGTTTCACGTCGAGGTAGTCGGTGTTGTAGGCGCCGAGCCCGACGACGAGAGGTTCGTAGCCCTCGATGGCGATGCCGTACGCCTCGAGCTGACGACCCTTCTCAGGGTTGTTGCTCATGAGTCTCACCGACTCAATCCCGAGGTCGTCGAGCATGCGGGCGGCGGCAACATAGTCGCGCGCGTCGGCGGGAAAGCCCAGCGCCAAGTTGGCATCCAACGTGTCGAGGCCCGACTCCTGAAGCTTGTAGGCCTTGAACTTGTTGACGAGTCCGATGCCGCGTCCCTCGTGACCGCGCATGTAGAGCACCACACCGCCCTCGCGCACGATCATGCGCAGTGCTTCGTCGAGCTGGGGACCACACTCGCACTTGAGCGATCCGAGCGCCTCGCCCGTGAGGCACTCCGAGTGCACGCGCACAAGAGTGCCGTGTGATGTGGGTGAGCCGGAGACAATCGCTACGTGGTCGGTACCCGTGGTGTGGTCGTGGTACCCGCGCATGGTGAGCAGTCCGAACTCAGTGGGAACATCGGTCTCCACGACAAATTCCACCCGATTGCGGTCAAGATCTCGAGGCGCGGGAAGCGCGTCGGGGTGTTCGTCGAGGTAGTCGATTATGGCGGCCACCGTGGTCACGGCAACTCCCTCACGCTCGCCCATCTTAAGTAGCTCGGGCATGCGCATCATGTCGCCATCTTCTCCCACGATTTCGGCAATGACGCCCACCGGTTCGAGGCCCGCGAGAATGAGCAGGTCGATGGTGGCTTCGGTGTGACCGCCGCGTTCGCGCACGCCACCGTCGACAGCCCGAAGCGGCAGGATGTGCCCGGGGCGAATCAGATCGAGCGAGCTCGACGCGGGGTCGGCAAGCGTGCGCAGAGTGAGTGCGCGATCGCTTGCGCTGATGCCCGTGGTCACGCCGTGCGCCGCGTCCACGGTGACGGTGTAGGCCGTCGTGCGAGCGTCCTGACTGCGCTCCACCATGATGGGGAGGTCAAGCCGATCGGCGATGTCGCGCGGCATCGGCGCGCAGAGCAGACCGGATGAGTGGCGCACAATCCACGCAATCCACTCTTTGGTCGCAAACTGAGCGGCCATGATCACGTCGCCCTCGTTCTCGCGACCCTCGTCGTCGGCAACGATGACAGGCTTGCCCGCGCGGAGCTCGTCGAGCACCTGGGGGAGGGGGGTGAGACTCATGAGGGGTCTCCCTTCTGATCAATTCCAAAGGCGAGCATGCGCGCCACGTGTCGAGCCACAATGTCAGTCTCGATGTTTACCACGTCGCCGGGTGTGCGATCGCCGAGTGTGGTGGCGGTGAGTGTTTCGGGAATGAGTGACACTTCGAACCACTGCTCCTTCTCGGCCGGTGAGCTGATGGTGCTCACGGTGAGGGAGACACCGTCGACGGTAACCGAACCCTTGTCCACGAGTAGCGGAGCGAGCTCGTCGCTGAGAGCAAAGCGCACCACGCGCCAGTCGCCACTTTGGCGAACGTCGAGCACGGTGGCGGTGCCGTCCACGTGTCCCTGCACGATGTGCCCGCCGAGACGCGTGCCAGCGTGGGCCGCCCGCTCGAGGTTAATGGCACGGCCGGCCGCAACCCCCTCGAGAGCGCTCACGCGCAGGGTCTGTCCCATCACGTCAGCGGTAAACGTGTCGGCGGTCTGCTCAATCACAGTGAGGCACACACCACTGCAGCAGATGGAATCTCCGTGTTCCGCGTCACTGAGCACCTTGGTGGCCTTGATGGTGAGGCGCACGCCGTCGTCGGTGGGGGTGACGGCAACAACCTCACCCTTTTCCTCGATGAGTCCCGTGAACATTAGGCGTCCTTTCGTGGGGTTGCTTCGATCAGCAGGTCGCGACCAATGTGTGTCACGCTCTGAATGTCGATGTCGATGCGCTCGGCAAGCGTCGAGATGCCGAGATCGCCGAGAGCGAGGCGGGGCCCGCCCAGCACAAGCGGCGAAACAAAGATGTAGAACCGGTCTACGGCACCTGCGGCGATGAAGGCGCTGGCAAGCGTGGGCCCGCCCTCAACGTAGAGCGAACGGATGTTGCGCTCGTGCAGTGTGGCCAGGCCTTGGGCGATGTCGCGGTTCCCCAGAACAATGGGGGTCTGGGGGTGACTGAAGATGGTGGCGCCCGGATCAATGGCGCGCTCGCCGAAGATCACCGGAATGGGCTGGCGATCGTGCAGTCCGCCGGCCTCGGTGCGTGCGGTGAGCGACGGGTTGTCGTCGAGCACGGTACCCGTGCCCACGGCAATGGCATCTGCCGCCGCACGCTGCTCGTGCACGAGCTCGCGTGCGAGGGTGCCCGAGATCCACTGGCTCGTGCCGTCGGCAGCTGCCGCCCGGCCATCCAGCGTCATAGCCCACTTGACGGTGACGTGTGGTCGGCCCAGGCGGGCCGCGGTGAGCCACGAGTGCTGATGCACGTTTACGGCATCCTCGAGAACGCCCCCAATGACCTCGATGCCGGCGTCACGAAGGCGGGTTGCCCCGCCGGACGACGCATGCCCGGGATCTGTTGCGGCGTAAACCAAACGAGAAATTCCCGCGTCAATGACCGCGAGAGCACAGGGCCCGGTTCGTCCGGTGTGATTGCAGGGTTCGAGAGTGACCACGAGCGTGCCTCCACGAGCCTGCTCGGGCGTGACCTGAGAGAGTGCGTCAATCTCGGCGTGCGGAGTTCCGGCACCGCGGTGCCAGCCCTCGGCAATAACGTCCCCGGCGGCGTTAAGCAAGATGGCGCCCACCTGAGGATTCGCGTCGCGACCGGGACCGTTCTCCGACAGTTCGATGGCACGACGCATCAGGCCCTCGAGGGCCTCGGCCCCGAGGGGGGACGTCGACTGGTTGTGTGCCATCTGCCGTTTCCGTTTCGCGTTTGTGGATTCTTGTCGCGACGTACTCCGGGTCAACGGCTGAACACCACAGGTGCACAGCACATCTTTCACAGGCGAACCTGTGACGCGCTACCTACCATCCGGACTTTAACCGTCGGTCCTGGAATTCCACCAGCTCGGCCTGTGAGAAGTCATCCCGAGTGGATGTTTCTCAAGGTTCGCGGACTTTTACCGCCGGCTCAGATTTTCACTGACCCCGGAGCGCGTTGCTCTAAGTGAGAACCAGTGTAGCCCGAGATTCATTCCCTGGGAATGCAAAGTTCCTGTGAGCATCTCTCCGCAAGAAATTGCTCAAATTCGCCCGTTAACGCTGCCCGCTCAGCGAAAAAACTCCACGCGGTGCCACACTAGGTTCGGGGCAGTAAGCCGATGAGGTCGTAAACGCGCGCAAGGGTGGAATCCGCCGTCTCATTGGCGCGTTCTGCCGCTCGAGCAAGAATGCGATCGAGTTCGGCCGGATCGGCCAAGAGTTCCTGCGTTCGTTCGCGGATCGGAGCAAAACTCTGCGTCACCACCTCTGCGAGGTCCTTCTTCAGTGCGCCGTAACCGCCGCCCGCGTACTCGGCGACGAGGTCATCAACACTGCGCCCGTCCAGCACCGAAAAGATGGTGAGCAGATTGGCCACACCGGGCTTGGCGGCGCGATCGAACCGCACCTCGCCATCGTCATCCGTGACGGCCCGCATCACCTTTTTTGCAGTTACGGCAGGGTCGTCAAGAATCTTGAGCAGGCCCGCCTCGGTGTCGGCCGACTTTGACATCTTGGCCTCGGGGTTCTGCAGGTCAAAGATTTTGGCGGTCTCCTTGAGGATGTGCGCCTCGGGAACCGTGAACGCCGTGCCGAATCGCGAATTGAATCGCAGCGCCAAATCGCGGGTGAGTTCGAGATGCTGGCGCTGGTCCTCGCCCACGGGAACCACGTTCGCCTGATAGGCGAGGATGTCGGCGGCCATCAGGATGGGATACGTAAAGAGGCCCACGCTCGAGGTATCGGCGCCCTGTTTGGCCGACTTGTCTTTGAACTGGGTCATGCGGCTTGCTTCGCCAAAGCCCGTGATGGTGTTGAGCACCCAGGCCAGCTGTGCGTGCGCGGGGACGTGCGACTGAACAAACAGCGTGCTCTTGGCCGGGTCGATTCCGGCGGCGATGTATTGCGCGGCCGTTGAACGTGTGCGCTCGCGAAGTTCCTTCGGATCCTGCGGCACCGTGATGGCGTGCAGATCGACAACGCAGAAGAAGGCGTCAAACTCGTCTTGCATGGTCACCCAGTTGCTGAGTGCGCCGATGTAGTTGCCCAGGTGCAGGGAATCGCTCGAGGGCTGCATTCCGCTTAGGATGATGGGCTTGGACACGTGTCAATCCTACGCGCGCGCTCTCGTTGATTGAGCGTGTCGAAATCAGTGCGTGGTTTCGACGGGCTCAATCGCCGGCTAGGCGAGGGGCAGGGTGTAGTCCACGACGACAGGCGTGTGGTCGCTCCAGCGTTGGTCGTAGGCGTCGGCCCGATCGACCGCATAGTTCGAGACGCGTGCCGCCAGCGCGGGCGTATCGAGGTGGTAGTCGATCCGCCAGCCGGCATCCGTGTCGAATGCCTGGCCTCGCCAGGACCACCACGTGTAGGGTCCGGGGACTTCTCCGGCCGCGGCACGCCCGACGTCGACCCAGCCCAGACCTGTTCCCGAGGTGCCATCGACGCAGTCCACGGATTCTCCAGTCGCTCCGAGAATGCGGTCAAAGTACGCGCGCTCGCGGGGCAGGAAGCCAGCACGCTTCACGTTGCCCTTCCAGTTCTTGATGTCGAGCTCGCGGTGTCCCACGTTAAGGTCGCCCACCACGGTGGCGAACGTGTTAGCGCGCACGAGTTCGGCCATGCGTGCCTCCATGGCGTCGAGAAACTTCCACTTCTCTTCCTGCTTGGGCGTGTCCACCTCGCCCGAGTGCACGTAGCAACTCACCACGGTGAGAGTGGCATCACCCACGCGGTAGTCGGCTTCGAGCCACCGACCGGCGGTGTCAAAGTCGTCCGCCCCGATGGCCACCCGGTGAATTTCGGCCACACCCCGGCTAGCGATCGCAACGCCGGCGCGCCCCTTGGCCGTGGCGGCATCGTGCAGGATGTTCCACTCGGGTCCCAGCAGATCCTCCAGATCGCTCGTGGCGGCGCGCACCTCCTGAAGGGCGAGGATGTCTACGTTGCGTTCGGTCAGCCAGGCGCCCATACCCTTACGAAAGGCGGCGCGTACGCCGTTAACGTTGACGGTGGCAAGGCGAAGAGTTGTCATGGACGGGATTCCTTTTTCTGAGCAGATTGGCGCGACGTGCGCGTGGTCTTTTTGCCGACGCTGGTGTCGAAAGCTGTGATGCCGGCATCGTCCATGCCGACGGCAATCCAGGCCACGGCGAGCAGGTAGATACGCGCCACCAGGTTGAACCACACGAGCAGACCCACCAACAGCGCGAATCCGGCGAGCAAGGGGTTGTGACCAGCCCCACCAATCACGACGCCCCACGCGACCTTAAGCAGACCGAGACCGATGCCGCCCCAGAGCGCGCCGGCCCACAGGCGGCGTGACGGAATCCTCACGGCACTGAGCAGTCGGATGAGTCCGGCCAGGAGTGCCGTGTCAAAGGCCAAGAGCACGAGTGCGGTCACGATTCTGATGCTCAACGTGAGGGTTGTCGAATCGGTCACCCCAAGAATCTCGAGAAGCCAGGCGAGCGACGTCGTCGAGGTGAGCGAAATCAGCGTGCTGATCACGATCGCGAGGCCAAAGAGCAGTGCGATGCCGATGTCACGGGCTTTGCGCACAACAAAGTTGCCGGCAGCGGGTGGCAGATCAAACATGCGCCGCATGGCCACGCGGGTGTAGTCGAGCCAGTTGAGCGAGGTGTACCCCACGATGAGAAGGGAGATCGCGCTGGTCACCCCCAACGTGGTGCGCGATATCAGTTTTTCGGGGTCAATTACACCGCCGGGCGACAACAGGCCGGGAACGAGCGCGTTGATGAAGTCAGCAACGGACTTGAGCGCGGCGGCGTTGCCCGCCGCAACGAACGTGGCGATGGAGAACCCCACCCAGATCGCGGCAAACGTGGCGAACAGCGCCTGGAACGACATGCCGGCGGCCGAGAGATCGCCACCGCGCGACGAATACACGCGGTAAACGCGATAGGCCGTGAGTTGTTTCACCCACGCCCATGCCCGCTTCACGTGACTATCCTACGAGCGCGCGGAGTCTGCGGTCGGCTACTACTTTGTGAGCCCCAGTTCGACGAGCTTTGCGCTGAGTTCGGCATCCGTGGGCTCCACCTGAACCGACCCGTCGGGGAAAGAAATCACGGGTGTGCTCTTGCGACCGGCAAGCTGCTCGGCCATGGCGGCGGCTTCGGTCACAACCTCGAGATTGATGAAGTCGAAGCTCACGCCGTTGTCGTCGAGTACCTTCTTCGAGCGGTTGCAGTCGGCACACGTGGTGGTACCGAACATGGTGATGTTTTTCTCGTTGAGTTGCATGTTCTCTCCTTCGATAGATGCGTGGTCGTGCTCAAACTAGCGCGCCATGAATCCGCCGTCGATGGGCAGATTTACTCCCGTGACCCAGGTGGATTCATCGCTGGCGAGGTACAGCACGCCGTAGGCGACATCCATGGATGCACCCAAGCGGCGGATTGACTGATTGGCTGTGTTGACCTTCTCGTACTCGGTGATGCCACCGGGAAATGAGGTGGCTACGCCCTCAACGAGGGGCGTGAGCACGGTGCTGGGGTGCACGGAATTAACGCGGATGTTGTACTTTCCATAAACCGCGGCGTCCTGCTTGGTCATCATGGTGACGGCGCCTTTGGCCACGTGATAGGCCGTGAATTCGTCGTTGCCGGTGAGGCCATAGATTGACGAGAAATTGATGATGGACCCGGATTTCTGCGCGATCATGTAGGGCAGGGCGTGTTTGGTGGAGAAGAAGACGCCTTTCACGTCAACCGCAAACAGCGCGTCCCAGTCTTCTTCGCTCAACTCGTGCGTGGCTTTGTCGACACCGATGATTCCGGCACAGTTGACGAGAACGTCGATGGTGCCAAACTGGGCGCCGATTTCCGTATAGGCCGTCGAGATGGCTTTTTCTGATGCCACGTCAACGTCCCAGAACTGGGCCCGACCGCCCTCCGCGATAATGCCTGCAGTCACCGCCTTCCCGCCTTCAACGTTGATGTCGGTGACCGCCACCACGGCGCCCTCGCGTGCGAAGAGTTCCGCCGTGGCTCGACCCATTCCGGACGCGGCTCCGGTAACAACCGCAACCTTATTCTCAAGCCGGCCCATGGAGTTCTCCTTGTGATTTTCGAAGTGAGGTGAGTGCGAGACAAACACGCGAGTGAAAGAGTGAGGGGCCTGTCAGTCAATAAGTATCTGAACTGACAGGCCCGTCTCAATCGGGATCTGGGGGCTAGACCCGATCTGTCACCAGGAGGCAGTGACGGTCTGTGCGGATTCTCCGACTAGGCGAACTCGGGGGCCCGGAACGAGCGGTACTCGTCGGCGACTGCCTGACGGCAGTAATCCTGGTAGACCTGGCCTCCGCCCATGTATACCTGGACCACCTGCTGTTTGCCGGGAACGTTGTCTCCCATGAACCAGGCCTTTGCCTTCTTTCCCTGTTCGTACATGACGGTGGCCTTGGCAGCTCGCTCCGACTCCTTGCCCCACCATTCCTCCGACTCCGGAGTTGCCTCGAGAACGGCGATATTGTTCTTGCGAGCAAAGTCGATGGCGTTGGCCATCCACTGTGCGCCCAGCTGAATGGGAACGGGAAGGTTCGAGTAGGGCGTCTGGGGCCCAAGCGACACCATGAAGTTGGGGAATCCGTTGTACATGATCCCTAAGTTTCCGCCGATTCCGTCGACCTTGAACTTGTCGCGAAGTACCTCGCCACCGCGGCCCACAATGTCTAGGCCAGTCAGGTTTCCGGTCATGGCGTCGAAGCCCGTCGCGCAAATGAGAACGTCGAGCTCGTACTCTTTGCCGTCGACAATCAGTCCCTTCTCGGTGATCTCCGTGATGGGGTTCGTCTTCGTGTCGATGAGGTGAACGTGCGGCAGGTTAAACGCGTCGTAGTAGCCAAATCCGGTGGGAACGCGCTTTCCATTGAACGAGTAATCCTTGGGGCAGAGGAGTTCGGCGGTGGCGGGATCCTTCACGATTTCGCGAATCTTGCCACGGATGAACTCCGATGCGAGTTCGCTCGACTCGTGGTCGGTGGCGAGGTCGTTGAAGCATTCGTTGGCGAAGTGGAATCCACCCTCGTCCCATTTGCTCTCAAAGATGCGCTGACGCTCCTCGGGTGAGACTTCCTTGGCGCTGTGCGTGGCCGGAACCATGTCAACGCCGAAGGGGTGGTTTGCGGCACGTTCCCAGATTTCGTCGTAGGTGGCACGCACGTGGGCGAGCTCCTCGGGCGTCACTTTGGGGTTGGTCGCCGCAACAATGAAGTTCGGCTGGCGCTGGAAGACATAGAACTCACCGACCTCGGGAGCGATGGTGGGCGTGATCTGGATGCCCGAGGCGCCCAGACCAATCAGACCAACCCGCTTGCCCTTGAGGTCGACGCCTTCGCGCGGCCATTCGGCGGCATGCAGCAGTCGTCCCGTGAACTTGTCCAGTCCCGGGATGTCTGGCCAAATGGCGCGAGAAAGCACACCCATGCCAGAGATGAAGTAGGTCGCCGTGACGGTACTTCCGTTGCTCAACGAGATAACCCAGACGTTGTCGGCTTCGTTATAGACGGCTTTGGTCACCCTAGTGTTGAGCATGATGTCCTTGCGCAGGTCGAGGCGGTCTGCCACGAACTTGAGGTAGCCCAAGACCTCTTTACCCGAGGGGTAGCGTTCGGTCCACTCCCACTCATCGCGTACCTCCTTGGAGAACGAAAACGAGTAGTAGCTGTACTCGGAGTCAGTGCGCACGCCGGGGTAGTTGTTCCTCCACCAGGTTCCGCCGACCTCGGCCTCGCCGTCGACAACGATTGTCTTCAGGCCCTTTTCGCGGAGGTGGTGCAGAACGGCGAGTCCGGAGAATCCGGCGCCGATGACGAGAGCGTCATAATCGGGTTTCGTGGTCATGGGTTTTCCTTTCGTGACTTTTCGTGTTCAACATGCCGAAGGGGACAGTTGACGTAAGGGTTGTGTTACTTCTTTCGGCCGGCGTGGTACCACGCGGCCATGAGTGCGATTTCTTCGTCGGCACGTGGGTGATTACCCGCGAGGAAGGGATAGACGTGCTGCATTCCCTTGCCGATGGAGAACGTCACGTCAACGCCGGCGGCGACGGCCAGCTCGTTGAGGCGGACGCTGTCGTCGAAGAGTGATTCGATATCACCGGCACAAATGTAGAGGCGCGGAAATCCCGTGAAGTCTTGGTAGAGAGGATTCGCCATGGGGTTCGTGGGGCTGGTTGCGCCCTCGATGTAACGATCGATGTTTCCCTGCAGTCCTTCGCGGGTGATGAGAAAGTCGGTGTCGTTGTTGGTCTCGATAGTGACCCCGTTGTTCTCCATGTTGAGCCACGGCGACATCGTGATGACCTGTGAGGGGAGGGGAAGCTTCTGGTTCATCATTTCAAAGACCATGCTGATGGCGAGATTTCCGCCAGCACTGTCCCCCACCGGAGTGATGTTCTCGGGCGCGAAACCTTCGGCGAGAAGAGCCTTGTAGATGTCCACGCCGTCGTGAATCTGAGCAGGAAACTTGAACTCGGGAGCCAGGCGGAAGTCGGCAATGAAGCACACAGTGCCGAGCCCCTTGGCGAGGTGACCGCCCAACTTGCGGTGACTTGCCGATGATCCGAGGGCGAATCCGCCACCGTGCATCAGGATGAGCATCTGCTTGGGGTCTGAGCCGGCCGGTGTGGCCAGAATGCCGCGAACCCCACCGATGCTGGTGCTCTTGTATGTCACATTCTCGGGCTCCGCGGTGGCGCGCTGCCAGTCGTCAAAAATGAGCCGCAGGAGCTCTGTCGACAGGGGGGCATCGCCCAATTTGCCGAGCTCCACGATCCAGTGGTCGTAGATTTCGCCCAGAAGGTCTGTTGGCCGCGGTGCCGCCATAGTGCGCTCCTCTTTATGACTCAATGTGAATGACTCAAAGTGAATGAGTCGACGTGATGTTGGGTAGTAAATGACCAAATACTCCGGGCGGGCAACGTGCCACCTGAAGTATTCGTGCCATCTCAGATTGCCGGTAGTTGTGGCGACAAAAAAGCGTTGTCTCAAATTGAGTCACTAGGTTCGCAACGTGACTCATACAGTCCTCAGGTTTTGCTGAAAGAGTGAAGAAACACCGGGGCATCCGCCTCGGATTCGGCTGCCACCTTCACTTTCGTTGGAGGTAGCCGGAGCAATAGATTCACCGAAACCAAAAAGACTGGTCGCCCTGTCAAAGCTGACTACCTCGTCACCATGTGGCGGGGGCGGCACGTCCGGAGGTTTCACCCGGGACCTCGTTCACCCGAGCGGGTGTCCTACCTTTCGCTAGAAACTCAAGAGAAAGAGATCACATGATCAAGTCAAAGAAAGTTGCAGTTGTTACGGCACTCGCCGTAGCAAGCGCGCTTGTCCTGACTGCCTGTAGCGCAGGCGGTTCGGGCGGCGGCGGCGAAGAAGTCAAGAACGAGGTCGGAATCGTCGGTCTGCAAGGTCAGATCGAAGACATCCAGACGTTCTGTGGCACCGAGCCCATCAAGGTTGCATTCGCTGACGGCTTCGGCGGTAACTCGTGGCGCAAGACCACGCGTGCCATCTTCGAAAAGGAAGCTGCCAAGTGCGAGAACATCACGGACATCATCTACACCGATGCCAACGCTGACACCCAGAAGGCCATCGCCGACATTAACTCGCTGGTTGCCCAGGGCGTAAACGTCATCGTGTCCTTCACCGACGGTGGAGACGCTCTTCTCCCCACCATCAAGAAGGCAATGGAGGCCGGTACCGCATTTGTGCCGATCATCGCTTGTCCTCCTGCTGGCGTGCTCGGCGTTGACTTCGTTGACTGTGTCTCCGAAAATGTCAACACCTACGGCTACGGTCTCGCAAAGTGGACCATCGAGCAGATGGGTGGCGAGGGAAACCTCCTTATGGCCGGTGGAACCGCCGGTAACTCCTACTCGCAGGCTGTCTACGACGGCGTGAAAGAGGCTGTTGCTGAGAACCCCGGAGTCACGCTGCTGAACGTCGAGATGGGTGACATCCCGGTTGAGACCAACTGGGAGCCCGGAAAGACCAAGGAAGTTATTGCTGGTCTGATCACCAAGTACAACGGTGCAATTGACGGAATCGTCTCCGACTACGGCGGAGGCTCTGTTGGTGGTATCGAAGCGTTCATCGCTGCTGGTGTTCCGATTCCGCCGTGGTCTGCAAACGACTCGAACCAGTTCGCATGTCTCTGGTACGAGTACAAGGACACGCAGCCCAAGTACCAGATCGCAACCATGTCGTCGCGTAACTGGATGGGTGTACCTGCCCTGCACAAGGGCCTCGCTTGGTACAACAAGCTGGCCAACAGCGAGCCCTCGATCTACGACCTGGAGATCATTGAGGACTCGACCGACCCCGAGAAGATGCCCATTTGTGAGAAGGATCTCCCGAATGACGCCATCAACTCGTCAGGTCTCTCGGTCGCAGAGCTGAACGCTCTCTTCCAGTAGAACCACAAGCACGACCACTCTGGTGCCGGGAGCTCTTGCTCTCGGCACCAGAGTGCACCACACTCGACTTATCCCCACACCACTTCGACGGCGAAGTCTCACCGAGATTGACTCGCTGTCTCTAGCACCCGAGGACTCTCATGAATCGTCTTGAAGGAAAAGTTGCCATCGTTACCGGCGCAGGCCGCGGCATTGGCCGCGCTATCGCCGAAGTCTTCGCCCAAGAGGGCGCCACAGTCATTGCCACGAGCCAATCCGCAAAGCACGACTTTCCTGCCGGCATTGAGTACATGCAGCAGGAAGTCGCTAAGGAAGGCGACTGGAAGAAGGTTGTCGATCACGTGCTGTCGAAGCACGGGCGCATCGACATCCTCGTGAACAACGCCGGCATCATTGCTTACGACCCCCTCACGGAGCTGAGTCTCAAGGACTGGGAGCGCGTCGTGGGTGTCAACCAGACGGGCGTGTTCCTCGGTATGCGTGAGGTTATCCCGCACATGGTCAAGCAGGGAATCGGCTCCGTCGTCAACGTCGCGTCCATTTGGGGTAGCGCCGCCGTTGTCGGCGCACACGCCTACCACGCCACCAAGGGCGCAGTTCTCAACATGTCGAAGAATGCGGCCATCACCTACGCCACCACGGGTGTTCGCATCAACTCTCTGTCACCCGGCTTCATCGAGACCCCGCTGACCGACTCGCAGGCCCCCGAGGTCAACGCCTGGGTCGTTTCGATGACCCCCATGGGTCGCGCCGGTAAGCCGGTGGAGATCGCTCAGGGCGCGGTATTCCTGGGTAGTGACGAATCGAGCTTTATGACCGGGTCAGAGCTACTGATCGATGGCGGTTACCTAGCCCAGTAGTTCGCTAACGTCCCCCGTCTCTTCAACTATCCCTAAACGAGGTAAACATCGTGGCGAAAACGACTAAGTCGCGCACAGCTCCAGCCCCGGCGAGCGAGCCCATATCTATTGAGCCAGACATCACGGTGGCACCGGGAACCATGCTACTCAAGCTCACCGGAATCAATAAGTCGTTTCCGGGTGTCAAGGCGCTCAAGGACGTCAACCTCGAGGTTGTTGCGGGTGAGGTCCACGCCCTCATTGGTGAGAACGGTGCAGGAAAGTCAACCCTCATGGCAGTTGCCTCGGGTGCCCTCGTCGCGGAAGAGGGAACCATTGAGATCGGCGGAGAACCACTCACGCCCGGATCGCCGCGGGAAGCCCGTCGTTTGGGGTTGGCCATCGTTCGACAGGACCCCGCCCTGTTGCCCGACCTCACTGTTGCCGAGAACATGGCCATCGGGGCGGGCCTCACGAGTAAGGGTGGCCTGAAGCGCGCACCGGAGTGGGCCCAAGCACACCTGGACCCGTGGCAGATGGGAATCGATTCGCGCGCACGCGTGTCGGACCTCTCCGTGGAGCAGCGTTTCGTTGTGGAGATTGCCAAGGCGCTTGCGCTCAAGCCCCGCATCCTTGTTCTTGACGAGCCCACGGAGCACCTGAACAAGGAAGAGGTGCAACGCCTCTTCCGTCGCGTGCGCACCATCACCGAGGGCTCTGCCGCTGTGGTCTACATCTCTCACCGCATCCCCGAGGTCAAAGAGATTTCGGACCGCATCACGGTGTTGCGTGACGGTGCCGTCCGCGGCACATTCACAGCCTCGGCGGTGAGCGAGAGCGAGATTATCGAGCTGGTGATCGGCCGCGCTCTGGACACGGTCTTCCCGCCCAAGGGCAAGTCAATTCAGTCGGAGGCCGAAGACAAGCTCGTCGTGTCCAACCTTTCGGGCCGCGGATTCCACGACATTTCCTTCAGCGTCAAACCCGGCGAGGTCATCGGCATCGCGGGGGTTCAGGGCAACGGCCAAGCAGAGGTGATTCGGGCTCTCGCGGGAGTTGAAGCCGCCACCGGTTCGGTCACCATCTCGGGCAAGAAACTCCGCCTGGGAAGCAACTCCGCGTCGGCCCGTGCGGGCGCCGTCTACGTTCCTTCGGACCGTCACGGCGAGGGCGTGTTTATGCCGCTGACCGTGGGCGAGAACATCGTGATGAAGACCCTGCGGGCGGTGTCCACCCTCGGATTCGTTCGCGACTCATGGGTCAACAAGGTGGCGGCCGCGCAGATTGAGCGACAGTCCATCAAGACGCCCTCGACCCGAACGCCCATTTCGTCACTGTCGGGCGGAAACCAGCAAAAGGTCGTGCTCGCGCGCACGCTTCTCTCGGAACCGGAGGTTCTGCTTGCTGAGGAGCCCACGCAGGGAGTGGACGCGGGCGCCCGAGTCGACATTTATCAAATCGTTCGAGGAGCGGCCGACAACGGCGCAGCTGTGGTCATTCTTTCGTCCGACGGCGTTGAGCTCGAGGGTTTGTGCGATCGCGTCTTCATCATGTCGCGAGGAACCATCATTGCCGAACTCGAGGGCAAGAAGGTCACCGAGGCGGAGATCACCCGCGCAGAACTGACCTCGACCACCGAGCGTAAGCGCAACGATGAGCTCCGCTCGCGGTCAACGCGTTTCCGCAACTGGATGCGCGGCGATTCATCTCCCGCCGCGGTTCTGGGTATCGTCGTGCTGCTCATTGCCGGTCTTGTGGGCGCCACAAACGGCGCCTATTTCTCACCGTTCAGTTTGAACTCGATTCTCTTTACGGCCTCAATGTTCATATTGATTGGTGCCGCCCAGCACGTGGTTGTTTTGGGGTCCGGATTCGACCTCTCGGTGGGCCCCCTGCTCAGCTTCCTGGTCGTTATCGCCTCCTTCTTCGTCATAGACGGCGGCAATATCTTCATTGGCATTGGCCTCATGATTGTGGCGGCCCTTGCGGTGGGATTCATCAACGGGTATCTCACCACAAAGTTCAATCTCAATCCGGTCGTCGTGACACTGGCGATAGCCCTCGCCCTGCAGGGAACTCTGTTTACGATGCGCACCGTTCCCGGCGGAATCATTACGCCCGCGGTGACCGACCTCATCTTTGCGAAGATTGGCTTCTTCCCCGTCATCACGATTGTTGCCATTGTGATTGCACTGCTGCTCGAGTGGGGGCTTCGGCGTAGTCGCTTCGGTGTCGAACTGCGCGCAGTGGGATCGCGCATCGAAGCTGCTGAACGTCAGGGCATCAAGGTCAAGAAGGTCCAGCTCATCTCCTACGTGGTGACGGCGTTCCTGGTCATGCCCACGGCCGTGATTCTGATGTCGCAGATCGGTATTGGTGACGGTCGGCCGGGACTCTCGTTCACTCTCACCTCGGTGACCGTGGTCGTGTTGGCCGGCGCCAGCATCTTTGGCGGCCGCGGATCGTTCATCGGCATTATCGCCGCGGGCATCCTGGTGGCTCAGATTCTCAGCGTTCCCACGTTCCTGGGTCTCTCCGGAGCCTGGGGTTACTGGCTCCCCGGCGTCATCACCGTGGGCGCCGCAATTCTTTATGCACAGCTGCGCCGTTTGAGGAGAAAATGATGTTCGCGAAGATGACAACGAGCGCCGATAGTGCTTCGGCCCTGAAAATGGAATCGATGTGGCGTCGGGTTTTGGGCGGCGGGCAGGCTCCCATCTGGATTGCCACGGTCGTGCTCTTTGCCGTGAGCCCTCTGGTCGCGCCCGGTAGTCTCAAGGCATCGGCGCTCCTCAGCATGCTGCCGTTTGCGGCCGTGCTGGCAATCGCGGCCGTGGGCCAGATGCTCGTTATTCAGCAACGTGGCCTCGACCTGTCGGTGCCCGGAATGATGGCCTTTGGGGCAGGACTCGTGACGGGACTGTCGCAGTGGTACGGCTGGCCCGTGTGGGCCGCGATTGCGGGCGCCATCATCCTCCCGGCCATTGCCGGACTCATCAACGGGATTATTGTGACCCGCTTTGGCGTGATGCCGCTGGTGGTCACTCTAGGCATGAACGCGATCCTGCTCGGCACCGTATTTGCACTGTCCAATGGAACTCCGGCCGGAGCTCCGAAGGAAATCGCAGACTTCACCAAGGGGGCGGTAGGCGTCGTCCCCAACGCGTTGATCATTGCGGTGGTCGTTATCGTGGTCGGTGGGTTTATCGCCCAGCGATCAATCGTGGGTCGCAAACTGACGGCCGTGGGCGTGAGCGAGCGCGCTGCCAGCGCGGTGGGATTCCGGGTGACCCTGTACCAGACCATGGCCTACGCCCTGGCCGGTGCGGCCTTCGGTATCGCGGCCATTCTGTACGCGGGCTACGTGACCACACCGCCGCTCTTCTACGGCGACAAATACCTGCTGCCCACCATTACGGCCGTGGTGCTGGGCGGCACGGCCCTCACGGGTGGTCGCGCTGCCCTGATCTCAACCGGCGTTGCCGCGCTCTTCCTCACACAGCTGGGTCAGTTGTTGCGCGCTGTGGGCTGGCAGGAGTCATTCCAGCTCATTGCTCAGGCGGTCGTTCTGCTGATCGTCATTCTCGCCCGCGCCATTGTGCCGATGGTATCGCAGTCGATAAAGGCGCGACGGGCGGCCACTGAATCGCAAACGGTTCGCGCGTAACGGAACCAGAGGAGTCGCGCGATGTTCGAGCAAGCTCAGCGTGACTACTCTCCCGAGATGCGGTACGCCTTCATTTTGCGGTACACCGTGGCGCGCGAAACCCCCAAGATGTCGGCAGCCTTGACGCGGTTGCCCTTGGCCTCTTGCAGCGCCTTGCGAATTGCCTCGAGCTCAACGCGCTCAATCATGGACAGCGTCTTCGAGCTCTGCATGGCTGAGGGCAAGTCACTCGGGGTGACCGTACCCGTCTTGCCGGAAGCGACGAGTTGGTTGATGAGTCGACGGAGTTCCTTCACGTTGCCGGGCCACGAGTACGCCATGAGGAGCGATAGGGTCTCGGGCGACGCGATGAGCCGCGCGCTGGGCGCCAGCGACTCGGCGATGGCCTGCCACAGATCGGGCAGGTCGGAGAGGTGGTCACGAAGGGCCGGAACGCGGATGCTGCGAGCTCCGAAGCGTAGCTCGTTCACACGGATCTCTTCGGGGTTGTCCGAGGTGAGCGTCATCAAAACCGGAACGGTGGTTTCTTGCGCCTCGAGCAGTGCACGCATGCCGTCGAGAGCGGGAACGTCGAGTGTCTCAATTCCTCGCACCACGACGACCGAATCCGTCTGGAGATGGCCGGAGAGTTTTGTCAACCACTCGCGCGAGCCAATGATGTGGCGCTCGGCCGCGTCGCAGAGCACCGATTTCGTGAGATATCCAGCTATGTACGGCGCCTTGAGGGCAAGTGACGTCTTTCCTACACCCGTCTCACCCACCAACAACGTGGGTTCCGGGGTCATGCGTGCGCGGTCAACCTGGCTCGTCACGCCCAACCACTCGGGCGAACGGCCGGCGTTTACGGTGAGTGGCTTGGGCTGGGGAGTCCGTGATCGACGGTCGACGCTGTCGCCAACAACAACGACGCTGTTATTGGGGCCCACCGAGGTGAGGTCCAGCCGCACGGGACCGGTCGACAGTTCGAGCACGTACGAGCCGTTGGGTCGGCGCTCCTCGCTGAGAAGCCGGATGAGGTTCATGTCATGAGGGGCCAGCGTGTTAGCCCGAGAGCTTTGAATCATGGCTCCCGACGGGCCGAAGGCCACCACGGGAACGTTACGCGAGCGCGAGATTTCCATGAAGAGGTTGAGCATTTCGCGCGAATTGGGCTGCTCAACCGAGAGGACGTGCTGCTCGAGCTGCGACGTCATGGTGCGAACGAGCGGCTTGAGAAGATCGCTGCGCGGCGTCATGTCACAGGAGATCGTGAGAATGGCCAGCAGCTTCTTGGTCACAGGGTGCAGAACGGGTGCACCCGTGCAGACGGCATCTTGGTAAAAGTCGGCGAAGTGCTCGGTACCGCGGATCTGAACGGGCTTGCCGAGCGTGGCCACTGTGCCCACACCGTTGGTTCCGACAACGTTTTCGGCCAACACGGCACCGCGAAGTGTGCCAACGCGGTCGAGGTGGCTTTGGGCTTGACGGTCTTCGGTCCAGCGCTCCAGAATCTGACCGCGCGAGTCGGCAAGCAGAAGTGCCAACCCCGTTCCTTCCAGGTCTTCCGCGAAGCGGTTGAGGGGTGCGCCAAACATGTCGAGCAAGTGCTCGTCCAAGAGTGCTTCGGGAACGTGCGGGACATCGTGGAGGTTGCCCGGGTCGCCAATGGCGGCCTGAGATCGCTGCCACGAGGCCAGGAGCTCGGTGGTTTGCGCCTCGCCCTCGTTGAGGCTGGCGAAGAACGTTTCCTTGGCTTTGCCCGTGACACGGTTGTCAAACAACTCGCTCATGAACACACCTCCTTGTTGCGCCCTACAAGTACTTTTTACCCGGCAGTGACGACTACCGCTAGTCCTTTTCTGTGCACTCCTGCCTTCAGAGTGCGCCTCCCCGCATCGTTACGTCGAGGGGTAGTTCCAACCAACCGAAACTTCGTGGCCAGCGGGGCGGACCGTAGTATCGTATTACGAGATTACCCCATTATAAGTTTTCGTCGGAATTTTTCCCCGTCTCCCGGGGAATTGTATGTAAACCGTTATTCAAGGAAGTGTGGCTAAACATGGCTCAGAAAACTCCTCCCGTCGCCGAACTCCGCGGCCACACCGTCATGACCGGGCTGTTTATTGCCGGCGCTTGGGAAGAAACCCAAAAGAAGTACGGCGTGACTAATCCTGCGGATGAGTCGACGATTGCTCAGATGTCTGACGGAACCCCCGCTGATGCCCTGCGCGCCCTTGATGCGGCTGTTGCGGCGTCACACGAGTGGCGCTTCTGGGCTCCTCGCGCGCGCGCCGATCTTTTTCACCGCACTCACGCACTACTGATGGAGCGCGCCGATGCTTTTGCCGACGTCATGGTGCTCGAGAGCGGCAAGCCGCGCGCCGAAGCAATGGCGGAGTTCAACCTTTCGGCCGGATTCTTTCTCTGGTACACCGAGCAGATCGCCCACCTCCACGGAACTTACGCCGAGGGATCTCCCGGCGGATATCGCGTCATCGAGACGCACCAGCCCGTTGGCCCGAGCTTCCTCGTGACACCGTGGAACTTCCCCATGCTCATGTCGGCGCGAAAGGCTGGCGCGGCTCTGGCCGCCGGTTGCACGGTGGTGATGAAGTCTGCGCGTGAGACGCCCCTCACGGCGGCGCTGTTCGTGCAAACCCTGAACGACGCGGGATTCCCGCCCGGGGTGGTTAACCTCATTCACACGTCGACATCGGGCGATGTTTCGGCCGCGGTGATGGCCGACAGCCGTTTGCGCAAGGTGAGCTTCACCGGCTCAACCGGTGTCGGCTCCACGCTGCTCTCGCAGGCATCCGAGCACATCATCAATGCCTCCATGGAACTCGGCGGTGACGGACCGTTCATTGTTTTGGACGACGCCGATATCGATCTCGCCGTGGACCAGGCCATCGTCTGCAAGTTCCGCAATGCCGGACAGGCGTGTGTGGCGGCCAACCGGATCATTCTGCACAGCGCGATTGCTAAGGAGTTCACCGAGAAGTTTGTGGCCAAGACCAAGCAGCTCAAGGTGGGCGACGGCTTCGACGCCAGCGTTGTTGTAGGACCGGTGATTTCTGCCAAGCAGCGTGACCGCGTGGTGGGACTTCTCGCGTCGTTCCAGAAGGAGGGCGCTGTGTTGCTCACCGGAGGCAGTGTCGTTGACGGCCCCGGCTACTTCTTTGAGCCCACCGTGGTGACCTTCCCCAACCTCAAGCACGAGTTCTGCAATGAGGAGCTGTTCGCTCCCGTGGCCGCCCTCTACGAGGTCGGCTCGACGGCGGAGGCCCTCGAGTTCGCCAACGACACACACTTTGGCCTCTCGGCGTACGTGTTCACGGGTGATGTCTCGCGTGCCGTCACGATTGCCGAACGCCTCGACTTTGGCATGGTCGGCGTCAACCGCGGAATCATGGCCGATCCGGCCGCTCCCTTCGGTGGCGTTAAGGCATCGGGTCTGGGTCGCGAGGGTGGCCACGACGGCATTTACGAATTCATGGAGCGCAAGTACATCGCGCTCACCGTCAACGAAAAGTCAGGACTCCTGTAATGGGAACGACCATCGAAAACACGCTGGGGTTGGGCCTCGTCCGACAGCCCAAGGCCGTTTACTTCGGACCCGGGCAGCGTCGCCAGATTCCCTTTGTCGTGGCACCGCTGGGCAAGCACGTCCTGATCTGCACAGACGCACGCATGGCCACGACACCGGAGTTCGAAGAGATTCGCTCGGGGCTGGTTGTCGCCGGACTGAAGGTCTCCGTCTACTCAGACACTGAGCCCGACCTTCCCCGCACGAACGTCGTCGACCTGCAAGAGAAGTTTTCGCAGGCCGGCATTGACGTGGTCGTTGGCCTGGGCGGCGGGAGCTGCCTCGACATGGCCAAGGTTGCCGGTCTCGTGCTCGCACGCGGCGGCGATATCCGTGACTACTTCGGAGAGAACTTGGTTGACGGCCCCGGCCTGCCTGTTGTCACTGTGCCCACCACGGGTGGCACGGGAGCCGAGGTGAGCTGCATCTCGGTGGTCTTCGACGACGAGAAGGGCATGAAGGTGGGCGTGGGAAGCGCCTACCTCGAGGCGTACGCTGCCGTGATTGACCCGGAGCTCACGCTCACGTGTCCTCCCGGTCTCACCGCGGCCACAGGCGCCGATGCGCTCTCGCACCTCATCGAGTCGTTCACCGACCGCGCCAAGAACCCCACTGCCGAGCAGGTCGACAAGCACCTGTATGTGGGCAAGAACGTGCTGACCGACTTCTTCTGCCGCACGGGCATCCAACTCCTCAACACGTCGCTGGAGGCTGTGGTGGCCAACCCGAGCGATATTCAGGCGCGATCCGACACCATGATGGCCGCCTATTGCGCCGGTATGGCGCTCAACACGGCGGGCACGGCCGCGGCCCACGCTATTCAAGCACCCATCGGCAATCTCACCCACACGCCCCACGGTTTCGGCGTGGGCGCCCTGCTGCCCTATGTGATGCGCTACAACCTCCCCGTGCGCGTGGCGGTGTTTGCTGAAATGGGCCGACTCATGGGCGTCGCAACGGCGGATCAGCCGGAACTCGAGCAGGCCCACGCGGCAATTCTCCGGGTGGAGACAATCCTCGCCGCGCTGGGGGTGCCCCTCAACCTCAAGGATCTCGGCCTTGAGCCGGAGCACTTTGACTTCGTGGCAGAGCAAGCAATGTTGGCCACGCGCCTCACGGCGAACAATCCGCGCGACATGAGCAAAGAGGACATCGTCAAGATTCTCGAGCGTGGTTACGCGGATGACCGCTCGTGGTGGAAGATTTAGCCAACCCCTCACAGTGACAAGAACGGACACGAGATGAATCGAACTGTGGCGGTTGCCGGTGCGGGTTCTATCGGAGTGGCGTTCTCCGTCCTCTTTGCCAGGGCGGGTTTTCAGGTGCGACTGTGGGACGCCCTCCCCGGCGCCTGTGACCGCGCGCTCGCCGAAGTTGTGGTTCGGCTCGAACTGCTCAACGAGTACGGTCTCCTTGACGAGTCGCCACAGACGGTGGCCGCGCGCATCACCACCTTCGACATTCTGGTTGAAGCACTCAAGGGTGCCGAACTGGTTCAGGAGTGCGTTCCGGAAAAGCTCGAGATCAAGCGCGAGGTGTTTCAACAGCTGGGTGCCTACAGTGAACCCACCGCGGTGTTGGCGAGCTCCAGCTCGGCCATTGCGGCGAGCGAGTTTGCCACGGCAACGCCAGCCAGGGATCGCGTGCTGATTGGCCACCCCGGAAACCCGCCGTACCTCATCCCGGTCATTGAGGTCGTGCCCTCCCCCCTCACCTCGAGCGAGGCGGTGGAGCGTGCCGAGGAGATCTATCGGGCGGCCGGTCTCAAGCCCGTCCGCGTGCGCAAGGAGCTCGAGGGCTTTATCTTCAATCGCCTCCAGGGCGCGGTTTTGCGCGAGGCCTACTGTCTCGTGCGTGACGGCGTTGCCACGGTAGACGACATCGATGAGGTGATGCGCAGCGGGTTGGGCCGACGCTGGACCTTTATCGGGCCATTCGAAACCTCTGACCTCAATACCCGCGGCGGACTTGAGTCCCACGCCGAGAAGATGGGCCCCGCATACGAACGCATGGGAGCCGAGCGTGGCCAGCACGACCCGTGGACGCCCGAGATGGTTGCCGACGTCGTGGCACAGCGCCGGGGCATTCTTCCGCTGGAAGACTGGGACGACAGGGTTCGTTGGCGAGACGAACAACTAATGAAGTTTCTCCAGCGATTCAAGGCGGAGCTCGCCGAAGACCAGCCACGCCCCGCGACGCGCGGCTCGGGCCAGTAGCGTCAGGTATTGCTCAGTCGTCTTCGGCGACGATGTGCTTGCCGTACTCGATGATGGCAAGTTCACCGGCGAGACGGATGTGTTCCTGGCACGCTGTTCGGGCGCGTGCCGGTTCGCGGTCTACGGCCGCCGCCTGAACAATTTTGCGAAGCTCCTCCATGGAGATTCGCACGCGTTCTTCGTCGACGAAGGCAAAGTGACGAAAGATTCCAATGCGCGAGTGGATGCCCCACAAACTCGACGTGAGCACCTCGTTTCCCGCACCATCGAGCAGGAGCGTATAGAAGCGACCCTTTGCCTCTCCGCGTGACGCCTCGTTACCGCGCAGGTAAGTGGTTTCCATCTCAGCTATCAGCGCCACGAGTGCCGCTGCCTGCTCGCTCGAGGCACGCTCGGCAAAAAGCTGACCGGCGAGCCCCTCCATGGTGCCGCGCATCTCGTAAAGATCGCGGATGTTGTCTTCGGTCAGCACCGTCACGATGGGCCCCCGGTTGGGAAGCATGGTGATCAGGTGTTCCGACTCCAGCTGACGCAGCGCTTCGCGAATGACGGTTCGAGACACACCGTAGTTCTCACAGAGGGTGTTCTCGAGAAGGCGCTGACCGGGGTGCAGCACGTCGTCGAGAATTTCTTGGCGGAGTCGCTCAACAACCTGCTGGCGCAGCGGGGCCGCGCGTTGGGTAATCGTTGTGGGCGCCGTCATGAATTCACTCTATTGGCGAAGTACGCACGCGACGGGTAGGGGCCCGGGACTAGCGCGCACTCCAGTCGGCGGCCGTGTAGGTCAGCGGGTAGTAATCAACTGTCACACCCAGTTCTGCGGCAGCCCGGAACGGGAAGTGGGGATCACGAATGAGTTCGCGCCCCATGAAAATGGCGTCGGCGTGGCCGTCGGCCAAGATGGACTCGGCCTGGCTGGCACTCGTAATCTTGCCCACGGCAGCTGCGGCCACGTTTCCCAGTTTGCGAACCGTCTCGGTGAGCGGAACCTGGTATCCGGGTGAGACCGAAATAAAGATGTCGCGAATGAGGCCACCACTCGAGATATCGAAGAAATCAGCGCCACGATCGTGAGCCCAGTGCGCGACCTGTGCAGTGTCTTCGGGCTTCCAGCCGTTGTCTACCCAGTCTGTGGCAGAGAATCGAACGAAGAGCGCGATGCGCTCGGGAACCACCTCGCGGATGCGGTCCACAATCTCGAGGAGCAGTCGGGCGCGGTTTTCGAGAGACCCGCCGTACTCGTCTTCACGCTCGTTGCTCAGCGGTGACAGGAAGTTGTGAATGAGGTAGCCGTGGGCAGCGTGAATCTCGATTACGTCGAATCCGGCCTCTACGGCGCGAACGGCGGCCGTGCCAAAGTCGTCGATGACCTTGTCGATGCCCGCTTGGTCGAGCACCTCGGGAACGTCGAGGCCAGGGCAGGCAATGGGGGAGGGGCCAACGGGCCGCCAGCCGCCCTCAGAAGCAGGCTTGGTGACACCGGCGGCAGCCGTGAATCCTCGGTAGTCGGAGCCCTTGCGGCCGGAGTGTGCCAGCTGTATGCCGGCGGCGGCACCCTGCTGGTGAACGAGGTCGACGATGCGCTTCCACTGGTCGCGCTGTGCATCGTTCCAGATACCGGTGCACTCCGACGTGATGCGCGCTTCGGGGCTCACGCCCGTAGCCTCTGCGAGGAACAGGCCCGCTCCGCCGGCGGCGAGAGATCCTGCGTTCATCAGGTGCCAGTCGTTGGGCATGCCATCGTGATTGAGGCACATGTACTGGCACATGGGCGACACCCACAGGCGATTGCGGAACGTAACGCCGCGAATGGTCAGCGGTTCAAAAAGCTTGGCCATGGTTCTCCCTTAGAAGGTGCAGTCGGTGGTCTCAGCCTAGCGAATATGACCGTAATACAGTCATATGAATTCTGGGCTATGACGGCAAAACTAGACCGAGTCGAGATCGGAGGCCAGCAGTGCCGTGAGCTGGTCGGCCACGATGTCTGCGTCGTCACCCTCCACGCTGAGCTCAATCGAGGTCCCGTGTGACACACCGAGCGCGAGAACGGAGAGAATGCTTGCGCCGTCGGCCGTGTCGCCATTGGCGGTGGTGATGGTCACGGTGTGACCCGAGGCAACAACCGCCTGAACAAAGAGGCTGGCGGGTCGCGCGTGTAGCCCCACACGGGAGCCGACGGTGACCGTTCTCGTTGCCGGAGACACTAGCCGAACAGTCGTGAGAAGAAACCGCGCTTTTTTTCTCCGGAGTCTGACGCGGTGCCCGCCGCAGCGACTCCGGCGGCAGCCGCGTCGACGCGCTTCAGGTTGCCCGCGTAAAAGTCGGAAACGCAGGTTGCCAGAACTGCCGACGCGTCGGTGAGCACACTGTTGACGGTGACGTGCAGGAACGGCTTACCGGCGAAACGGGCGATGTCTTTCACGTCGAGGTCGTTGGCAAATAGGCAGAAGTCGGCGGCATCGATGGTGGCCTGAGGCATGGCGGTTGATCCCGCGGAGCCCTGCGTTTCAACCGTGATCTCGTGTCCCAGTTTTTTTGCGGCCTGCTCGAGCGCCTCGGCAGCCATATACGTATGAGCAATCCCGGTGATGCATGACGTGACGGCCACGATCCTCACAGGGTGACTTCTTTCTTGATGATGTCGGCAATCACCTTCGGGGAATCGGCGTCACGCAGCATCTGGCGAAAATCCTCGTGAACGATCTTGCGGGCGAGCGCCGCCAAGATGTGCAGGTGCGCATCGTCGGATCCGTCGGGGGCGCCAATCAGGAAGATGAGGTGAGCCGGTCCGTCGTGCGCGCCAAAATCAACGCCGCGGGAACTCGTTCCGATGGCCACTGTGGGGTGAGTCACGAAAGCCGAGCGGGCGTGCGGAATTCCGATGCCCCCCGGCAGACCGGTATTCATTTGGCCCTCGCGCAATCGAACGTCTTCGAGGTAACCCTCGATTTCGGTGACCCGACCGGCGGCGACCATGCGCTCGGCCAGCAAGCGAGTCGCGTGTTCTTTCGTGTCGGCCTCAAGCCCCACGATGACCAACTCTGCAGTGGTGAGTGCGATTTTTCCGGTAGGCATGGGTTACTCCTCGCCTCTGAGTTTACGACCCTCTTGGCCAGTGCTTGAACACCATGTTGCGCGCAGGCAATAGGGTCGAATCATGGAACTACGTGGTTCGGGAATCGGCTCGGGAATTGCGGCTGGCGTGGTTCTGCGCATGCCGGAACCCCTGGCGCCGGCATCGGATGCGCCACGCACGGCCGAGGCTGACACCGAGACAAAACGGGCCCGTGACGCCCTCGACCGTGTGGCGACGTGGTTGTCGCAACGCGGCTTTGCCGTGGAGGGAGAGGCCCAGGCGGTGCTGGAGGCGCAGGCCTTGATGGCGCGAGACCCCGCAGTTGCTACCGACATTGGTCAACGAATCGAAGCCGGCGCTAACGCCGAGCGCGCGGTCTTTGAGGCTTTCGCCTCGTTTGCGCAGATTCTCGAAGACATGGGCGGGTATATGGCGGAGCGGGCGGCGGATCTCGCCGATATTGCCCAGCGTGTGATCGCCGAACTTCGCGGTGTGCCCGCACCGGGGGTTCCCGAGTCGGACACGCCGTACATTCTCGTTGCCCACGACCTCGCTCCCGCCGACACAGCCCTGCTCGACTTTGCCAAGGTGCACGCCCTCGTGACCCGCGACGGTGGCCCCACGTCGCACACGGCCATACTCGCGCGCGCAAAGTCGATTCCAGCCATCGTGGGCGTTGCGGGTGCGGACGACATCGCCAACGGCACCCTCATTGTGGTTGATGCAGCCGCCTCCACGGTCACGGTCGATGCCTCTCCCGAACAGGTGGCCGCTGCCCTCGCTCGGCGAGATGACCTGCTCAACCATGCCAGTGCCCCCGTCACAGCTGGCGCGCTCGCAGACGGCTTTCGGGTGCCCCTCCTGGCGAACCTCGGCGCCCCAGAGGAGGCGGCGGCCGCGCTTGCGCTCGGCGCCGAGGGCGTGGGCCTCTTTCGCACCGAGTTCATGTTTCTCGATGCTCCTGCTGCCCCCTCGGTTGAGGCGCAGCAGGCAAAATACACCGAGCTTCTTGCTGCCTTCCCGGGTAAGAAGGTGGTGGTGCGCTGCCTCGATGCCGGTGCCGACAAGCCGCTCAGGTTCCTGACGCACGCCGACGAAGAGAACCCCGCCCTAGGTCTGCGGGGACTTCGCGCCCTGCGCGCCCACGAGAGCATCCTGCGCGATCAGTTGACGGCTCTGGCCAACGCGCAGGCCGCCACCGACGCAGAACTGTGGGTGATGGCGCCCATGGTGGCCGATCATGATGAGACGGCGTACTTTGTGGGGTTAGCCAAAGACCTCGGTATTCGCCTAGCCGGCGTGATGGCGGAGGTCCCGTCGATTGCGCTCGTTGCCGATCAGGTGTTCGAGGTGGCCGACTTTGTCTCGATCGGAACCAACGACCTCACGCAGTACACACTGGCGGCCGACCGGCTGCAGGGTTCACTGGCCGCCTATCAGGACCCCTGGCACCCCGCCGTCCTGCGTCTCATCAAGCAGCTGGGTGATGCCGGCGCGGCAGCCGGCAAGCCGGTCGGTGTTTGCGGTGAGGCCGCGGCCGACCCCGCGCTTGCCATCGTTCTCGTGGGTCTCGGGGCCACCACGCTCAGCATGGCGCCTGCCGCGCTCGCCGACGTGCGTGCCGCCTTGCTGACCGTCACGCTCGGCGAAGCACAGGCGCGCGCCACGCGCGCCCTGTCAGGCAGATCGGCCGCAGAGGCTCGCGCCCTCGGTTCCCGCTAGTCGCCGTTCGCAGATTGAGTAACGGTCGCAGATTGAGTAGCCGATGGAGTCGGCGTATCGAAATCACCTGCGGATTGAGTAACGGTCGCTTATTGAGTAGCCGACGAAGTCGGCGTATCGAAATCACGATCACCCTTTGCGAAACCTCAGCTTTTTGCTCAAACGGGGGAGGTCGTTGTAGAGACCTTCAATCAGCGCTTGACGCTTGGCACGACCCCAACCTTGGAGTTGTTTCTCGCGTCGATAGGCGTCACCGATGTTGGCGAATTCCTCGGCAAACACGAGCTCGACGGGTAAACGGTGAGTCGTGTAGCGCGCGCCCTTGCCCGAAGCATGTTGATCGAGGCGCTGTTCGAGAGATCTCGTTGACCCCACGTAGAGGGAGCCATCAGCGCAACGAAGCATGTAAACGAAGGGCACGAGGTTATGGTGATGCCGTCGGGGCGACGACGTAGCGAGTTGCTCACAGCCTGGTTTCGATACGGCGACGTTGTCGCCTACTCAACCAACGAGGGGTTTCGATACGGCGACGTTGTCGCCTACTCAACCAACGAGGGGTTTCGATACGGCGACGTTGCCGCCTACTCAACCAGCGAGGTTGCGGTCTAGTCGCCGGTAACGGGTGGCAGGAATGTCCACGCGAGCCACCCGGCCACGGGGAGGATGACGCAGAAGGCCACACCCACGGTACCCAAGATGACGCCGGCGAAGGCCCACCGCACACCGCGCCGCATACTCAGGATGCTGAGCACGAGCCCCGAGACACTCAGCGCAACGCCAACACCCCACCCAAACCCGGTAAACAGCGACGCCACCCCCAGCACCAGCCCCAGGACCGGCATGACGATTCTGCGTGGAGCGCGACCGTCGGTGCGGGGTGACGGATGCTTGTTATCCATAAGCCGGGGCGTGGTCGGGCGTCTTCGGGCGGGGCTTGTGGGTAACGAGCATCCGTCCCAAGTAACTCCTAGCGACGACCGCGCAGAATCGCCTGCTTGACGTCGGCAATGGCCTGAGTCACCTGAATGCCTCGCGGACACGCATCCGTGCAGTTGAATGTGGTGCGGCAGCGCCACACGCCTTCTTTGTCGTTGAGGATGTCGAGTCGCACTTTGGCTGCATCGTCGCGTGAGTCGAAGATGAAGCGGTGTGCGGCCACGATGGCGGCCGGTCCAAAGTACTGGCCGTCGGTCCAGAACACGGGGCAAGACGTGGTGCACGCGGCGCAGAGGATGCACTTGGTGGTGTCGTCGAAGATTTCGCGGTTAGCAATCGACTGAATGCGCTCTTTGCCTTTTTCGGGCTTGGAGTTGGCAATCAGGAACGGCTTGACCTCGCGGAAGGCTGCGAAGAAGGGTTCCATGTCGACGATGAGGTCTTTCTCGAGCGGCAGGCCCTTGATGGCTTCCACGTAGATGGGCTGCGTAATGTCGAGGTCTTTGATGAGCGTCTTGCAGGCGAGGCGGTTACGGCCGTTGATGCGCATGGCGTCGGAGCCGCAAATGCCGTGTGCGCACGAGCGACGGAACGAGAGCGTGCCGTCTTGTTCCCACTTGATCTTGTGCAGGGCGTCGAGAACGCGGTCGGTTGAGTACACCTCGACATCGAATGACTGCCAGCGTGATTCTTGGTCAATCTCGGGCTGAAACCGGCGGATGTTGAGTGTGATGGTGAAAGCCTGGACGGCCGGCATCGTGGGTGTGGGAGCAGCCATGATCTAGTACTTCCTCTCCATGGGCTGGTAGTTCGTGATGACGACCGGCTTCCAGTCGAGCTTGATGTGGTCTCCGGCGTGCGACGATTCGGCGTCTCCCGTGAGGTAGGCCATGGTGTGCACCATGTATTCCTTGTCGTTGCGGTCGGGGAAGTCGTCGCGCATGTGGCCGCCGCGGCTTTCTTTGCGGTTGCGTGCGGAGTAGACGGTAACTTCGGCGAGGTCGAGCAGGAACCCCAGCTCGATGGCCTCGAGAAGGTCGGTGTTGTAGCGCTCACCCTTGTCGTGGATGGAGATGTTCTTGTAGCGCTCGCGAAGACTCTGAATGATGTCGGTCTGTTCCTTGAGCGAGTCTTCGGTGCGGAACACCTGAGCGTTGCGGTCCATGCTTTCTTGGAGTTCCTTGCGGATTGCCGCCACTCGCTCGGTGCCACTGGCGTTGCGAATCTGCTCAACCAGCGTGATCACGCCGTCTGCAGGGTTCTTGGGCAGCGCGGGCATTTTGGCTTTCTTGACGTACTCGGATGCGAAACGACCGGCGCGCTTGCCGAAGACGTTGATGTCGAGCAGCGAGTTGGTGCCGAGACGGTTGGAGCCGTGCACCGAGACGCACGCGCACTCGCCCGCAGCGTAAAGCCCGGGGATCACGGTGTCGTTGTCGGCCAGCACCTCTGCCTGGATGTTCGTGGGGATGCCACCCATGGCGTAGTGCGCGGTGGGCATCACAGGCACGGGCTCAAACACCGGGTCGATGCCCAGGTAGGTGCGCGCGAACTCGGTGATGTCGGGAAGCTTGGTTTCGAGCACCTCGGCACCGAGGTGCGTGCAGTCGAGGAGTACGTAGTCTTTGTTGGGGCCGGCGCCTCGCCCTTCAACAACTTCTTGCACCATGCATCGCGAGATGATGTCGCGCGGCGCGAGGTCCTTGATGGTGGGGGCGTAGCGCTCCATGAAGCGCTCGCCGCTGGCGTTACGCAGGATGGCGCCCTCGCCACGTGCACCCTCGGTGAGCAGGATGCCCAGACCGGCGAGGCCGGTGGGGTGGAACTGGTAGAACTCCATGTCTTCGAGCGGGATACCCTTGCGCCACATGATGCCCACGCCGTCACCCGTGAGGGTGTGGGCGTTAGAGGTGGTCTTGTAGATCTTGCCGAAGCCGCCCGTGGCGAAAATGATGGCCTTGGACTGGAAAACGTGAATGTCTCCGGTGGCCAACTCGTAGGCAACGACGCCCGAGGGAACCTTCTTGCCCTTCTCGTTGGTCATCACGACGTCGAGAACGTAGAACTCGTTGTAGAACTCAATGCCGTGCTTGACACAGTTCTGAAACAGAGTCTGCAGAATCATGTGGCCCGTGCGGTCGGCCGCGTAGCACGCGCGACGAACGGGCGCCTTGCCGTGGTCGCGGGTGTGCCCGCCGAAGCGACGCTGGTCAATCTTGCCCTCGGGCGTGCGGTTGAAGGGAAGACCCATGTTCTCGAGGTCGATCACCGCGTCGATGGCCTCTTTGGCCAAGATCTCGGCGGCATCCTGGTCAACCAGGTAGTCGCCACCCTTGACGGTGTCGAACGTGTGCCACTCCCAGCTGTCTTCTTCAACATTGGCGAGTGCCGCCGCCATGCCCCCCTGCGCGGCACCCGTGTGCGACCGCGTGGGGTACAGCTTGGAAATCACCGCGGTCTTGGCGTTGGGGCCTGCCTCGATGGCGGCGCGCATGCCGGCACCACCGGCACCCACGATCACGATGTCGTACTCGTGGTAGTACACGCCGTCGACGATTTTGGGTGTTGAGGTAGCTGTAGTCACGTTGTTCTTCCGATTTCGGTAGAGGTGATGTGGATTAGAGAGTTGCGCAGATTGACGGGAGCAGGTCGAGCTGATCGGCCGGCACCTGGGGGCAAGGGTCAAAGGTGGTCGCCACGAGAGTGCCCAAAATGATGAGGGCCACGGCGGAGAAGCCAATGAGCGTTTTGAGCGTGCCGCGCATGGTGCGAGTAGTTGCGTAGTCGTTCACGATGGTGCGCATTCCGTTGGCGCCATGAATGAGTGCCAGCCAGAGCATGAGCACATCCCACACCTGCCAGAACGGGTTCGTCCACTTGCCGGCGACGAAAGCAAAGTCGATGCCCTTGACGCCCTCACCGAGCATCATGTTGACGAAGAGGTGGCCGAGAATGAGCACCACGAGGATGACACCCGAGACCCGCATGTACACCCAGCCGGCCTTTTCCCAGTTGACGCCTCGGCGTGGGGTGCGCGCGTAGGGCGAGCGCGGGGTTTCGATGGTGGTCATTAGCCCTGCACCTCCGAGAACACAACCATGAGCTGGCGGGGAATGAACGCCGCCATGAGCACAGCCCAGACGCCGACGACCGTCCAGAACATCGCACGCTGGTACTTCACGCCCTTGCGCCAAAAGTCGATGGCGATGATGCGCAGACCGTTGAGTGCGTGGAAGAGGACGGCGCCCACGAGTGCAATTTCACCCAGACCCATGAGCGGTGTCTTGTAAGCAGAGATGACGACGTTGTAGGCCTCGGGGCTCACGCGAACGAGGGCGGTGTCGAGAATGTGAACGAGCAAGAAAAAGAAGATTGCTATGCCCGTGATGCGGTGGAGTACCCACGACCACATGCCCTCGCGTCCGCGATAGAGCGTGCCACCGGGTCGAGTCGTATTCTTTGTGGCGCGAGATTCAGTCGCTACAGACACGAAAACCTTCCTTAGGTTGTCTTAGAAAATCCTGACCTAAGACTACGCCGGTAGGCTTGCCGTGTGTCACCCACGGATACTCCCCTCTCGCACTTTCGCGCCGTAATTCCGGCCGGCGGAATCGGGTCGCGCCTGTGGCCCCTTTCGCGCGCCGAGGCGCCTAAATTCCTGCATGATCTCGCGGGTACCGGGACGTCGCTGCTGCGTGCCACGTGGGAGCGACTCGCTCCTCTCGCGGGCGAAGACGGCATCATGGTGGTCACCGGTCGGGCACACCGAGCTGCCGTCGAACTGCAGATTCCCGAGCTGACGGACGCAAACCTTGTGCTCGAAACCGAGCCCCGCGATTCGTCTGCGGCCATTGGCCTGGCCGCCGCAATTCTGGAACGGCGCGAGCCCGGAGTTGTCATCGGTTCGTTCGCCGCCGATCACGTGATTCGCGGCACACGCTTCTTTGAGATGGCGGTCCGCGAAGCCGTGGTGGCCGCACAGGCGGGCATGATTGCCACGATTGGCATTCGGCCCACCGAACCCGCCATTGGATTTGGCTACATCCGGGCCACGCAATCCGCCCACATTGACGGCGCGGCGACCGCCCTCACGGTCGACGAGTTCGTGGAGAAGCCCTCGCCGGGACTCGCCGAGTCGTATCTGGCGAGCGGTAATTACTTGTGGAACGCCGGAATGTTCATTGCTCGGGCGAGCGTCCTGCTGGATGAGCTGGCTGTGACCCAGCCAGAAATGCACGCGGGACTGATGGAGTTGGCCGAGGCGTGGGACACTCCGGAACGCGGGCAGGTGGTGGACCGGGTCTGGCCACGCCTGACCAAGATTGCCCTCGACTACAGCGTGGCCGAACCGGCTGCCGCCAAGGGGCGGCTGGTTGTGGTTCCCGGAGAGTTTGATTGGGACGACGTGGGCGATTTCGCCTCCATCGCCAAACTCCACTCGAGCGGGCACAAGACCGACCTGGCCATTTTGGGGGAGGGCGCGCGTGTTCTCTCGGACTCCTCGAACGGAATTGTGGTGGCGGATTCTGGCCGAACCATCGCACTCGTCGGCGTGAAGGACATCGTGGTGGTGGACACACCGGATGCCCTCCTCGTGACCACCATTGCGCACGCCCAGCGTGTGAAGAACGTGGTTGATGCCCTGCGCCTCGCCGGTCGAGATGACGTGCTCTAATGACGGGAGAATCCCTCGTGAACTGGACAATTGACGGCGTAGACCTTCGCGATCTCCCCAAGGTGTCGCTCCACGACCACCTCGACGGCGGCATGCGCCCAAGCACCATCCTGGAACTGCTCGAATCCGGGGGAATTGTGGTTCCCGAATCGGTGGCTGTCTCGGGTGATATTCGTGCCATGACTTCGGACGAACTCGGCCGCTGGATAGCTGCCCAGTCCGGATCGGGGTCCCTCGTGGACTACCTCAAGATTTTTGACCTCACCTGTGCCCTCCTGCAGACAGAGGAGGGTCTCGTGCGCGTGGCGCGAGAGGCCGTTCTCGACCTCGCGGCCGACGGTGTGGTTTACACCGAACTGCGCTGGGCTCCCGAACAACACATTCACGCCGGCCTGTCGCTCGACGAGACCGTCGAGTTTGTGCAACAGGGTATTGAGCAGGGCATTCAGGACGCAGCCGCACTCGGTCAAGATATTCGTGCGGGGCAGCTCATTACGGCCATGCGTCATGCAAACCGCTCGCTTGAGATTGCCGAGTTGGCACTGCGCCACCGCACTGCCGGAGCCGTGGGGTTCGACATTGCCGGTGCCGAACTGGGCTTTCCGCCGAGTAACCACGCGCCGGCCTTTCGACTCTTGGCGGAGAACATGTTCCCCGCCACGATTCACGCGGGCGAGGCGGACGGCGTCTCAAGTATTGAGAGCGCCCTCGTCGACGGTTACGCTCTGCGGCTCGGTCACGGCGTGCGCTTAGCCGAAGACATCAGCGTTGAGGAGGTCGACGCGGAGACGACCACCGTGAGCCTCGGTGACGTTGCGCGCTGGGTTCGCGATCGCGGCATCACGCTCGAGATGTGTCCCACCTCGAACATTCAGACCGGCGCCATCGCTGCCCGCGGGAGCCGCATGGAAGACCATCCCTTTGACTTGTTCTATCAGCTGGGTTTCTCGGTGACCGTGAGCTCGGATAACCGCACCGTGAGCGGAACAACACTGACGCGGGAGCTCGGCCTCCTCACCGACGCCTTTGGTTACGGGCTCGCCGACCTCGAGGCTTTCCAGCTCAATGCCGCCGTGGCGGCATTCTTGCCGCTCGAAGACCGCGAAGAGCTGGCCGAGATTGTGCACGAGGGTTTTGTCGACGCAGTTGCCAACGCGCGCGCGGGCTCGTAGGGCTGTGGTGCGCTGGCCCGTCGGGCGCTAGCGCACGAGCGAGGCGAGCTCGCCCTCGATGTCGGACTGGGCGGTAAGAAGTGCGGGGAGCACGGCCTCGAGAGTGTCGCGCGGCGTACCTGCCGCCGTGGTCGAGACATTGATTGCGGCGACCACGCGCCCGGAGCCGTCGCGAACGGGAACGGCGAGAGAGCGCAGCCCCATCTCCAGCTCCTGATCTACGAGGCTGTATCCGGCCTCCCGCACGAGTGCGATTGCTCTCATGAGACCGGCAACATCTGTCGTGGTGTGTGGTGTGAAGGCGCTGCGGTCACGTGCGGTCAGGATGCGCTCCGTGGCAGCGGGGTCGAGGTCAGCGAGTAGCACGCGACCCATCGAGGTGACATACGCGGGGAAGCGAGTGCCCACGGTGATTTGCACGCGCATGATCTTGCGCGACTCAACCCGGGCCACGTAGACGATGTCGTCGCCGTCGAGAACCGCCGCGCTCGCCGACTCGTGAACCGCTTGCGCCACACGGTCGAGGTGACCCACCACAATTTCGGGAAGGCCCAAACTGGCCAAGTAGCTGTGTCCGAGGTCGAGCACGCGCGCGGTGAGGCGCCAGTTCTTTCCGTCGGTGGTGGCGTAGCCCAGCGATTCGAGGGTCATCAGAAACCTTCGCGTCGTGGCCCGGGTGAGCCCCGTGAGTGCTGCGGCGTCGGTGAGGGTGAGCTGTGGTTTCTCGCGCGTGAACGCGCGGATTACGGCAAGGCCGCGCTCGAGCGACTGGACGAATTCGCCGCTATCGCTCAAGTACGACCGCCAGTCCCTGGCCCACGCCAATACAGATCGCGGCTACTCCCACGCCACCGCCGTTGGCCTCGAGTCGCCGAGCGAGCTGGCCGATGATGCGTGCACCGGATGCTCCCAACGGGTGACCGATCGCGATGGCACCGCCATCGACGTTGACCCTCTTCGGGTCGAGCCCCTTCCAGAGCTTCACGCACGAGAGCGCTTGGGCCGAAAATGCCTCGTTGATTTCGACGAAGTCGACGTCGGCCCAGGTCTTGCCGGCCCGCGCGAGCGCTTGGTTGGCCGCCTCAACGGGGGCTACGCCAAAGATGTTGGGATCGTTGGCTGCCACACCGCGCGCAACGATGCGCGCCAGAGGCTCGCCGAGGTTGGCTTTCTCGTTACCTAAGAGCAGTGCCGAGGCGCCATCGTTGAGGGGACTCGAGTTACCCGCCGTGACGGTGCCGCCCTCCTTTTGGAACGCCGGCGCCAGTTCCGCCAGTGACGCCGCACTCGTGTCGGTGCGGATGCTCTCGTCCATGGCAATCTCGGATCCGGGAACCTGCACAATTTGGTTGGCAAAGAATCCCGTGGTCCACGACGCGGCCGCACGCTCGTGTGAACGCGCGGCGAAGGCATCCTGAGCTTCGCGAGAGATCTCGAACCGTTCGGCCAGAATCTCGGCCGACTGTCCGTTGTTGATGGTCCAGCGCTCATCCATTTTTTTGTTGACCATGCGCCACCCGAGGGTCGACGAGTGCAGTGTCTCGTTGCCGGCCGGATACGGTGCCTGCGGTTTGAGCAGGATCCAGGGTGCGCGGCTCATCGATTCTGCCCCACCCGCGATGGCCACGTTCAGGTCGCCCACGGCGATGGCGCGACTGGCCTGGATGGCGGCCTCCATGCTTGATCCACAGAGTCGGTTAACCGTGACGCCGGGAATTGACGTGGGGTAGCCCGCCAGAAGCGCGGCCATGCGGGCGACATTGCGGTTATCTTCGCCCGACTGGTTGGCCGCGCCGTAAAAGACGTCGTCGATGGCGGACACGTCGAGAGCGGGATTGCGCCGGACAATTTCGCTCAGCACGACCGCTCCCAAATCGTCGGGACGCGTTGCGGCAAGCCCTTTTCCGAAGCGGCCGAACGGCGTGCGCACGTAGTCGTAAATGTAGGTCTCAGTCATGGTTCTGCTTTCCTTACTCAGTAGCGTCGATGAGATCGAGTTGTGTCATGTCGCGCAGGTCGGCCACGCTCGTGTCTCCGTAGGTCTCGGTCACGCGCACGTTGCCCGTGCGGTCGAGATCAAAAATTGCGAGCTCGGTGTACACGCGCGTCACACAGCCGAGTCCGGTCACGGGGTAGCTGAGTTCGCTGACCAGTTTGGATGTTCCCGTCTTGGTCATGAGCTCCATGATCACGAAGACATCCTTTGCGCCCACGGCCAGGTCCATGGCCCCACCAACAGCGGGGATGGCCTCGGGCTCACCGGTGTGCCAATTGGCGAGGTCGCCGTTGCGCGAAACCTGGAACGCGCCGAGCACGGCGATGTCGAGGTGGCCGCCGCGCATGATGGCAAACGAGTCGGCGTGATGAAAGTAGGAGCATCCGGGCGACTCGGTTATCGGTTTCTTTCCCGCGTTCAGAAGGTCGGTATCGATGTCGTCACCGTGCGCTTCGGGCCCCATCCCCAGCATGCCGTTCTCGGTGTGCAGGATGATCTCGTGTTCCGGGTTCAGATAGTTCGATACCTGAGTGGGAATGCCAATACCGAGGTTGACCACTGCGCCGGCCGGCACGTCGCTGGCCACGCGCTCAGCCATCTGCGCTCGCGTCAATTTTTCGGGGTGGCGGTGACCAATTTTCACGAGTGCTCCTTGGGGTTGGTGCTCGCGACCTGAACGACCCGGTCGACAAAAATGCCGGGTGTGACGATGTTCTCCGGGTCGAGATCGCCGAGCTCGGCGAGGAAGGGAACCTGAACGATGGTTGTGGTCGCCGCCATTGCCATGATCGGCCCGAAGTTGCGCGAGGTTTTGCGATAGAGAAGGTTGCCCCAGCGGTCGGCCTTGTGCGCCTTGATGAGGGCGTAGTCGGCCTTAATCGGATACTCGAGCACGTAGTCCCGACCGTCGATGTGGCGCGTCTCTTTGCCGTCGGCCAGCGTCGTGCCGAAACCGGAGGGGGTGAAGAAGGCGCCGATCCCCGCACCGGCCGCGCGAATGCGCTCAGCCAGGTTGCCCTGGGGCACAAGCTCCAGTTCGATGTCGCCCGCGTGGTACTTGGCGTCGAAATGCCATGAGTCGACCTGTCGGGGGAACGAGCAGACAACCTTTCGCACGGCGCCGCTCTTGACGAGCAGGGCGAGCCCTTCGTCGGCGTTGCCCGCGTTGTTGTTGACGATGGTGAGCCCGGAAAGTTTGCGACGCAACAGGCCGTTGATGAGGTCGATCGGTTGCCCGGCAAGGCCAAAACCGCCGATCATGATGGTTGCGCCGTCAGGGATGTCGGCGAGAACCTCGTCGACGGAGTCGCGGAACTTGTTGATCATTCGGGCCCTCACATTTGTTCGTATGTCGAACATAAGTTCGACTTATGAACAATCTATCTCACGACGTCCCACTCTGTCTGCACAGAATTTGGTCAGTCGCTGCTGGGGCTGGCTAGCGAGCGGAGAAAAGTGCGCGGACGTCTGCGTCAATCCGGTCTAGCGCGTCGGGTGACATGGCGTCGATGTAGACCTTGAGCTTCTCCTCGGTGCCACTCGGACGCAGCATCACGCGTGAGCCGTCGGCCAGGTGCCACGCCAGCAGATTGGTGGCGGGCAGACGATTGACGCTGCGGGCATAGTCGTCGACGGCAACGATTCGCGAACCGCCAATGTCCGCGGGTGCCGCCTTTCGCAAGGCGGTCATGGTCTCCTCGATGCGGGCAGCATCGGTGCGCATCGAGAGCTGAGAACTGACAAAAGCTCCGTGGGTCGCGTTGAGTTCGGTGACCTTGTCCAACAGGGTGAGCCCCGAAGCGTGCAGATCGCTCACCAGGGCCAAGACGGCCAACCCCGCAGAAATGCCATCTTTGTCGTGCAACGTTTCGGGATTCACCAGGTATCCGAGAGCCTCCTCGAAACCGAAGATGAGTTGGGGCACCCGCGCGATCCACTTGAACCCGGAGAGTGTTCGCACGACCGAATAGCCGAAAGACTTGCCCAGAGATTCGAGAGCGGGTGTCGACACCACGCTGCAGGCGAGTGAGCCCGTTGTGCGCCCCGAGCGCGACGCTCGGTCGCAGGCCCACCAGGCCAGCGCAAGCCCGACCTCGTTTCCGGAGAGGCGACGAAACACCGGAGCGCCGCCCGTTGCGTTCGGAATGGGAACGCCCACGGCAAGTCGGTCGGCATCCGGGTCGTGCGCGAGCACTAGTTCGGCACCGATTTCGTGAGCGAGGGTAAACGCACGACTGAGAGCCCCCGGCTCTTCCGGGTTGGGCACGGAAACCGTGGGAAACGAGCCGTCCGGGTCGTCCTGTTCGGTGACCGGAATGGGAAGGGCGTACCCCGCCTGACGGAGAACGCGGCGAAAAGTTTCGCCTCCCACCCCGTGCAGCGCGGTGTACGCCACGCGCGGACGGAAGAGCGGCTCGGGAACCAGGGCGGCGGTGCGGGCAACGTACGCGTCGATGATGTCATGCGGTGCGTGTTCCACGGCACCCCGCGGAAGCGCGGTAATGGGCCCCGATTTAGCCACGGTGTCGATGCGCCGGGCAATCTCGGCGTCCACGGGTGACGTGATTTGGGCGCCCCGGTGCACCCCGCCGAGGTAAACCTTGTATCCGTTATCGCCCACCGGGTTGTGGCTGGCGGTAATCATGACGCCGGCATCGGCATCGAACTCGCGCACCGCGAAAGCCAGAACCGGCGTCGGCACGGGTCCGGGAAGAAGGACGGCGCGGACCTGTGCACCCGCCATGATTTCTGCCGTGTCGCGCGCAAAAATGTCGGAGTTTGCGCGGGCATCAAACCCAATCACCACAACGGGCATGTCTGTGCTTCGTCGGGTCGTGTGAATGGCCGACGGTCCGTTAATCGAGGCGCCTGCCTCGCGCAGGTACTGAGCCAGAGCCGCCGCGGTTTGAGCCACCACGACACGGTTCATGCGCGCCGGTCCAGCGCCCAGACGTGCCCTCAACCCAGAGGTCCCAAAGGTGAGACGGCTCCCAAAGGCAGCGTGCAATTTCTCAACGGCATGTCGATCTCCCGCCTCGGCACGAGACGTGAGCACCGTCGCTTCGGCACGCGTGCTCGGGTCCGGGTCCATCTCGGCCCACGCGCGTGCCTGAGCGATGAGATCCTGGGTCTTGTAATCCACCACAGCTAACTCGTCTCGTCACGATTGAGGCCGGGTGTAACGAATCCGCCCGTGTCGAGGCGCGCGGCATCCCGAGAGGGGTGGTGACGCATCGACACTGAACGCATGGCTTAACTTTAGGGGCGTAACCGGTTTAAGCCGCTCTGTGAGCTCACCTCAACACTGTGTGGGCCACCCGCGCGCGGCATGCGGACTAGGCGTCTTCGATCGTGAGCAGCAGGTGTCCGTTCGGCACGGTCTCACCAACCGGAGCACTGATGCCGGTGACGATGCCGTCCTTGTGGGCGGCCACCGACTGTTCCATCTTCATGGCTTCGAGCACCAAGAGCTGATCCCCCTTGACCACCTTCTGACCCTCGGTCACCGCAATCTTGACGACGGTGGCCTGCATGGGAGCCTTCACGGCCGACCCCGACGGACCGGATGCCGAACCCTCGGGCGTCTTGCGCTTGGGTGCCGGACCGAGCGTGACGAGGTCACCCGCGGTCGCCCGCAGCAGTTTGGCCGGCAGCGAGACCTCGATGCGGCGTCCGTCGACTTCGACGGTGACCCCGCGGCGCTTTGACTCCGGAACGACCTCGTCGGATTCGCCGCTCCAGGGCTCAACCGTGTTCTCCCACTCGGTTTCAATCCACGACGTGTAAATCTGGAAAGGGGCGTCACCCTCGGGAGCAAACGCCGGATCGTTCACAACAGCGCGGTGGAAGGGCAACACCGTCGGCAGACCGTGCACCTCAAACTCGTCGAGTGCGCGGCGTGAGCGCTCCAGCGCCTCGGCACGAGTTGCACCCGTCACGATGAGTTTGGCGATCATGGAGTCGAAGGACCCCGAGATCACGTCGCCCGCGGCGACGCCGGTGTCGACGCGCACGCCGGGTCCTCCGGGAACGTTGAACTCGTGAACGGGGCCGGGAGCGGGCATAAAGTTTCGCCCCGCGTCTTCGCCGTTGATGCGGAACTCAAACGAGTGGCCGGTGATGACCGGGTCGGCATAGTCGAGCACGCCGCCCTCGGCAAGACGGAACTGCTCGCGAACCAGGTCGATTCCCGTGACCTCTTCTGAGACCGGGTGCTCTACCTGCAGGCGCGTGTTGACCTCGAGGAACGAGACTGTGCCGTCGGCACCGATGAGGAACTCGCAGGTTCCGGCACCGACGTAGCCGACCTCCTTGAGAATTGCTTTTGATGAGGTGTAAAGCTCGGTGAGCTGCTTCTCGGTGAGGAAGGGCGCGGGGGCTTCTTCGACCAGCTTTTGGTGCCGGCGCTGCAGTGAGCAGTCGCGCGTGGAGACCACGACAACATTGCCGTGCTGATCGGCGAGACACTGCGTCTCGACGTGACGGGGCTTGTCGAGGTACTTCTCTACGAAGCATTCGCCGCGACCGAAGGCGGCAATGGCTTCGCGCGTTGCCGAGTCGAACATCTCGGGAACTTCTTCGCGAGTGCGGGCCACCTTGAGCCCACGACCGCCGCCGCCGAAGGCCGCCTTGATGGCCACGGGTAGACCGTGCACGTCGACAAACTCCAGCACCTCATCGGCACCCGACACGGGGTTGAGTGTTCCCGGAGCGAGGGGCGCACCCACTTTTTCGGCCACGTGGCGTGCCGAGACCTTGTCGCCCAGGCGCTCGATGGCCTCGGGACTCGGACCAATCCAGATCAGACCCGCGTCAATGACGGCACGAGCAAAATCGGCGTTTTCGGCGAGGAATCCATAACCGGGGTGTACGGCGTCTGCGCCCGAGCGGCGAGCCACGGCCAGAATCTTGTCGATGACGAGGTACGTTTCGGCGCTCGTGGTGCCACCCAAGGCGTAGGCCTCGTCGGCGAGCTTGGCGTGCAGCGCGTCGCGATCCTGGTCGGCGTAGACCGCCACCGAACCGATGCGGGCGTCACTGGCTGCTCGAATGATGCGCACGGCGATTTCACCGCGGTTGGCAATGAGCACTTTGTGGATGCGAGACATGGCATTCAGCCTATCGAGAGTGTGGAGAATGCCGCCTGTTCAGTCGTTGCAGGTAACTCGCCGGGCCCGGTCTGCGGAGAACTCTCAGGCTCATGCGCTAGCGTTCGACGTAGGAATTCTTCTTCACTTGTTGGCTGGAATGTCGACCACCTATCTGGACAGGTCGGCCTAGCCCGTGAACTCACTTACCTCTACCCTCGGTCCCGTTCGCGTCACGTCACCCCGGCAGAACGCCGTGAGTGACCGCGCCCCGAGTGCCTACTCGCGTGTGCTCGCGACGGCGAGGGAGGCGGGCCTCATGCGCCGCGCCCCGGGCTTCTACGGCATCGTTTTCGGTTCGCTCGTGCTGGCCACCGCCGGTGTCGTTTACGGATTCATTGTTCTCGGTGACACCTGGTACCAGCTACTCATCGCCGCGGCGCTGGGACTGGTGCTTACCCAGTTCGCGTTTCTCACCCACGAAGCGTCTCACCGCCAGGTGTTTACGTCTGGCAAAGTCAACGACCGGGTCGGACGCCTTCTCGCTGCCGGTGTGGTGGGCATCAGTTACGCGTGGTGGATGAACAAGCACACCCGCCACCACCAGCACCCCAACACGATCGGCAAAGACCCCGACATCGAAATCGACACCATTTCGTTCACCGAGGAAGACGCGCGCACTCGCACCGGAGTCTTAGCGTGGATTACGCGCCGACAGGGGTACCTCTTCTTCCCGCTCCTCACGCTCGAGGGGCTCAACCTGCACCTTCGCTCCACCATGGCGCTCTTCGAGCGAGGCCCCATTCCCGGCCGCGTGCTCGAACTCACCCTCATTTTCGCGCGACTGGGAGCCTACGTGGGTGTGGTGTTCTGGCTGCTGCCCGTGGGCATGGCCTTTGCCTTCATCGGCGTTCAGATGGCGGTCTTTGGTATCTACATGGGCGCGTCCTTCGCCCCCAACCACAAGGGTATGCCGCTGATTTCGGCCGGCATGAAGATTGATTTCTTTCGCCGGCAGGTCATGACCTCGCGCAATATTCGGGGCGGATTCTGGATGAGCATCCTTTACGGCGGGCTCAACCTCCAGATTGAGCACCACCTGTTTCCGGGAATGGCACGCCCGCACCTCAACACCGCACGTTCATTCGTCCGTGCCGCCTGCAAGCGCGAGGGCGTGACCTACACCGAGACGGCCATGATGGCCTCATACGCTCGCGTGATCGACTACCTCAATCGAGTCGGACTCTCGGCGCGCGATCCGTTCGACTGCCCGGTGAGCACGCGCTTTTCAGACGCCACCTAACGATTCGGTCGGTGCCTCACGGCGCTGGTGGCGACGCCCAGAACCGGGGCCACTCAACTCCGAGTTGCCCGGCGAGTTGACGCACCGCAGGAATACTGACGCCCACCACGGTTGACGGATCTCCCTCGATGCGTTCGATGAACGCTTGGCCACGAGCATCAATGGTGAAGGCGCCCGCAACGGCCAAAGGCTCACCCGAGGCTACGTAGGCGTCGATCTCGTCGTCGGTGATGTCAGTGGCAAAACTGACGCGCGCCATTGAGGTGACGCCAATGCCGCGTGGGCTCTTGGCATCTGTGGCATCGATGAGCCAGTGGCCGGAGTACAGCTCTCCCGTGCGCCCGCGCTGCGCGTGCCATCGCTCGCGGGCGCGCTCGGCGGTGTGCGGTTTACCGTAAATCACGTCGTCGAGCACAAAGGCCGAGTCGCCGCCCAGCACCAGCCCGTCGAGGTGAGTGCCGGCTGCCACCGCCTGCGTGATCGCGGCCTCGGCTTTAGCGCGGGCGAGGAGCAGCACCATGTCGGCCGCCGCCAGGGGACCAGATACGGCTTCGGCCTTACGCACGGCCGCTTCTTCGTCAACGCCGTTGGGCACCACAATCGGCTCGATTCCCGCGGCCCGCAGGGTCGCCAAACGTGCCGGGGAGGTGGAGGCGAGGTACAAGCGCATGGGGTGTCCTTAGTGTGAGTCGCAAACGTGAGTACAACGAACGTGACAGGCTGTGTGTCGTGGGCGACGAGTTTGAGTGTGACATTACCAACGTGGCACACGGGGGTGTCTTCGTGGCGCGACACGAGGGACGCGTCGTTTTTGTCAGTGATGCTCTGCCGGGTGAGCGCGTGCGTGTGCGTGTCACCGAGGCCAGCAAGTCACGCTTTTGGCGCGCCGACACCATCGCGGTGGTCTCCCCGTCGGCACATCGACGCGAACACGTCTGGCCCGAAGCATCCGTGGCGCGCGATCCCGAAGAACGCCCGGGAGGCGCCGAGTTTGGTCACATCAATCTGACGCACCAGCGCGATCTCAAGACCACGGTGCTTCACGAATCCTTCGAGCGGGTGGGCAAGCTCGCCCT
>JNSL01000004.1_pt1 | contig 62972 bp, 63 predicted proteins | sample 210691 | NCBI WGS metagenome assembly JNSL01 (sample SAMN02808685, study PRJNA238866) | freshwater metagenome | biome: fresh water; feature: freshwater reservoir; material: water; isolation source: water column of the freshwater reservoir Embalse de Amadorio in Spain | place: Spain: Valencia ...
CCGGTGATATAAATGTCCACAAATATTGAACTTGATGCTCGCTCTTCGTTTCGCTGGTTGTGGCGACAGCTCACAAGCATGCGCACCGCTCTTATTCTGCTCTTATTATTAGGAGTTGCCGCAATCCCAGGCTCACTATTTCCGCAGCGAACTCAGAATCCACTTGCGGTAAGTGATTACTTTAAGAGCAGCCCTGGAACCGCTAAATTCCTTGATCAACTTCAAATGTTTGATGTTTATAGCTCGCCCTGGTTTAGTGCTATTTACATTCTGCTTTTTATTTCGCTAATCGGCTGTGTCCTACCAAGATCCTTCGAGCATCTAAAGGGAGCTCGGGCACAACCTTCACTTACCCCGAAGAATTTAAATCGTATGGAGTTCCATACCGAAGCTGTGGGAGGAAGCCTTGATAGCGCCGAAGCTTGGTTACGCAAAAACCGTTTTCGAATTAGAAGAGATGAAAATTCAATTTCGGCTGAGAAAGGTTTCATGCGTGAAACTGGAAACTTGCTCTTTCATCTATCACTTATTTTGATTTTAATCGGAGTTGCCTTGGGATCCTTCTTTGGAATGCGAGGCGATGCAATCATCAATGTTGGTGAACGATTCATAAATACCCCTACATCATATGATGTGATTTCATATGGAAAGCTACAATCAGGAAATAATCTCACGCCATTTTCGGTTACCGCCACAGATTTTAAAGCAACTTATGATTTAGTAACTGGAACACCAAGTGATTTCAAATTATCGGTAAATACTGCAAGCCCAGTTGGCACTAAAGAGGTATCTCGAATCGTTAGAGTCAACTCGCCACTAACTTTTGGCACAACCAAAGTTTATTTGCAGGCAAATGGTTATTCGCCGCTTGTCACAGTTCGAGATAAGAGTGGTGACATTAAATTTCAAGGTGCGGTTATTTTCTTGCCACAAGATGGGAATTTAACTTCTATTGGCGCAATTAAAGTTCCAGATATGCAGCCACAAATTGGGTTTGTTGGATCCTTTGTCCCGACTTATGACAGGAGTCCTGAGCGCGGATCATTCTCCTCATATCCTGAAGCCTTGGATCCGCGGTTATTAGTTTCGATCTGGACCGGCGACCTTGGCTTAGATACTGGTATCCCGCAATCTGTTTATCGGCTAGATACAAGTGAGATGAAGCGAATTGGATTGAAAACTCTAAAGCTTAATGAGACCCATGATTTTGGTGACGGTTCAATCACATTCGAAGGTTGGACGCCATGGGTCAACCTGCAAATTGTTAAAGACCCAGGCAAGATATATGCATTGCTCGGTTCAATCTTTGCAATTCTTGGTCTACTAATGTCGCTCTTCACCAGATCTCGCCGTATTTGGATTAAAGAAGTTCCAGATAAATCAGGTGTTGAAGTTGCAGGACTTGCAAAGAATGCAGCGCCAGGTCTTGAAAATGAAATTGCATCACTTGTTAAGAAGATGAAAGGATAGGTATATGAATTCTTCAGATTATGCATATCTATCTAACTATGGTGTTTATACCGCGATGGTGTTATTTGCTGTTGCGTTTTTAGCCCATGGAATTGATGTTGCATTTTCTGTTCGCAATTTAGAAGAGAAGACTCAATTAGATTTCTCGCGTACTAAGCGAATTGGTGATCTCGGAACTGTAATGATTGTTCTCGCCTTTATTGCGCTTTTTGTTGCTGTTATTTTTCGGGGAATCTCGGCTCAGAGAGTTCCTTGGGGAAATATGTATGAGTTTTCGATTACCGGTGCTCTAGCCTTTACGGGAGCTTATCTTTACGCGCTCTGGAAATATAAAATTAAATGGCTTGGTCTTCCAGTCGCAATAGCAGTTCTCTTAACTTTAGGAACTGCAATTTCAATTCTTTATGTACCAAGCGCACCACTTGTACCTGCACTTAAATCAGCCTGGTTGGTTATTCACGTATCTGCCGCAATTATTTCTGGCGGAGTCTTTCTTCTTGCAAATTGCATTGCAGCGACATATTTGATTTTAGATCGATATGAGAGCAGAGGCGCCCGTCCAGTTTGGGCTTTAAAACTGCCGGCACTTGAAACACTTGATCAACTTTCATATCGCCTTGTCGCGTTTGTATTTCCACTCTGGACATTTTCAGTTATTGCCGGCGCAATCTGGGCCGAAGCCGCCTGGGGTCGTTACTGGGGATGGGATCCAAAAGAGACTTGGGCATTCATTACTTGGGTTGCCTATGCCGCATATCTACACGCACGAGTAACAGTTGGCTGGCGTGGTCGCAAAGCAGCTTGGTTATGTTTGTTCGCCGGTTCAACGTTCCTATTTAATTATGTTTATATAAATATTTGGGGAAGTGGCAAACACACTTACAGCGGGCTCTAAAGCTTACGTAAGAAATCGGGATCGTCATCTGGTGGAATTATTTTTCCACGTCCGCCGCGTCCAGGTCCTGGATTTCGCTTTGGTTTACCAATTACGAACCAAGAAATTGCACCTAGTGAAGAGAATAAAAATATTATTAAGAGCCAAGCCCACTTAGGTAATTTACGAACTTCTTCTTGAGGAGTTCTAGCGCAATCAAAGAAAGCATAAAAAGTGAGAGCTAGTAAGGCGATGGTAATCAGAAGGCGCATGGAGAGAGTTTAAACCTTTGTAATCATTAGCGCGAACGTTATCAACAGCGCCGTGAGCAATTGAAGCTCGCCAGCCTTACCCAGAAGCGGAATCAATCTGGCACCAATGGCCCCGCTAGTTATTCCCCGAATAAGTAGGTAATAAAAAGGTGCAGTAGCCAGAACAATTAGTGCCCAAGGAGTAATCACTGATGCTGCAACAGTGGCAGTGAAGGAGATCAACAAGAAAAGAATCAACAGAAGGCGGGCTTTAGCATCACCCAATCTAACCGCCAAGGTTTTCTTTCCGACCAGCTCATCTTTTGGCCGATCTCGTAAGTTGTTTAATCCAAGGATTGTGCACGATAAAGCGCCCATTGGAATTGCCAGCAAAAACGCCTTCCAAGAAATCTCTTGAGATTGCGCGTAGTAAGAACCCATTGTTGCTACTAAGCCGAAGAAGACAAACACCGAAACTTCACCAAATCCTTGGTAACCATATGGCTTCTTGCCTCCGGTATATGTCCAACCCGCAACAATTGCTAGTGCTCCAACTAAAATTAAAAAAGGAGATGTTCGAATTGAAAGTAACAATCCACAAATTGCGGCAAATAGATAACTAAGGATTGCAGCATTCTTTACGGCAGTTGCACTCTTTAACCCACTTGCAACAAGTCGCACAGGCCCAACTCGGGCTTCATCAGTTCCTCGGATTCCGTCAGAATAATCATTTGAATAATTCACCGCTATTTGAAGCAATAAACCAACACCTAATGCAAGAAGCGCATTTACCCAGTTGATTTCTCTGCCATCAGAATTGATAAGAGAAGTTCCTATTAAAACCGGAGCTATTGCAGCTGGAAGTGTGCGCGGTCTGGCACCTGCAACCCAAGTATTCATCTTCTTATCTTTGCTTATCTATGAATATTTGGCTGGCTTTGACACGGTCAGGTTTGCCAATTCCAATTTCAGGAATCTGCGCCATAACTAAGAATTCTTTCGGAACAAATTGCTTTCCTAATGTCGTTTTCAAAAGTTCTGAAAGGTGATCGTAATCAATTTCACTATCTGCAATCAAGCAGATTTTTTGGCCCCATTCTGCATCAGGGATTGCGGTAGCAAGAAATCTTGTGTCAGGAAAGCCAGCGCTTAATTCATTTTCAATTGCATAAAGTGAGACATTTTCGCCACCGGTAATAACTACATCATCAATTCGGCCTATCACTTCGATTTCATTATTCTTAATTTTCCCGAGATCGCTCGTAATAAACCAACCATCCTTGAAGTGCTGCGACCAAAGTTCCTGATTATCTTCATAGCCGCTTGCAAGTATTGGCCCCTTAATTTTTATTCGGCCAGATTCATCAACCATCAATGAGACATCGGTTAGCGCTCTCTTGTTATAAACACAGCCACCAGATGTTTCAGTCATTCCATATGTGGTGACTACCGATATTCCGGCCTTCGATGCTGCCTCTAAAAGTATTTTACTTGCTGGGCTTCCACCAACTAATACCGACTTACATCCTTGCAAGTGCGCTAATAATTTTTCATCCCCAAAAAGAGCACGGTGTAATTGAGTCGGAACAATTGCGGTGTAATCAGCTCTTTCATCTGCTCCCACAACCTCGCTTCCAAGTTTTAGCGCTCGGGTCAAGACATTTACTCCGGCAATATGGTTTATAGGTAGAAGCAACGACCAGATATCGCCAGGCATCGCGCTAACTCGTTCATTTGATAATTGGGCTGATGTCGAAACTGCATCTATAGATAGAAGGACGCGCTTTTTAATTCCTGAAGATCCAGTTGTGTTTACGATGACTTGGGTTACTTCCCTCTGCCCCATCGCCTCGGAGAGGGCGCGGGTCAGCGCTGGCATCTCCCATTGGAGCCCAATATCAATTACCGAAGTTTTCATGACCCGCGTAGGCTATCTATATATTTTGTAGGAGGAAATGTGAGCAAACCCTTTAAGCGCGAGCCAGGCAGTCGGACCATTCCAAAATGGATTATCGGAAGTGGTGGCGAGGCTTTTTCAGACATTGTTTATGAAGTGGCCGAAGGTATTGCCAAAATTACAATCAACCGGCCAGAAGTGCGCAACGCATTTCGCCCGCAAACACTCTTCGAATTACAAGAAGCTTTCTCATTGGCCCGCGATGATGATTCTGTCGGCGTCATTATTTTTACCGGTGCTGGTACCGACGCGTTCTGCTCTGGTGGCGATATAAATGTTCGCGGCGATGATGGTTATCTAGGAAATGATCCACTTGCTAAAAAAGGAATTGGCAGATTAAATGTTTTAGATTTGCAGATTCAAATTCGTAGATTGCCAAAACCAGTTGTAGCAATGGTTGCGGGTTGGGCTGTTGGTGGGGGACATGTTCTACACGTTGTCTGTGATTTAACTATTGCTGCTGACAATGCGAAGTTTGGTCAGACTGGTCCGATGGTTGGATCATTCGATGGCGGTTATGGTGCAGGTTTATTGGCTGCACACATTGGCCAGAAGAAAGCTCGTGAAATTTGGTTCTTATGTCGTCAATATGATGCGACCGAAGCACTCGAAATGGGCTTAGTAAATACTGTTGTTCCAGTCGCTGAACTTGAAGCTGAAACAGTTTCTTGGTGTCGTGAAATGTTAAGACATTCACCAATGGCGCTTCGATTACTGAAAGCTGGATTAAATGCGGCAGATGATGGATTAGCTGGTGTGCAACAACTTGCTGGCGATGCAACACTTCTGTTTTACATGACCGAAGAGGGCCAAGAAGGCCGAAATGCATTTAAAGAGAACCGCGAACCAAATTTCAATAAATTTCCAAAGCGTCCGTAATAAATAATGTGGCACTTAGATAAGGTCTTTAACGATCTAACTATTGTTGCCATACCTACTCGCACTAATTTTCGCGGCATAAATATTCGCGAAGCAGCGCTCTTTCGTGGCCCAGCGGGGTGGGGCGAATTCTCACCTTTTACTGAATATTCTGATGTGCAATCCGAGCCCTGGCTAAATGCAGCGCTAGAGGGCGCATATCTTCCGTGGCCAAAGTTGGAGCGAAATTCAATTGGTGTAAATGCAACGCTTCCCAAAGTAGAAATAGATCGAGTCCCCGAAATACTGAATAGATTTCCTGGTGCAAAAACTGTCAAGATAAAGATTGACGATTTTGAGAATGACAGTGAACTGGTTGAAGCAGCACTTGATTTCAATCCAGATTTTAAAGTTCGTTTAGATGTCAATGGTGGTTGGGATCTTCAAACTGCACTTCTAAATCTCTATAACTTCTATCTGCGATTTGGCAAAATATTTGAATACATTGAGCAGCCCTGCTTGCGAATTGAAGATTTGAGAGAGCTAAAAAAAGAGATACCGATGAAGATTGCAATCGATGAATCAATTAGGCAGGCACTTTCAAGTGATTTCTCAGATGCCAAAGAATTTGCGGATGTGGCAATTATTAAGTGGGCGCCTTCTGGTGGCATAAAAAGCGCCAATAAGTTAATAGAAAAGATTGGTTTACCTGCCGTGATTTCAAGTGCTTTAGATACGGGTATTGGAATTTCACATGGGCTAGCTCTAGCTGCAAGTCAGAATGATCTAAATTTTGATTGCGGGTTGGCAACGACTTCACTGCTTGAAAGCGATGTTGTAACCCCGCCAATTGAAATAACTGCTGGCACTGTCTTGGTTAGTCGAACAGCGCCTGACGAGAAGCTAGTAGCCAAATACTTGGCTTCTGCCGACCGTAGACTTTGGTGGCAGAATCGGATTGAGAGAATTTGGGAATCTGGATTTGGCGAAAGGTGGCAGAGTGAGCAGCTCGACTGATCTAGCCCGCCAAACCATCCGCAAGTTAATCGAGTCTGGCGTTAGTGATTTCGTGATTTCACCAGGGTCAAGAAACGCACCGCTTTCGATTGCACTTCATGAGGCTAAATCACTTGGGATTATTGAATTACATATCAAATTAGATGAACGCGGTGCGGCTTTTTTCGCACTTGGTATTGCTAAAGCAACCGATAGACACGTTGCTGTTATCTGCACTAGCGGCACTGCTGCCGCGAACTTTCATCCCGCACTTCTTGAAGCCTGGCACGCAACAAATAAATTAATCGCAATCACTGCAGATCGACCAGAACGCTTACGCAAAACTGGGGCGAATCAGACAACAGATCAAGTTGGAATGTTTCCAAATATTCCAGCATTTGATTTAGTTCCTGGGGCTAACTTCGAATTAGGAAATGGCCCGACCCATTTAAATATTCAATTTGATGAGCCCCTGCTGCCAAATGATTCAAATGATTGGTTAAGTGGGTTGCACGTTAATCCGCCAAATAAAACCCAAGAAACTGCAAAATCTTTAACAGTTACCGGAAATGGTCTGATCGTTATCGGCCATGATCGAGGAACACTTAGCGCTTCTGAAATTTCTAAGTTTATTGAGACCTCAGGGCTGCCAGTGATTTCTGAGGATCCTTTGACATTTCCAAATTCAATCAGCCATGCAAGTGCATTTTTAAGTGATGAGACTATTCGAAATTATTTAAAGCCAGATTATGCAATTGTTATTGGTCGAACAACGCTCTCTCGAAGTATAAATAGCTTTCTGACTCTGGCTGAAAAAACTTATGTAATTGATCCTAGAATTTCTACTATTGATACCAAACGCACCGCCTCCCAGATATTTTTTGCGCTTCCAAAACTTGAAGTCTCAACGCTAAACCCAACTTGGATTTCAGATTGGAACGAAATCTCAAGGCTAGCAACGAAAGTTATCGATGAAGATCAAAGTTGGAGCGAGCAGAACGCTCTGCGGACAATCGCAGCAGGTGTGCCAGCTGGTTCAGCGCTTTTTGTTGGATCCTCTCGCCCAATTAGAGATATCGAAGCTTTTGCTAAACCTCGTGGCGGGATTGATGTTTTTGCAAATCGCGGGCTCGCAGGAATCGATGGCAATTTATCTACGATTTTCGGTATTTCAAATAGTTTCGAACGCACCTATGCGGTTATCGGTGACTTAACTTTTCTACATGATCTAACAGCCTTACTTGCACCGCCAATAAACAACCTAACAATTTTTATCATTGACAATAATGGTGGTGGGATTTTCTCAACTCTGCCACAATCAGGCGTTTCTGGATTTGAAGAGATATTTGCAACTCCGCAGAACCAAGATCTTGCCAAAATCATTTCAAGCTTTCAGATAAGCGTGACTAAAGTAAAAACTGCCTCTGATTTGAATTTTACTTTTTCTCAGAATAATCCTGGATTAAATTTTGTTATTGTGGAAGTTCCAGATCGGGAATCTATGGCAACTAATTTGACTAAGACTTATTCTCGCATTTCAAGCGCGGTTCGCATCGGACTCAATTTAGCCTGACTCTCAGCTAATTCATCTTCCGGATTCGAGCCAGCAACAATTCCACAACCACTAAAGATACGCATAGATTTTTGATCGTCGGAAAGTTCACCAGTTCGCAGTGCAATTCCAATTTCGCCGTCACCTCTTGCATCTACCCAGCCAACTGGCCCGGCATATCGACCACGATTCATCTCTTCCAATTCATTGATAACAGCGCTAGCTGTCTCGGTTGGGGTTCCGCAAACAGCAGCCGATGGATGAAGCGAAGCTATCAGGGTAAAGATGTCGATCGGAGTCGTTGCATCGTTAACTACTCCAGTTACATCCGTAGCTAGGTGCATTACATTCGCTAGGTGTAGAACAAATGGTGATTCTGGAACATTTGTTGATGAACAGTAAGGCGCTAAGGCATCAGCCACTGATCGAACTGCATATTCGTGCTCCTCTAAATCCTTAGAAGATTTAGCAAGTGAGGCAGCTAGCCCTAGATCTTTTGCTTCATCGCCAGATTTTCTAATAGTTCCAGCCAAAATTCTCGAGGTAACCAATGACTTATTTAAGCGAACTAATAGTTCGGGCGTAGCACCAATTAAATTAGCAACCATAAAGACCCAGGTTGAAGGGTAATTCGCACTTAGATAAGTGATTAAGTTTCGCTTTGAAATAACTTCAGTATTTCTGGCAATGAGATCTCGTGCTAAAACAACCTTTTCAAGATCGCCATTCTTAATTTTAGAAACTGCCTTTGCAACACTTTCTTTCCAGGCAACATCATTAAGTGCCCCAGATTCAAAGGAAATTTCACCAATAGATTTTGAACCTTTAAAGTCAGAAATTGTTGGCGAACTCCTTTCGCCAATCCAAGTAATCCAGGATTTATCGCCTCGTTTTCCAATGATTATCTCTGGGATGACTAGTTTCGATTCTTCGGCAGAATCAAAGGCAAAAGATGAGAAAAGAATTGGACCAGTTCCACTACCGTGAACGCTATTTTCTATCTTTAGGGTTGCAAGCTGTTCGTGCCACCACTTTCTGGCATCTGCAAAACGATTCTTGCCTTTGACGCTGGTGCTTCTCCATTCACCGAAACCAATCAACCCATCGCCACCACGAATCCATGAAGTAGTGAGCTCTAACTCTGTGGCTGCGAACTCGAGCGCTGGATGCGCGCCAAGGAGTTCAGTAGTTATATTTGTCGGCACGATTAATCAATAACTTTTTTTATGCGCGCTTTGCAACATATTTCCATACTGCGGGAAGCGCAGTGCTGGCGATAGCAATTTTTATAATCTCACCAAATATGAAAGGGGTGAAACCTTTTTCAAAAGTCCAGAGCCAGCTCTGACCCGTATATTGATTTAGCCAGAGAAGTCCGATTGAAAAAATAATTAAATTTCCAATAATCATTGTTGGGATTACGGTCTTAATTTTCTGATCCCATTTACGGCCAGCGAGAGCGCCAAGTACAAGAGAAGAAATCAACATTCCAACCAGGTAACCGCCAGTTGGACCCACAATTCGCTCTATTCCACTGGTTCCGGAAGAGAAAATTGGCGCACCAGCCATGCCCATTAAAAGATAGAAAGCAACTGTGCTGGCCCCGAGTCCAGCGCCATATGCAGTTCCGAGTAACAAAACTCCGAGGGTTTGTCCGGTGAATGGAACTGGAGAGCCGGGAATTGGAAAAGCAATTTGAGCCATCACGGCGAGGAAAACGGTTCCGGTAAGAATCAAAGAAATTTGTGATGCCACTGTAGAGCGAGTGATAAACGCAGATTTAAGGGTGCTTACTTGTGAAACCTGAACCATTTGACCAACCTCGATTCCTTTTAATTTGTGGTCGGAGCCTACTACCACGAGAATATACGCGTGAGTAGAGCTGATTTAGGTAAGGAACCCGAAGAGGTTTCGGCAATGTTCGATGGCGTTGCCCGTCGATACGACTTACTAAATGACCTGCTAAGCCTCGGGCGCACCAAAGCCTGGCGCAAAGTTGCCACCTCGATAATTGCGCCAAAACCAGGAATGCGAATTTTAGATATTGCCGCTGGAACTGGATCTTCAAGTCGACCACTAGCTGATGCCGGTGCAGAAGTAATCTCATTAGATTTTTCTAAAGGAATGTTAGATGCTGGTCGTAAGCGCCATCCAGATTTAACATTTATGCAAGGTGATGCGCTTGCGCTTTCATTTAAGGAAAATGAATTTGATGTAACAACAATCTCTTTCGGATTACGAAATACAGCTGACACAAGTAAAGCGCTACAAGAATCTTTTCGGGTTTTAAAATCTGGTGGGCGAATGGTGGTTGTTGAATTTTCCCAACCAACTAATCGAATTTTTCGAACAATTTATCTCCGATATTTGATGCGCGCACTTCCGACGGTCGCAAAAAAAGTGTCATCTAATCCTGACGCATATGTTTACTTGGCCGAATCTATTTTGGCCTGGCCCAATCAAATCGGCCTTGCAGATTTAATGAAGCGGGCAGGTTTTGGAAGCGTCCAATGGAAAAACTTAACCTTCGGTATCGTCGCTATTCATACGGGAGTAAAACCGTGATTGATGCCACAACTCCTACAAGCCCTGCGGATTCACATTTACAAATTGTGACCTATAACGCCTAAACCCGTAGACTCTCTTACCGTGAACCCATACGTACCGATCCTGGTAATTGGCGCAATTGGCTTCGGCTTCGCAATTTTCTCAATTGTTGCTGCTGCAGTTACTGGTCCAAAGCGTTACAACCGAGCAAAAGTTGAAGCTTATGAGTGCGGTATTCAACCCTCTCCACAAGCGGCTGGTGGTGGGCGTTTCCCAGTTAAATACTTCTTAACTGCAATGTTATTTATTATTTTCGATATTGAAATTGTCTTCCTTTATCCATGGGCAGTAACTTTTGATCAGCTAGGACTATTCGGTTTAGTCGAAATGGTTATTTTTATTGCAACAGTTTTTGTTGCATATGTCTACGTTTGGCGCCGCGGCGGATTGGAATGGGATTAATTAAATGGGCCTAGAAGAGAAATTACCAGCAGGCTTTGCCTTAACCTCAGTTGAAAAACTTGCAGGCTATATGCGTAAGAATTCGCTCTGGCCTGCAACATTTGGTCTTGCATGTTGCGCAATCGAGATGATGGCATTTGGTGGCGGTCGCTACGATGCTGCACGATTTGGAATGGAAGTTTTTAGAGCATCACCTCGCCAAGCAGATTTAATGATTGTTGCCGGTCGAGTTTCAAATAAAATGGCACCAGTGCTTCGCCAAATTTATGATCAAATGGCTGCACCTAAATGGGTAATTGCAATGGGTGCATGTGCATCTTCTGGTGGAATGTTTAACAATTATGCAATTGTGCAAGGCGTTGACCATGTAGTTCCAGTTGATATTTATCTGCCAGGTTGTCCACCTCGTCCAGAAATGTTGATGGATGCAATTTTGAAATTGCACGAACATATCGGCAGCGAAAAACTTGGTGTAAATCGGGAGCAGGTAATTCGAGAAGTTGAAGCAGCAGCACTTGCCGCAAAACCAACTCACCAGCTAAAAGGCCTGCTTACATGAACGAAAACATCGGAATGTTTGGCGCCAGCGGCTCTGGCGATACCTCAGGATTTGGCGGGCTAGTTCGTAGCGCTGCAAACTTTGGTTCAAGCGAGCGACCATATGGCAGCTATTTTGATGAAGTTGCAGATGAATTGGAACGCGCATACCCAGAGTTCAGTGATGCGATTGAAAAAGTTATTGTCGATCGTGGCGAACTCACACTCCACATTAAACGCGAAAAGCTCTTTGAAACTGCAATGAAATTACGTGATACCGAATCACTGCGATTTGAAGTCTGTCTTGGAGTCAATGGCGTTCACTATCCAGAAGATAAAGATCGCGAACTCCATGCGGTTTATCCATTGCTTTCAATGACACATAATCGTCGGATTAGATTAGAAGTTAGTGTTCCTGATTCTGATCCACATCTTCCATCACTTGTCGAAGTTTGGGCCGGAAATAATTGGCACGAGCGCGAAACTTGGGACATGTTTGGAATTATCTTTGATGGCCATCCAGGTTTAACTCGGATCTTGATGCCAGATGATTGGCCAGGACATCCACAACGTAAAGATTATCCACTCGGTGGAATTCCAATTGAATACAAAGGTGCAACAGTTCCTGCCCCATCTGAACGTAGGTCTTACCGATGACACTTCACGACGCATACGCATCTGCAACCGAAACAACTGAAGGTCGCGTTTATTCAGTAACTGGTGGCGATTGGGATTCACTTGTAACCGAGATTGGTCAAACTAAAGAAGAACGCGTTGTTGTAAATATGGGCCCACAGCATCCATCAACTCACGGCGTACTTCGTTTAATTCTTGAACTCGAAGGCGAAACAATCACTGAGGCTCGTGCTGGAATTGGTTACCTACATACCGGTATTGAAAAGAACACTGAATATCGCACCTGGACTCAAGGCGTTACCTTTGTGACCCGCATGGATTATTTAGCGCCAATCTTTAATGAAACTGCATATTGTTTAGGAGTAGAAAAACTTCTAGGAATCACAAACGATATTCCAGAGCGCGCAAGCCAGATTCGCGTTCTAATGATGGAACTAAATCGCATCTCATCACACATGGTTGCTCTCGGCACCGGAGCACTAGAACTTGGCGCGCTTTCACCAATGATCTTTGCCTTCCGCGAACGTGAGAAAGTCTTAGATGTTTTCGAGATGGTCTCGGGTCTTCGTATGAACATGGCTTATGTTCGTCCTGGCGGCGTCGCGCAAGATTTACCAAAGGGCGCAGTAGCAAAGATTCGCGAGACTGTAAAAGAGTTGCGCCACAACTTTAAAGATAATGAGAAGTTGTTGGTCGGAAACACAATTTGGATGATGCGAACAAAAGGCATCGGATATTTAGATCTAGCTGGTTGTACAACACTTGGAATTACTGGACCAGTTCTTCGCTCTGCTGGAATGCCATGGGATCTTCGTAAGACAGATCCATACTGCGGTTACGAAGATTATGACTTTGATGTCATAACAACAGATACCTGCGATGTTTATGGTCGCTTCTTAATTCGGATGCAAGAACTTGAACAATCACTTCGAATTATTGAACAAGCCTGTGACAAGTTAGATAAATCTGAAGGTCAACCAGTAATGGTTGCGGATAAGAAGATTGCTTGGCCATCACAGCTTTCAGTTGGAAGCGATGGAATGGGTAATTCACTAGAACACATCCGCGAAATCATGGGAACTTCTATGGAATCACTTATTCATCACTTCAAGTTAGTAACTGAAGGTTTCAGAGTTCCAGCTGGTCAGGTTTATGCAGCAGTTGAATCACCACGTGGTGAGACCGGAGTTCACTTGGTTTCTGACGGTGGGACTCGACCTTATCGAGTGCACTTCCGCGAACCTTCATTTAATAATCTTCAAGCAACTTCTGCAATGGCCGAAGGCGGAATGATCGCCGATGTTATTGGCGCAGTTGCATCAATCGATCCAGTTATGGGAGGGGTTGATCGCTAATGAACTTCACTCCTGATCAATTAAAAATTATGGATTCAATAATTGCCCGTTATCCAAGGTCGCGTTCTGCAGTAATGCCACTGCTTCACTATGTGCAGGCACTTGATGGATACGTAACACCACGCGGCATCGAAAAGATCGCCGAATTACTTGATATTTCAACCGCTGAAGTAACTGCGGTTTCATCGTTCTATACCCAATATCGAACTGAACCTGCTGGTGAATATCATGTAGGTGTTTGCATCAACACGTTATGCGCGGTTATGGGTGGCGATGCAATTTATGAGTCGCTAGAAAATCATCTTGGAATTAAGAACCACGAAACAACAGCAGACGGCAAGGTTTCAATTGAAAGAATTGAATGTAACGCCGCATGCGATTACGCACCTGTTGTTATGGTCAATTGGGAATTTTATGACAATCAGACTCCGCAGAGCGTTAAAGATTTAGTTGATAGTGCTCGCTCTGGAAATCCAACGGCACCAACCCGTGGACCAAAAACTCTTCGCACCTGGAAACAAAATTCAGAGGTTCTTGCTGGATTAAATGATGGACTTTCAAATGAAGGTGTAGCAGCAGGCGAAGCAACTCTGCTTGGATTACGAATTGCTAAAGGTGGGAAATAAATGAGCAAGTTAACTCCAGTCCTTTCAGCACACTGGGATGAGAAAGATTCATTCACAATTGAAGGCTACAAACGTGCTGGTGGATATCAAGCTGTAACAAAAGCTTTGGCAATGGAACCCGATGCTGTAATCACAATGATTAAAGATTCTGGGCTGCGTGGTCGTGGTGGCGCTGGATTCCCAACTGGAAGCAAGTGGGGATTTATTCCGCAGGGCGATAATAAAGAACACTATTTAGTAGTAAATGCTGATGAATCAGAACCAGGGACTTGCAAAGATACGCCGTTACTTCTTGCAAATCCACATGTATTGATTGAAGGAATAATTATTGGTTCATATGCAATCCGAGCAAATCATGCATTTATTTATCTTCGTGGCGAAATCGTTCATGTTTATCGTCGCGTTCAACAAGCAATTGAAGATGCATATAAAGCCGGCTTACTCGGCAAGAATATTGGTGGCAAAGGTTTTGATCTAGAACTTACATTGCATGCCGGCGCAGGTGCTTATATTTGCGGAGAAGAAACCGCACTGCTTGACTCACTCGAAGGCTTCCGCGGCCAACCAAGATTGCGTCCACCATTCCCAGCTATCGCCGGACTTTATGCAAAGCCAACAGTTGTAAATAACGTCGAATCAATCGCATCTGTTCCAGCAATTATCAGCAATGGCGTTGAATGGTTTCAAGCTATGGGAACCGAGAAGAGCAAAGGTTTCACCCTTTACTCACTCTCTGGCCATGTCAATAATCCCGGACAATTTGAAGCACCGCTTGGAATAACACTTCGCGAAATACTAGAACTTGCTGGTGGTGTTCGCACCGGTCATAAACTTAAATTCTGGACCCCAGGCGGTTCTTCAACTCCGATGTTTACGGATGAGCACTTAGACATTCCACTTGATTACGAAGGCGTTTCGGCTGCTGGGTCGATGCTTGGAACTAAAGCACTTCAAATCTTTGATGAAACAACTTGCGTAGTTCGTGCAACCTTGCGTTGGTGCGAATTTTACAAACACGAATCTTGCGGTAAGTGCACACCATGTCGTGAAGGAACTTGGTGGCTTGTTCAGATGCTTCAAGATCTTGAAGATGGCAAGGGAACTGAAGCAGATTTAGCCAAACTTCTTGATCTCTGTGACAACATCGCTGGTCGTTCATTCTGTGCTCTTGCAGATGGCGCGGTTGCACCAATCATCTCTTCACTCAAGTATTTCCGTGACGAATATTTGGCACATCAACGCAATGGTGGCTGCCCATTTGATCCAGTGGCTTCAACGTTATTTAAAACGGTAGGTGCATAAATGACACCTGAGCAAGCGCTACTAGAAAGTCAGACAGCTGTTGAAATGATTACAGTTGTAATTGATGGCTTTGAAGTAACCGTTCCAAAGGGAACTCTGGTAATTCGCGCAGCCGAGAAATTAGGAATTCAAATTCCACGTTTCTGCGATCACCCACTTCTTGAACCAGCAGGTGCTTGTCGTCAATGTTTAGTTGATATTGAAATCAATGGTCGTGCATTCCCAAAACCACAAGCTTCATGCACAATTCCAGTTGAGAACAACATGATTGTGAAAACCCAACTGACATCTCCGGTTGCTGAAAAAGCTCAAGCTGGAATCATGGAATTCCTTCTAATCAACCACCCACTCGATTGCCCAGTCTGCGATAAAGGCGGTGAATGTCCACTACAAAATCAAGCTATGAGCAGTGGCCGTCCAGAGTCTCGATTCGAAGGTGTTAAGCGAACATTTGAAAAGCCAGTAGCAATCTCTTCTCAAGTATTGCTTGATCGCGAACGCTGTGTTCTTTGTGCCCGTTGCACCCGCTTCTCAGAACAAATTGCGGGCGACCCATTTATTACTTTGAATGAACGTGGCGCGCTACAACAAGTTGGAATTTACGAAGAAGATCCATTTGAGTCTTACTACTCTGGAAACACAGTTCAGATCTGCCCAGTCGGTGCGCTAACTGGAACTTCTTATCGCTTCCGTGCCCGCCCATTTGATTTAGTTTCAGTTGATTCTGCTTGTGAACATTGTGCATCTGGTTGTGCAATGCGCACCGATATTCGTCGCGGTAAAACTTTACGTCGCCTAGCCGGAGATGATTCTTCAGTCAACGAAGAGTGGAATTGCGATAAAGGTCGTTGGGCATTTAAGTATCTAACAAGCAGAGAACGCGTAACTTCGCCAATGATTCGCGGCGAAGATGGCGAGCTTCATGAAGCATCTTGGCCAGAAGCAATTGCATTTGCAGCCAATGGTCTAAAGGGCAAGCGCGCCGGTGTATTGGTTGGTGGCCGCGCAACAGTTGAAGATGCTTACGGTTACAGTAAATTTGCAAGAGTTGCACTGAAAACAAACGATATCGATTTCCGCTCTCGTCCATATTCTGAAGAAGAGACATCATTCTTAAGCAGCACCGCACTCGGTCTTAAAACAACTTATAAAGATATTGATAAGGCAGATCAAGTTGTATTGCTTGGTTTTGAACCAGAAGAAGAATCACCGATTGTATTTCTGCGAATCTATAAGCAGTTCAGAAAGCGCGCACTAAAAGTTATTAGTGATGCTCCTGTTGCTAGCCGCGGATCTGTAAAGCTAAATGCCGAACTTGTCTCTGACATCAAATCTATTTCTGGAATAACTTCCAAGAGCGTTATTTTGGTTGGTGAACGCCTCTCTGAAAAAGTTGGAGCCTTGACCAGTGCAGTTGAGTTAGCTGAAAAGTCTGGTGCCAAGTTAGCTTGGATTCCACGTCGTGCTGGCGAACGCGGTGCACTTTCAGCGGGCGCAATCGCAACACTACTTCCAGGTGGCCGACCAGTTTCTGAAGCAAGTGCACGCGTAGATGTTGCAGCAGCTTGGTCTGTTGATTCACTTCCTACCAACCCTGGCCGCTCAACTTCTGAAATTCTCCATGCGCTAGTTGTTAATAATTTAGATGCTGTTGTAATTGGCGGAGTTGATCCGCTAGATATTTCGAGTGATGCACTTTCACAATTATTAAATTCTTTTGTGGTTTCACTTGAGATTTCACATAGTGCTGTAACTGCTGTCGCAGATGTTGTTCTTCCAGTCGCTGCTGTTATCGAGAAGAGTGGCTCATTTCAAGATTGGCAAGGCAGCACAAGAAACTTTGATAAAGCAATCGCCGATTCACTATCAAGAAGTGATGTCCGAATTCTCTCGATGATTGCTGATGAAATGGAAAGTCCGATTAATCTGCCAACAGTGGCAGCAACAGCGCGCGAAATTTCTGCGCTTGGTAATTGGGATGGCAAGGCGTTAACTTTTGAGGAGACTTCTGAAGTTAAGCCAGTTGTTTCCGAAGGAAAGCTGCACTTAACATCCTGGCGCTTGTTATTGGATCTCGGAACTTTGCAAGAAGGCGAAGCAAACTTAGCTGGAACCGCGCGTAAAGCCACTGCGCGAATTTCAAAGGCTAGAGCCAACAAGCTTGGTGTCAATGATGGTGAACTTATTTCGATTTCCTCAGATTTAGGATCGCTAAAACTTCCAGTTGAAATTAGTGAAATGTCTGATGATGCAATTTGGGTGCCACGTAATTCAATTGATTCCCAAGTAATTGCAAATCTAGGATTCGTTAACGGCCAAGTAACGGTGGTAAAAGCATGACTAATGCCGAAATAATTGCTACCGATCCAGGTTGGATAACTCTGGTAAAGGGGTTACTCATATTTGTGGTCTGCGTATTAGCGACTCTTATGTCAGTTTGGGGCGAGCGTCGCCTTGTTGCTCGAATGCAACAACGCATGGGCCCTAACCGAGTTGGCCCTTTTGGCTTGATTCAAGCTTTAGCAGATGGCGTAAAGCTTGCTCTAAAGGAAGATTTAATTCCTAAAGCGGCAGATCGCATCGTCTTTGTTATCGCACCAATAATTAGCGCTACAACTTGTTTCATGGCATTTGCAGTCATTCCGCTATCTGGCCCAGTTAATCTCTTTGGTCAGGAAACTGTTATGCAGATGACTGATATCCCAGTTGGTGTCCTCTATATCTTTGCAATTGCTTCAATTGGTGTTTACGGAATAGTTCTAGCGGGTTGGTCATCAGGATCTACATATCCATTACTTGGTGGCCTGCGTTCTAGCGCCCAAGTTATTTCTTATGAAATTGCTATGGGGCTCTCGCTTGTAGCAGTGTTTATTTATGCCGGTTCAATGTCGACCGCAGAAATAGTTTCAGCACAAGATCAATGGTGGTTCTGCGTAACACTATTCCCATCCTTTGTTATTTTTGCCATTTCTATGGTCGGTGAAACTAACCGCGCACCATTCGATCTAGCTGAAGCTGAAGGCGAACTTGTCGGTGGTTTTCACACCGAATATTCATCACTTAAATTTGCGCTCTTTTTCTTAGCAGAATATGTAAATATCGTTGCAGTCTCTGCACTTGCAACAACTCTCTTCCTTGGTGGATACCGTGCACTGCCCGGTCTTGGCTTTACTGAAAGCTGGCTAGGTGGTTGGTTCACGGTTATTTGGTTCTTGGCAAAAGTTGTCTTCTTCTTCTTTATCTTTGTCTGGCTACGTGGAACTCTTCCAAGACTTCGTTACGACCAATTTATGAAATTTGGTTGGAAAGTTTTGATTCCATTCTCTCTAATCTGGATTCTGATTGTTTCAACTCTACGAGTTCTCTCACAACAAGGCGCACCTCGTTCCGTATTGATTGGCTTCAGCTTTGGAATCGTTCTCCTTGTGCTAGCTGGATCTAGTCTCTTCGAATCTTCAAAGAAACGTAGAGCCCAAGAAGATGAATTAGGTGAAGTAGCCGTGCCAAGTTTCCCAGTTCCTGCGATTCCAGGAAAAATCAATAAGAATAGAACGGAGCAACTAAATGGATAATCCTTTAACTCCGCGTTCAAATGATCTCGGTCTAACCGCAGCTGCAAAGGCAAATACCCCAATAGAAAGCCAGGAGGCCAAGACCTTTGCGAAGCAACTGCAAGGTTTCTGGGTGACTTTCAAAACTATATTTAAGAAGCCCAATACCGTTCAATATCCTGAAGAGAGAGAACCAACCGCAGAACGTTTTCATGGGCGACACCAATTAAATCGCTATGACGATGGACTTGAAAAATGTATTGGTTGCGAACTTTGTGCCTGGGCCTGTCCGGCCGATGCAATTCTTGTCGAAGGTGAAACTAATACGGAAGATGAGCGATATTCACCAGGAGAGCGCTATGGCAAGGTCTATCAGATAAATTATCTACGTTGCGTTTTCTGCGGACTATGTATTGAAGCGTGCCCTACTCGCGCACTTACAATGACAAATGAATATGAACTTGCGGACGAATCTCGTGCTAAATTAATTTTCGAGAAGGAAGATTTATTAGCTCCTTTAAAATCTGGAATGTTGCAACCACCTCATCCAATGGTTCCAGGAACAACCCATATTGATTATTACCGCGGTGATACAACGGGCGGATCTAATGGATAGCTTCGCAATTGAAGTAGGTCAAACCCTTGCCCCTGAAGCAACTCTCTTCTGGATACTTGCACCACTTGCTGTAATCGCTGCTCTTGGAATGCTCTTTGTAAAGAAAGCGGTTCATTCTGCCTTGCTCTTGGCTTGGGTCATGGTTACCTTGGCAATTTTTTATATCGCCCAAGATGCACTCTTCCTTGGAATTGTTCAGATAATTGTTTACACCGGTGCTGTAATGATGTTGTTCTTATTTATTCTGATGCTAGTTGGCGTTGATTCCTCAGATTCATTAGTCGAGAATATTCGTGGTCAGCGGCCCCTAGCAATTACAGCCGCTATTGGGCTAAGTGGATTACTGGTTTCATTAATAGCCCGCGCAAATCTCGGTGTTGAAGCAGTTGGTTTAAGAGGCGCAAATTCAGAGGGCAATGTTCAAGGTATTGCACGTGAGTTGTTTACTAATTATGTCTGGGCCTTTGAAGTAGTTTCTGCGCTCTTGATTACTGCCGCCGTTGGCGCAATGGTTCTAGCACACAGCAACCCAGCTAAATCCCGCACCGCACAACGAGATAAATCAATCGCTAGATTCCGTGGCGCTTCAATTGCGACTGCGGCTGGGCTTCCAGGTTCAGGAGTTTATGCACTTCACAATGCGGTTGATGTTCCTGCTCTTCTACCCGATGGTTCACCAGCCCCGTCCTCGATTTCAGCGACTCTAGAGGCTAGAGGCGACATGTTGTCCTCGAAACCATTCGAACTTGAAGTCAAGAAAGAGGAGGAAGATTAATTGGATATCTCAAATTATATTTATCTTTCTGCGATCCTCTTTACTATTGGCGCAATTGGAGTAGTAGTTCGCAGAAACGCGATCGTAGTATTTATGTGTATTGAATTAATGCTAAATGCTGCGAATTTAGCCTTTGTAACCTTCTCAAGAATTCATGGAAATCTTGCTGGTCAAGTTACTTCATTCTTTACTATGGTTGTTGCAGCTTGCGAAGTTGTAGTTGGTCTCGCGATTATCGTTGCGATATATCGCTCCCGTCGATCAGCATCTGTTGATGATGCTAGTTTGTTGAAGCGCTAATGACTATAAGCACAAATTTAATTTATTTCATCGCCCTTCCACTATTTAGTTCTGGCTTGCTGCTTCTACTAGGCCGGAAAGCCGATAAGTGGGGACATATCTTTGCGACGTTAGTTTCAGCATCAGTCTTTGTTATTGGTGTAATTGAATTTTTCGCAATGCAAGGCCGCGAAGGCGAAGCCCGCGCTGCTACCCAGAAACTTTTTGAATGGATTTCAGTTGGCTCTTTGCAGGTTGATGCTGGGCTACTTCTAGACCAACTTTCTATCTGTTTTGTGCTGCTAATTTCAGGCGTCGGAACCCTTATTCATATCTATTCAATCGCATATATGTCCCACGATCGTGATCGCCGTCGATTCTTTGCCTACTTAAATCTCTTCATCGCAGCGATGTTGCTTCTTGTTTTGGGAGATTCATATCTAAACCTTTATGTAGGTTGGGAAGGCGTAGGCCTTGCTTCCTATCTCTTGATTGGTTTCTGGAATGAGAAACCGGCATATGCAACCGCGGCAAAGAAGGCATTTGTTGCGAATCGAGTTGGTGATGTTGGTCTTTCACTCGCAATCATGATCGCATTTACGCAATTTGGAACCGTAACTTTTGCCGGTGTTAAGGAAGGTGCATCTGGTGCATCTGCCGGCGCACTTACCGCAATCGGTGCAATGCTCTTGCTAGCAGCCGCTGGTAAATCGGCGCAGTTCCCACTTCAATCATGGCTTGGCGATGCAATGGCTGGACCAACTCCAGTTTCTGCACTTATCCACGCCGCAACTATGGTTACCGCAGGCGTGTATCTGATAACTCGCTCTAACTTTATCTTTGATGCTTCACCAACTGCTCAGTTGATGGTTGTCATCGTTGGCGCAATAACACTTTTGTTTGGTGCACTTATCGGAACTGCTAAAGACGATATTAAGAAGGCGCTAGCAGCTTCGACAATGTCACAGATTGGCTACATGATTCTTGCTACTGGACTTGGTCCAATTGGATATGCATTCGCAATCATGCACTTGATCACCCACGGTTTCTTCAAAGCTGGCATGTTCCTTGGTGCCGGTTCAGTAATGCATGGCATGAATGATGAAGTAAATATGCGACGTTATGGTGCTCTTCGAAAAGTTATGCCAATCACTGCCGCAACATTTGGGCTTGGTTATTTAGCAATTCTTGGGGTCCCACCATTCGCTGGCTTCTATTCAAAAGATAAAATTATTGAAACTGCATTTGATTCCGGCGGAATTCAAGGAATACTTCTTGGAAGCATCACACTCCTTGGCGCTGGGATAACTGCTTTCTATATGACGCGCGTTATGGTTTTAACATTTACCGGAACCAAGCGCTGGGATGAAAAAGCTCATCCACATGAGTCACCGTTCATAATGTGGGCTCCGATGGCAGCTCTGGCAATTGGATCAGTTGCATCTGGATTCCTGCTCAACTCTGGAAGCGCCCTAGTCAATTGGCTTCAACCCGTTGTAAACGAAAATCAAGAATATCATTCCGAGCATCTGTTACCTCCAATCGTCGTTTCAATAATGGCGCTGACAGTGGTTGCAATTGGTGTTGCAATTGCAGTTCTCAAATACCGGACAGTTCCAGTTGTTGCACCTGAAAATGTTTTAGGAATTACCAAAGCTGCCCGCAAAGATCTTTACCAAGATTCCTTTAATGAAGCGGTATTTATGCGCCCAGGACAGAAGTTGACTGCAGGACTCGTAAATACTGATTACAAAGTTGTTGATGGTTTGGTTCGATTAGTTGGTTGGGTAGTTCAAATTTCTGCATCGAATCTTCGAAATATTCAGAATGGATATGTCCGAAGTTATGCCTTGATTATGGTTCTAGGCGTAATTGCCTTGATTGCAGCAGTTTGGATGGTAACGCTATGAGTATCTTGACATCTTTACTACTGCTTCCATTGTTTGGTGCTTTAGTGGTTGGATTTTTACCAGCTAGCAATGCCAAGTTGGTTAAGCAAGTAGCACTTGCCTTCTCTTTATTGGTGACTCTCGTTTCAATCGTTATGGCGCTAAGTTTTGATCGAAATAACAGCGCAATGCAATTTACCGAAGTCCGCACTTGGATTTCGGCATTCAATATTAATTATGCAGTCGGTATTGATGGCATGGCTCTTGTGCTTATCTTGATGACAACAATCTTGGTTCCAGTAGTTTTCCTTGCGGGCTGGAACGAATCCGAGAATGGTCGTTGGAATGTAAAGGTTTTCTACATTCTGCTATTGATTCTTGAAACCATGATGATCGGGGTTTTCTCAGCCACCGATGTATTCCTCTTCTATGTAATCTTTGAAGCCATGCTTCTGCCGGTTTACTTCCTTATCGGTGGCTATGGTTCTGGCGAACGCGCGGCGGCGGCCATGAAGTTCTTGCTCTACAGCCTCTTCGGTGGATTGCTGATGTTGGCTGCAGTTATTGGTCTTTACGTTATTTCGGTCAACCAAGGTGGCGCAACCTTCGATATCGCCAGACTGTCACAGTTGAATATTGATTCGACCACTCAGAATTGGCTCTTCCTAGGATTCTTTATCGCCTTCGCAATTAAGGCACCACTCTGGCCATTTCATACCTGGCTTCCAACTGCTGCAAAGTCTGCAACAGCGGGAACTTCAACGCTACTACTTGGCGTTCTCGACAAAGTTGGAACTTATGGAATGATCCGCTTTTGCATGAGCTTCTTCCCTGATGCAACAAAGACTTTTACACCGGCGATTATTACCTTGGCCGTAATTTCAATTCTTTATGGCGCCTTCTTAGCAATTGGCCAGAAAGATATAAATTCGCTCATTGCATTTACTTCTATCTCGCACTTTGGCTTTATAACACTAGGAATTTTTGCGCTAACTTCGCAGAGCTTAACCGGCGCAATTTTCTACATGGTCAATCATGGATTCGGAACTGCAGCGCTATTCCTAACAGCCGGCTGGATGATTAAGCGTCGTGGTTCTTCGCAGATTGCAGACTTTGGTGGCTTGCAACGAGTAGCGCCAGTCCTTGCTTGGTCCTTCTTTATAGCTGGACTTTCCGCACTAGCGCTTCCAGGGTTATCAAGCTTTGTTAGTGAATTTTTAGTTCTTCTCGGCGCTTTTGCCAAGTATCCAGTAGCAGCAATTCTTGGAACGCTTGGAATTATCCTCGCCGCACTTTATGTTCTACTAGCTGTTCAGCGCGCAATCCATGGTGAAACTCCTGCTTCAAGTGCAGGGATATCAGATTTAAACCTTCGAGAGAAAATTGCAATCGCTCCAGTTATTGCGATTCTGGTTCTACTTGGTTTTTATCCAAAACCAGCGCTAGAAGTAATTAATCCAACCACTCAGACAATTATGACTAATGCCGGGGTAAGCGATCCAGTAGCAAAGGTGGTGAAGTAAATGTTATCTGCACCTAATTTAGATTACGCACTACTTGCACCAATCATGATTATTCTTGGGGGAGCCTTAATCGGTGTTTTGATTGAAGCATTCGCGAAGCCAGCCTGGCGCGCTAGATTGCAACTAGTCATCTCGCTCGCAGCAATCGTAATCTCATTCAATCAACTTGTTCGTGTAAGAAATGATGGTTCATCAATCGCTGCTGTTACATCTGTCTCGGTCGATGGGGCAGGAATGTTTCTGCAGGGGGCAATATTAATTTTTGCATTCCTGGGAATCTTAGTAATCGCAGACCAAGATAATTTCGCTCCTCAAGCATCTGCGCTACCTGGATCGGCAGAAGAAGCTGCGGCAATTCAGGCGGGCAAACAACAGACCGAAGTATTCCCGCTCACGATGTTCGCAGTTGCTGGAATGATGTTATTTCCGGTTGCAACAGATTACATAACTCTCTTTGTGGCTTTAGAAGTTCTCTCACTTCCACTTTATTTAATGGCCGGATTATCCCGACGCCGCAGATTGCTCTCACAGGAAGCTGCGCTTAAATACTTCTTGTTAGGTGCATATTCATCAGCATTCTTCCTTTTTGGTGCCGCACTTCTTTATGGTTATTCGGGAACTATTTCGTTAAATGGCCTAACAGATGCGATTCGTGGAAACACTGGCAACGATGTGTTCTTGCTCCTTGGAATCATTTTTCTCTCAGTCGGACTTTTATTTAAAGTTGGCGCAGTTCCATTTCATTCCTGGAAGCCAGATGTTTATCAAGGAGCGCCAACACCAATTACTGGATTCATGGCAGCAGCAACAAAAGCTGCAGCCTTCGGCGCTACTTTAAGAATTTTCTACTTAGGTTTAGATGCTGCGCAAACAAGTTGGAAGCCATTTATTGCAGTGATTTCAGTAATCACGATGATTGTTGGATCTTTAGCTGCCATCTCACAGCGAGATATGAAGCGGATGTTGGCATATTCATCAATCGCACATGCCGGCTTTGTTCTCACCGCAATTGTGTCGCTAAGTGAGAACGCACTCAGCGCAACTCTCTTCTATCTCTTTGCATATGGTGTCGCCACAATTGGCGCATTTGCAATCATTACTATGGTTCGAGATTCTGCTGGTGAAGTGAGTGATGTCAATCGATGGGTTGGCCTCGGGAAGAAATCTCCATTGGTCGCCTCCGTATTCTCACTATTCTTATTGAGCTTTGCCGGTATTCCACTTACCAGCGGCTTCGTCGGTAAGTTCTCAATCTTCTCCGCAGCTTACGAATCTGGAAATATCACACTGGTTGTAGTCGGAGTTCTTTCTAGCGCTATCGCAGTCTTCTTCTATCTGCGAGTTATTTTGATGCTCTTCTTTACTGACGCAACCAATGATTCAATCTCGGTTGTTATTCCATCAATACTTACGAGAATTTCAATTTCAATTAGTGCAATATTTACAATTATTCTTGGAATAGCACCTTCACTTCTCTTTGATATCGCGCAAGACTTCGCTTACTTCTTACGCTAATGGCACAAATCGGAATTCCGGATATTGATCCGAAGCTTGAAAAGGATCTCCTTGCTTCAATGGCTGAAGTTGAGGTGCTATTGCGTGGATCTATTGAGGGTAAATATCCATTAGTAATTGAGACTTCAAGACACTTGGTTGATGCCGGCGGAAAGCGCCTTCGTCCGCTCTTGACCTTAATTGCATCTCACTTCGGAGATCCAAAGGCACATGGGATTATCGAAGCCGCGGTTGTCTGTGAATTAACACATCTGGGAACGCTTTATCATGATGATGTCATGGATGAAGCGCCGCTTCGTCGAGGTGTTGAAAGCGCAAACAATCGCTGGAACAACACAGTTGCGATTCTTACTGGCGATTATTTATTCGCAAAAACTTCTCAGCTCTTGGCCGATCTTGGTCCCGAAGCAGTGCGTCTGCAAGCACTTACATTTGAAAGATTAGTTATTGGCCAGATTATGGAGACGCAAGGTTCAAGCACAGGTAAAACAGCTTTAGAGCATTACCTAGGCGTCGTATCCGATAAAACCGCTTCCCTCATCTCAGCTAGTGCGCGATATGGTGCCATGATTTCTGGGGCCGATGAAAAGATTATGGATGCTTTAACTAAATTTGGCGAAGAAATCGGAACAGTGTTTCAACTGGCGGATGACATCATCGATATTGCCAGTGACTCCAAGGAATCAGGAAAGACACCAGGAACCGATCTTCGCGAGGGGGTTCCAACACTTGTTACTTTATTTATTCTGGAGTCAGAAGACCCAGCGGATGCCGAATTAAAGAAGATTTTGTCGGCACCAATTACCGATGAAGCTATCGTCCAACAAACCATATTGACGCTTCGAAGCCACAGCGCACTAACTAAATCACAAGAATTAGTTGCTGGTTATGGCAGATCTGCTCAGAAACATTTAGAGCTACTTCCAGAAGGTCCAGCTAAAGCCGCACTAGTCGGGCTGAGCCAAGCGGTTATCTCGCGTACTTCCTGATTTAATCAAATCATATCCAAGCGCTATTAGAGCCACCCAGATAAAGACGAAACCAATCCATCTTCCACTAGGCATTGGTTCGTGACGCAAGAACACCGCAAGCATAAATTGAATTGTCGGAGTTAAATACTGCAGCAGCCCAATCATTGTGAATGGAATTCTGGTAGTAGCACCATTGAATAGAAGTAGCGGAACTGCAGTAACAACACCTGCACCTATCAATAGAGCAGTTAGCCCCACACCATTTCCAAATTGACCTTCACCACGTTCGCCAAGCCAGATTAAATAGCTGCCGTAGAAAACTGAAGAAATAAGAGTCTCAATAGCGAGTCCCTGCAGCGATCCCAGGTTAATTTTTTTCTTCATAAAACTGTAAGAACTCCAGGAAAACGCTAGTGCAAAAGAGATCCAAGGCGGACGCCCATAGTCAAGAGTCAGGATGATTACACCAATAGTCGCGACAATAAAAGCAACCCATTGGATCTTCCGCATTGTTTCTTTGAAGGCCAAAATTCCCATTAGAACCAGAAGAATTGGCTGCATGTAATAACCAAGCGATGCTTCGACAATCTGCTCATTGTTTACCGCCCAGATGTAGGTAAGCCAATTAACGGAGATAAAAGCAGAGGCTAAGGTAAATTTCCAGAAAACCCCGGGGGAGAGCATCAAGGCAAAAGTAGATCTAAGTTGATGTGCTATCGCAAGTGCAATTACACAGAAAACTAAAGACCAGACTGATCGATGGGAAACCATTTCCAGAGATGTAGCTGGTTGAAGCAGCGGCCAATAAAGCGGGAATAATCCCCATAGCGTGTAAGAGGAGAATCCGTAGATAAAACCGAGACGAGTTTTATTCACGAATTAACGATAATTCGTAAATTGAACTGCGAAATCTAACTTCTGCCCTTTTACCAGTGCCATTGTGTCTTGCAAATCATCACGAGATTTACTGGTTACCCGAAGTGTTTCGCCCTGGATTTGAGTCTTAACAGATTTTGGACCTTCATCACGAATTATCTTTGCCAACTTCTTAGCATTCTCGGTAGAGATACCCTCTTTAAGTGTGCAGGTAATCTTGTAAATCTTTCCACTGAGTTCTGGGTCAGTTGATTCAAGATGCTTCAAAGATACCTGGCGCTTGATCAACTTATCTTTAAACACTTCAAGAACAGCTTTCGCCTTCTCTTCAGACTGACCTTCAATTAGAAATTTCTCTCCAGATTTTTCAATCTTGCTATCCGTGTTCTTGAAGTCGAAACGCGTTGCAATTTCACGATCTGCTTGGTTGAAAGCATTATCTACTTCCATATGATCTACTTCAGAGACGATATCGAAACTTGAATCAGCCAATTTAAGACCCCTTTACTCATGAACAATTTTCTAGAATTTACATATTCTACTGTGCGCAATTGTAGGGTAAATTGTGCTCATGATTCGGAGCACTCGTAAATTCCCGAGCCTCCCATATTTTTGGTCGTTGATTGATTGGTCTCTTCCTTCGTTAAATCCATACAAAGGCAGATTACTTCGGGCACAAACCATCGAAGATATAGCGCAAATAGCAAAAGAGCGAACCCCTGAAGTGGTATTTGATTATGTCGAGGGTGGCGCAGTCGATGAAATTGCATATGCCAGAACCAGAAATGCATTCACTAGAATCGAATTTAACACACGGGTTATGCGCGATGTATCCAAGATTGATACATCTGAAAAGATTTTAGGCAAGGCAGTAGATATCCCAATCTGCTTTGCGCCTACCGGTTACACCCGACTAATGCACCATGTTGGCGAGCCTGCAGTCGCAAACGTCGCAAGCAAAAAGAATTTGATCTATGCCTTATCAACCATGGGAACAACTTCACCAGCTGAACTAGCAGAAGCAGTTCCAAATTCAAGACGTTGGTTCCAACTTTATATAATGAAAAATCGCAGCGATAGCTTGGCGGTAATTAAGCAGGCGAAAGATAATGGTTTCGAAGCATTAGTTTTAACTGTTGATACTCCAGTCCCTGGTCTTCGTTATCGCGATAACCGCAACGGCTTAACAGTTCCACCGAAAATTAGGATCAATACCGTCTTAGCAATTGCCCGTAAACCAATCTGGTGGCTTAATTTATTCACCACCGGAAAATTAGAATTTGCTGCCTTTCGGGGATGGGATAAACCTTTATCAGAACTTGGCGGATTAATTTTTGATCCATCTACAACCATGAAAGAAATTACCTGGTTGCGTTCAGTTTGGAAGGGTCCAATTGTTGTTAAGGGCGTTCAAAGCGTTGAAGATGCAAAGGCCATTGCAAAACTTGGAGTTCAAGGAATCATTCTTTCTAATCATGGTGGTCGACAATTTGATCGCGGCCAAGTGCCACTTGAAATACTTCCAGAAGTTGTAAAAGCTGTCGGAAACAAAGTTGAAATCTATATTGATGGTGGAATTATGTCTGGCCTTGATGCACTTGGCGCGATTGCACTCGGTGCAAAGGCAGTATTCATCGGTCGCGCCTATTTATATGGCGCCATGGCCAATGGTGAAGCTGGGGTAGAGCAAGTGATTGAAATTATGCGCAGAGAATTTGAAAATGGAATGGCGCTTTCTGGTGCGACCAATATCGCCGAAGTTCGCAAGAATGGTGCTCGAATTAGGAATTAGTAAGAGCGCTGCTTAATAAGGTAATCTACGCAAGCCGTAAAACCCTGGCGGGTTGCCCGAGCGGCCAATGGGAGGGGACTGTAAATCCCCCGGCTCTGCCTTCGAAGGTTCAAATCCTTCACCCGCCACCATCAAGATATACGAGTATGCGCGTTAAAATTCCCAGATGGCAAAAGCAATTGTTATTGGTGCTGGAGTAATCGGCTGTTCAATTGCATTTGAAATGGCTGCTAAGGGTTATGAAGTTATTGCAGTAGATAAAGCACAAGGCCCAGGACAGGGATCAACAAGTGCTTCTAGCGCCGTAGTTCGATTTAATTACTCAACCTTCGATTCTGTTGCCCTTGCTTGGGAGTCCTTTCATTGCTGGAAAAATTGGCCAGAGCATCTTGGTAGAAAACAAGAGCGCTATTCAAAGATGATTGATGTCGGTGTTGTTATGTTGGATGCACCAGTAATTTCAGGCGAGAAAACATCACAACTATTTGATGCCGTTGGAATCCCATATGAAGTTTGGAATTCAACGGACTTGTCGAATAATGTAACTGGAATTGATGCTGGCAAGTATTGGCCACCTAAAAAATTAGATGACGATGAATTTTGGGAAGATGCCAAAGATTCACTTGGTGCGATTTTTACCCCCAACGGTGGTTATATTGATGATCCTTTGCTTGCTACAGAGAATTTAGCGCTAGCTGCAATCAGTGCTGGAGTAACCTTTCGCTTTAAAAGTAAGGTAACAAAAATACTTCGTGAAGGAAATAAAGTTACTGGTGTTGAAGTTGATGGCAATGAAAAGATTCTGGCAGATATAGTCATAAATGCAGGTGGACCTTGGTCTAATCGCATCAACGAACTTGCTGGAGTTGGGCAGGATTTTACAATCTCGGTAAGACCAATGCGGCAGGAAGTTCATCAGATAAATACCCCAATGAATTTGATTCCTGGGCCCATAGTCGGCGATTTAGATCTTGGGACTTACATGAGATCTACGCCAACTGGATCAACACTGATTGGTGGAACTGAGCCAGAGTGTGATGGTCTTGACTGGGTAGATGATGTTGAAGCAGTAAATCTGAATAGGACTAAAGAGCTATTTGAAGCTCAAGTAACTCGGGCAGCACGAAGATTTCCGTCTTTAAAGATTCCAAATTCACCTTCGGGTATTGCTGGTATTTATGACGTAGCGGCAGATTGGACGCCAATTTATGACCGAACTGAACTTGATGGATTCTTTGTAGCCATCGGAACAAGTGGAAATCAATTTAAGAATGCACCGATGGTTGGAAAGCTAATGACAGAGTTGATTGATGCAGTCAGAGCGGGCCGAGATCACGATGTAGACCCGGTCAAGGTTCGCGCAGAACGCACAGGCAACGAGATAAGCCTAGGAGCTTTTTCACGTAAGCGATTGTTCAATGCTGATAACACTGGAACTGTGATGGGTTGATTACTTAAACCCAATCTAAAACCTAATTAGTAAGTAATTGTTTCAACCGATCTTGTTATAGATTCCATAAATTCAATATCTGGAACAACACCGATTCCGATACCGTTCGGGACTTCGATGTAACCATCAACCATTTCGAATGGTGTTGTGATGTCCTGTTTGAAAAATCTCGATGATGCTGAAGTGTCACCAGGTAAGGTAAATCCGGGAAGGGCGGCTAAGGCAAGATTGGCTGCGCGGCCGATGCCGGTTTCAAGCATTCCACCACACCATACTGGTGTCGATCTGGCTACACAGTAGTCATGGATTTTCACTGACTCTAGATATCCACCAACTCGTCCAGGTTTAATGTTAATTATTGAGGTGGCTTTTAATTCGAGAGCATCTTGAGCTGATGAAAGTGAGATGATTGATTCATCTAAACATACCGGCGTTGACATAACCTTTGCTAACTGCGCATGACCCAGAATGTCATGCTCATCTAATGGTTGTTCGATCAGTAGTAAATCAAATTCATCTAGCCTCTTTAAAAGTTGCGAATCACTTCTTGAATAGGCTTGATTTGCATCTACTTGAAGTGGCTTATCAGGGAAAAGTTCTCGTATTCTTCTAACTGGTTCGACATCCCAGCCAGGCTCAATTTTCAATTTGATTCGCTTGTAGCCTGCTTCTACATATGAAGTCACTTCATCAACTAGCGCTTCAATAGATGGCGCAATTCCAACCGAGACTCCGCAGGGAACCCTTGTTTTATTTGCACCAAGGTAGGTTGCAAGTGAGATACCAGAAGCTTTCAACTGAGCATCGAGAAGAGCGGTTTCTAGGGCAGCTTTAGCCATTTGAGCACCAAGGAAAGGCTTTAGATGTGAGGCAACGTTCTCGGCTTGGATATCGCCAGCTTTGTTTAGTGCAGGTATCAAGAACTCTCGCATAGTTTCCAAACATCCTGAAATGTATTCGGGCGAATAAAGGGGAGCAGACATTGCTACGCATTCAGACCAGCCAACAATCCCATCTTCGGTAGTAACTTTTATCAATAAGACTTCACGGTCAGTTTGAGTAGTGAATGAAGTTCTAAACGGCCTGACTAGAGGCAAGTAAATTCTGCGAAGTTCGTACTCGAGTATCTTCACTATTTCCCACTCTCCACATTGGAAAGAATATAACCATGAGCATTTGAAAAACCAATAACCCTATAACCATTATCGAACGCAGTCAGAAATTCTGTTCTTACGCGCAAGCGCTCGGCCATCGCCTCTTCAACACTCTTGGCTCTTAACGCAACGATATCTTCAGGTATATCAATTCTTATCGCACCCTTAGGTATCTCTAATAAATCATCTGAAGATTGTGGGGCGCCATTCGTAACGCGCCACTTCACCATTAGACGATCAGAGGCATCGCCAGCATTTACTAAATCAGTCATGGGACCATAAAAATCTGGAAAATAAGCAGAAATCTCAACTCCAAGCTTCGAGATATTAAATCTTGCATTCTTTCTTATTAGCGGATCAAAGGTCCATGAAATGAAGGGGATTTCCCTCTCCAGCGCCCAATTAAATTGATGGTATTTCATTAACGCACCAATACCTAGGTCTCGACTTTCTGGCAACACCGCCGACATATGTGAATGCAGATGTGTTCCACCATTGATTCCAATGAATCCAAAAGTTGCTCCTAGAATTTCATCCCCACTAAATGCTCCGGAAAAGTAAGAACCGTTATGAACGAAAGCTTGCATTAAATTTTCTGGTATCTCGCGGCCACCGCCAGGAATTGGCCAAATTGCATCAAATAAATCTAAGCCCAGATTCTGATCAGAAATACTCACAAGCTCGCGAATAACAATTGGCTCCATGCCAAGAGTCTAACGAACTAAAGCAAGGTGCCGACCTTAGGAGAAAGAGGGTTTAATGGATTCCAAAGACAATAGAGTTATGGAAGACTAACTTTATGAGCAGCAAAGTTGCCGTTGTTACCGGTGCAGGTGGTGGAATCGGTAGTGCCATAACTGCCCGACTTATAGAAGATAATTTCCATGTAGTCGCTCTTGATATAAATAGCGAAAACCTTAAAAAACTTGAGTCCAACTTCTCAACCAACGTAACTACCTTTATCGTTGATTTGACCTCTGCTGAGAAAATCGCGGAAGTATTTAAGAGCATCAAAGCAAAATTTGGTGGCGTTGATGCCCTGGTAAATAATGCAGGGGATTGTTTTATGTCTGAATTTCCCAATATCCCGGCGCAGGAATTCGATAAACAAATGGCCGTAAATTTCTCCTCCGCTTTTTATTGCTCACAAGAATCCGTTAAGTTGATGTTAGAGCGCCCAGGAATCAAAAAAATTGTAAATATCTCGTCAAATGGTGCCTACAATTTCGATGTATTTGATCCACCGCACTATCGCGCAAGTAAGGCGGCGATGGATACCTTAACTAAGGATTTGGCCCGCAGATATGCCAGCGAAGGAATCTCGGTAAATTCAATCGCCCCTGCAATGACAGAGTCACCATTATTTAAAGTTCTTAGCGATGAGATATTAAGTAAGGCAATCTCTCAAATGCCGCGAGGCGCTGCCATGAAGCCAGATGAAATTGCGGCATGGGTAGGCTTTCTGATTTCAAGTGCAGGCGATGTTTCTAGCGGAAATGTAATTATTTTAAATCAGGGAAGAGATGTCCGGTAACAAGAACTAAATTAGTTATAGATTTCAGGGGCTTTTCTTAGCTCTTTCCACTGCTCTGGTCCATGACCATAAATAACATAAGCGCCGTGTTCTTTAGCTAAATCCAATATTCGAATAGCACTTGCTATCGCCTGGGCTGGATCTGTGGCATCTAGGCAACCTTCACTTATCTCAGACTCTCTAGAAATAGCATCACTGGTCAACAGAATAGAACCAGTATTAGGGAGCGTGAGGAGTATTGATAACTCACCTGGCGTATGCCCTGGCACATGCAGAATTCTAAAGTTGGCTCCAAATTCGACGTCCGAATCAATCAACAGATATTCAGCCTCTGGCCACTCTAAAGGTTTTTTACCTCTCCAATAGATAGGGCGTTCCAGCTCTCGCTCTGCTTTTCCCATAATTATTGGCACACCTGGAAATCCATCTATGTTGCCTACATGATCAATATGAGTGTGGGTGATGATTAAATAATCAATGTCATCCTTGGTCAATCCAAGTTTCGCTAATTGAGCTACAGGTTGGTTGTCGTAAGTAAGTTCCAGAATCTCGCCGAACTCGCCTAAGTTATCTTCTAGCGAAGCTTTTTGGAGATCTTCTGCATACTTCTCTGGGAACCCGGTATCAATAAGAATTCTTTCGCCAGCACTTGTTTCAATTAAGAATCCAGGTATTCCAATAATTCTGCCATTGGCATGAACTGTAAAAAGTCCAAAATCTAGAACAGCCATCGAAACTGGATGACCGGCCAATTTTCCAGGCGATAGCAAAGGCATGATTTGTATTTTACTCTTTTCTAATCAAATAATAAGAAAAAAAATTAGGCCCTAGATTTACTAGGGCCTAATTTTTAAGATAATCCTTTGCTATCAGCTAAAAGCTGACATTTTAGGATTTATTTAGAAGCGTACATCCTCGGCATCGTTAGAGCTGAGTTTTCCATCAGCTGCAACTTTGTATACGCGGAATAGTGCTCCACTTGAATCACCGGCTGCGTCAAACTTTGCAGTGGTCCAAGCACCTTGGTAGGTAAAGCTCTTACCTGCTGCTGCTGCCTTAACGGCATCAGTTAGCTTGGTCCATGGAATGTTAGCTCCACCCTTAGCACCTGAAACAGCGCGAAGGCTCTTTGAGATAACTGAGGCCTTGTTGCTCTTTCCATGGATTGCTGCAAGGCAGAGTAGAACTGTTGCGTCGTAGGCTGAAGCATCAACGAAAGTTTCCTTAGTTGATGGCTTTGCGGCTTTACGATCAGCCTTCCACTTGTCAGACTTGATACCAATTGACTTAGCAGCAGTGCCGCTAGCGCCTGCCATTATGTCGACACCAATTGTCTTGATAACGTCTTCGTTATACATAGCTTCTGTGAAGAATGTTTTCTTTGGGTCCCAATTGCCGGTACGAACCAATGCAGGTCCAACCTTTGCAAATGTGTCTGGGAAGTCAACGATTACCCAAACATCTGGTGAACCTTCAGTTAGAAGCTTTGCTTCAGAATCAAATGTTGCGTTCTCTGGGTTCCATAGAACTTTACGTCCGATGTCTCCGCCGCCTTTGACCCATTCGTTAGTTACAACGTTTGCAAGAGCAGTTCCGAATGAATCGTTTCTCGCACCAATGCTCAAGGTAACTGTCTTGCCGAACTTCTTCTGAACGGCTGCAACAATAACTTTGCCTTGGAAAGCATCAGATGGATAGGTACGGAACAGAAGATCCTTGTCCGCAAACTTTGTAATTGTTGGGCTTGAAGCTGCAGTTGCAATCATGACCACATTGTTTGGCACAGTCACAGATTGGGCTGCAGAAACTGTAGAACCAGAAGTTAATGGTCCAACAATTGCATTTACCTTGTTGCTCTTTACAAGCTTGGTTGCTGCTTCAACTGCAAGTGCAGGAGTTGCTTGATCATCTTCTGAAGCAGTGATCTTGCAAGTTCCAGCTACCTTTGCGGCCTTCATAGCTTTTGTAATTTGCTCTGCGCCAAATTCTGCAGCAGAAGTCAGACCAATACCATAATCAGCATTTCCACCTGTAAGTGGGTGAATAGTACCGATCTTCATATCAACACCAGCAGCTTGGGCTGGAAGTGAGCCAACAACAAGTGCCGAAGCAATTGCTGAAGCAAATATTACATATTTAGCTTTCATATCTCTCCTAGGTTTAACTTAACTTTTTAGGTTAAGGCAAGTGGCTACATATCGCGACAAATGTAACTTCAATCATAGAAAAATAATAGGGTTCCGCCAGGGTATTTTTGAGAAGGTGATAGGAATTCGAGAATATCTACGCGGAGAAGTTATAACTTTTTGGTAACAATTACTTCTTACCGAGATAAATCCCTACGATTTCTGGGTCATCCACGAGGGCAGATCCCACACCTTCGTGACGGTTGCGCCCCATATCGAGAACATATCCGTAATCAGAAATTGCTAGTGCGCGACGTGCATTCTGCTCTACCATCAAAATTGTTACACCAGAACGGTTAATCCGAACCAGGTCATCAAATAATTGATCAACTAGCGCAGGTGCTAAGCCAGCAGAAGGTTCATCAAGCAACAAAATGCTAGGTGAAGACATGAGTGCTCTGGCCATTGCCAACATTTGTCGCTGACCTCCGGACAAAGTTCCGGCACGATCCTTATATCGCTTCTTTAAATCAGGATAACTTCCGTAGATCTCTTCGCGAATTTCATCTAATGATCTGTTTGTGAAATTCACATATCCAACTTCAAGATTCTCATCAATACTTAAAGCCGGGAAAGTGTTATCAATCTGCGGCACATAGCCCACGCCAATTTTAGATAAGTTGTGAGGCTTTGTTGCAAGCACATCAATAGCAACACCATCCTTATTCAGTGTTACTGATCCGGATGTAACTTTTGCGATTCCGTAAACGGCCTTCAATATGGTGGATTTTCCAGCCCCATTTGGTCCTACGATGGTGACAATATTCTTCTCAGGAACATTAATGGAGACACCATTTAGGATTTGGATATCGCCATAACCACCTTGCAGGTTCGAAACCGTAAATAATGAATTACTTGAATCGTTATTAGTCATCTAAGCATCCTTTCGGCGAGAGCCTAGGTAGGCATCAATTACTACATCGTTTTCGTAGATTGAATTTGGCAAGCCATCTGCAATTATCTTTCCGTCAGCCATCACAATAACCCGATCAGAAATATTCATTACCGTTTCTAGGTCATGTTCAATTAACAAGAATGTGATTGACTGCTCTTTTCTAAGTGCAGCCAACACAGTCAAAAGTTTCTCGACCAAGGTTGGATTTACCCCGGCAAATGGTTCGTCTAGAAGCAACATCTTTGGGTCTGCCATCAAAGCTCTAGATAAATCAAGAAGTTTGCGTTGGCCACCTGAAAGAATTCCAGCATATTCATCGGCAAACTTTGTAAGGCCAACTTGATCAAGTCGGCGCATCGCTTCTTCTCGAGCTTTAGCTTCAAAAGATTTACGCGCTCTTGGGTTTAAAAAGCCCATCAAGTTATCTCCGGGATTACCTTGGACTGCCATCATTAAATTCTCGGCAACGGTAAGTCTTCGAATTACCTTTGCTCCTTGGAATGTGCGCACTAGCCCCTTCTGTGCAATCTTGTGAGCATGGATTGATTGAATAGCTTCTCCCCTAAAGATGATCTCTCCTGAATCAACTTTGTTCATTCCACTTAACAGATTAAAGAGCGAGGTTTTACCCGCGCCATTAGGCCCGATAACAGAGGTAAAAGAATTTTCCTTAATGGTAAAGCTAACGTTCTGAACTGGCTTAACGCCACCAAAACTCACTGAAATATTTCTTACATCCAATACTGCTGAATCAAGTGTCTTTGTAGTTTCCATGCTTACTCCAAAATCATTTCTTGGCGCTTACCAAATAAGCCTTGAGGTCTTTTGACCATAAGTAAGACGATAACTAGGCCAATCAAGAACACCCGGAGGTAAGCTCTTTCTGGTGATGAGAGAAGTGAGAGCGGCCAAAATTCCAAGAATCTTGTCGCGCCATACAGGAAGCCGAAGAAGATAGCTGCAATAAACAACCCTTTAACTCGACTGGCACCGGCGAGAATCAGAATCATCCAGCCGTAGAAAGTCACAATTCGAAGGAAATCTTCTGGAGCCAATAGTGCAAATTGCAGCGCCCAGAACACTCCTGCAATTCCGCCAAAGACAGAGCCAATAATTAAGGTTTGAAGTCTAAAACGAAAGACATTCTTTCCAAGCGAACGAGGGACATCATCATCTTCACGAGTGGCCCGGAGAACTCTTGCCCACGATGTTTTCTGTAACCTGGAAGAGAGCCAAATGAATAGGAAGAAAAATGGCCACACAATCAGAACCATTGATAAATCTCGAGAGGCCTCATCGCCAATAATTGGATACAAGCGATCTGAAATCCAATTTAAAATCACATCTGGTTGGTTGGTGTAACCACCAAATCCCTCAGGACTTGGAATTGCAAGCGTGCCCTGTGTACCGCCTGTGATGCCATCGCTATTGAGAATCCAGTATCGAACGATTTCAGCGAAGGCGATACTGGCAATTGCAAAGTAATCTCCACTTAATCGTAAAGTTGTTAGCCCTAACAGTGCGCCCAATAACGCGGCAAGTGCAACTCCTAATAGTGCTGCCCACCAAAAACTCCATTGGTATTTAATGACAAGCACTGCGATTGTGTAACCCGAGATCGCCATCATTCCTACATGGCCAAAATTCATGATCCCACCAACGCCATACTGAATTTGAAGCCCTAATGAGAAAACTCCGTAAATACCAGCTAAGGCTAAAACGAAAATCCAAAATCCTGGTTGTATAAATGCTTCCATGGCTTAGACCTTTCTCGCTCGGTAGCCAAATATTCCTTCAGGCTTGAAGAGCAGGACTAGAACCAGCGTTGCGAAGGCCACAACTGGCTTGTAATTACTTGGCACTCCGCCAAAGAAAATACTTAACTGTGAAAGTTCCATGATTAATCCCAGAAGCAATCCACCTGCTAGCGCTCCATAAGCATCACCAATAGTTCCAAGCACTACTGCGGCAAAGAAAGATAAAAGCAAAGTTTCGCCCATCGCATTATTGAATTGACCTTGAACAAGTCCTTGGAAAACACCAGCGAGTGAGCCCAATGCTCCAGAAATTAACCAAGTCGCAAGAACTACGCGATCTACATTGATTCCAGAAACTGAAGCAAGTCCAGGATTATTGGCATACGCACGCATATCTTTTCCGATTCGTGCTTTAGCGATGAAGAGAGCGATAGTTAAAATTGATGCTGAAGCGAAGATTAAAACCAGTAACTGGGTTTGTGGAATTCGGGCTCCGAAGAAATCATAAGTTTTTAGAATATCAATATTGAACTTACGTGTTTCTGTGCCAAATACAAATTGAATAATTGGTCGCAACATCAGCGCCACGCCAGTCGCGACTAAGAATAGAGCCAGAGTTCCTGCCTTATTGCGTCGCAAATTTCGCCATAGAACTAACTCTAAGAACCAACTTATTCCCATACCTGCAAGCATTGAAACAATTATTGAAAGAAAAAAATTTAGTTCTAAAGTAACACTTAAAAAATAAGTTATAAATGCTCCAAGTGTTAAGAAGTCACCAGCTGCAAAATTTACCAACCTGAGCACGCTGTAAAGAAGCGAAATTCCAACTGCAGCAATCGCAAATATGCAACCCACTACCAAGCCATTGAAAAAATATTGGATGAAATCTGACATTACTTAAATTTCACTCCTCGCTAGCTAGGTTAAGACGCAAATCTAGTTGCGACAAGGCTGGAAGGCTACCTTTTAGCCACGATTCTTTCAATGATTTTTCCCAAGAAATCTGCCAAAAAAGCACTTGTTAGGCTAGCGGTAGGATTATTTGACAGGGTTACCTTTGCGCGCCGCACGAGATAAGAAGAGCGCAAAGACAAGTGCCAGAACAATTCCAGTATTAACACCCATTTCAATTAAAGCTCGATTGAAGTATTCGGTTGTCTTCTCCTTCTCCATAGTAAGAGATGCGCCGACAGTAAGAATATGTCGCACTGCTGCAATCACACCGATGATCAAGAAACTATCTAATTGGAAGATTCCATCAGTGAAACGAACAATTACAGTTCGCATTATCTCCAGAATAATTACAACAAAGAGAATGTCATTTATTGCCTGAATCATCCCGAGTGGAAAGAATGGGCGAGTCTCAATTAAGCGCTGCAAACTGTAGCCAGCAGCAAGGATTGAAATAATAAAAAGGAGTATCCCGAGAAAGCCATGCAAGATATCTTCGAGCTTATCTATGAAAGAAACTGGGATAAGCGACTCATCATTTGTGAGTAAACCTTTGACCGATTTATACTTCACAACGCCCCTTTCATCGTTTGCAATTACTTAAGGGTAAGCGCGGGTTTGGGCCCGCGCAAGGTGAATCGCTAGCTAATTTCTCCGGTCTTACGGCGTCGAACGTTATCTCCCCAGACTGCAAGGACGATTACGATTCCTGTAATTACATACTGCCACTCTTGTTGGAGTTCGAGAATACGAAGACCATTGATAAGAACGGACATAATTAAGGCACCAATGATGGTTCCGCTGATTGTTCCCTTACCCCCAAGGAGTGAAGTTCCTCCAATGATTACTGCAGCGATAGCTTCAAGTTCGTATCCAAGACCTAGATCTGGACGGGCAGAACCAAGTCTTGAAGTAAGAACAACTGCAGCCATTCCAACATACAAACCACCAAGACCGTAGATTGCAACGATCCAGGCATTTACTTTTACGCCAGAAAGTTGAGTTGCTGCTTGGTTTGAGCCAATTGCAAATGTGTATCGACCGATAACGGTCTTATTGAGAATAATTGAGCCAATGATTGCGCCGACAAAGAGAATAAGAGCACCATTCGGGAAGTTCGGAATTATATTTCCGGTGGCAATCGCATCCCAGCCTTTAACATCTGCTGTGAACATAACTGGCTTTAAGTCAGAAATGATTAGCGCTAATCCTTGTGCTGCCTTCATTGTTGCAAGAGTTGCAATAAATGGCGGCAACTTTAAAATTGTAATTAAGAGACCATTAATTACACCGCAGATACCACCGATAAGAATTCCAACCAGGATTCCTGCCCAGACATTTAGACCTAAACCTTGAACAAGCTTGCCCACGATAACCGCAACTAGTGCGGTAGTTGTTCCAATTGAGAGATCGATACCACCTGTGATGATCACGAAGGTTGTTCCGATTGCCATGAGACCGATGACCACTGTGGACATCAAGATTCCGTCAGAAACGTTCTCCCATGAAGCAAAGACTGGACGCATTATTGTGAAGAAGACGAAAATTACGACGAGGCTTGCAAGTGCAAGAACTCGACCAATTTCACGTTTAGCGTAGGCAGCAATTTTATTCTCGCCCTTGGCTACTTTCACGGTATCGCTCATTTTTCTCTCTTTTCCTAGTCTTGTTGAAATTTATATCTAGTCGCGGAATTTCGTTGCATATTGCATGATCTTGTTCTGGTTTGCATCTTTATTGTCGATGATGCCAGTTAGCTTGCCTTCACACATCACGGCAATCCGATCTGACATTCGAAGGATTTCGGGAAGTTCAGATGAAATCATGATGATTGATTTACCTTCTGAGGCGAGCTTTGTTAACAATTTATAAATTTCATCCTTAGCACCAACATCAATGCCGCGAGTTGGTTCATCAAATATCAAAATATCGCAATCACGTGTTAGCCATTTAGAAATAACGACTTTCTGCTGGTTTCCGCCCGAAAGATTCTTTACATATTGATTCTCAGATGGTGTCCTGATTGAAAGCTGCTTAATAGCATCTCTTGTTATGGATCCCGCGGGTTTGGTTTTTAGGAAGCCAAACTTATTTGAGAATGCTGGGATTGAAGAGAGGATCGTATTGAAGGTTAAATTCTGAATTAAGAGAAGTCCGTACTTCTTTCGATCTTCAGATAAATACCCGATTCCAGACTTAACTGCATCTGACGGGCTTTTGATTTTGACCTCTTTGCCACGCAGGTAAATCTTGCCTGCTGTCTTTGGATCTGCTCCGATCAGCGCGCGTGCAAGTTCGGTGCGGCCTGCACCCATTAAACCCGCGAATCCTAGAATTTCGCCTTTGCGAAGTTCGAAAGAGACATCACTTAAAAGTCTTGAATCTGAAATTCCTTCAACCTTTAAGACAACTTCGTTGCTTAGTTCGCGACCAGTAGGACGCTGATCTTGATCCACCTTACGACCAACCATAAGTGCAATAACTTCTGGGATTGAGGTTTCAGGAGTATTCAAAGTTTTTACATATTCGCCATCTCGAATAACTGTAATTCGATCAGTAATTTGGCTTAGCTCTTCTAAGCGGTGCGAGATATAAACAACGCCTTTACCTGCGGCCTTTAGCGATCTAATGATCTTAAAGAGAGCTTGAGTTTCGGCTGGGGTAAGCGAAGATGTTGGTTCATCCATGATGATCACTTCACCGCGATATGAAACGGCTTTTGCAATTTCAACCATTTGTTGTTTAGCAATAGTGAGTTCGCCGACTTTTTGTTTTGGATCTAAGACTAAATCCAACTCTTCAAGCAGAGCTTTTGTTGCTTTATTTAGCTTTCGGTTGTCCAAGAAAATCCGACCTTTTCGGCGATCTTCACGACCAATGAAAATATTTTCGGCAACTGTTAAATCTGGCATCAAGTTAAGCTCTTGATGGATGATGCTAATTCCTAATTTTTGGGCTTCTAGAGGGCTAGAAACATTTACGCTCTTACCGAGATAAACGATATCTCCGGTGTCCTTCTTATATATTCCGGAGAGGATTTTCATCAACGTCGACTTGCCAGCACCATTTTCGCCAACAATTGCGTGAACCTCGCCCTTATCTAAATCAAAGTGCACATTTTTAAGTGCCTTTACTCCAGGGAACTCCTTGCTTACACCCGTTAGGGATAAGAGTTGAGTTGTTGCCATTGGTTCCCCCGTTGCTTTGTAAATCTGTAGCTAATCAATTTCAGAATCTTAAAGCATTATGGCCGGGATTGCTCCCGGCCATAATGAACTGCTTCTTACAAGTTATTCGAATTAAATCGAATTACTGGTAAAGGTTTCCCTTGATTTCTGGGTTATCGATGTTTGTAGCATCGTAGTAGTAGAAGCCTGTGTCAATGAGTGGCTTAGGAGTCTTCTTGTTGCGAACGAAGTTAACCAACGCTTCAACAGTCTTTGCTCCGATACCCAATGGGCTCTGTGTGATTGCACCTTGTTGTAGGCCGCTCTTGATGTTATCGATTTGTGCCTTACCTGAATCGTAACCAATTAGCTTAACTGAACCGTTAGCGATACCAGCTGCCTTGAATGCTTGACCAGCACCAATTGCAACACCTTCGTTAGTTCCGAAGATACCCTTTAGATCTTTGTTAGCAACTAGAGCTGCAGCAACAACATCTTGTGCCTTAGCTTGGTCGCCACCTTCTGCATATTGAACAGGAAGTAGTGTGATCTTTGGATACTTAGCCTTGATACGGTTTACGAAACCATCGCGACGATCAGTACCTGTTTGGTTTGTTTGTGTGTGACCAACAACTAGAACTTTTCCACCATCTGGAAGAAGTGCAGCCATCTTGTCAGCTGCTAGAGATGCTGACTTCTTGCTGTTTGTGTAAGCAACGCCTAGAGCACACTTTGACTTAGGTCCAAGCTTGCCTTCGCACTTTGCAGCTGTATCGAACATGTATACAGGAATGCCCTTTGCCTTTGCCTTTGCAAGGCGTGAAACAGACTCTGTTGTTCCTAGAGCTGCGTAACCGATTGCATCTGGCTTAGTGGCAATTGCACCATCAAGCATTGAAAGTTGCACATCGATCATTGTTTCAGTTGCAGGACCTTGGAAGCGAACAGTTACGTTGCCCATCTTCTTAGCTTGGTCTTCTGCACCCTTCTTAACTGCCTGCCAGAATTCTGCAGTTTCTCCCTTTGAGATTAATTCAATCTTTATTGCCTTCTTGTGGTTAGCAGCGTTAACTGCAGACCCTGTTCCGACAACTAGCGCCATTGCTGATGCAACAGCAACGACAGTTAGAACTTTCTTCATATGTTTCCTTTCGAAAGCAGCGGAATCGCTGTGGCAGAACCCTATTAAGGATGGGGTGCCCGCGTCCATGTGGGAAACCCAAATCTCAGGCTTAGGTGACCTTTGTTATCAAATCGTTACCTATGTATCTGCGGTATTAAGCAAGGCGGTAGGCGGCAGCCGCAGTTTTATGCCAGAAGAATTCGGCCTCACTTGGACTAAGTCCAGAAGTTAGGGCTTCGGCCAATTCAACAATTTGAGAGTACGTTCCACCTAAATTTGCAACTGGCCAATCTGAACCAAACATTAATCTTTGTGGCGTAAAGATTTCAATTACATGATCAATGTATGGTTTGAAATCATTTACATCCCAAGTTTTCCAATTTGCTTCTGTTACTAATCCTGAAACTTTGCAGAGAACATTTGGAAGAGTTGCAAGTTCACTCATCAAAGTTCGCCAAGGTTCTAATTCTCTCTTTGCAATGTATGGTTTCGAAATATGATCCATAACAAATTGCACATCTGGGCAGGCCCGAACTAATTTAATTGCCGCGGCTAATTCTGGTGTCTTGGTTAGCAAATCAAAAGTGATTCCAAGTTCTCCGAGCTTCTTTACATTTGCAATCGTCTCGGGCTTGGCCAAGTAATTTGGGTCCGGATGATCTTGGGCAATATCTCGGATACCTTTTAAATAAGTTGCGCCAGGTAAATCTAGGTATTGGTGCAGGTGTGCGATGGCATCCGGAGCGTCAATTTGTAACCAACCCACAACTGCTCCGACAAGTTGTTCGGATTGCGCAATTGTTAGAAGCTCTGGGGTCTCGGAATAGTCAGTGACTGTCTGGACTAACACTGTCTTGTCGATACGTGAGTCAACAATCGCATCTCGCAAATCAGAGACCAAAAAATTTCTACGAATTGGCTGCATCTCATCACCGGTAATCCACTCTTGGTCTCGGATTGAAAGATCCCAAAGGTGGTGGTGCGAATCGATGCGCATTTTTTTATCTAATTATCCAACGGCGACAATATTGTTAAGCGGTTTTCCTTCTGACAATAACTTAAGTTGGGATTCAACTAATTTGCGGCCTCGAGGTTCAAATGCGGTTGAGTTTCCACCAACATGTGGAACGAGCAGTAAATTCTTAGCCTTCCAAAGTGGATGGCCTACAGGGAGTGGTTCTGGATCAGTAACATCGAGTGCAGCATAAATTCGGCCAGAATTTAACTCAGCAATCAACGCCTCGGTTTCAATAATTGGACCACGAGCGACGTTAACAATTAGCGCCCCATCCTTCATCTTTGCTAACCGCTCTTTGTTAAACATATGTCGTGATTCATCGGTAAGCGGCAAGATTAGAATTACGATATCTAGGGTTGGAAGATGCTTGTCGAGTTCATCTATTTTGATTGAACCATCTCGTCCTGATTTTGAGAAGCTGATAATGCTCACATCAAAACCCGAAAGATTTTTGACCACTTGCTTGCCAATCGAACCAAAACCGATTACACCAATCTTGCTATCTGAAAGTGATGTGAACCGGCGATGATCCCAAGTCCCAGCAATCTGGTCACGAATGAATTCTGGAAAGCCGCGTCTAGATGCAAGAGCAAGTCCAACTGCAAGTTCGGCGGTTGATGCATCGTGAACACCGCTGGCATTGCAAAGTGTTAGCCCCGGACGGAGATATGCAAGTGCATCGTCATAACCAGCATTTGGCATCTGAAGATATTTTAAGTTTGGCATTTTTGCAGCATATGAAAGCGCAGCAGCGCCTCCCATATAAGAAGGAACATAGAATTCAACTTGCGAAAGGTCTGAGGTATCAAGTGGAAAATTCGCAGGAGATTTAAGTTCCACATTTTCGGGCACTGCTAAATCCGGCCATTGGGCCCAAGCCACGATTTTGCTCATTGATTAGCGCCTTTCTACAATGACTTCGACCGGATTGATTAATTTACCAATGCCAGCAACATCTATTTCGACCACATCACCTGCGGCAAGTGAGATATCCAGCGGCGGAACTATGCCGGTGCCGGTAGAAAGAATTACTCCATGCGGAAAGTCCTGGCATCTAAATAGATAGGTAATCAAATCTTCTAAGGTTCGATTAAGCGCAGCTAAAGATGTCTCGGCTTCCCAGGCAACCGCGGTGCCTCGCAGAATTCGTGCTTTGATTTTCATTTCAGCAGGTGTTGGCGCAAGCCAGGCTGGAGTTATGTCTGGGCCGATTGCAGTTGATCCAATATAAATTTTCGCCTGCGAAAGGTAGAGCGGATTTTCACCTTCGATTGTCCGCGCTGTCATGTCGTTGCAGATCGCATATCCAATGATTTCGCGATACCTATTTATATAGATCGCAACTTCGGGTTCTGGAACTGAGGCATCTGAGTCATAGCGAATCCCAACTGGCGAATTAGCCCCACGGGCACGAACTGCGTTGGATTTAAAGAAGAGCTCTGGGCGATCAGCTTCATAAACTCTTTGGTAAACATCCGGAACCCCAGATTCCTCCTTACGAGCGTCGCGCGAACGAAGATAGGTGACGCCCGCACCCCACAACTCAATTTCAGGTGAAATTGGGGCAACTAAATTTCCAGTTATGGCTCCAGATGTTTTGCTTACAGCGCTCTTCAGTTCATCCAAAGTCAGATGCATAGCTTGGGTCAAAGTTGGAATCTTCTCGACTGCAGAGTGGGCTCCATCAATCGTTACTGCAAATTGATATGCATTTGTCTGGTTTGCGATGATTGAGAATTTCATAGTGACATCTTTTCGATAAGGCCAGCGTTTTCAAGCTGGTTCCAGATATCTTCTGGAAGTTCTAAATCAAAATCAGCCGCGTTGGCTAACAACTCTTTACTATTTCGAGAGCCAGTTAAGACCGAGGTAACTGCCGGATGGCGAAGTGGAAATTGCAGCGCTGCGGCAGTCAACGGAATTCCAAGGTTCTTAAGGAAGGCGCCAATTTCTTGGGCCTTCTTGATGATTTCATCTGACGCAGGTAGGTATTCAAAAGTAGCGCCAGGTTTTGGATCTGCTAAGACTCCAGAGTTAAAGACGCCACCAATAGTGATATCAACTCTTCGTTCTAAGGCATAAGGCAATAATTTATTCTGGGCGCTCTGGTCAAGCAGGGTATATCTCCCTGCCAGAAGTACGATGTCAAGATCAACGTTCTTCATAATCTCAATTGCCACATCGCAAAAATTGATTCCAATTCCGATCGCTTTGATAATTCCTTGACGCTTCAAATCTGCCAGAACCGGGTATGCAATATTTATTGCTTCTGTAATATGGTTTTCAGCATCGTGCATCAGGGCAATATCAATATGATCAACACCTAAGCGTTTCAAACTTTCATCGAGCGAACGCTTGATGCCATCAGCAGAATAATCAAAGACCGGTTGGATATGTGGATCTGCATCCGGAAACCAGGGGACTGGATCGGCTTTTTCGACCCAATTTAGAACTCGACCAACTTTAGTTTGTAGGACAAATGGTTTCGTGACGTTACTCAGAATTCGACCAAGACGCTCTTCAGCAAGACCGTGTCCATATAGTGGAGCGGTATCAAAGTAATTCATCCCATTATCTAGAGCGGTATGGATTAATTGATCGCTCTCTGAAACATCCACTGATTTAAATAATCCAGCGAGCGGTGCGGTTCCGAGGCTTAGCCTGGTTAATTCAAGGTCTACGCGCTTCATGCCAATTTTCTGGTTATGTCGCGCCATGAAAATTATCGTATAGGATTTTTGCTAAGAAGCGAAGCGTTCATATCTAAAACCGCAAAGGGATGACATGCCAAAGATTACTGGCTTTAAAACTATCGATGTCAGATTTCCAACCTCACGTGGTTTAGATGGTTCTGATGCAATGAATAAGGAACCAGATTATTCAGCAGCACTTGTAATCCTTGAAACCGATGATCCAAACCTTGAAGGTCATGGCTTTGTATTTACTTGTGGTCGCGGAAATGATTTACAGTGCGATGCAATTGAATTATTGGCGCCATATGCAGTGGGCAGAGATATCGCAGATCTTGCAACAAGCATGGGCGATTTTGCTCGCAGCTTGGTTCGAGATTCACAAATCCGCTGGCTCGGACCAGAAAAAGGTGTAACTCAGATGGCCGCTGGTGCGGTCGTAAATGCTGCCTGGGATTTAGTAACAAAGCATGCAAAGAAACCACTCTGGAAATTCTTATCGGATTTGTCACCAGAAGAAATTGTTGAACTTATTGATTTCCGCTACATCACTGACGCGCTTACACCAGAAGAAGCGCTAGAAATTTTGCGCAAAGCCCAACCAAATCGCGCTGCGAACGAGGCCCAATTAATAAAGGAAGGTCTACCTGCTTACACAACAACTCCGGGATGGCTCGGCTATACCGACGAAAAAATGGTTCGTCTTGCAAAGCAAGCGGTAGCAGATGGCTATAAGTTAATTAAATTAAAGTGTGGTGGAAATCTTGATGATGACAAACGTCGTCTTCGCCTAGCACGCGAAGCTGTTGGCCCAGATATAAAAATTTCAATCGATGCTAATCAGGTTTGGGATGTAAACCAAGCAATTGAATGGATTAAGGGAATTGGCGATGTAAATCTACACTGGGTTGAGGAGCCAACAAACCCAGATGATGTTTTAGGACATGCAACTATTGCAAAAGCCATTGCACCGGTGCGAGTAGCAACTGGCGAGCACGGGATGAATCGAATTATTTTTAAGCAGATGCTGCAGGCAAAGTCCCTCTCATTTATGCAGATTGATGCAACCCGAGTCGCCGGAGTCAATGAAAACTTGGCTAATATCTTGATGGCTGCAAAATTTGGAATTCCGGTCTGCCCACATGCTGGCGGCGTTGGCCTGTGCGAACTTGTGCAGCACTTAGCCATGTTTGATGCAGTTGCAGTTGCTGGACACCACGCTGATCGTGTTGTTGAATTTGTTGACCATCTACATGAACACTTTGTTGTCCCAACAGACATTCAAAATGCGCATTACATGCCACCACTAAAGCCAGGCACCGGTGGCGAGATGTATGCCCAAACTATTTCTGATTTCACATTTCCTACCGGCAAAGAATGGATAAACGCATGAGTACAGAGTTCGCAGGATTAACCGCAGTTGTAACCGGAGCCGGTTCGGGAATCGGACTTGCTACTGCAAAAATTTTGAAGGAGCGCGGCGCCACGGTTTATGGCCTGGATCTAGCCGAAGGTGGAATGTCTGGCATTGCAACTTGGGTTCAGTGCGATCTTGGCGACGATGCTTCAGTCGCAAAAGCTTTTGAAGGAATCACCAAGCTAGACATACTTATTAATAATGCTGCAATTAGCGCAATCGGAACAGTCGAAAGTAACTCTTCTGAGGAATGGCTAAAGGTTTTGAACGTTAACGTTCTCGGAATTGTTCGTGCTTCAAAGGCAGCACTTCCATTACTGCGTAAAAGCAAAGCAGCTTCAATTGTTAATACTTGTTCAGTTGCCGCAACTGCAGGTATTCCAAAGCGCGCGGTTTACAGTGCATCAAAAGGCGCAGTTCTCTCACTGACACTTGCAATGGCAAACGATCATATTGTTGATGGCGTTCGAGTTAATTGTGTAAATCCTGGAACTGCAGATACGCCATGGGTTCAACGTTTACTTGCACAAGCAGCTGATCCGGTTGCAGAGCGCAAGGCACTTGAAGCTCGTCAACCACTTGGTCGTTTGGTTTCTTCTGAAGAAGTTGCTAGCGCAATTTGCTATTTAGCCAGCCCACTTCAGGGTTCTACAACCGGAACTTCATTAGTTGTAGATGGTGGAATGCAAGGACTTCGAATTCCTAAGTAGAACTACTTCTCTTCGAGAATTAGTGAGACTGAGTTAATGCACCATCTTTGATCTGTAGGAACTTCATAACCTTCGCCTTCAAAGACATGTCCCAAGTGCGATCCACAATTAGCACAACGAACTTCAGTTCTAACCCGCATCCCAAGTGATCGGTCTTCAATGAGTTCTACTGCATCATCGCTTGTCGGTGCATAAAATGAGGGCCAACCACATCCGGAATGAAACTTCGTCTCACTTCTAAATAATTCGTGGTTGCAAGCCTTGCAGCGATAACTTCCAACTTTGTCGCTGTCGGTGTATTCACCGGTAAAAGGACGCTCAGTTGCACCTCTTCGCAGAACTTCAAAAGAGAGTGGATCTAATTTAGTTGCGAGCTCGGCATCATTTATCTGTGCTGGATAATTCTTATCGCTACCCATTTGATTCGACATGTCTGCATATTACGCAAACTTTCATGGGTGCGCCACAGATAGAATTGGCCCATGCGCAAATTGGTGAAACGAGTTAAAAAGCTCTTTGCCGACCGCAGAAGCTGGGTTCGCCTAATTGTCGTTTCGGCAATTGCATCAGGTGTCGCCTGGCAGCTCGGAGATTTACTAATCAAAAATGGTGGTGTAGTTGCTGCAATTATTTGTGCGCTAAGCATCCGAATCTCACTTTACAAATCAATTCGAGAAGGTTTTGGTCAGATAGTCGGAACCGCAATTGGTGCCGGTGTTGCACTTGCCTGTGTCACAATATTTGATCTCGGAGTAATTTCAGTCGCCCTGACAGTGCTCCTTTGCTCAGTCGTTGCTCGCGCCCTACACCTTGGTGAAGTTGCATCAGTAAATGTTCCAGTAACTGCCCTAATTGTTATTGGCCCAGGACTCAGCGAGAGCACTGCGCTCTCAAGATTATCTTCAACTTTGATTGGCGCAGCAGTCGCAATTGCATTCTCGTATTTTTCACATGCAAAGACGCCAGCCGGTCGAACAGTTGACAAGATAAGTTCGCTCGCAAATAAGTGCGCAAAATTGTTAGGCGAAATGTCCGAAGGTGTCGCAGCTGGCTACACGCAAGATGAAGCTGGAAATTGGTTAGCAAAAGCTCGGTTGTTGGTAGAAGAGATTCCTGGAGTCCGGGCCCAATCCCAAGAAGCTCGCGGTTATGCAAAATGGTTTCCTACCGCACAGGTTGATGAAGCCGAAGAACTATATGTAAGGGGAGTGGCAGTTGAACATACTGTTGTTCAAGTAAGAACAATCGCACGCACTCTCTTTGATTCAGCAGTTAAAGGTGGAATCGCTGAAGAGTCAAAGCGCGATATTGCACAAGCGTTATCTGCCGCAAGCTTTGCTGTAAGTTCAAAAGCAGAACAGATAAAATCTGCTGAAGGAATTGCCGAATCAAGATCAGCAACTCAAGATGCAAGACTTGCCGGCGCAGCGTTAGCTGATTCTTTAATGGACTCGTCTGACAAAGTTGACCAAGAACAAATCGTTCGCGGAATTTCTCTCGTTTCAAATATTTCAATCATCGCCGATTCGTTAGATGAATCTTCGCCGGCGCTGCACGATGTAGTAACACCGGGTGAACCATCAGTGAATCAGATCTTGAAAGTTTCGCCGATGGAACAAGGCGCGAGATTTGGTGCACGATTAGCAAAACTATTTAAGCCTTTTATCTGGCTCAAGCGCCGTTTTCGCAATTACTTTTAACACTTAAGCCTAGAAGATCAGGCGAAATTTCTCCCATTTCCAGAGTGGTTGTAGGCTCGTCCTCTGTTAGCAATGCCCCCCTAGCTCAGTCGGTAGAGCGTTTCCATGGTAAGGAAGAGGTCAACGGTTCGATTCCGTTGGGGGGCTCGATTACAATTAGGTTTGTGTTGAAATAACTTTTCAATATAAATCCTTGGCGGGATAGCTCAGCTTGGTAGAGCAAACGGCTCATAATCGTTGTGTCGCCGGTTCAAATCCGGCTTCCGCTACTCGTGAAAATGCTCGTATTTTCGCAAATTGCGTAGGTTGAAGTAACCTAGCGCTCTTAATTCAAGTCTTTAACCGCAAGAAAAATGAAGGAGCACGACTATGGCAAGCAAGAGCGCGGATGTACGCCCAAAGATCACAATGGCCTGCGTAGAGTGCAAAGAACGTAACTACATCACAAAGAAGAATCGCCGCAACGATCCAGATCGACTAGAACTTAAGAAGTTCTGCCCACGTTGCAAGCTTTCAACAACACACCGCGAGACTCGCTAATCCGATGTTGAATCCCGACTTAGTCGGGCGCACTTTTACTAGTGCCGATTCTGTAACTGTCACTAAAGATGCAATCCAAAAATTTGCCGAAGTAATTGGCGAAACAAATTTTGAAATTGCTCCACCAACATTTTCGATTTCCATAACGCTAGAACAATCCCAAAGCTTGCTTCAAGATAGCGGCCTTGATTGGACACGAGTAGTCCATGGGGATCAAAAATTTGAAATCAAAAGACCAATAGTTGCCGGCGATGTTCTCCACTGCTCATCGACCATCGAGAGCGCTCGCAACGTTGCTGGTAACGAAATCGTCACGGTTCGCTCTGATTTAAATTCAGCAACCGAGTTAGTAGTTTCTACCTGGTCAACCCTGGTTGTGCGAGCATGAATAAAATTGAAGTTGGCGCTGAACTTGCTCCAAAGTCTTTTCTAATCAATCGTAAGTTATTAGTTGAATATGCAGATGCCAGTGGCGATCAAAACCCAATCCACCAAGATGAAGCTTTTGCAAAATCTGTTGGGTTACCAGATGTTATTGCGCATGGGATGTTGACGATGGCACTAGCGGGAAAATATCTATCAGATATTTCTGGCAGTCAGAGTGTTCTTGAATTCTCTGCCAAATTTATTAAGCCAGTAGTTATCCCTGCAGATACTGATGTCGCACTTGTGATTTCTGGCAAAGTGACTGAAGTCAACAATGGAATTGCAAAAATTGAGCTCTTGGCTATGTGTAATGAAGTTAAAGTCTTGGGCATGGCAAAAGGTGTGATAAAAATCTGATGAGCGCCCCATTCAAGGTCTATAAGCGAATCGGCGATCTGCGCAAGTTAAGCGCAAAGGATTTCTCGGCAACAATTCTTATTTATGCCGATGGATTTATCGAAGATGCAATAACCTCAATTAATGCCGCAAAGGCGAATTCAGCTGATGACATTGCTATCTATCTTTTAATTTCGGGAACTCCAGATCTTTGTGACGTTGCCTCACTGATAGATGAGCGCACTTATGTTGTTCAAATCACTGAAGGTGTGGGCTGGGGCGAGGGTATGAATGCCCTAATAAAATTGGCAAATTCGCCATATGTAATAGTCATGGATCCATCCACAATATTTACCGGTGATGCGATTACTCCTACGATTTCAAAATTATCGACGAAGGAATTTAGTGCAGTTGGTTGGCGAGGTGGTCTGGTCAATATCGAAGATGACTGGCGCAGTGTTGACGATAAAGGGGATGGCGAAGTAGATGTCCTATTTAGTTATTTCTTGGGTTTAAATCGTGAACATGCACTTGAAGCCGGTGCATTTAATATCCGTGCAATTTATTATCGCAATGCTGATATGGAATTTGGTCTAAAGCTTCGTCAGGCCCAAGGTCGACTCTGGCAGTTAGAACTTCCGTTAAAGCAGGAGCGCCATCACGGTTATCACGACACAGATCCAACTTACCGAGATGAACAATCAAAGAAGAACTATGACCGAATCCTTCAAAGGTTTAGGGGCAAGACCGAAATATTGTCGCCACGCAGGTAACCTTGGCTTATGGCTGCGAATGAGTTGGCGAACTTCACAACGCTTGGTGTTGGTGGACCAGCTACGAGAATTATTCTTGCGAAGAGCGAAGAAGAGTTAATTTCAGCGGTTAAAGCCTGTGATGAATCAAAAGAACCATTACTAATTCTTGGTGGCGGTTCAAATATTTTGGTGAGTGACAATGGATTTGTTGGCACCGTAATTAAAGTAGAGACCCGCGGGAACTCCTTTGAAATTGATGCCTGCAGTGGTGGAACTCTGACGGTTAGCGCTGGCACCGATTGGGATGAGTTTGTTGCTTTCACAATTGAAAAAGGGCTAGCAAATCTCGAATCACTAAGTGGAATTCCAGGAACTGTTGGCGGCTCTCCAATTCAAAACATTGGCGCATATGGTCACGAAGTTTCCGAAGTAATTGCGCGGGTTCGCACCTTTGATCGCAAGAATCAAGAGGTAAAGACATTTACCGCTAGTCAGTGTGAATTCGGGTATCGAAGTTCTATCTTTAAAAGTGAAGCCAATCGATATGTAATTTTGGATGTGACCTTTCAATTACGAATCGGCGAAGGATCTCTGCCAATCGGTTATGCCGAGCTAGCAAAGGAACTTGGAGTTGAAATTGGTGCCCGAGTCGCAATCCCAAAGGTTCGAGAGGCAGTCTTAAAATTGCGAAGCGCTAAAGGAATGTTGCTTGGTCAGGGAATTAAATCTGCCGGTTCATTCTTTATGAATCCAATTCTAGATAAGAAGATTGCCGATGAATTACCGAGCGATGCTCCTAGATGGCCAATGTCAGATGGCCGAGTTAAGACTTCGGCAGCTTGGTTGATGGAACATGCAGGTGTAAGTAAAGGCGATCAACTAGCCGGTGCGCAGATTTCACCAAAGCATGTTCTCGCACTTTCAAATGCCGGTAATGCAACAGCTAAAGATTTAATTGAATTAGCAAAAAGCGCTCAAGAGAAAGTGCGCGCAAAGTTTGGAATCACTCTGCAAACAGAGGTGCAATTAGTGGGCTTAATCCTTTAAGCTATTTAGCTTCGCCAAGAAGTTTTGCTACGCGACCAATTCCTTCGACGATATCTTCATCACCAAGTGCATATGAGAAGCGTAGATAACCAGAAGGTCCAAATGCTTCACCAGGCACTGCAGCAACTTCAACTTCATCCAGAATTAGTGTTGCAAGTTCAGCAGAAGTTTGTGGCCGCTTCCCACGGATCTCTTTACCTAAAACACCCTTAACTGATGGATAAACATAGAACGCACCAGTAGGCGTAGGACAGGTAACTCCAGGAATTTTATTTAAGAGATCAACGATTAATTTACGCCGACGATCAAATGCAACGCCCATTTCATGCACTGCCGTTAAATCACCCGTAAGAGCAGCAATTGCAGCACGTTGGGAAACATTTGAAACGTTTGAAGTTAAATGTGACTGGAGATTTGTTGCGGCCTTAATTACATCTTTGGGACCAATCATCCAACCAACTCGCCAACCAGTCATTGCATAAGTCTTTGCAACACCATTAATGATCAGAGTTTGATCTGCCAGTCCTGGAACTACAACCGGAAGACTTGGGGCAGTAGCACCGTCGTAAAGTAAGTGTTCGTAAATTTCATCTGAAATTATCCAGATACCATGTGCGAGCGCCCATTCCCCAATGGCTTTTACCTGTTCGGCAGAATAGACCGAACCAGTTGGATTTGATGGCGAGCAGAACAAGAGGGCTTTGGTCTTTTGGGTTCGTGCTGCTTCAAGTTGTTCAACTGTTACTAAATAGTTCTGCGATTCATCGGCAAAAACTTCTACAGAGATTCCACCAGCAAGCTTGATGCATTCTGGATAAGTGGTCCAGTAAGGAGTGGGCAAAATGACTTCATCGCCTGGATCAATAATTGAAGCGAAAGATTGATACACGGATTGCTTGCCACCATTTGTGACAAGAACTTGGTCTGCAGTAATTACATAATTTGAATCGCGAAGAGTCTTTGCAACAATTGCATCACGCAGTTCTGGAAGACCAGGTGTTGGTGTGTAACGATGATTTGCAGGTTTCGCTGCTGCTTCTGCTGCTGCCTTCACAATGTAATCAGGAGTTGGAAAATCTGGTTCACCAGCACCGAAGCCGATTACGGGACGGCCAGCGGCTTTAAGTGCTTTGGCCTTTCCATCTACTGCCAATGTGGCCGATTCAGCGATGGCTGCGATCCGGCGAGAAATTCTAGGTTTTGCGCTCATTGATCCCATAGTGCGGAGTATGCCATTCCTCAGTTTTACTAACCGCCCCTCCACGCTCTACACTCCCCGTTCTGGCGCTTGCATTAGGTCATGCTGACGCATGTCTTCTTGACTTAAGTGACGCTCGAAGGGCAGTAGCTCAACTGGCCAGAGTTCCGGTCTCCAAAACCGGCGGTTGGGGGTTCAAGTCCCTCCTGCCCTGCAAGTAGTTGAAGTATTGGTTGAAGAAGTTTTACTTAGAACTAGTAATAAATAGGAAAGAGGTAGTGAACGTGGTTGATGAGAAAGATCCATCACACAACACAGACCAGGAATCCCTCGGGTTCTTCGGTCGCATTGGCCTTTTCTATCGCCAAATAGTTTCTGAGCTTCGCAAAGTTGTTTGGCCAACTAAAAATCAACTTACAACTTACACCGCAGTGGTATTGGTATTCGTATCTTTTGTTATCGCCGTTGTTTCAGTTTATGACCTGATTTTAACCAAAGTCGTCTTCTGGGTATTTGGATAAGGAGGGAATCTTATGTCACTTGAAGAGTTAGATAATTTAGATACACCTCCAATTAATACTGTTGACGATTTCGAAGCTGCGCTCGCATCTACACCTGCAGTCGAAACTGCAGTCATTGCGGATGTAGCAGTAGTTTCTGATGAAGCTGAAACTGAAACTGAAGAAGAAGAGAATGACGAGAATGCTGAATTCCGTCGTGCACTTCGCACCGCACTCGGTGACTGGTATGTAGTTCACTCTTATGCAGGATACGAGAAGAAAGTTAAGGGCAACCTGGCTAACCGTATTACTTCACTAAATATGGAAGATTACATTTTCCAGATTGAAGTTCCTGAAGAAGAAGTAATGGAAATTAAGAATGGTCAACGCAAGCAAGTAAAGCGCAATGTGTTCCCAGGCTATGTCTTGGTTCGCATGGATCTCACTGATGAATCTTGGTCATGCGTGCGTAACACTCCTGGCGTAACTGGTTTCGTTGGAAATGCGCATCATCCATCTCCACTTACCTTGACTGAAGTTGAAAACATCTTGGCACCACGTCCAGTTAAGAAGTCAGACAAGATTGATATTCGCATGATGGATTTCGAAATCAACGAATCTGTAACTGTTATGGATGGCCCATTTGCAACCCTTCCAGCAACAATCTCCGAAATCATGCCAGAACAGGGCAAGCTTAAAGTTTTGGTTTCAATCTTCGGTCGCGAAACCCCAGTCGAACTTTCATTTAACCAAGTCCAAAAGATTTAAAAAGAAGAGAAAAGGAAGAGAAAAATGGCACCAAAGAAGAAGGTCACAGCACTCATCAAGTTGCAGATCCAGGCTGGCGCAGCAACACCTGCACCACCAGTAGGTCCAGCTCTTGGTCAACATGGTGTGAACATCATGGACTTCGTTAAGGCATACAACGCTGCTACCGAGTCCCAAAAGGGCCAGATCATTCCGGTTGAAATCACCGTATTCGAAGATCGCTCATTCACATTCATCACAAAGACTCCACCAGCATCACGCCTTATCTTGAAAGCTGCTGGCGTTGAAAAGGGTTCACCAATTCCTCACAAGACCAAGGTCGCAAACATCACCAAGGCACAGGTTGAAGAGATCGCAAAGATCAAGATGCCTGACTTGAATGCAAACGATCTTGATGCTGCAAGTTTGATTATCGCTGGTACTGCTCGCTCAATGGGTATCACCGTCGGTTAATTAAAAAAAGAAATACCAAAGAAAGACGTGGGAGAACCTCGCTGGTTCGCTAACCACAACTCCGCCTAACAAATCGTTAGTCGAAACTTAAGGAGAAGAAATGAAGCGCAGTAAGAAATATAACGAGGCAGCTGCAAAGATCGATCAAAAGATTCTTTACACACCTTCACAAGCAGTTAAGTTGGCTAAAGAGACAAGCACAACTAAATACGATGCAACAGTTGAAGTTGCACTACTTCTTGGCGTAGATCCAAAGAAGGCAGATCAAGCAATTCGTTCAACAGTAAACCTGCCACACGGAACCGGTAAGACTGCCCGCGTTCTTGTATTCGCAGGTGGCGAGCGCGCTGATGAAGCACGCGCTGCCGGCGCTGACATTGTCGGTGCAGATGAATTAATCGAGGAAGTTTCAAAGGGTCGTCTTGATTACGACGCAGTTGTTTCAACACCAGAACTTATGGGTAAGGTCGGCCGTCTTGGAAAGGTTCTTGGACCTCGCGGTTTAATGCCAAACCCAAAGACCGGAACAGTTACAACTAACGTTGCTAAAGCTGTTAACGACATCAAGGGTGGAAAGATCGAGTTCCGCGTTGATAAGAATTCAAACCTTCACTACATAATTGGAAAGACATCTTTCACTGCAGAGCAACTGGCTGATAACTACGCAGCAGCTCTTGAAGAAGTTATGCGCGCAAAGCCAAACTCTTCAAAGGGACGTTTCGTTCGCAAGGCCACAATCTCGACAACGATGGGACCTGGAATTCAGGTTGACCCAACGATCTCACGCGATGGCGGAGATAACGTTCAGGCTTAATCTCCAAAAAGCAGCCTGAAATCTAGTTTTGACTGGGGTAGGCCCAATCGCTTACCCTAGGCAAGTTGTTACAACCTGTTAAAAGTAGTAACAGTAAAAGCAAGACCCGTACCAAAGACTGCAGGTCCTTTTAGTAAAAAAACTAAGAGGTTAATTGTTGAAAAACAGCCAGCATAGGTGCCCACGTAACCTCGTGCGCATTTATGCGACGGGGTTTTTTGATTTTAGAGCGAAAGGAAGCCAAATGGCTCGCCCAGATAAAGCAGCAGCTGTTGCAGAACTGACGGAAGATTTCCGTTCAGCAAATGCGACTGTGCTAACTGAATATCGTGGTCTCTCTGTTACATCAATGAAGGAACTTCGCCGTGCACTTGGTAGCGATACTAAGTATTCAGTAGTGAAGAACACTCTCACCAAGATCGCAGCAAAAGATGCAGGAGTAGATATCGATCCGTCTCTACTTGCTGGTCCATCAGCTGTTGCATTTATTAAGGGTGATCCAATTGATGCCGCAAAGAGCCTAAAGAACTTCTCAAAAGAGAATCCATTCCTTGTTATCAAGGGCGGAATCTTTGAAGGCAAATCCGTAACTGTTGCAGAAATTATGAAGCTAGCTGACCTTGAATCTCGTGAGGTTCTATTGGCCAAGCTCGCTGGTGCAATGAAGGGTTCATTTGCCAAGGCAATTCGTACCATCGATGCACTTCGCGCAAAGAAGGAAGCACTCGAAGGTGCTCCAGCCGTAGCAGTGTCCGAAGCGCCAGTCGCTGAAACAGTGTCCGAAGCAGCAACAGAAACAAATGAGGCAGAGGTTCCAGCTGTAGCTGAAACAGAAGCCAGCGCACCTGTTGAAACCCCAGAAGCTTAAAACAATCCCTAAGAATCTAAGAAAAGGAATATAAAAATGGCAAAGTTAACTTCAGATGATCTATTAGCTCAATTCAAGGAAATGACTCTTGTTGAACTTTCAGATTTCGTAAAAGCATTCGAAACAGAGTTCGATGTAACAGCAGCAGCACCAGTTGCAGTTGCAGCAGCAGGCGGAGCCGCCGGCGGCGCAGCAGCAGCAAGTGATCAAGATGAGTTCTCACTTATTCTTGAAGATGCTGGTTCACAGAAGATTGCAGTTATCAAGGAAGTTCGTAACATCAACTCAAGCCTGGGCCTAAAGGAAGCCAAGGACTTGGTAGATGGAACACCAGCTACTTTGATCGAAAAGGGAACTAAGGAAGCAGTTGACAAGGCAAAGACAGCTCTCGAAGCTGCTGGCGCAAAGGTCACAGTTAAGTAATCCCAGCTCGAACTTACGCACAAGCGTTAGAAAAAGGGACCCCAATCGGGTCCCTTTTTTCGTATCTAGGTGTATAAGGCCAGTTGGACAGATACCCGCTTGATTCGATACTCTCGCCCTTCGCAAATTTTAAAAACCCAGAGGTCAGGCATATAGCGGCTGAGACCTGGCGGTAGCCGTGCGTTTACATCTGGAGGAATTTTGGCCGCATCGAAGTCAAAGTCATTTGCACCTGCTCGCGTTTCATTCGCAAAAATTCGTGAACCACTCGAAGTTCCAAACCTATTATCACTACAGCTAGACAGTGTTGATTGGTTACTTGGCAACGACTCGTGGCGTTCTCGTCTTGTTGTTGCTGAAAAGGCCGGTCGTGGTGAAGTACCAAAGACATCAGGATTAGAAGAAATCTTTGAAGAGATTTCTCCAATCGAAGATTTCCAAGGAACGATGAGTCTCTCTTTTAGAGATCACCGATTCGAACCACCTAAGTATTCAGTCGCCGAATGTAAAGAGCGCGACATCACTTACTCTGCACCGCTATTCGTAACTGCAGAATTCACCAACAACATCACTGGTGAAATTAAGTCACAGACAGTTTTCATGGGCGACTTCCCACTGATGACACCACGCGGAACTTTCGTAATTAACGGAACCGAGCGCGTTGTTGTTTCACAGATAGTTCGTTCACCTGGTGTTTATTTTGAACGCACAATTGAGAAGAGTTCAGATAAAGATATTTTGACTGCGAAGATTATTCCAAGCCGTGGTGCTTGGTTGGAATTCGAAGTTGATAAGAAGGATCTGGTCGGTGTCCGTATCGATCGTAAGCGTAAGCAATCAGTAACAATTTTCTTGAAGGCACTTGGTTGGTCAGAGGAGCAAATCCTTGAACAATTCGGTGAATTCGAATCTATTCGCGCAACTCTTGAAAAAGATAACGTGAACACTCAAGACGAAGCTCTGCTTGATATTTATCGCAAGCTACGTCCAGGTGAGCCACCAACAAAGGAAGCCGCGCAAGGACTTATCGAGAACTTGTACTTCAATCCAAAGCGTTATGACCTTGCAAAGGTTGGTCGCTTTAAGGTTAATAAGAAGCTTGGTTTAGAGCTTGAACTTTCAAAGGGCTTACTAAACATTGAAGATATCGTTGCAACAATTCGCTACTTAGTTTCTCTCCATAACGGCGATGCGCTTATGGAATATGGCAAGCAAGTACGTGTTGAAACTGACGATATCGATCACTTCGGTAACCGTCGTCTTCGCACAGTTGGTGAATTGATTCAGAACCAAGTCCGTACTGGTCTTTCACGTATGGAACGTGTTGTTCGCGAACGTATGACAACACAAGATGTTGAAGCAATTACTCCACAGACTCTGATCAACATCCGTCCGGTTGTTGCATCAATCAAGGAGTTCTTCGGAACATCTCAACTTTCACAATTTATGGACCAGACAAATCCACTCTCTGGAATGACACACAAGCGTCGTCTTTCAGCACTTGGACCCGGCGGTCTTTCACGTGAACGCGCAGGCTTCGAAGTTCGTGACGTTCACCCATCTCACTACGGACGTATGTGTCCAATTGAAACTCCTGAAGGTCCAAACATCGGACTTATCGGATCACTTGCAACATATGCTCGCGTAACTCCATTCGGATTTATCGAAACTCCTTACCGCAAAGTTCTAAAGGGTAAGGTCACAGATCAAATTGATTACTTAACTGCAGATGAAGAAGATGAGCATGTAATTGCGCAAGCAAATGCACCGCTAACTTCAGATTCACACTTTGCAGAACCACGCGTTCTTGTTCGTCGTCGTGGTGGCGAAGTTGAATTCATTCATGCAGATGAAGTTGATTACATGGACGTTTCACCACGTCAGATGGTTTCTGTTGCAACAGCAATGATTCCATTCCTTGAGCACGACGATGCGAACCGCGCATTGATGGGTTCAAACATGATGCGTCAAGCAGTTCCACTAATTCGTGCAGAAGCGCCATTCGTGGGAACTGGTATGGAATTCCGCGCAGCTGTTGATGCTGGCGATGTTCTACTTGCTCGCAACTCAGGTGTTGTTACAGAAGTAAGTGCTGATGAAGTAACTGTCATGAATGATGATGGAACAACTGAGCATTATTTCCTAGAGAAGTTCACACGTTCTAACCAAGGAACTAGCCGTAATCAGAAAGTGATTGTTGCGCAAGGCAACCGTATTGAAACTGGCCAAGTTATTGCTGATGGACCATCGACCGAAAAGGGCGAAATGGCACTCGGTAAGAACTTGCTCGTGGCATTTATGTCATGGGAAGGTCACAACTATGAGGATGCAATTATTCTTTCGCAACGTCTCGTTCAAGATGACGTACTAACTTCAATTCACATTGAAGAGTATGAAGTTGATGCTCGCGATACCAAACTTGGACCTGAGGAAATCACTCGTGATATCCCTAACGTGAGCGAAGAAGTTCTTGCAGATCTAGATGATCGCGGAATTATTCGGATCGGTGCTGAAGTTGTTCCTGGCGACATTCTTGTCGGAAAGGTAACTCCTAAGGGCGAAACTGAACTGACACCAGAAGAGCGTCTGCTCCGTGCAATCTTCGGTGAGAAGGCTCGCGAAGTTCGCGATACCTCACTAAAAGTTCCACACGGTGAATCTGGAAAAGTTATTGATGTTCGCATCCAATCTGCAGAAGATGGATATGAACTTCCTGCCGGTGTAAACCAAATCGTTCGCGTATTTGTTGCGCAGAAGCGAAAGATTCAAGACGGTGACAAGCTTGCTGGTCGCCACGGTAACAAGGGTGTTATTTCAAAGATTCTTCCAGTGGAAGATATGCCATTCCTTGAAGATGGAACTCCTGTTGATGTTGTCTTGAACCCACTTGGTGTTCCTGGTCGTATGAACGTCGGTCAGATTCTAGAAACTCACTTAGGTTGGGTTGCTAAATCTGGTTGGAAGTTAGAGGGCAACGAGCCATGGCAGAAGGATCTACGCGAACATGGTTTCGCAGATGCTGCTGCAAACTCAAAGGTTGCAACTCCAGTATTTGATGGCGCAAAGGAAGAAGAACTTATTGGTCTTCTCTCTTCAACACTTCCTAACAAGGATGGAATGCGTCTTGTTGGCGGAAACGGAAAGGCTCGTCTATTCGACGGTCGCACCGGAGAGCCATACAAAGAAGAGATCACAGTTGGTTACATGTATATCTTGAAGCTTCACCACTTGGTGGATGACAAGATTCACGCACGTTCAACTGGACCTTACTCAATGATTACGCAACAACCACTTGGTGGAAAAGCCCAATTCGGTGGTCAGCGCTTCGGTGAGATGGAAGTTTGGGCACTTGAAGCTTATGGCGCCGCTTACACACTCCAAGAGTTGCTAACTATTAAGTCCGATGACGTTCTTGGTCGCGTAAAACTTTACGAAGCCATTGTTAAGGGCGAGAACATTCCAGAACCAGGTATCCCAGAATCATTTAAGGTGCTTGTTAAGGAAATGCAGTCACTATGTCTAAATGTGGAAGTTCTATCTTCTGAAGGCGTTGCAATCGAAATGCGCGATACCGATGAAGAAGTATTCCGTGCCGCCGAAGAACTTGGAATCAACTTGTCACGAGTTGAACCTTCAAGTGTCGAAGAAGTTTAAGGAGAGGGATAAAAAATGTTAGATGTTAACTTTTTTGATGAACTACGAATTGGCTTAGCTTCGACTGACAATATTCGTGAGTGGTCTTTTGGTGAAGTAAAGAAGCCAGAAACCATCAACTACCGAACACTCAAGCCAGAGAAGGACGGACTCTTCGACGAGAAGATCTTCGGACCAACTCGTGACTGGGAATGTTATTGCGGTAAGTACAAGCGCGTTCGATTC